>Ga0207031_10410_pt1 | contig 9630 bp, 4 predicted proteins | sample Alteio_BWMinCont_37_FD_153278 | JGI IMG/M metagenome (GOLD analysis project Ga0207031, IMG submission 153278) | Enriched cells from forest soil in Barre Woods Harvard Forest LTER site, Petersham, Massachusetts, United States -... | ecosystem: Environmental > Terrestrial > Soil > Temperate forest >... | reverse complement strand
GGGCGTGGTTGGCGCTGGTGTTGGTGAGGGCGCCGCCTGCGTGCTGTCTCCCGGATAGTTGATCGCGAAATATCCCGTGTCATCAGTGTAGGCAAATCCGTACTGCTTCAGGAAAGCCTTCTTGGCGTCCACCAGAAATACGGTGAATTTCGCCGCCGGCTGCAACTGCGCGTCCACCACGCGGCCTTGCAACGCCCAGCCGGTCGACGCCACCTGCAATGCGGGCGTGGCGAGCTGCTGCCGAACTATTGCCACCCGGGCGATGGTGATATTCGTGGCGTTGACGGAGGATTGCGCAGCCTTGACGCGCGGATCATTCGCGCCATACTGCGCCGTCAGCGCCGCCAGGGTGCGATTGGCCTGTGAGAGCCGCGCCTGATGGACCAGTCCCAGCGCCTGCACTCCCTGGTTCACGTTGCCATCGGCCGTTTTCAGGGCTGCGTTGATCTTCTCGACCGCCTGCGAGGCCGTGGAGGCATTCGGCGAGGCACTGGTGTTCGTGTTGGTGTTGGCGTTACCCGGCGTGTTTCCCATTTTTGCCTCTCCCTCCCTTTACCGTCCTGATTCTAGCCCAGCAGCGCGATGATCTCTTTCTCCAACTCCGCGCAATACCCCTTCTCAAACACTGCCAACAGATTAAGGTTGTTGTTGTCAGACATCAGCAGCCCTAGCACGAGGATGCAGAAGGTGGAAATATTCTGCCCGGTGACATTCATAATGCCCGCGGTCAGTGCCGAGAAGAGCACTGAAGCAGGAGACTCCTGGAAGCGGTTGCCGATTACGTTCAGCGTGGAAGCCAGCAGGAAGGCATCCGTCAAGGCGCTGATCTCCGAGGTGTCAAGCCAGCACTGGTTATTGTTGAAGATCAGGTGATCGGCGGTGACGATCAGAACAGAAGCCACTTCGCTTTGCTGGCTGGCCGTTGCCTCAAGCTGGCACATGTTGTTGCTGAAAAGTACCGCGCCGCAGGAGATGTTCTGGAAATCGGCGGGACTCAGATCGTTGCTGCTGCTCTGCGCTGCCTTGAAAATATTGCTGGGTAGATTGGCCGAGTTGGTGGTTTCGATGGCGGTCCCGAAATTGAGGATCAGCGCGGTCTGCGCGATAGAGTAATCCTTCGACGGCACCAGCCCGCCGGAGGCCAGATGGTTGTTCACCACGGTCATGGGGCCGACACCGAGAATCTCCAGCGAGTAGGCCAATGGAACGCGCACGACGTTGTGCTCAATGCGTGCCGCGGGAAGGCCGGGCTCGTAAATGGGGGTGGAAGTCGTGTTGCCGACTGCCCCCTGCGCCCCGCTGGATGAAATCCAGACGGCGTTATCGAGGGTCTGGGGAAATTGGGGAGGCGTACACAGGAAGATGATGATCCCGCCGCGCGAAATGCTGGAGCCGGCCGGTGTGGCGCTGGCGGCACCCGACCAGTCGCGTGTCTCGAGCACATTATTGCGGCTGATCTCAATCAGCTCGCCATTCAAAACGAAAATGCCGCAAACATCCGCGCCCGGCACCCCGCCGAAATCGGTAATGGTGTGGTCGCGAATGGCAAGACCCTGGACGTCGGGAATACAGATGGCGGCATAAGCGTCAAAGGTGGAGCCGGCATTGAGAGCAAGGTCGCGCAACATCGTTCGCGAAATTGCGTTCGAGGAGATGTTCAATCCGACGATGGTGATCACCTCCAGGGTCTCGAGCAGGTTGAAGAAGCCCACTGGGCCAATTCCGCACATGCCCATGTTGCGGATGCGATTGCAGTGGATCTGGATGTTGATAAGGATGCCGCCAGCCACCAGGGTGTTTCCCCCCTGTCCCGGAATGTTGCCGGAGACTTGCAGCGTCCCGGTGCCGCAGCAGTCGTTTTCGCCCGTGACGACCACCCCCACCCACTGGCCGGTATTTTTGCCATTGGAATCCAGGATGTCGATGCTGCCGAGCGTGATTCCGTTGCGGCCGCCGCCCTCGATTTCGTTTTCGATAATGTAGGCATCGGTGGAGGGCCCGCCGATTTGGATACCGCCGGGGTGATGGGGAATTTCCACATAGGTAATGTTGAGCCCGGCCGAGTCAATGAACTGGCGCGTCACCGCAGGATCGGGAGCTGTCGCCTCAGGGGATGCGCCCGGTGAGAGCTGCTGGCTGATCGACCCTCCGATCAAGTCCTCGACGACCGTAAAGGGCAGCCATTCCCGCACGGTGAGCGAGGTCTCGACTCCCACCCAGTTCCGGTCAATGTGAATTTCCGCTCCACTTGCGTAGATGGCGGGCCAGTGACTTGCCACGTTCTTCATGGCCACGCGATTGTCATCAATGCGCAGAAGTTCCACGCGCTCGGCGAGGATAGCCGGCAGGGTGGAGGCGGTCAGCACCATGTCCTTGATGGTGACGTCAATCGAGCCGCGGGTCTGGATATTAAGGCGATCGAAATTCGCGATCTGGTTGGTGGAAATTGAGGTTGTCGTGCCATCAATGAGGATGCCGACTTCATCGGTCCCCGCCTCCACCACGAAGGACCTCAGCTCAATGTGCTGCGAAGCGACAATCTTAAAAACGGCGCCAAAGGGATTCGTGGCGCCCGTCAAAGTTGTTGGCATCCCTGGGGCGGCGGCCAGCGTGCCACTGGCCTTCAGTGAGGCAGACGCCACGCGCGTTTGCCACCCGCACCCGTGAATCACAATGTCGCGGCAGTTGAAGATCACCACATCTTCAAAATAGCGACCGGGGAGGATGCAGACTTCGCCGCCCTCTGGCGGGAGGGAATCGATGGCGGCCTGAATGGAGGTGAAGTCTCCGGTGCTTTCCACCCCGTCCCCGACACTGCAAGTACAGCAGCAGCCGCTGGCGGGATTGAGCTCTGTGAGCGGATGGAAGGGTTTGCGGCAGTCCTGAATGTGGGGGGACTGCTTTTGCGTGTCCCATTGAATGCAGGCCAGGGGCGCCTCATTCACTTCGATGTGATTTGAAGGTTGGAATGCGTTGCCATTGCTGGTGCAGGGAGGCCATTCAATGTTTCCCGTGGCCGCGCGCGCGGGGATGAGCCAGTAGTCGCCCGACACGTAATTGCCCTGGGAAAATTCCACCTGAATCCCGCTTTCCAAATCCACCCACGCAGTGGAAAGGCTCACGCCATTGTTGGTGGCGGAGGAGCCGAACTGGTCCCAACGCCGCATGCGTGCGTTCAGCGCCGGATTAACCGGGGCCACGGTTTGCTTCATGGTGACGCTGAGATTTTGCGGATTCACACTTTGGATCTGGTAGAGATTCCCCGGCTGGTTCGGGTCCTGCCCAAACTGGTAGCTGTCATCCGTGATTTCCACCCATTGGTCGGGTGCAAAGCCCAGGTTGGCGTCCGGACCAAGGCTGTCTACGTAAACCTGTTTGCCGGAAGTACCGGTGACGGCCACCACCACCGAGCCATTCTCCCGCGACCACTTGAAGGTGGCAGTCGATTCATCACCACCCTGATGGATTTCCACCCGGTAGAGTTGATTTTCCAGGCCGAGATAGCCGGCCGCCGGAGTGGGCTGGCAGGTGCAGTTCCCCGATCCACTCCCTGTCTGTGCATTCAGTCTGCCCGGATCCTTAATGGTGATGGGGCCGGTGTGCATCGAGCTACAGCAACCCCCCATCGTTTGAATTACGGAGGCTGTCGTTGACGCCGTGGATGCGCCCGCGTAATTCGAGCTCAGCGTGAGGCTGGTATCGCTCGCAATCGCGCTGATGGTGTACGGAGTCGAGGTGGAGTCGGAAGCGAACACGATCTGCTGGCCGGCCTTCAGCTCGGAAGTAAAAATCGTGCTGGTTCCGGTCACCGTCGCTGAACCGTTCGTCACGGCCACATTTCCCGCAATGGCCTTGGTGGGGGACGTGGTCACGCCCTTCGCCAGAACTCTCCACACAGTTTGCAGGCGCGCCGTAGTATCCGCCAGGCCCAGAGCGGGCTCGCGCAGGCAGGGATCGTCGAGTGCCGTCACCAGCCTCTGCCACACCTGAAGGTAGACCTGAATGGATTTGATGGCGCCGCTGCTGAGACTCGCCAGCAGCTCCTGATCGGTCGGGTTCGGATAGAGCAGGTAGTCCTGCTGGGAGTATGACAGGTGATGCAGGTTTTCGCACATCAAGCCTTCAACGTAATAGCGCCCTTTGCCGATATCGAGGGTATTGCCCTGCACAGTGATTTTGAAGCCCTCGTCGTGGACGGGCCCACCCACTTTTCCGACCACATCGACGGTCTCGGTGGCACGCAGGTAATCATTGATGGCGCACTGCTCGTTCGTGTCAGCATCCAGCGAAACGCGGCCCTGCTGCTCCAGCACCGAAGTGTAGTTTTTCCCCCGACTAAATCGCAGCCTGCTAAAGTCGCCTCTCATAGTGGACTTCTCCTGTTTTGAGCAACCAGCCCTGATGAGAATTCACCTGCGCCCGGGTCACAGCAATGCCGCGCCGACCCCCACAAACCGAAGATCATCTTCATCGTCGCCGCAGGGATTTCGCTGACCCTGCAATCCGTAACCGTACCCGTAAGCCAGCGCCTGCGGCAGAATCACCACCGGGCACGACGGCTCCAGAAACACTCCCACTTCCAAACCAAATGGCACATACTCCTGCGCCCGTAATTGGACGTTGCGTACCGCCTCCGTCTCCTGGATGAAGTAATACACACCCATTTGTGAATCGTTGTCGGCGCCGTTCCAGATGGCGGTGGGCGTGTCGCCGCTGAGCAGGCAGTAGGACGGGCGGCCGTAGGTCAGGCTGACGAACTGCGGTTCGAACAGGCCCTCCTGCGCAGGATCAGGCGGCAGGCAGTGAAATTGCCGGGGCGTAATCGACTTCGCAGGGAGAAAGCAGAAGCGCACGCATCCCACTTGCTGACGGCTGCACCAGAGTGCGGCTTTCCAATGGTCGTGGCGGGCGCGACGAGCTACAAATATGGTATTGGAGGCCAACGTCATGGTGCGGACGTGCACCTTGCCAATCACCGTGCACTCCTCAATGTGCAGGTCGCCGCCCGCGGAAGTCATGTCCGGCGCCGCGTACGCAACAGCGCAGGGCGACCCGCTGTCGACGATGGAGGAGCAAACTCGCGCCGAGCCTTCCTCCGCCACGCCGATGGGTCCGGATATGCAGCGGACAAGGCTCAGGTCCGGCTCGATGACGGAAGCGGTTATGCTCGGGGTTCCCGGCTGAAGAGGCTTGCCACAGCGGTCAAGCGCAATCCCCGGAACCAGCGTGCAATCCATGAACTGCACCGTGGCCGCGTCGCCGGCAATCTTGACGGAGCCTGAGATCCAGGCGCCGCTGACGAAGAGTTGGCCGGTGGGGGGAATAACAATTCCGCCTCCGCGATTGCCCACGATCTCAATCTTTCCGCGCAGGGTTGCGCAAGACTCGTTGTAGACAAAATCGTTCGGGACCACGCTCGAAACCTGGGCGGAGAGAATCCATAGTTGGCTCTGCGCGGGAAGCGTGATGGCCGCCGCACCGCTCAGATTGATGTCGAAGGTCGCATAACCGGGAAGAACAATCAGGCCTTTGGAGCCGGGGGGCAATGCATTCCACCCCGAAACGGCGTCCTCCAAAGTGGGGGTGGTTGCTGACCCCGCCACGGCAACGTAGTCAAATGCCGTCGGGTCGATGGCGGGAAGATTGGCAGTGCGGTCGTAGGGTCCGCCGCCGATTTCCGCCGGGAATCCGTAGCAATACGTGACCTCCAACTGCCTGGGCACGGGAAAATCCGGCGCCAGTTGAATGCGCCCCAGCACCGGGTCGATGCTGACTTTCCCCGAGGGTGTGCATCCCCACGAAGGATCATGGCAATCCCCCAGGTTGCCGCAGCAGATCAGCGATCCATCAATCAGCGCGCCATCGGCATAAAGCGCCATGCTGTTCGCCGGCCCATAGAAATCGGAAAGGTATTTGTTGAATTCGCGCCGCAGGATCGGCTGGGGGACGTCCATACGCGTGGTCAGGCTGCTGAATGAATCCCGGGGTTTGGGGTCATTGAACAACGGCATGTCCTGCCCCAGGGGGCTGAACATATACCGGCGGTCATCGATGCGAAAGGCCGGCGCCTTAATGACCTGGAATGGTTTCCACCGCCATAGATAGACCCCGATGTCAGGAATATTGAACTTCCCCGCGCCGTGAAGATTGATGTCCAGAGGCGCCGGGTCAGGGTCCGACACGTTGCGCACGCGTGGGGCGATGCGCCGAACGTCAATGGTGTAATTCAGAGTGTTGAAGGCAGTGTGTGAGTGCTCCAGTTGAAGTCCGCGGCGCAGATTCACCGTGGTCGCATGGTGGGGCCGCACGTGGCGCATGCTCTCCGTGGTGATCAATCTTTTGAAGAACTCCACACCCAGCGCCGGCAGCCCCGAAACATCCATGGCCACCTGTTCCAGGGCCAGCAAGGTCCCCTTGCGCCGGCGGTACCCGATGGTGTTGGCCACTTCCGCGCGCCTGCCGCTGACGGCGCCGTTGATTTCGTAAATCGTATCGTCGCCAATCAGGTCGCCGATGTAGGGAATCACCCACGGCGCGCAGGTTTCAATAAATTGATCGTCGTAAAGCTGCTGGATATTTTCTTCCAGGACGGCCGATTGCCCGGCGATGACCGAAAACAGGGCCTGGAGCGGCCCTCCGTTCGCCGCATCCCGCGTGCGATAGATGGCCGGAAGCAACGCATACATCTGGTCGGCGTTCAGGCTCATGACCACACCTCAAAATTTCCCTGCGATGCCGGGTCAAGCAGCAGCATCTGCGCGCCTTGCGGCGTCCCTTGCTGTCCGGCGATCGGCGATGCCGCCAGTAGAACTGGGGGCAGCGGCGCTCCCGGCGGCGGGGGCTGGCCTTGCAGGTTGAATAAGGTCATCTCCACCGCGAGTACGCCGGGGGTCTGCTGAATCAATGCCACGATTTCGCTTAGGGCCACGCCCTGGCCCAACTGGCGCGCGGCAAAACTGAAGTTGGTGGAAAGCGTTTGCCAGACCTGTGCCAACACCTGGGTGGGATCATATTGGGTCTGATCGATCAGGACGTTCGCGCCGGCTTCAAAATTAATCGGAACATAGGATGCGACCTGAATGGGCACGTAGGGATTGCCCACGTCCCACAATGACGTCTTAAGCTGGGAGAGGGTGAGGTCGTCGGAATTGAACACATCACCGCTCGAGCCGGCGACGGTCAGGAATACGCCGCGCTGCCGTCCCGACCAGGTCCATGTGGCCAGCGCTTTGGCGATGCCGGCGAAGGCCAGGGCGTAGTTCTGATAATCCTCCAGGGAGACCACGCGTCCCAGCGTCAACACGTTCAACGGGGCGCTGGCCCGGGCGTCCGCGGCGGTCGCGGGATCGGCGCCTCCGCTGGCGGGATTGGGGTTGGTCACACCCTTCAAACCCTGCGGCCGGTCAAGCGCCTGGGAGAGTTGGCCGCTGTCCACGTTGCCGGCTGAACCCACAGAACTTCACCTTTGGACAGACGATCTACGCCAGCCCCTTCATCGCCGCCGCGCAGGAGGTGCAAGGCGTGACGTCGGTCACCCTGACGATATTCGAGCGAATGGATGACCCGTCCATCGATGGAGTGGCTCTGGGATACCTGACCATGGGAAGGGTGGAGATCGCGCGGTGCGATAACGATCCGAACCGGCTCGATCACGGCATCTTTGTTCTGCACATGGATGGAGGCAAATGAACGGCTCCTGTGAATCCCCCGAGCCCACTCTCTGCGGATGCTGCCAGGGCATCACCGCGGAGACTCCGGAATTGATTACCAACCGGCCGGGGCTGAGCGTAATCAGCTACCGCGTGGGCACGCACGCCACGTTTAAAGCCAGCCTGCTGGCGGCTCTCTCCAGTTCCAGCCTGCCGGCGCTGGCTCCGCTGCGCACCCGCGATGATTCCGATTTCTCCATTGCCCTGCTGGATGCCTGGGCGGTGGTCCTTGACATCCTGAGTTTCTACCAGGAAAGAATCGCCAATGAGTCCTATTTGCGCACCGCCGTGGACGCTGCCTCCATCTTCGACCTGGCCCAACTGGTGGGTTACCAGCCGTCGCCGGGAGTGGCCGCATCCACCTTCCTGGCCTTCACGCTGAACAGCGCCCCGGGCTCGCCTGACAATGTCGCGATTCCCGCCGCAACGCGAGTGCAGAGCGTTCCCAAACCCGGCCAGCAACCGCAGGTGTTTGAGACTTCCTCCGCTATCACCGCGCTGATCGCCAGCAACGCGATTCCGGCCCAAACCAATATCCCGTGGCAGCTCTTCGGATCCGACACGAGCACATGGATCCAGGGAACCGCCAATAGCATCAACGTTGGCGACGCGCTGCTGTTCATCAGCGCTTCGGGCGGCGAGCCTTCCACCAGCGGGCCCGCCAACTTCCGCTATGTCACTGCCGTAAACGCCGACCCCAAATCAGGGAACACCCAGATTGCCTGGAACCAAGGGTTGAGCAGCGATTTTGCCGCGGGTTCCAGCGATGTTTGCATCTACGTCTTCAGAAAGAAGGCCGCACTGTTCGGCGTGCAATCCCCCACGCCGTTCCTGCTGGCATCGACCACCTTGTCGAACATCCCCGGCCACCCCGCCAGCGGCGGCACCGATTGGGCTTTCAGCTACGCCGGCGGCGGGATCATCAACCTCGACGCATCCTATGCGGGATTGTCGCCTGCCGCCATGTCGCCATCCTCCGAAGCCGCGGAACTTCAGTGGACGGTGCTGGCTACGCCGACCTACGCGTACTGCTTTCAAATTTCGCAGGCGGCGGAATCGAATCCCGGCCTTTATACGCTCTCGACCAAAACCACTCAGCTTACGCTTTCAACGGCCGCTTGGCTGAACGGCACTACAGGCCTCGGGGTGGACCAGGCCCTGACCAATTTCACCAACGATACGCGCCTGACCACCGCCTATGTTCAAAGTGAGCTGCTCACCCCTGCGTTGCTCCCCATCACGAATTGGACGGCTACCACAACCTATCCATTGGCGGCCGGGATGATTGTGCCGATGCAGGGAAGTTCGATTTCACTAGTGGGCGGACTCGACATCTCCGCCGGTCAACCCATCGGAATTTCCGGTCAGCGAGTGCGGCTCCAGGTTTTACCCTCCGCCGGCGCCACTTTTACGCCGGATGGATCATCCGCCGCGCTCACCGTGAGCGACAACCAGATCTTCCTGATTGATGCTTATCCGGCCGCGCCCGGCCCCAGCAGCGGCATTTTGCTCTGGTCCGTTTTGACCACCGCCAACGTCGCGGGAACGCTATCCGTGGCGACGGCCTTTGTGCAGTTCCTTCCCGCGGTCCAGGCTGACCCCGTGGCCGGTGAGGCAGCCGTGGTCAGCACGGTCAATGTGCAGGGAGCCATCGTAACGCTGGGCGTGGCCGCGGCGCTGGCCCGCATCTACGACGCAACTACGGTCAATGTGAATGCCAATGCGGTGGCGGCGACCCAGGGCGAGACCCAGAATGAAATCCTGGGAAGCGGCGACTCCACCAACCCGATGTTGGAATTTACTTTGAAACAGTCGCCCCTGACGTACGTCAGTTCGCCGCTGAACAATGGCGCCGTCTCCACGCTGCAGGTTTGGGTCAACAACCTGAAATGGAGTCAAGTGGGGAATTTTCTCGACTCCG
>Ga0207031_10409_pt1 | contig 9640 bp, 8 predicted proteins | sample Alteio_BWMinCont_37_FD_153278 | JGI IMG/M metagenome (GOLD analysis project Ga0207031, IMG submission 153278) | Enriched cells from forest soil in Barre Woods Harvard Forest LTER site, Petersham, Massachusetts, United States -... | ecosystem: Environmental > Terrestrial > Soil > Temperate forest >... | reverse complement strand
CCAGAACAATGCCGGCGGCGGTGTTGGTCACCGTCAGGCTATCGAGGTCGAGCGTGGCGCCGTTGATGGCCTGCAGCGTCCCGGAATTGTTGAACGTGGTGGCGCTGAGAATCTGCAGTTCGACGCCCGAGCCGGTCGCCTCCAGCGTGCCGGTATTGGTGATCAGCACGGCATTGCTGATGGTGTTCAGGCCGAAACCAGCCTCAAGAAGACCGTGATTGGTGATGGTACCCTTATCGATCGTGGTGGTGTCGACAAGGAGCGTACCCAGCGCTTCGATTGAGATTTGGCCAGTGTTATTGCTGACAACGAGATCGACGAAATCCAGGGTGCCGTTATTGATATGTAGAAGGCCAGTATTAATCGCAGACAGAGGAGAGGCGGCTTGGCCGGCGATGTACAAAAAGGCGCCGTTATCGATCTGAATAGTTCCCGCATTGGAAAGCGGAGTAGTGTTCGCAGTGGTGATCGAAAATAAGGTGGTGGCGCCTGTAATATCGAGCGTTACGCCAGAACTGACCTTCAAGCTGTCTATCGAGACACTGGTAACACACGTGACCGTATAAGGGCCGGGCGTGAGTGACGTATCAAGGATGACATCCTGGAATTGGATCGGTACCGCATCCGTGCTCCAGTTGCCTGGTGTATTCCATTTGCCGTCCAAGGCGGCACCGGTCCAATGGACCGGGCCCTGCAAATCGTTGGTTATAATTAGATCCGCTGCGGTATCCGCCGTCCCGGCCGTCCCATCTTGATGTGCAACAATATGCAGCGTGCCCGATACGTTAGGGTTTTCTGATAGCCATAAGCCCTTAAAAAAGTCAGCCGCCGGAATCGTGACGGCGCCATTGACAGGCGTGAACGTTTTCTGATTTGCACCACCAAAATCGGTGATGAGCGTTTCGTAAGTCCCCGTCCGAGGGTCTATTGGAATGTTGCTTATAGAGATCGATATTAAAGACTCGCCCGACTGAGTGACAGTGATGGCAAGCGCAACGTGCAGCAGGTCGATCGTCGGATGCAAAGCCTGCAACGCCGGATCCAGCCCGCCGAGATAAACGGGGCCGGGTTGATCGTTGGTGATCGGCAGCACTGTGACGGTCGGCGGAATAGCTACCGCCGTGGTACCGCCAGTCGTCCCCGTAGTCCCGCCACCGGTCGTCGTAGTAGTCGTGGTTTGCGTGCCTGTGCTCGTTGGGGGGGGTGGACTCGACAGAAAGAGGAGCCCGTTATTAAACGCAAAAGATGAGCCCCCCGACCCGTGACCTGGCGCGTTGGCATGCTCCAGAGATTCCAACTCCTTTAGAAGATTTTGGCCCTGCGAAAAGGTGGCAAACGCACTTTGATAGTCGCGCTGCAGTTGCGCCATTTGCGCTGGACTATTTGCGATGTGTTCGACGCTGTAAGAAGCGCCAACCCGCCGCACAACAATTGTTTCTCCGGGATCATTAGCGACGAGGATCTGCCCGTCGTTCATCAGGACTTCGAATACGCCGTGCTCAAGGTCCCTAGGAAGAATCTTTCCGCTGTCAATGAAGACGAGGTCCTGAATATATGCTTCGGCTTCCCGAATAAGGCAGAACATGAAGACGCCGAAAGTCAGGCCACCCGTAACGCCTGCGGGCGGCGTGCTTCGAATTTTTGCGAGAGGCGTATCGATGATTAGACGACCGGTGGTCGCGATCTTGCCGGCAATAATTCCGAACATTCCTTTGGCGACACGAAGCAGCGCTGAATTAGGGGATTTTTCCGCGCCGTAAATGAACTCGTCCAGAACCAATCTCGCGCTGGCGTAAAGATGAAACGTCGTTCCATCCACAAACAGAATTTCCACCAAGCCATCAATGCCGGTCTGGATCAGATCGCCTTCGTAAACAAGATCGTCGACGGCAGGTTGAGCGATAACGGCGTTTGCACGCACGATGGTGATCGAACCAATCGCTGTTTTTATTTTGCCGATGGCAAATGGAGTTACAGGCTCCCGAGCGGAACCATGGGTGTCACTATCACGACACGGAGCATCGTCGGCGCTACGCAACACGCTGCGTCCTCCTGGCCTCTTGGTCTTGTGATGCAGGCGGAATTATTTTGATTTTCCAGCCGACGCCATCCCGGGTCATTATTACCAGAACTGCTAGATCATCGGCAAAATTTTAAAGAGTAAAAAGCCACGTAAACCCGGTTTCCAGGCCGTAAAGTTCCGTTTATTCAAATAAAGGTTGACGATAAACCTTGGCGCCGAAATTCACCCCGAAGGACTATTTTGGGATCGAGCACCTTGGTTGCCGAGCAGTTGCGTCCGAATGCTCTGTTAAGCTATTGAGATACTTATACTAAGAACTCTGGGTTCCGCCCTGCTCACGACTCGCGAAGTGGCTCTGAGGCCAATAGCAATATGGTATGATTTAGAGTACAATTATCTATTGGAATGATTTCCCTCTGCGTAGAGGACTACGTCGAGGAGGAAAATATGAGCAGGCGGGCACTTAGCCTCCTACTGGCCATCATCTGTGCGAGTTCGAGCGGATTGCTACCAGGTATGGCCTGGGGCCAGAGCGATGCTGCGCGCCCGCCGGCGGGGTTTGACTCCAAGCCGATCGGAAAGGTCCAAGAGACGACTGGGTCCGTCACCATCGAACATCCGAGCGGCGTAGTTGTTCAGGCCAATCTGCCGGCCGGTGGTCGTAACGTGAAGGTCGACGATTCCGTCTATCGCGGCGACATGATCCAGACTGGCGCGGATGGCTCGCTTGGAATTATTTTTGCTGATGGCACGTCGTTCAAAGTTTCCGCCAATGCGCGTATGGAACTGAATGAATTTGTGTATGACCCCAACGGCACCGCGAATTCGACGCTGATCAATCTGAGTAAGGGGTCGTTCACTTTCTTGGCCGGCGCGATCGCAAAGACCGGCAGCATGAAGGTCGCTACACCTGTTGGAACGATGGGAATCCGTGGGACCGCCCCGCATGTTGAAATCTTGGATGACGGCTCGGTAAAGTTTTCGACCCTGATTGAAGAAAATAAAAGCGCTACGGGAGAGCAAAAAATCCCCTCGGCGGTGGCCCCACCCCAGCGCCGGGCGCAGGCTCCGTCATCGTCTGATGATGCCGCAAGCCTGAAAGCGGATAGGGATTTGGCTCAGAGGCTGAAGATTTGTAAGGGCTGCTAGCCGCGATTCCTTTTCTTGGCGTAAGCCAGTTGCCTCAATACGCCAAGTCAACAAATCAAGATGCTGCTATTTTTCGAACTTGAATCGCCAACGCCTCCGTTATTTTAGGGCGAATACGCCTCGCATTGTGCTGCCAATTTTAGCGCGCGCCGGAAGAAATTAATACTGTACTCGACGTGGGTTTGCGTCTCGCGTGTAGTTTGGTTTAATGGGGCATGGACGTGAGAAGTATTCCAGCACGAAGCATTTTGTACAGCGTCGCATCGACGTTAATTTTGACGTCACTTGTTACATGGACAGCTGCGCAGGGCACAAAAACCCAGACGCCGCAGAGCACAAAACTCAAAAACGTCGATTTGTGCAATGATGCGGAACACGGATCATCCGAATCTCAGACAACGGGCTGTACAACCCTCATTGAATCCGGCCTGGAGAATCCGCAAACATTAGTGATCGCCTATAACAATCGAGGGAACGCATATATCACCAAAGGTAAATATGACCTGGCGATTAAGGACTATGATGAGTCGATCAAGCTCAATCCGAATTATTTCAAGACCTACAACAATCGAGGCGTAGCTTACAAAAAAATGGGCGAGTATGACCGGGCGATAGCCGATTTCGATGCATCGATCAGAATCAATCCAGAATACGCTAACGCATTCGCCAACCGCGCCGAGACTTACGAGAAGAAGGGCGACCACGACCGCGCTCTGAAGGATTTCGACGAGGCGATCCGGCTTCAGCCCACTTTGTTAGGCGTGTGGAATGGACGATGCTGGATCCGCACCATTTTGGGCAACCTACCGGCGGCGCTCACTGATTGTAACGAGGCGCTCCGATTGGAGCCGAACGCCGCTACGTTCGATACGCGCGGACTCACCTATCTCAAATTAGGCCAATGGGATTTAGCGATTGCTGATTTCAATTCAGCGCTACGATCGGAACCAAGGCTGGCAAGCTCGCTGTACGGACGCGGATTCGCCAAGGTGAAAAAGGGCGACCAAACAGGCGGCAATGCAGACATTGGGGCGGCAAAATCAGCCGATCAGAACATTGCGGCTGAATTTGCCCGTTACGGCCTAAACTAAGACGAGCGACGCACGGTTGAACCATTGCGTGGTTATTCATGCGCCAGATCGGCCGCTCCACTTTTCCTTCTGAGCTTTGACGATCTCGCGATAGTCCCGCGGGTTGAAATCAAGCAGCGTGCCGCCCGACGCAAAGTGTTGGATGAAAACCATGCCTATGGCGTATGTCGCTCCGGCCGACATTGCAGGCATAGCGAACGCGCTAACGACCGTCCCAAGCAGTGGCACGCTTTTTATGATGCTCGCGGCGCCCATCGCGCTAGTCATCGGAACCATTGAACCCACCAAGCTGGCGATCAGAGATTTGCCAATGTTTTCCGAAAACGGAATGTCATAAATCTTTGAAATGCCGCCGAGCATCCTAATTTGGACCCCGCCCACGGCGGCCAGGTCGACGAGGGGCACCGGAATAAGTCCGGCCGCCCCGGACCACAACGAGAGACGTTCGACCAATTTCACCGCAACTGCGCGGCGAACCTCCGGATTGGTAGCAACCGCGTCAAACGCTGATACATTCTTGGCGACCGTCGCGATATCCGCCATCGCTTCCGCCGGCGGGGCGTCCGCGCCGGCTGGCCTGATGGCCCTCGGGAGCTTTTTCTTATTCACGGTCACGCTGCACGCTTGATGGCTACAATGCCGTCGATCTCTTCGGCGATCGCTGCGATTTCGCGCGCTGCCGCGCCGTTGCGATCGATCAGGCTCGGCGTCGCACCCCAAAGCCCCGCCTCGGCATAGGCCACGCGGTTAGTCATTTCGTTATTGAGTACCGGGTAGCCAGCCTCGATCAATTCGGCCCGAATGTGCTTGGAAATAACGGACTCGCGCGTCGTCTGAGTCAAGACGCAGCGGAATAGACGCCGTTCGCCCTCTTCGCCCTCGATGAGCAACTTGAGCGTATCGAGCATGCGGTCGATGTCGAGCGGGGAGGCCTTGACCGGGACGAGCAGGAAATCGGCCGCCGCGATGCAAGCAAGCGTGGCCAGTGAGCGGAAACCGGGGGTGTCGATGATGATCGGACCGCTTGATGCGAGATTCCGCGCCGTTTTCCAGGCGTTCTCTGATGCATCTTCAACGACGGTCACGCCGCCGAGCGCCTTCTCACGCGCGGCGAGCCGCGCGATCGAACGCTGCGGATCGGCGTCGATGATGGTCGTTCGACGACCGCTCAGATGCCAGTGGACCGCAAGGCAACTGGCCATCGTACTCTTGCCGCTGCCACCTTTCATGGTGGCAACCGTGATGATCTGCTGCATCGCCCACCTTCCTCTTGGCTGGATATCCGCACGGCGAATCGCTTGTGCGATGCTATCGGATTTTTGGCTTTGATTCCTGGATGGCGCCCGAAACAGCATGAATATTCGAGTTTTGCGACTTCGGACGACTATCGACACTTATGCGGGCCGGATGGGGACCAAGAGTCTGATTTGATTGCGGCTTCTTTCGCGGTTTAGGCGGCTGACCCACACTGACTTTTAGCTAACAAAGTCCGGCAAGACTTTTTTTACCTTAACGTCCGATGACCGTTTCCATTCATCGCTCAAATTTTAGCAATCTGTTTTTGCGCAGGTTCACCAGAGTCCGACAAACAGCCATGCGGACGGCCCCATATTAAGCCGTCTTAGAGGGCCAAGGACTTAATCAAACCCTTGCAGGACGGGGACAAAGAACGGTCGCTCAAGACCGAAAAATGCCCCGCCGCAGGGGCGTTAAATGTCGAACTTGCATCAGTCGCGGTATGCGACTCCGCTATTCGCAATCGGATTTAGTTTCGGATTGTTGGCCTCTTTCGGCAGTTCGCAGGCAGGCGAGCCTGCGGTGTTGTCGAATGAGCCAATTGAATACAAAATTGCATCCGCTGCTCCATTCGAGCAGTTGCGCGATGAACCAGATTACCGGTTGTCGGAGCCATTTGGCCTAGACACCTCCGCGCCCGTTTCGGGTGACCTGCAGAATAAGTGGAGCGCGGTGACGAAGGAATTGCCTCATGAGCATGAGATATTAGCGCGGTGTCGCACGGATGCCGATGCTTGCCCCAGTGCCGCAAAGAAATTTCTTGGCATTGTTGATAAGGCAATGAAACGAGGCGGCTTGGCCCGTATCGGCGAACTTAATCGTGCGATCAATCTCAGCATCAAGTGGGTCGACGATATGACCCAATATGGCGTACCCGATCTTTGGGCAACGCCGCTGATGTCGTTTGATTCCGAAGCGGGCAATTGCAAGGACTACGCGATTGCAAAATACGTCGCATTACAGGAGATGGGATTCGCCGCCGATGATCTTCGGCTCGTTGTGGTCCGTGACCGCCCGACAAACCAGCTGCATGCTGTGACCGCAGTCCGTTACGAGGACCACTGGTTGATTCTCGATAATCGCACTTTCATCATGGTGCAAGACGTCGATATTGCGACCTACAATCCGCTTTTTGTGATCGATAAAGAAGGCGTAAAGCGCATGATGCCGGTGGCGGCTAAGCCACAAAACGTCAAGGCAAGCATAAGTTCTGCAACGGACGGGCCGCAAGTTTCGTCGGGGTGGCAGAGCACACCGTTGCTCCTGTGAGCTTCGAGGGGCCCATACTCACAATCGCGTCCGCTTCGCGCCATGCACTTTGATTTCACGAGCGTTAATCCGCGCCGCCGTCTCGTCGTCTTCTAATAATCACTGCCGGCTTCCGACCTTCGCAACCTTGTCTGCGTCCATCCACCATAGGGCAGGGAACGCCGACATTCCGTATTTCGGCAAGGTATGGGGACGGCCAAAACGGTCCCAGCGTGCGGTGCGCATTTTGTTATGGGCCCACTGCGGAACAACGTAATGATTCCACAACAGCACGCGGTCGAGCGCCTTGGTTGCGGCGACCAGATCGGCCTCGTGCTTGGCGTAGATGACGTGCTCGATCAAGGCATCAACCGCCGGATTTTTGATGCCGATGACGTTCTCCGAGCCGGGCTGGTCGGCCGCCTGCGACCCCCAATAGCCGCGCTGCTCATTGCCAGGTAACAGCGATTCCCCCCAGGCATAGGTCATAATGTCGAAATCCCAGCTACGCAGGCGGTTCACATACTGCGCCTCATCAACTGTGCGTACCGACACGGTGATACCGAGGCGTTCGAGCGAGGGTTTGTAGAACAAGAAGACGCGCTCGAAGATCGGAGCGTTGGAAAGAAATTCGATCGTAAATGGCTCGCCGGTCTTGCTATTAACGAGTTGCTGGTCACGCACCTCATAGCCCGCGTCCTTGAACAGCAACACGGCATCGCGCTGATTGCTGCGGATAGCAGTGGGACTGCCGGTGACCGGATTGGAATAAACCTTGGTAAACACTTCAGCAGGAACCTTGTCCCGCACCGTTTCCAGGAGCTCAAGCTCACGGCCACTCGGCAGGCCGGTGGCAGCGAGTTCGGTGCCTTCGAAATAGCTGGCGATGCGTTTGTACTGGCCGAAGAACAGCTGCTTGTTTAGCGCCTCGAAATCGAACGCGTAATTGAAAGCCTGCCGCACGCGCGGATCTTTGAACTTGTCGCGGCGGATGTTGAAAGTGAAGGCTTGCATAATTCCAACATTGTTGATGGGGAATTCTTCAAGCACGACACGCTTCTCGGTGACCGCCGCAAAGTCGTAGGCGCCCAATTCTTCGCGCTATTTCGGTGCGCCAATCGACCGTGTTGGTCTTGAACGCCTCGATAGCGACCGTTGCATCGCGGAAATATTCGAACCGCAGCTCGTCGAAATTATCGCGACCGACATTGGCGGGCACATTGCTGCCCCAATAGTCCTTGACGCGCTCGTAGACGATGTTGCGGCCGGCCGAGAATTCTTTGATGCGATAGGGGCCGCTGCCGAGCGGTGGCTCAAGCGTGGTCGCGCCGATATCGCGCTTTTTGCCGTCGCTATCGGCACCCTCCCACCAATGCTGGGGCAGGATCGTGAGCTGGCCCATAACCTGGGGCAGCTTGCGGTTGCCGGACGATGTGAATCTAAAAGTAACCTCCCGCTCGGCGGTCTGTTCGGCCTTGACCACATGAAGGAAAGAAGAGCCAAGCTGCGGGCTCAACTTCTTGAAGGCGTCAAAAGAGAAAATCACGTCGGCCGGCGTAACCGGCTTGCCGTCGTGCCATTTTGCTTCTGCCCGCAGGCGAAAAGTGGTGGAGGAGAAGTCGTCGGGATGGTTCACCGCTTCGGCGAGTAGTCCATATTCGCTCGACACTTCGTCCAGCGAGGGCACAAACAGTGTCTGATAGACAAGTTCGGTGCCTAGGGCGAGCGAGCCTTTGACGCCTGCGACCACCATATTGAAGTTGTCGAAGGGACCAAGCGCGATTTGGCACGCCGCACCACCTTTCGGGGCATTCGCGTTGACGTAATCAAAATGCTTAAAGCCGAACGGATATTTCAGATCGCCGAACGGCGACAACCCATGCCGCCAGCTTGCCGCTTTTTCTTCCGCTTCGGCGCGGCTTGTCCAACTTGTAAACGGAAGCCCCCGCACAGCAAGCACGGACAGAGCGGATGTGAGCAGGGATCGGCGATTCATCTGATACTCCAACGAAGTTCGCAGCCAGCGCGCGAAAACTCATGCCGAAGACGAGGCGTTTTTCAACCGCTGCGCCTGCTTGCGGGCACAATCCGATTAAAAATCGATTTCACTCCTTGTGTGACCGGCCGCGCGACGGTGAGCGCGCAGCTGCACCACTTGAGGCTATAGCGCTCGCGCCATAACCTCCAGCTTCTTGTCGGAGACTTCTTCGATGAGGATATTTTGTTTGATCTGGCCAAAGTCGACGTGGGATCGATTCTGATATTGGACTGACCTTCGCCCACGGCACCAGTTGCAACAGGAAGGATGTAAAAAATACAAAGGGACACGATGAGGCGCCGTTTGCATCGGCGCCTCATCGTAGATTTAGCAGAGAGAAATTTAAGAAGTCAGGACCAGTCTAAAACTGATCAGGACGGGCAGGCAGACAGGCCAGTGCAGAAGCCGAGGGTGTAGTTACCCGCCTTCTCTTTGCCCGTACCAGCGGCAGATTCCAGAGCCTCATCAGAGACTTCGAAAGCGAGGATTTCTTCTTCATTAAGGTCGAAACCGGTGTTCATGGTAGCATTCCTTTGGTTCGCCAGCGGCGCCGGCAATAAGCACGCAGGAGGCAGGACGAAAAGTTGGCTAACCTCCCCCCCCCTGCACAATATTAAATCACCCGCTGCACGCACTGTAAAGTCTATCTAAATGCGCCGTCCTTCGCTGTACTGATAATGTGGCAGGTAGCCTTGTTATGCTGACAAACCGGCCAATTCCATCACTCTGTTCAGGCGAAATCCCGTCGCGCAGACGCCGCCGGCTCAATGGATACCGTGTAACAAGCAAAAATAT
>Ga0207031_10408_pt1 | contig 9658 bp, 3 predicted proteins | sample Alteio_BWMinCont_37_FD_153278 | JGI IMG/M metagenome (GOLD analysis project Ga0207031, IMG submission 153278) | Enriched cells from forest soil in Barre Woods Harvard Forest LTER site, Petersham, Massachusetts, United States -... | ecosystem: Environmental > Terrestrial > Soil > Temperate forest >... | reverse complement strand
AGCCAGGTCGCGATCGGCGCCCGTAATCTCGGTCCTTCCGTCGATCAGGAAAATGATTTGCGAAGCCCGATCCAGCGCTACTCGCGCCTGCTTCAGGATCTCGCTTGGTATCAGCTCGGAGTCGTTTTGAATGATCCCGCCGGTATCGATCAGCGCAAACGGACGCCCCAGATACTCGGCCTCGCCACGGATCCGGTCGCGCGTGATGCCCGGTTCATCCCCCACAATCGACCGCCGGGTTCGCGTTATCGCGTTGAATAACGTCGACTTGCCGACGTTGGGGCGGCCCACAATCACCACCACGGGCAGCGAGGCGATTTCAGTTGAAGGATCTGGGCGTGCGACCATAGAAGTTAAAGACTGGAAATTACCGATGCAACCCGAAGTGTTGATTCCCACTACTGATAATAGCGAAGCGCTGGAGCACAACCAGACTATTCGCAATATAGCCATCATCGCGCACGTCGATCACGGCAAAACCACGCTTGTGGATGCCATGCTTACGCAGAGCGGCCTGTTTCGCGCCAACGAGCATACCGTGGAGCGCATGATGGATTCCAACGAGCTCGAGCGCGAGCGCGGCATCACCATTCTCGCCAAGACCACCGGCGTCCATTATCATGGCGTGAAGATCAACATCGTTGACACTCCCGGCCACAGCGACTTCGGCGGCGAAGTGGAGCGCGCGCTCATGATCGTGGACGGCGTGATGCTATTGGTAGACGCGAGCGAAGGCCCCTTGCCGCAAACCCGCTACGTCCTCATGAAGGCGCTCGAAGCCAAGCTCCCTCCCATCCTGGTCATCAATAAGATTGACCGGCCGGATGCGCGCATACCGGAAGTCCTGAACGAGATTTACGATTTGTTCATCGACCTGGACGCTACCGAGGACCAGCTCGATTTTCCCGTTATCTATACCAACGCCAAGGCCGGCATCGCAAAACTAACGCCCGAAGCCGAGTCGAGCGATTTGCGGCCGCTCTTCGATGCCATCCTGAAAAACATTCCGGCACCCAAAGGCAACCCCAACGCTGTACTGCAGCTTTTGGTGGCGAACCTCGATTACAGCGAATATCTTGGCCGCCTGGCCATCGGCCGCGTATTCTCCGGTGTGCTCAAATACGGCGACGAAGTATCCATCGCAAAGTTGGACGGTTCCTATCACAACACTCGCATCACCAAGCTGTATTCCTTCGAAGGGTTGAAGCGAGTGGATGAAACCATCGGCCAGCCCGGCGATATCCTGGCCATCGCCGGCGTGGAAGGCATAACCATTGGCGAGACCATCACCAGTGTCGAAAATCCGAAGCCCCTGCCGCACATTCAGATTGATGAACCGACCATCTCAATGGTGTTCACCATCAACACCTCGCCGTTTTCGGGACGCGAGGGTAATTATGTAACTTCACGTAACCTGCGCGATCGCCTGGATAAGGAGCTGCTAACTAACGTCTCCATCCGCGTGGAAGAAGCCGGCGGTCCCGACGCTTATAAGGTGATGGGCCGCGGTGAGCTGCAGCTCGCCATCCTGATCGAGATGATGCGCCGCGAGGGATTTGAATTGATGGTCGGCAAGCCTGAGATTCTGACCAAAACCATCAACGGAAAAATGCACGAACCCGTGGAGCTGCTGGTGATCGATTGTCCGGAATCGTTTATCGGCGTAGTGATCGAAAAGCTCGGCAGCCGAAAAGGCAAGATGGCGAAGATGGTCAACCACGGTTCCGGGCGCGTGCGGCTGGAGTTTCACATCCCTTCGCGCGGGCTCATCGGACTGCGCAGTGAGATGCTGACCGACACCAAAGGAACGGCCATCATGAATTCGCTGTTTCACGGCCACATCGAATGGCAGGGTGAGATTGCGACACGGCCCACCGGGTCCTTGGTGGCGGATCGCTCAGGCAAAACCACAGGCTACGCCATTTGGAATCTGCAAGAGCGCGGCGAGATTTTCGTGGCGCCGGGTCTCGAGGTTTACGAAGGTATGATCGTCGGCGAGAATGCGCGCGATGCCGATCTCAACGTGAATATCGTCAAGGAAAAAAAGCTCACAAACATGCGCGCCTCAACGGCCGACGAAGCCATTCGCCTGGTGCCACCACGTTTGCTTAATCTGGAGCAAGCCATCGAATTCATTCGCGATGACGAATTCGTGGAAGTGACGCCGCAATCCATCCGGCTGCGCAAGAAGATCCTCAAAGCGAACCAGCGTTAATGCCAGGATGACCATCCTGCAGCGGGTTTCCAACCCGCCTCGGATTGATTCGCTGAAGGCTGGAGTAAGTCGCCGCTAACTACATACAATTCTAGCTAATTTTCAATAAATGGAATTCGGAAGTAAATCGTTATTCCATTTAACGAATTCCTAGGAGAAACCCGTGGGTTGTAATAGGAGCCACTCCTATAAGTAGTTGAACATAGGCCACTTCAATATATCGCGCAACCGTGATCCCTGGTGTTACATCTTTGTTATTTTCTTAATACCAGTGCATCCATCCTCTGTAGTATGTAAAAAGGGCAAAACTTTTTTCTCGGGTTAGCATCTGATTGCCGTATAATAAACTTACAAAAACGTTGCCGCTGTGGAAGCGTAACGCGCAGAGGTTAGTAGTTAGTGAGGAGAAAACAATGACCAACTGGAAGCAGAATCTCGTTCTGTTTGCGGCCGCATTGGCTATGGCGGCGATGGCCTGGGGCCAGGGAGCTACCGGGACAATCAGTGGAACCGTGACGGATGCTAGCGGCGCCGCAATAAACGGCGCCAAGGTAACCGCAGCCGACGTCGGAACCGGCGCAAAGGCAACCGCGACAACCAACGATACCGGTTCGTATCGGTTCGTCGACCTGCCTACCGGAATGTATACAATCACCGTCGAAGCCACCGGTTTCCGCAAGACCACTCTTTCCGCTCAAAGGCTGATAGTGGCAACCACGTTGCGCATGGACGCGAGCCTCGAGGTCGGTGAGGTTTCGACTTCCGTTACGGTTGAATCGATAGCGGCCCCGGTAAACACGGAAGACGCGCAGTTGGGCCAAACCATGACTCAGATCGACGACCTTCCCCTCCTTTCGGGCAACGGTGGCCGCAATGCCCTGAATTTGCTTGGACTGCAGCCGGGCGTCTCGGTGACGACAGCCGGGTCGGCCGGCACCTCGGTCGGCCCCTTCGCAGTCAACGGCCAGCGCACGCAAGCGAACAACTTCATGCTGGATGGAGCCGATGCCAATGACTTGGCCATCAATATCCCCGACGCAGTGGACGTGATGTCGCCCAACGCGCTGGGCGAGTTCCGTGTGGTCACGGGCGCGATGAAAGCGGAGTACGGACGGGACTCCGGCGCCGTCATCGAATCGACCATCAAGTCAGGTACGAACCAGTTTCACGGCCAGGCCACAGAGGTCTTCCGCAACCAGCTTTTGAATGCCAATAACTTCTTCTCGAACGAGGCGGGTGTTGCCAGGCCGAAATTCAATCTCAACGATTTCGATGCCAATTTGGGCGGCCCGATCTGGAAGAACAAAACGTTCTTCTTCATTTCTTATCTCGGCTTCCGCCGGGTCTACGGCGTAACCAATACCGGTGAGGTTTTCACCGATGCTGAGCGAGCCGCTATCCTGGCTAACGGCGTGCCGGCCGCCAAAGCCATTGTCAACATCACGCCCGTAGCCAATCTCGCCGGAAATCAATATGCCAGCGCCCCGGTGGATAACTTGCAGCGCGATCAAGGCGTTCTGAAACTCGATCATCATTTTTCAGATCGCAACACTTTCTCCGCATCCTATTTCACCGAGCGGTCGAACGACTTGGCGCCCTTTGCATTCTCAGGCGCCCCACTCCCAGGCTTCGGCGAACTCGATTTTGTCACCTACCATAACGTCGCCCTGCATGACACGCACACTTTTAGTCCGAATGTCATCAATGAGGCCATCGCCGCTTTCCACCGCCGCGATGAGCCCGGCGTAGAGCCGCAGAACCACACCTCGCCGGCCAGCTTGGGATTCACAGGAATTATTCCTGACGACCCCAGCGCCGCCGGTCCGCCGTGGATAAGCATCGGAAACATTGCCATCGGGAACACTTTTCAAGGCCCGCAAGCTCGCCGCGATAACACCTGGCAGTATGGCGATAGCGTGACGTGGATCAAGGGCCGTCACACCATGAAGTTCGGCGCCGAATACCGGGCCTACGAACAAAATCAGATCTTCGACTTCATCAACAACGGGTATATCGCGTTTAACGGGTTTGCTACTCAGAACAACTTAGTTCCGGTTCTTCCCGGCCTGGCGAATGATCCGCTGGTAAATGATTTCGCCAATGGCTACGTGTCGTCTTTTTACGATCAGTCCAATTCCAACCGCCAAGGCTACCGTGATAAGTTCTTCAGCGCATACGCGCAAGACGACTTCAAGGTCACCCGCAATCTCACCATCAATTTCGGTCTGCGATACGACTACGGCAATCCGCTTCAAGAGCTCCATGATCGGGTGAGCGCATTCCGTTCTGGCGAGCAATCCACTGTCTTCCCCACTGCGCCCGTAGGATTGGTGTTTCCTGGCGATCCAGGTATCAGCCGTTCCACTTATAGCCCGGACAAGACAAACTTCGGCCCCCGCTTCGGTTTGGCGTGGGATCCCACTGGCAAGGGCAAACTCGTGGTCCGCTCCGGCTTCGGCATTTTCTATAACGTTCCGGAAAGCGAGCTGACGTTACAGTTCCTGGGCGCGGCTCCCTATGGGGCTCAAGTCGTTGCCATCGGGTCAACCGACATGACGCATCCCTATTCGACCGCCACGGGCACCGCCCCGCTCGCACAGAATCCGTTCCCATTCACTCCAGCTAAACCAGGAGACAAGTTCGACTTTACCACCGTTGCGCCAGTGGGTTTGACCTTCATGGACCCGCATTTCAAGACGCCCTCCGCAATGCAGTACAGCTTGGACGCCCAGTATGAGGTTGCCAAGAATTGGATCGCGTCCGCCGGCTTCGTGGGCAGCCAGGGGCGGCATCTGGAAAATCGGCGCGATATCAACCCAGCGTTGTTGACGCCTGACGCCACCAGCCAAAATGAGCCTCAACGAAGCGTCTATAACATCGGCAACCCACAGAATGCGGCTTACGGAGGCGCCGTTTTCGGCGGCATCACGGACCAGCTCAGCGACTCCAACTCCTCCTACAGCAGCCTCCAGCTCAGTCTGCAGAAGCGGACTTCCTATGGCTTAACCATGACCCACGCATATACCTACAGTCATTGCATCGACAACGGTTCCGGCTTGAGAACGAATTCGAATCCGTTCAGCTACGCCTACGATCGCGGCAACTGCGCTACGGATGTCCGGCACAGCTACGTCGGAAGCGTGATCTATGACCTCCCGTGGTTCCGCGACCAGCGCGGATTCGCGGGACACGTGCTGGGCGGCTTTTCCGTCTCGTCCGTTATAACCCTACAGACCGGCATTCCCTTCGACATCACGGATGGCGGAGATCGTTCTCTTACCGGCGCCGGGGACGACCGCCCGGATTACATCGGCGGTGGCAATGTCCAGTTCGTCGACCCCCGCGCTAACGCATTCGGCATCGAGAATTCCTACTTTAACGGCACGGGTGGAGGCTCCGACACTGCCGATACGAATCCAAATTTTCGTCGCGTTGGTTCAGGCACTTCGGTCGCCCAGGGCGCTGGCCGGTATGGCAATCTGGGTCGCAACGTGTTTCACGGACCGGGAACTCTCAACACCGATCTGCGAATTCAGAAGCTGATCCATATTACCGAGCACCAAACCCTCACCATTCGCGGCGAGGCGTTCAACGTCTTCAATCACACCCAATTCTTCAACCCGGATGGGAATATCAACGACACCACTTTCGGACAAGTCTTAACAGCGCACGATCCTCGCTTAGTTCAGTTTACGGCGCAGTTCCGCTTCTAGCAGCGTAGGGCAAGCCTCGGGCTTGCCCTTTCACTACATCCGCGTATGCGAGTGGTGCCGGACACCTTCGGTCTTCTAGAATATGGAAGATGAAGACGGCCCTAGCCGCGGATCCGGCTTGTAAGGAGCACCAGACCGGCTCGCATCATCCGGAACGCCCCGAGCGATTCGACGCGGCTCTCGGCGCATTGGACGGCCTGGAACTCGCATCGTTAGATCCGCGCCTCGCCATCGAAGACGAACTGGCTTTGTGCCACAGCCGATCGTACATCCGCCTAGTGGAACGCGAGGTTACCAGCGGAATCCACGAATTGAGTACCGGCGATACAATTATTTCCCCCCGATCCTGGGACGCGGCAGTGCGCGCCACAGGCGGGGCTCTCAACGCCGTAGATGCCGTGATGAGCGGCGAGGCGCGCAATGCCTTCTGCATCGTTCGTCCGCCCGGCCACCACGCCACGCCTGTTCGCGGAATGGGTTTCTGCCTCTTTAATACCATCGCCATCGCGGCTCGCTACGCGCAGCAGAAGCATGGCGTGGACCGTGTGTTAATCGCCGATTGGGACGTGCACCACGGCAACGGCACGCAGGATATTTTCTATTCCGACGGAACAGTCTTCTTCTTCAGCACGCACCAATCTCCTTGGTATCCGGGTACCGGCGCCGCGTCCGAAACAGGGGAGGGCCCCGGAAAAGGGACCACGCTCAACTGCCCGTTTCCAGCCGGTTCCGGCCGCAAGGAAATTCTGGGCGCATTTCAAGATAAGCTGCTGCCCGCGGCCGAAACATTCAGGCCCGGCCTGGTGCTGATCTCCGCTGGATTCGATTCCCGCATCGGCGATCCACTCGGCAACTTCATGCTGACGGACGCCGACTTCTCAGATCTCACTAATGTAATGCGCGAGATTGCGGACAAGCACGCAGGGGGCAAGCTAGTCTCAGTTTTGGAAGGCGGCTACAGCCTGGAAGGCCTGGCTGCCGGAGTTCGGGCTCACGTCGAAGCGCTGATGTAGTGTCAGGCTGCTTCGAAATCGTACCAACTTTGAAGGTTAATCCAGAATTCCGGCGTAGTGCCGAAGTAGCGAGCGAAACGCAGGGCCGTATTGGGCGTGATGGCTCTTCGCTCGTTTGTTATCTCTGTTCACGCAGGATTTCGCTCGGAGCCGGATCATAGGACGCTGCGGGCGTGGGTAACCCTAGCGCCTCTTTCTTCGCCCTTGCCTAATGATCGTCATTAGTTCGTCCATTGGGGGGACTTCATGAACTCAGTGAAATCTTGTGCTCTGCTACTGCTCTTCGTCACCGGCGCGTCGGCCGAATCCGCTCACGAGGCCGCTTTGAAGAATCTGAAATTCCGCGAGATCGGCCCGGCTATCATGGGGGGCCGCGTGGACGATTTCGCGGTAGTGGAATCCGACCCGCGCATCATCTACGTCGCGTCGGCCGCCGGCGGTATTTTCAAAACAACCAATGCCGGCGTAACATGGGAGCCGATCTTCGACGATCAACCCAACTCCACCATCGGTGACCTCGCGCTCGCTCCCTCCGACCCGTCCATTCTCTGGGTCGGCACCGGCGAGCCCAACAATCGCCAAAGTTCATCGTGGGGAAACGGTGTCTACAAATCCATGGATGCCGGCCGCACCTGGACGCACCTGGGACTCGAGGAAACGCGTCACATCGGCCGCGTGGTCATCCATCCGACGGACCCCAATATCGTCTACGTCGCCGCGCTCGGCCATCTTTGGGGACCGAACAAAGAACGCGGCGTCTTCAAAACCACCGACGGCGGCGCAACCTGGACGCATTCGCTCTTTATCAATGACGATACCGGCGTCTCTGACATTGCCATCGATCCTCAAAGCCCGAACACGCTTTACGCCGCGGCCTACGAACGCAGGCGCACCGTATTCGGCTACAACGGTGGAGGCCCTGGCGGCGGAATCTACAAAACCGTCGACGGCGGCGCCCACTGGACCAAGCTCACCAAGGGCCTCCCGGCAACGGGCGACATCGGTCGCTGCGCGGTGGACATCTACCGGAAAAATCCAAATATCGTTTACGCGCTCGTGGAAAACATGAAGGACGGCGGCATCTACCGCTCCGAAGACAAAGGTTTCACCTGGACCCGCATGAGCGACACTAATCCGCGCCCGTCCTATTACAGCCAGGTTCGCATCGATCCAGGCAACGATCAGAAAGTATGGGTGCTGGGCGCGCCTCTCTACTACACCGAAGACGGCGGCCGGACCTTCCACAACGACCGCTGGCAGAAGATCCACAGTGATTTCCACGCGCTTTGGATCGATCCCGCAAATTCCGATCATATGATTCTCGGTTCGGACGGCGGTATCACCATGACTTACGACAGCGGGCGCACCTGGGATTACGTCAACAATGTCCCTATCGGCCAGTATTATGAGATCGCTTATGACATGCAAAAGCCGTATCACTTGTGCGGTGGTCTGCAGGACAACAACTCCTGGTGCGGCCCCAGCGCCACCACCACAACGCGCGGCATTTCGAATGATGAATGGATCACCGTGGGCGGTGGCGATGGCTTCTACTCGCAGGTGGATCCAACCGACCCGAACATCGTCTACGCGGAATCGCAGGACGGCAACCTGTTACGCCGCGATCTTCGCACCGGCGAAGCGCGCTCCATACGTCCCCTGGAAGAGAACGACCAGGCTCCGCGCTACCGTTTCCAATGGAATTCGCCAGTACTCATTTCTTCGCACGATCCGAAGACGCTTTACTACGGGGGCAATCACCTCTTCAAGACCACCGATCGCGGCGATTCCTGGGAGCGCCTGGGCCCCGACCTCACCACCGGCATCGAGCGCGACAAACAACCAATTCTCGGCAAGGTTCCAGATAAAGATACGCTGTCCCGTCACGATGGTGTCCAGCAATTCCCTTGCATCACCACTTTGAGCGAATCGCCGTTGCGCGCCGGGCTCATCTGGGTAGGCACTGACGACGGCAACGTGCAAGTGACGCGCGATGGCGGCAAATCCTGGACCAACGTTGTAGGCAAGATCCCGGGCGTGCGCAAAGGCGCCTACGTGAGCCGGGTAGTGGCCTCGCCTCACGATGAAGGTATCGCGTATGTCGCCTTCGACAATCACCGCAGCGACGATTATTCGGTCTATTTGTACATGACCACAAGCTATGGCGACACTTGGACGCGAATCACCACCGGTATCCCGCAGGAAGCCGGCACGGTTCACGTCGTCCGCGAGGATTCAAAAAACAAGAACCTCTTGTTCGCGGGAACTGAATTCGGTTTTTTCATTTCCTTCGATCGCGGATCGAACTGGCAGCGCATGAAGAACGGACTGCCCACGGTCCCGGTGGACGACATTCAGATCCATCCGCGCGACCATGACTTGATTCTCGCCACCCACGGCCGCTCACTGTGGATTATGGACGATATCACGCCGCTCGAAGAGATAAGCGACAGCGTGCTGTCGGCCGATCTGCATCTGTTCGACATGCGCTCCGGTATCTCATGGCACCTGGCGAACTATAAAGGCAATGTCGGCGCCCGGGATTTCATCGCGCCCAATCCGCCCTACGGCGTGCTGGTGGATTATTTTCTGAAGGCGAAGCCAGAAGGCCGCAATCCAGTCAAAATCACGGTGACCGACAAAGCTGGCGACAAAATCCGAGAGATCAATGGTGCCGCCGAAACCGGTATTAATCGTGTGGCGTGGGATCTCCGTTA
>Ga0207031_10407_pt1 | contig 9732 bp, 12 predicted proteins | sample Alteio_BWMinCont_37_FD_153278 | JGI IMG/M metagenome (GOLD analysis project Ga0207031, IMG submission 153278) | Enriched cells from forest soil in Barre Woods Harvard Forest LTER site, Petersham, Massachusetts, United States -... | ecosystem: Environmental > Terrestrial > Soil > Temperate forest >... | reverse complement strand
ATAAGCAAGAGCAAAGCTGCTCAAGCTCGAACTGAGTTGGTTGCCGAGGGTCTTCTCGCCTCGAAGGGAAAGGGGTATCAACTCGGGCCAAAACACTTGCTGGCGGAACGCCTTGTCTCCGGCTATGCACAAGTGCTCCGGCCAAAACTCGTCGTTGGCAGATTTCGATGCGCCGAAAAGACTGCGGAACTGTTTCTGGATCGTCTTCGCAAAAGCGTTCCTCCGGGAATCAGATGCGCTCACAGGCGGCCCAGCGGTGGATCTCCTGCAACACTTCTATCGAGGGCCAGACGTGCCGTTATTTATCGAACCATCCTCCCGCCAGGTAGCGCAGGAACTTCGGCTTCTGCCAGACAGCGATGGGCCGGTGACTTTGTTGCGGACGTTCGGAGAAGTGGTGTTTTGGCAAGAGCGCGATCACCACATGCTGGCGCCACCGTGGCTGATTTATGCCGAGCTGTTAAATAGCAACGATCCACGTGCACATGAGGCCGCCGGAGAACTTCAGCAAGCGTTGTCGCTATAGAGGATTGTGCTAACGAGGCCAGATCTCACCCAGTTCCTTCTCGGGCTAGTACATTGTTGAGTGAAAAAAGACATTAAGGGGCTTGAAGTTTTAGTAAAGCTCGATTACGATTGAACTGCGTGATACAAGTATTCCAATTCGCGACCGAAGTCAAAGGTACGCAGAGGCGCATGAATCATGATGCGCGCGCGGTGACCTGACCGTCTTGGAATAACATACCGGTTTCAAGAAGCGGGCGGCCACCAAAAATGGCCGCCCGCTTTTTTTGTTTTATCGGTAATTTGAGGCATTTTGTCGAGCTCGCTTTTGCCAAGAAGCGACTCAGTAGAAGTGTGTATCTCGAAGCTGGTCTTTGACAACTGAATAGCAACACAGAAGCAGTGTTTGAGCGGGTGTGGTATATAGGCTGTGCCATGGGCCTCCAACCCAGAGAAGAGATTTCGATTATCTCCGTCCGCTCCAAAACTTTCTGCGGGTGTGGCCTATTGGCTGGGCATCGGATCGCCAGTCCGATCAACGGAGTTCGATTCTCCGCACCCGCTCCATGCCGGAGTAGCTCAAGTGGAAGAGCACCGCACTCGTAACGCGGAGGTCGGGGTTTCGAATACCCCCTCTGGCTCCAGTGGCAAGAAGCTTCTCTAAAGGCGACCTTGTCCGCTGACAAGTTGGGGCTTTACGAGTGCCCCTCGCCAGTAGCTCAACGGGAGAGCAGTTGCATGGTAGGCAACCGATGAGCGTTCGATTCGCTCCATTGGCTCCAGAATCTCAGGCCCTGTAAGCATAGTCGGCGATGCGCCGGACCTGTACTCCGGAAAAGTCAGTTCGAATCTGGCACGGGGCTCCATCCGGGAAAAAGCTCAGCGTGGTTTGAGCACTCGACCGATAATCGAGAGGCTGCTGGTTCGACCCAGCTTCCCGGAAGAAGTTTTCTGCAGGCAAGTGAACCGGTGTCATGCTGGCCTCATAAGCCATGCGAGTGGCGTTCAACTCGCCAGCCCGCAACCAAGTTTGGGGGAGTCGTTCAACGAGAGGACCGCTGGCCTGCAACCAGTCGGCCAGAAGCGAAGGAAGACTGCCGACCTTATCCACGGACAAGGTGACCAATGCTGCCTCGCTTGTGGTCAGAGGGTTCGATTCCCTCCTCTTCCACCAAGTTCGCCAGGGGAGCCGTTGTGGCCAAGGCGCCGGTCTGAAAAGCCGGACAAGCACGTTCGACTCGTGCCCCTGGCACCAACTTTATAAACGCGCGCAACGGACACGATCGGCCTGCGCGCTCATGTGACCGTGGCCGAGTTGCTTAGGCGGCAGACTGTGGATCTTGGCCACGTGCGAAGAAGACTGCAGACCTTATCCGCGGACAAGGCGACCAGTGCGACTTCGCTTCTGGTCGGAGGGTTCAATTCCCTCCGGTCACCCCAGTTGTGCGGGCGTCGTTCAACGGACAGGACACTTCGGTCCTAACGAAGAAATGCCGTTTCGATTCCGGCCGCCTGTTCCAGATCGTGTGGGCGTAGCTCAGTTGGATGAGAGCGCGGGCTTCCGAAGCCCGAGGCCGCTGGTTCGATTCCAGCCGCTCACTCCAGATTTTGAATTTTCGAGGACTAGGGAAACGGATTAACCCGCTTGGCCTGGGACTGGTTGATATAGAGCATGAGAATCTCGGTTCAAATCCGAGGTCCCCGACCAGTTTTTGTGGGGTAGCCAAGTGGCAAGGCAACTGGCTGTTAACCAGTTTATGCGCAGGTTCGAATCCTGCCCCCACAGCCAAGAAAGCCGGGGTCGCCTTCTGGTCGAGGGCCCCTCTCCTACAAAGAGGTGCAGTAGAGTTCGATCCTCTACCCCGGCACCAATCTTGCCGCGTCGGCTGGCTGTCCTGATAAGGCAGTTTAGGCTGGTTCAACTCCAGCGGCGCGCACCAATTGCACGAGTCAGGCTCCCGTATCAGTCCAGTCTTCTAAACTGGTGAACTGTAATTGGACGATGCGCGTTCGAATCGCGCCGGGAGCTCCATATTTCGCGAGGTCGTTCAATGGCAGGACGTGAGCTTTTGGATCTCACTACGAGTGTTCGATTCACTCCCTCGCGGCCATATTTCTAGCGGCATCATTCAACGGTAGGATAGGGTCCTTATAAGCCCTCAACCTTGGTTCGACTCCAAGTGCCGCTACCATGCGTTCGAAGCTCATAAGGATGAGCAGGCGATTCTTAATCGTCAGGCAGTTGGTTCGATTCCAACCGGACGCACCAATCTTTGGAACTGTGGCCGAATGGTGAGGCGCTCGACTTTTAATCGAGATGGCGAGAGTTCGATTCTCTCCAGTTCCACCAGGATTTGCCGGCGTCGTCTAGTGGCTAGGATCGCTGACCTTCAATCAGCGGACGGGAGTTCGATTCTCCTCGCCGGTACCAATTAAGCGCACAGGCATGAGTCCGTTGTGCGCGCGTCAGTTATTTATCCCGTTCGTCCAATGGATCAGGACAGAACGCTACGAACGTTCAGATTCGGGTTCGAGTCCCGAGCGGGATACCAAGTTTACGGAGTGGTGGCCGAGCGGCAAAGGCACCTCACTGTCCATGAGGATTAGATGGGTTCGACTCCCATCCACTTCGCCAGAGTTTGACGATGTACGCAAGCTGGCTTAAGCCGCCTGATTCTCAATCAGGAGATCGCGGGTTCGAATCCCGCCATCGTCGCCAAAATGGAGGGGAGTAGCTAAGCCTGGTTTAAAGCGCTCGGCTCTGACCCGAGAGATCGAAAGTTCAAATCTTTCCTCCCCTGCCAATACAATTTCGTGTTATATTCTTTCTGTGAACCGCGCATTGTCGTTATTCTCACTCCCGCGCCACTACTGGTCGTCCCGACTCAGTAGTTATTGTTCGCTCTAAAAAACAATTTCTCTTTAGCACTGAATGCCGAAGCGGTCGAGGCGGAGGCTTGCAAACCCGTCCTTAGCCAGTTCGAGTCTGGCTCAGTGCTCCAGTGGGCCGGTGGTGGAATGGCAGACACGCTAGTCTTAGTATTTAGGAACTAGTGCCTTCGGGCGTGAGAGTTCAAGTCTCTCCTGGCCTACCAACAATTAGCATGCGGAGGGTATGGGCAATTGGTAGCCCAGCAGTCCCGAAAACTGCCGCACCGCAAGGGCACAGGAGTTGGAATCTCCTACCCTCCGCCAAATTCACATCGGGATGCTCCTGGGAGAGCAGCTTGATTCCAAACCAAGCGCATGGGGTTCGAATCCTCATCCCGGTGCCACATCGAGCGCACAGCGCGGACCGCGTTCCGTCGCGTTGACTATAACCGCGACCCGCTGCGTTGTGCGCGATATTTCGGAGAGCGAGGCAGATGGTAAGCCAGCACATTGCTAAAGTGCCACGCGCTCGCGCGCGACTGGGTTCGATTCCCAGGCTCTCCGCCAAAGTTTTCACTTTGGGTGTTAGGCGGATACGGTTGGCCGCGCCTGCCTGTAGAGCAGAGTGCTCCTTCGGAGCGTCCCGGTTCGAATCCGGGGACACCCACCAAACCGCTTGCGCAAGAAGTTGCGACGTTAAGTCCGACGAGGAACTAGATCTGGTACGTGATTTGTGCGAGCCAGTTGCTACCTGGGGAATAACGTGACTGTAAATTGAATTTAATACAAAATATCTTGACCAAAAACATTTGTGGATGTATTCTAGCCAGGCTGGAGGAAATGACCAATGCTCGCCTATAGTCGAGGTTCAAACTGCCTCGCTGGCGCGGCTCCCCTGGAGCACCGCGTGCCGGCGGTCGTCGGATCCTTCTGCACCAACCTGGATATAGCTCAATGGGTAGAGCAACAGCCTGATAAGCTGTCTGTCGCGGGTTCGACTCCCGCTATCCGCTCGCTGTGTAAACAGCTCGCAACCGGTGATCCAGACCGGGTTCCCGCCGTCCACTCGAGATAGACTTCGGTCTTCCTCGCGTACGACGGCAGCGGTTTTGCCGCTCTGCGCCTTCCCTGAAACTGCGGACCTGATATTCGCGCTGTACTCTGGTGCGAAACTCGTTCGCTCTAGGGCAGGCCCGCTGGCACGGCTGTGGAGTCCGGTCTGGTGATCTCTTTTGAATTTCAAACGAAAACTCTCTTTGAGGAGGTGAAATATTATGCTGCGCCGTATTCTTATTGGCGACAATGAACGAGTTCTGGTGATCCGCAAGCGCCGCTTCGCGGAAATCCTGGAGCCTGGTGAACGTTGGATATTCACGCTCGCCCAGGAAATTGAACTCGAACGTTACAACGTCCGTGATCTTGTCTATGCAGGAGAATGGGCTGACTACATCGTCAACTCCCGTTCGGGGATCGCCGTGCGAAGCTTCACGATGGTGGAGACTTCGGACGCCGAGGTTGCCGTCGTGTATCTCGATGGCCGCTTGGCGCGTGTGATCGGCCCTTCCAACCGCGTTCTGTTCTGGAAGGGTCCGGTGAATGTAACGTTCGAGCGGATCGACGTGCGCGAGAACCCCGAGGTTCCTGTGCTCCTGCTGCCTTCATTGGCACGCCTGGGGCGCGAGTCGGCCGTGACCTTCGCTTCGGTGGAGGAAGGCAAGCGCGGTCTCTTGTATCTGGATGGGCGGTTGATTCGCGAACTGGGGCCCGGCAATTACGGGTTCTGGAACGCGGTTGTATCGCCTCGCATCGAGGTGCTCGAAATGCGCCGTCAGACGGTGGAGGTGACCGGTCAGGAAATCCTGACGAGCGACAAGGTCACTCTGCGTGTGAACATTTCGGCCGTGTACGAGATCGTTAACGTAACTAACGCCCGGGCGGGCGTGAAGGACGTTGGCGAATACTTGTATCGCGCGCTGCAGATCGCCGTGCGTCAGTCGCTCGGTAAGCGCACGTTGGAACAGGTGCTCGCGGAGAAGACGGACATCGACGAAGCGGTATCGGCCGATGTGCGCCGGGAGATGGAAGCGTATGGCGTTCGCGTGAGCGTAATTGCTCTCAAGGACATCATCCTGCCCGGAGACATTCGCGACATCCTCAACCAGGTAGTCACCGCCGAAAAGCAGGCGCAGGCCAACCTGATTCGCCGTCGTGAAGAGACGGCCGCAACGCGGTCGCTGCTCAACACGGCCAAACTGCTGGAGGGTAATCCTCTGTTGGTGCGGCTCAAGGAACTCGAGACGCTGGAGAAGATCGCCGACAAGGTGGAGAAGATCACCGTAGTCGGCGGTTTGAACGCGCTGCTCGAGCGCACGGTTACGCTCCGTGCGGAGTGATGTATTAGAGGAGAGCCGGTTGCGCACCCTGTCAAGATTCCAGTGGGCGCGGCCGGCTCCTGAGTTGGAACGGAGAAAATAGCGGAGGACTTTGTGCAGATCATCGACAATATACCGGTTTGGGGCACATCGATTGACGAGGGTGCCCTCAAACAAATCAAGACGTGTTACTACATCTTCGGTCACGCGGCCCTGATGGCCGACCATCAAAGGCTATGGTGTGCCGATCGGTGGCGTCATCGCGCACGAGACCTTAGTCAGTCCCTCGGGCGTCGGTTACGACATCGGGTGCGGTAATAAAGCCGTGCTTACAGACGCCCCGGCCGAAGACGTACGGAAGAACATCGCGAAGATCATGGACGATGTTTTTCGCACCATCAGCTTTGGCTTGGCGCGAACCAACCGGGACGAAGTGGTGGAGCACGATTTATTCGAGAACGACGATGCCTGGCAGATCACCCAGGGAGCGAACAGCGCCGCCTGGCGGCTGACAAGCCTTCGCGACCAGGCGCGAGCTCAGTTGGGTACCGTCGGCTCCGGCAACCACTATGTCGACATTTTCGAAGACGAACTCGGTCGAATCTGGGTTGGAGTGCATTTCGGCTCTCGTGGATTCGGACACAAGATCGCTACCCGGTTTTTGAATCGCGCGGGCGCAAAAGACGATATGGATTCGGCGCCAGTTGCGCTCGATGCCGATAGTAATGAAGGCCAGGACTACATCGCGGCCATGAAGCTTGCAGGCCGCTATGCTTACGCTGGGCGAGACTGGGTGTGTCAGCGTGTGGCCAAAATCCTGGGCGCCCGGATCAAAGAAGAGATCCACAACCATCACAACTTTGCATGGCGCGAGAAGCACGGCGACAAACATTACTGGGTTGTGCGCAAGGGCGCAACACCGGCCTTCCCGGGTCAGAAGGGATTTGTAGGCGGATCCATGGGAGACGTGTCGGTAATCATCGAGGGCGTTGACAATCCCGAAGTCGCCAGGCAGAGCTTCTACTCAACGGTCCACGGCGCCGGCCGCGTGATGGGCCGCATGGAAGCCAAGGGAAAGGTGGATCGCAAAACTGGTGAGGTGAAGCGTCCCGCCAGGGTGACTGAGGAGATGATGATGGAGTGGGTCCATCGAGAGGGCGTGGAGTTACGGGGCGCTGGCGTGGATGAGGCCCCCCAATGCTACAAACGTTTGCCGGAGGTCCTGGGCGAACATGTGGGATCGATTAAAATTCTGCATACCTTAAAACCACTTGGGGTCGCGATGGCAGGGAAAGAGATTTACGATCCGTACAAGGATTGAAAGAAGACAATCAAAGCTCGTGCTCTTAAGGGGATGCGAAGTGTTCAAGAAGTACTCGCAAATGAAGCTACAGATGAAGCGAGAAGCGCTGACCAAACTGAACCGCCAGGCCAATGAAGGCGGTCTGAGTTTTGGCACAGTTCAGCCAAATTGAGAGGGGGTTTGGCCCAGTTATGGCACAGTTGGGAAAGGAAAAGCGAAAGCTGTGGGCAGGCAATCGATCAACTCGTTTCAAATCAACGAGCGGTTTGGTCGGGGCGGGGCGATTTGAACGCCCGACCCCCTGCGCCCAAGGCGGATTCCGGCCTCGCGCGAAAGTGCCCTATTTTCAGCAGCTTCTGTTTCAATGAGATACGGGCAGCTTGTTGAACGCTGTTGAGCTTTGTTGAGCTCTGGGGTTTTCGCGTCCTCAATTTTATCTACAGTCCCACCTCGTGAAAGAGTATTCTCCGGGATGCGCCAATCGCGAAACGGATAATGGGCGACGGGTAAGAATCCAGCAACGCTACGCTTTGAGGCCCACCAATCTACCGTAGAGGAGCGATGTAATTGTCCCAAAAGTTCAGGCACTTCGTGGCCAGGTCGAAGGCTTGCATCGTGCCAAGCGTTCCGCCGGTGTCAATGTCATAGTCTATCGCGATTGTACCCTCAGAAAGGTCGATTTTGAAGTGGGCGCTCTGGAGACGCGGGGTCGGTTTCGCTTTGTTGCGCGGCGCACCAAAGTGCTTCTCGCCATTGCAAATTCCTTCGCAGGCTTGCATGTAAGCATTGGTTTTCACGGCATCCTCGACATCCCGCCCCTTGCGGGTCGCCCGCAAGTTCGAGTCAGCCTTGATCCAGTCCTTTAGGTGGTAGCAGTTCATGAAAAACGCGTAGAGGTCGTCTTCGTAGAACTCAGTATCGCGGTCATGTCGTGTGCCACTATTCACTTCTTTGAGCCGGCCATGCCAGCGCGTAACCCGAGCGAACTGGTGCAGATATGTCGTATTTTGCTTGGGCATGTGCTCAGGTTAGCGTAGTAAGAGCCAGATGTTCCGCTCGCGCCATCCAAGAAGGGGCCTCCCGGTAATTCGACCGCATCCAGGCGCACGCTACCACTTGTCGATAAATTCTTTGATCAAGTGCTCAGGGCTGAGGTTCAAATAGATTTCCGTGGTGGCCAAGTGGTCATTGTCCGGGAGCTGATCGAGTCCTGTAATGAGATCGCGGTGGCGGGACCGCCAAACGATACGTCGTCCATTGTTTCTTTCAAGACAAATCACGAAAGGAAGGCGGGTGGGCCTTACGGGCGAAGCGGGCGGCCAACGTGTAAGTACTTGAACGTGCCCGGAACATTGCTACTCACCATAATCTCCGTCATCTTGTAGCGTGGTCTGCTGGACGGGCTGCATCTCAGCCGCAAAGTCCTGCGCTGGCTGAAACAGATCGAAGCTCTGTCGCGCGCCCAGCAGACCAGGCTACTGCGCACCATCGACACGTTCCTGGAGGGCGCGGGGCTGAGACTCGCGCGAGATCTCGCGGGAACGGAGAGTCAGCGGCTTGGCGTGGCGGCAAGGTGGAAGTGTCGGGGGTGGCCAGCTCAGAATATCGAAATTGGAGGCACCCCTACGTCACGGCCAGGGATAGAGTATTCGCAGGCTGTCGGAGCACATCACGACCGTTTGGCCGGCGCGCGACCCGTCGATGATCCTAACCTCGAGAAGATGATTGGCGCCTTGGCACGAAATCGACCAAAGGCGTCGAACCACCCTGCATCGGGTCTTCGGAGCGATGGTCAATACCCTTCCCGCTGCCGCTAAAGCTGAGAAGGTCGGCCCCTCAGCCTTCGGATTCGAGATAGCGCTATATGACTCAAGGTCTAAAGCGGCTTGGCCCGGCATTGTCCCGCCCTGCACGACCGCGAGAGACGTTGAGTAGTTTAAATACTCGTAGAGGCCCAAGATCACAAGCGCAGATATAGCAATGGCGAGCAATAAATTCTTCGCTAAGCGCCTTACGCTTGTCAAATCGATTTCCATTCTCCTCTCGTTCAGGGATTATTTGGCATCTGAGCGAACCAACCTGGGGCTAGCAGTGCCAAAACAAGGTCCATATAACCTGGGACCTGCAGGTTCGAGTGGTCCAGAAGCCAGGCGGTAAACGTGTTGCTGTTTGGGCCACTTAACCCATACGTCACCTTATTATTCTGGTACGCGTCGAAAGCTCCAAACAGGAGCGTGATGGCGAAACATAGCTGAGCGTTGCTATACTCATCGTCGAAATTATATATTGCTTTACCTGGGCTACCTCCACTTGTGACGTCGGTTGGCGGTAGCGAATTCAGCCACGCGTTGCCATTTGTGACCTGTATCGGCCAGTTTCCACTCGGGTCCTTAGGAATGGGACCCGCCTCCAGTATGCCTGACTGGGAAATGCCGGTGTTAGGGTCATGGACGGATAGTTGCAAATATGTGTGTGCGCCCCCCTCCATAAGTACGATGTCACACTCGACGGGCTGGGACTGGGGCGTCGGTGCAGGCTCTGGCGGCGCATAGCACACGGGATCAGGGGGCTCTGGCGTCGGATCGAAGGGATCAGCACTGGACGCACACGGGTCACCTCCACCGTCGTCGCCACCGTCGCCACCTCCACCAGTTCCACCACCACCTCCGCCCCCGTCATCAC
>Ga0207031_10406_pt1 | contig 9737 bp, 2 predicted proteins | sample Alteio_BWMinCont_37_FD_153278 | JGI IMG/M metagenome (GOLD analysis project Ga0207031, IMG submission 153278) | Enriched cells from forest soil in Barre Woods Harvard Forest LTER site, Petersham, Massachusetts, United States -... | ecosystem: Environmental > Terrestrial > Soil > Temperate forest >... | reverse complement strand
CACCGCCTCCTCCACTCCCCGTGCTGCCCTGGCCAGCTCCCCCGGTGCCACCGATCGCCTTGCCACCTGTGAGCGTCACATTATTCAGCGTCAAACTCCCTGCCGCGCTGACGTAAAACAGACGCTGATTGCCGCTGTTGGCGATGGTGAGGCCGTTGTTACCGGTCGGCCCAACGATGGTAATGTTGGTGGAGAAGCCGAGATCGCTGGGGCCGGCCGTGGTGTCGCCAACCGTGGACAGAGTGATAGTGCCGGGTGTACTTGTGAAAAGGGCTGGTGCGAACTCAATGGTATCCGCGTTGCCGTCGGTGGTTGCCGCGACGACAGCACCGCGAAGGGTGGTGTACAGGTAAGGATTACCAGCGGTGCCGGCACCTCCCCCAAACGAGCCAGCGCCTTCGGCCAGGCTTGTTACCTGATAGACCGTCGGAACGCTACGGTCTTCCAACTCCTCGATCCGCCTCCCAACAAATCTCGAAGGCTTGCGGAAAGTTAAATCCTTGCGACGGCAGAGAGAACGGGTCATCAAGCGACGAAACAGGTTTCTGAGCGACATGGGCGGGCCTCAAAAGCGGAATGATCAAACGGAGATAGTTCACTCGAACAGCTCAGCACCAAAACACACGGCCTTACCTCATCAATTGAAAATCCCATAAAAACCTTATAGATGCGACCGGAAGGACAACCGATACCAGGCAAAAAACCGGTAGGAGATTGAAGGGATTATTCAAGCCCAACCTTAAACTCAGGCGTGAGAGCACCTGGTATGCGAGTAATGATGGCTTTGAGCTGATAGTTCAGGAAAGTTAGAACGTGGTTAGTAATTATCAAGGACGGAGCGACTGGGCAAGCTTTTTCAGGTGGATAGTTTGGATAAAAATGGTCGAATGTAGCGATTATTACGAGAGTGAGATTGGTTCATGAATTTGCTGATGCCACTATTCTAAGCGTTTTATAACTAAAACCTCAACACTGCGGGTAGGCTCTGAAAAACGTTATAGTGTGACGAGGTTGAGATTCAAATGACCGTTTTGAAGAATCATTTCGCGGGAACCGCTCCAGTCTTCATTCTTTCCTCCGGTGTCGGCAGGCCATCCGCGGACCATATCGACAGACCTCGGAATTCCGTCGTACTTTTGACGCCGCCACTGATTCCCAACGCGAGGCGTACAGGTTGTAGACGAAGAGGCAGAGCTACTGGATCGCAAACGGCTACACCATTTATGAACACCTCTAACCGATCCACCGTGTAGATCACCGTGAGCTTATTAAACTCATTCCCTTTCGTGATGACCTTGTGAGTTCCAGCCTGGAGCAGTACCTGATCCCCTTTGTCGTAGTCCCAGAGGACGACCCGATAGATGCCGACACCGTTGAGTCTCACGATAATTGCTTTTCGCTGCTGTTCGCTGCCGAACCACAAGTCCCAACTCGCCAGTTTGTCGTCAACAACCCGTCCTTCCGCCTGACAGACGATAGATGAGAAACCAACAAATTGACTACTTCCCCCATAGGACCAGCCGCTGTCGTATTCCTTGTGGATGAAATAGGTTCCATCCTTGTAGCCACGCTGAACGGCGATTCCCTTATTTTCCGATTTGCCCTGAGGCCAGCCCGTGGTTGGGTCTTTGAAGTCGTCGGTCTTGATCACTTTCACCGCACCGAGGTCCGGAAGCGTGATGCGACCCTCGCGGAGAGCAGCAATTGGCCAGACGAATGGCAGCCGGAACGAATCCTTTACGGGGACCTCACGGTTTTTCAGGCGTTCCTCGGGCGTTGGCAAACCATCAGCAGAAGAGACCGTGAGATGGCGGAACTCCGCAGTACTCTTCCCGCTGCCGCTCAGGCCCAGGGCAATGTTCACCGGTTGGAGGCGAACTGGCACGGTCAGCGGATCGCACACGGCAACCCCGTTGACGTAAACTTCCAGCCGATCCGCGGTGTAGATCACCGCCAGCCGGTTGAACTCATTACCTTTCCTGATAGCCGCGTGGGTTCCAGTAAAAATTGGTTCTTGTTCATCAACGCCATCTTCCGCAACGGCAACTTTGAGCTTACCGGCGGCGTTGAGTTTGATGCTAATCGCTTTTCGCTGCTGCTCGTTGCCGAACGACAGTTCCCAGTTCGCAGCCTGATCATCGACAACCCGTCCGTCCAACTGACAAACGAAAGTTGAGAATCCTGTAAATTGGGTGCTTCTTACCGAGACTCCACCGTCGAAATCCTTCTTGAGGAAATAGGTTGCATCCTTGTAGCCTCGCTGAATAGTGCCCTCCTGAGTCTCCAATTTGTCCTGGGGCCAGCCGCTGGAAATATTGTCAAACTCATCTCCCTTGAGCAACTTTGCGGTGCTGACATCAGGCAGAGGTATGCGGCCTTCGCGTAGGGCATCGGCGGGCCAGGCAAATGCTTTTTTGACCACGGCAGGTTTTGGTGCGGGAGGCGTGCTTTTGGCTGTTGCTGGTTCCGGTTCCGGCTGGGGCTGGGGCAGTGGCTGCGGCGTGGGGCGCTTGGATGACGATGTGAGCACAACCACGAGCACTGCGGCGACGACAACCTGACTTTAGCGCTCTCTGGCGGCATTTACACCTTGACGGATACTGGCGGATTGCTCTTCGCGCCTACAACGGGCAACGATGCGATCGACGTCACCGGCGGAGGCACCAGCACAATCACGATCCCCAGCGTGGATGTGACCTCCATCTCGGTCACGCTGGGAAACGGGACGAACAGCTTCACGTTCACCGGCACAGGCGGTGCTTCGGCCGCGCCCACCAGCGTGAACACCGGGAGCACGGCCGCCGATACGATCGCCGTTACCGGTGCCGTCATCGATAGTGGCGCCCTGTCGCTCACGAGCGGCGGTACAATCAGCGAGTCGGGGAGCGGCGCCATCAGCGATTCCGCGGGCACGGTGACAGCCAGTTCGGTCGGCGGTACCACTCTGAACGCTTCGAACACAATCTCGACATTCAACGCCACAAACAACACCAGCGGCAACATCAGGCTGACCAACACGGCCGCCCCGTTGACCATTACCGGGATGGCGGAGACAGGCGGCGGGATCACGGTGAGCAACACCGGCAGCATCGTGACCTCCGGTGCGATCACGGATGCCACGGCGGCTAACGCCATCAGCCTGACGGCGACGAACGGCAGCTTGACCCTCGGCGCTGCGGTGACCGGCACCACCACCGACACCATGAGCCTGACCGTCACCGGCGGCGGGAACACCCTCGCGGTGAACGCCGCGGTGACCACCGGCTCGGGCAATATCAACGCCACCTCGGCTGGAAGCATCACCGAGACCGGCGGCAGTTTTGGCACCACGGGCCTCTTGACGACCAGTTCGGCCACGGGCACCACGCTGGGCGGAGCCAACACCGTCAGCAGCTTCAACGCCACCAACACCACCAGCGGCAACATCAGCCTTACTAACACCGCCGCACCCCTGACAGTGACCAGCCTCACCGAAGAGAACGGTGGCACGGTAACGATCAACAACACGGGGGCCGTCAATTTCCCCAACACCCTCGGCGGCGGCTACAACCTAAACGACACGAGCACAGGCTTGACGACCTTCAGCGCGGCCGTTGGCAGCCCAACCGCTTTGGCAAGTGTCTCTGTCGCCAATGCCGCGGCAATTAACGGTAGCACTGTCACCACAACCGGCAATCAAGTCTACAGCGGGACCGTCACCCTGGGTGCGAACACCATCGCTACAGGCGCAAACTTGACGTTCAGCGGGACAGTGGACTCCGGAGCCTCGTCCAGCAGCCTGACGGCGAATGCGACGGGAACGACGACCTTTGGCAGCGCGGTCGGGGGAGCTAATCCACTTACCGCCTTGACCGTCAATACTAACGACCTCAGCGCCAGAGCGATTGCCACAACCACCGGAGTCACTGTCAACAATACCGACTTGGCCAGTGCCATTACCGGAGTCATCAGCGGCAGCGGTGCGACCCTGATCAAGACCGGCACCGGCACGCTGACCCTGTCCGCGAGCCCTAATACCTACAGTGGCCTCACCACGGTCAACGGCGGCACCCTGACCCTGGATGGCCCCGCGCAAAACAACCAGGAAACGGGGACCGGTAATATCCTGGTCAATTCACCGGGCATTCTGCTGGATCTTCTCCCCAACCAGATCGACGACCAGAGCATCATCACCCTGAACGGCGGCACCTTTAACTTGGGGAATAATGTTTCGCCCGTGAGCCGCGAATATATCGGTGGCTTGGTTATGCAGAATAACGCACTGGTAACCAGCGGAACTCCGGGCGCGTGGTTCATCACTGCGGGCACCAACGCTGCCCCCTCCGGCACCATCACCACCGCGGGTAGTGGCAATGCCGGCACGATTTCCGCCAACATTGCAATTGCTTCGCCATTCGCGGCTGACGGTGGACAGACCGGCAGCCGGACGGAAAACTTCGACGTCGCTAGCGGCACCACACTCACCGTTTCCGGGTCCATTGCCGACTTCTACGAAGGCGGTGGCGTGCAGGGGAGCGTGAACGTAACCAGTGGTGGGACGCTGATCCTTCAAGGGAACAATACTTATACAGGCACCACGACCGTCAACAATGGCTTATTGTTGGTGAACGGGAACGATTCAGCCGCCACCGGGGCCGTCATGGTGGACCCTATAAGCGGCCTTGGCGGGACCGGCACACTTGGCGGTGTAGTCACCGTAAACGCTGGCGGGTTTGTCACCGGCGCCACGCTCGGCACGCTTGGCACTCTCACCGTTGGCGGCCTGAATTTCAACGGTGGGACCCTTGCTGTCGACATCAACGGCAACAACTCGGATGAAATCGTTTCAACCGGGCCAGTCAACTTGGCGGACCCGACCCAGGGGATCTTCTCCATCAACAGCCATGTTGGGACTCCGAGCGCGAACAACGTCTACACCTTGATCGACAACACCAGTGCAACATCCATCTCCAACCCGCCGCTTTCAGGAGCGCCCGAGGGTGGGACCGTCACCATAAACGGCGTGACGACCTATGTCTCCTATTCAGGCGGTAACGGCAAGAGCTTCACTCTCACAGCTGCCGGCAATCCGATCTTCAATGTCAACGGCACCTTGACGGTCCGTAAGGACACCACGAATGGGGCGAGCAACATCCAGCTGCTACAAGGAGGAATTGTCGTCGACGAACGGCCGCTCGCCAGCATCACCAGCGTCTACACCATCAATTCCAGCGCCGGTGCGACCGATAGCTTGACAGTCGATTACACAAACAGCCCGCCAGTCCCGGCGGGGTTGTTCCCCACCAACATCACCTACAACGAGACGGGACCATCTCCCGCAAGTTTGACGGTGAAGAATGGGACGTTCGGCAAGATTGCCTACAACCCATCGAGTACCACCAACGAAACGATTCAAGATTTCACCAACCCCGGTGACATTGCGCCTGTGACCACGATCACCGCGAACGATGTGAGCACCATCAGCGATACGAGCACGAACACAGGCATTGCCATTGCGAACCTGCCGAACCTGCTACCCGGCACCGGGAGCACAACCTTCGGCACGGCGGGCGGAGTCAGTCAGTTTGCCGGGAACATCACCCCAACCACCGGGTTCGGCGATCCCGCCACCAATCTGGTCGTCAATATGGGAGCGAGAGGCACTCTGACCTTCAACGCCATGGATGGATCGTTCAACCCATCGAACGGCGTGCAGGTCAGGGGTAGCAATGGGAATGACACTTTTAACGTGAACTGGATTGCCTCCCATTCCACGACGATTAACGGCAATGGCGGTACCGATACTGTAAATGTGAACACGGGCAAGACAGCCGGCGATCCCGGCTTTGGGACGGCGGGGGCGGTCTTCCTCACCGATCCCGGAGGAGCGCAAACCTACCTCGCCAATGTTTCAGGTGTCGGCAGCGACACAATGGATGTCAACGATCAGAACCAGAGCGCCACCAGCCCTCCGGCCGCCCCAAGTGGCGCTCCGACTACCGGCATCCCGGCCATCACGACTGCCACCGGACCGGCAACCGTGGCTTCTAATGGAGTCAAGGTCCTTGACTACAGCGGCACGGCACATCTGACCACGTTGGACCTCCTCGAAAGCACCGGCACCAATACTTACAACGTGCAGTACCCCGACTCTTCGGTGGTCGGATCGAAACTGCCGATTGTCAACATCCAGACTTCAACCACCACCGACACTGCCAACCTGTATGGAACCGCAGCTGGAGGTTCGACCTTCGATGTGGGCTTCACTACCGCTGGCACAACGTCCGAGGGTGGCGCAATGGTTACCTACCCGGAGGGAGCGACTTACCTCAATACTCTCAACATCTATGGGCGCGACAAGGTGGCCGGCGACACGTTCAGGGCCTACCCGGATGCCCACACGCTGGTGAACATCAATGCCGGCTTGCCGAGTGTCGGTACTGGCGACACGCTGATCCTTAACGCCTTCGGCCTGACCAACCCGGCCATTGTTCCCCTTTACAACAATACCGCCCGGCCGAACGGGGAAGTCACCAGCAGCAACAAGGCCACTTTGCTCTGGAACTCGATCGAAACTTTCCCGGTACCGCTGGGACTCGGCGGCACCTTCCAGTTCAAACCGGTCACCTCGGCGCTGCAGCCCGGCTTCCTGCCCGTCTCTCCTAGCGATAACCCAATTACCGGGCTATACGCCCCCGCGGACGATGGCTGGACCAATGTCGGTGCGGGTGCGTTCGACCGCTCCAAGACGCCGGTGGCGCCCAGTTGGGTGCCGAATGCACCAGGTGTTGTCAACTTGCTCCAGTCGGGCGAGTGGGGCTATGCCGGCATGGCTAACGACGGCGTGTTCCAGGTCTCGGTGGCCCCGAACCAGAACATCCAGATCACCACTATCATGGGCGACACCTACCAGGCTCGCCAGAACATCAACGTCTTCGTTCAAGTACCGGGCCAGCCTGCCACCAGGACAGCTCTCAACCCAACCAGCACCACGTTTGACACCATTTATCAAAAATACCAGTATGTGTCGTACAGTGGCGTATTCAACCCTGGGAACAGCAACCTCCTGGATGTCATTTTCGAGACGAACATGCCGGCCAATTACTGGACTGTCAGTATGCTGGATGTGCGACCGCTCGGCCTCATCGCCCCGCTCACGTTGACCCGCGTGGATACCCAACCGCCAACCACACCGCAATTGGCCGATGGCTTGACCATCGATCAATACGTCGGTAGTGGTGCATCTCCAAACGCCATCCTGACGATCAACCCGCAATACGGCACTCCCGTGACTTCGTCCGGTGGAACGATCGGCCACGACCCTGCACTCAAGGGCTTCCAGGTTCAGGCCGATGCCAATGGAAACTTTACCTTCTACATTCTCCGCCCGACCGGCAACGGGACCTCCCTAGTCACGGTGGGTGATGTGACCGGGGAGAGCGCGGTCGGTCAGGTGGGACCGACCGGTGCCGGTTCACTGGCCGTCAGCCCGAACCCATGGCTCCTGCCGCTCCCCTACGATCAGCAATTCCAGCTGCCGACGGTTCGCCAGATCAAGTTTGGGGCGACAGGCACCCCGACACCCGGACCGACCTACCTGCTCTTCGGCAACGCAACTTACACCTCGACAGCTGCCAATGCCCTGGGCTGGATCGGTACGCAGCCACAACCGTACGACCGCGGTGCGAGTTACGGTAGCAACTTGCAACGGGATGGAGTCCTCGGCAGTTACACGGCCCCGGGCGAGTTCGAAATTGACATGCCGGGCTTGACGACCACGTACAGCGTCACCGTCCTGCTCGGAGATGCCGAGTACAACGAGACGAACATGTACGTCCAGGTATACAATCAGTCAACCGGTCTGTTCCAGACCGTGATGAGCGGCATCAACACCCCGGCCGGCGACTCCAGCAGTTGCACCTTCCCGGTTACGACCAACGCTTCGGGTCAGATCCTGTTGAAGTTCGGCTCGACCTACCCACACTGGGACGTCCAGGATATCGAGGTCCGGCCGGAGACCGGAACGAGCCCGCCTGCCGTCGGCACGCAGATCTCGCTGAGTCTCGATGGGACTACATATACCGGTACTTCCAGCGGGACCGGTTCGCCTTACTCGGCGACAGTATTGCCCGCCGCTGTCCAAGCCGACGGCTCAACATCGACCGTGTATACCATCACCGGCGCGGTTCCCGGCTCTCTCTTGACGGTTAAGACCAGTCTGGGAACGCTGCTTACCGCGGACCAAGGACCGACCTTCCTGTACACTCAGGTTCTGGCGAATGGCACAGGACAGGCAACGTTCTCGATCATGTCGCCACTGTCCTCGAATAACACCTCCGGCACCATCACGGTTACGGACGTCACCGGAGCATCGCAGGGCGTGTTTACCCAGAACTACAGCGGGTTTATCCCATCCCCGGCACTGCGGCAGTTCCAATTTACCTACACCGGCTCGCCGCAGTATTCGACCTTTACGATGGTGCCGAACGCGACCCTCTACACGGCCACACGGGGCTACGGCTGGCAAAGCATCGTGGGTGGGTACAACCGGGGCGCTGCATCGGTCGTCGGTGTGAATGCCGGCACGTTGTTCCAGTCCGGTGCTTGGGGATCATCGAGCGGAACGTTCGAAGTAACGGTTCCGAAGAATAGCACCGACGATGTACGAGTCTACGTAGGCGACCCCTACAGTGACTGGGCGGGAATTTCGGTCAGTGTGGATGGAGGTCCAGCTGTGTCTGTCGATCCGACTGTGGATCAGTTTGGATACGTTACAGTCTATGGAACGACCGATCCGGGCACGGGAATCCTGAATATCAAGATCAACGGGCCGGTTTGGGTGGTGGCAGGGCTACAGGTCGCGCCGACGGGGCAGCTGCCGGCACCGGCAACGGGATCGGCGACGACTCTATCGGGAGTCGATCGGTTGGAGTTCTCGAGCAACCCCATCGGCGGCTTTACCTCGGTCTCGAACAGCGCGACCTACACTCAAACCACGGGTTACGGCTGGACGAGCCCAGTCTATTCATTCTCGCGTCCGAACTCGCAGTTCCCGGTCGGTTCCGGGCTGACCGCGACTCAGATGCAGTTCTACGGCTCGGGTGCTTGGGGAACCAGTAAGTCGACATTCGAGGTCGCCGTGCCTCTAAACAGTCCTTCGTCAACATACTCAGCGCGTATATATATTGCCGACCCTTACGCCACCTGGGCGGGTATCACCGTGACGGGAGAGGGTGCGGCACCGGTAACGGTCAGCTCTTCGATAAGCTCGCCACAATACATAACACTGACCGGACTGCAGGACTTGAATGGCGATGGAATCATCACCATCACCGTGAGCGCCAATATCTGGGTGCTCAACGGCATCGACATCGCGCCGAGTTCCTCGCCATTACCGCCGCCGGTGTGAGAATTGCGACACGTTCGCGGAGCTGTAACCTATTTGTCCTGCGACCGCCCCTGTCGTCGAGATGGGGCGAGCGTGGGACAAACTCATTCTGCCTTACCTAAAACTCCGCGCGAGTATTCGATTTCCCAAATCCACTTTATTCCTTGATCCACCCATTCACCCGATAGAGCCGCAAAAAAAGCGGACACAAACACTATTATTGCCTTGACACAATTAATCGGTTGGTTATGAGGACGCCAAACATTAGAGCGTGAGTCCACGTCCGGTCTTGGGGGAAAGCACCGGCGTACCTGGATTGAGTCGTCTCGCTGCTGTCGAGGAAGCTTCAGGCTTCCGGACCAGTGATATC
>Ga0207031_10403_pt1 | contig 9864 bp, 8 predicted proteins | sample Alteio_BWMinCont_37_FD_153278 | JGI IMG/M metagenome (GOLD analysis project Ga0207031, IMG submission 153278) | Enriched cells from forest soil in Barre Woods Harvard Forest LTER site, Petersham, Massachusetts, United States -... | ecosystem: Environmental > Terrestrial > Soil > Temperate forest >... | reverse complement strand
ACTCCGCTCGAAGAAGTTCCCAGATTCGCCGCCAAACTCGGGGGCGGAGTTCGCGTTTTCATCAAGCGGGACGATTGCACCGGCCTTGTCCTGGGCGGAAACAAGGCCCGGCACAATGAATTCCTTCTCGCCGACGCCCTCGCCCACGGCTGCGACATGTTTGTCTGGGGTGCATTGGTCCAATCCAACAATTGCCGCCAGACAGCAGCCAGTTGCGCCAAGCTTGGCCTCGAATGCAGGCTCTATCTCAGCAAAGCCCACTACAAAACCGAACCGCAGGGGAACTTGTTGCTCGATTATCTGGTCGGCGCCCAGGTGGAGTTTACGGACGCCAAGATCGGCCTCGAGCTGGATGCATTTCTAGCTGCCAAAGCCAATGAATTCCGCAAGGCGGGACGGAAACCGTATGTCTGGGAAAGGTCGCGCGTGCTGCCCTTGTCTGCGGTGAGCTATGTCCTTTGCATGGCCGAAATTGCGGAACAAGCTGCCGTTCAAAAACTGAAGCCGGATGCCCTTTACGTGTCATCGGCGGGTGCGACTGGCACTGGAGTTGTGCTCGGAAAAGCTTTACTCGGGTCGCCTTACTTTGTTCGTCTGATCTGCCCGATGCACTGGCCCTGGCACATTCCCACCGCCATGGCCAATGATGCCAATACCGCGGCTGAATTAATGGGCTTGCCTCATCGCTTGACTGCCGCCGATTTCGACGCCGATGAATCGCATATTGCGCCCGGTTACGCGCAGCCTTCTCCCGCAGGGCGGGAAGCACTGGAGTTGCTGGCTACAACCGAGGCAATTCTTCTCGATCACGTCTACACCGCCAAAGCACTTGCCGCACTGATTGCCGATATGCGAGCTGGAAAGTACAAGCCGGGAAGCACCATCATCTTCATCCACACCGGCGGCGTTCCGGCAATTTTTGCCGAACCCGAAAAGGTTCTTCCGCAGCCGTTATGGTAAACTGGCAGGATCAATGATGAGACCAGGAGTGGCAGATGCAACGCTGGAAATTATCTCTCACCTTACCCTGCATGCTTGCATTGCTCGTTGCTCAAAGCAACGGACAAGAAAAGTACACCGACCCGGAACTCACGCACAAGGATCGCCAGTACTGGTCGTTTAAATCACCGGTACGTCCCAAGCTGCCTCCGTTGGGCGACAAGACGGCAGTTGAAAATCCGATCGATGCCTTCATTCTCGCTCCTCTGCAAAAAGCCGGACTAAAGCCATCGCCGCAGGCCGACAAACTCACACTCATTCGGCGAGTGACTCTTGACTTGACCGGTCTACCGCCAACTCCTGCTGATGTTGATGCCTTTCTGAAAGACAATTCTCCCAACGCTTACGAAAAAGTGGTCGATCGACTGCTGGCTTCCCCACATTTTGGAGAAAGGTGGGCGCAGCACTGGCTCGATGTGGTCCGCTATGCGGACTCCAACGGATACGAAGCCGATTCCGAACGCTCCCACGCCTGGCGTTACCGCGATTACGTCATCAAGAGTTTCAACGACGACAAACCGTACGACCGCTTCATCACCGAACAGATTGCCGGCGATGAGATGGCAGCAGGCAAAGAGCCACGCTCCGTGGCCGATCTGTGGGTTGCCGTCGGCATGCACCGTTGCGGTCCCATTCACAAGGTTGGAGGAAATCTCGATGCAGCGGTGATCAGACAGGAGCAATTGACCGAAATGGTGAATGGAATAGGCGCTGCTTTCCTGGGCTTGACGGTTGGTTGTGCCCGCTGCCACGACCACAAGTTCGATCCGTTTTCGCAAGGTGATTACTTCCGTCTTCAAGCATTCTTTTCCGGCGTGGAGACAACGGAACTGGATCTCTCGACCGCGCAGGATGAGAAATCGCGGCAGAAAGTGGTGAACGAACTCAACGCGAAAATGACACCCATCAAGGCTGAGATCACCGCGATCGATGCTCCTTATCGCAACAAGATTGGCAAGGCCAAGCGCGATGCCCTGGAGCCCAAGTACAAAGAGGCACTGGCCATTCCCGCGGAAAAACGGACTCCCGAGCAAACCAAACTGGTGAATGAAACCGGAGTCCTCACGAAAGTGACCTGGGAAGAAGTGCTGATGGCACTAACCACAAGCGATGGCGAAAAGCGAGCTGCATTACGTTCGCAATTACACGAAATCGAAGCTCAGATACCGCCTCCCTCCGCTGGTGCGTGGACCATCAAGAACGGAGAGAAAGCTCCCGACACTTTCGTTCTCAAACGCGGCGATCCCAAACGCAAACTTTCAGCGGTGAAACAGGGGTTCCCGCGCGTAATGTCAGAAGGTTCGGAGCAACCAAAAACGCGGCTTGAGCTGGCCAAATGGTTGACTTCACCAGCCAATCCTCTCACGGCACGCGTAATTGTGAATCGACTCTGGCACTATCACTTTGGCCGCGGTTTGGTGGCCACTCCCAACGATTTTGGCTTGCGCGGCGATCTACCCACGAATCCGGAATTGCTTGATTACTTGGCCTGCGAATTGATGAACCCGACTCGCGAGACCAAGGGCCAGCCGTGGAGCCTCAAGCACATACATCGCTTGATTGTACTTTCCGCAACATATCGACAGGAAACAACAACCACGCAGGGCGCGAAAGTCGATCCCGATAACACACTTCTCTGGCGAATGAATCGACATCGCCTGGAGGCGGAAGCCATTCGCGATTCCGTGCTGGCAACGGCGGGGACGTTGAACCGACAAGTCGGCGGAACGCCCGTCAAAGTCCCCCTTGAGCCCGAGGTCTACGACTTGATCTTCACCGAAGCCGAGCCCGATGGACTCTGGCCGGTGACACCGGAAGTGGCACAACATACTCGCCGTTCGATCTATCTCTTCAACAAGCGCAATGTCCGTCTGCCCATGTTCGAGGCATTCGATCAACCCGATACTCTGAACTCCTGCGCCTATCGTCCGGTCAGCACGTATGCTCCCCAGGCTCTCATTCTCATGAATGGGCCCTTGGCGCGGGAACAAGGAAAGGCACTGGCGGTGTTGTTGGCAAAAGAGTGCGGCAATGATACTGAAAAGCAACTCGATAATCTCTACCGGCGAGCTGTGGGACGATCGCCACGGAGTGAGGAAATGAAACTGGCCAAGGAGTTCCTCGAAGCCCAAGTTGATTCGGTTCGTGATCGACTGCGAGCGAGGTTGCCCGTGGGATTAGACCCTAAGATTCTGCCTCCTAATGCCGATCTCGCGAATGTTCGGGCCATGGCTGATCTGTGCGTGGTGATCTTTAATACCCATGAGTTTGTTTATATTCCGTGATGAGGACGGATACTCAAACTCCTGCTGAAAGTGCGGCACGTTTAGCCAATTGTTGGGCATGGCGCATCATTTCCTGCTCGGTTTGGGGATCGGTCATGCGCTCGCCCCTCGCTGGCTGGGATTGGTTTCACCGCTTCGCCGGGCGCTGCCGGGGCTTGGCTTTTCGCTGCTTCTTCGCTTCGCCATCTAGGGCGGCGCAGAGCATTTCGAGGGTCCGAGCATCGCGCTTCGGATCCTTTTTGGCCTCCTCGATTTCCTTCGCCAGCCAGGCTTCGGGCGACTTGCCGGGGAGCGTCTGCAGCAAAGCGGTCACTTCCGCCTTGATCTCCGATAGTTTCTTTTTGCTCATCATAAAAAATTCCTCAACAGTTGCCGCAACCGTTCGACGAATCGAACCGTGTTTTCGGCTGAGATGTAGTGCATCTCCGCAAGTTCGGCGGTCGCCTTCCACACAAGCGTTTGGGATGACTCCGCATCCCCCAGCAGAATCGAGCCGATAAGCGAGGCGAGAATCTCCTCAAACTCCTCAGGGAATTTGGACAGTACGTCACGCAGGTTCTCGATTCGTAGCAGCCGTTGATGGCCGCATTCGTGGGCGATGATGGCCTCCAGTCGAAAATCGTCTGGATTGGCATCGCGCTCAAAGGCTTCTGCATACACAATCATAATATCATGATCCGCGGACGGCCCGATACAGTACTGTGCTCCGCCGCTTCGGCTGTAGACGTGACGATATTCGACGGTCCCAACAAAGCCGAGATCCCTGCTGACGCTTTTGACACGCCTGAGCCGGCTTCGTAACGCCGCGGCTGAAACCGGCGGCGGCTGTTTTTCGTGCATCATCCACTGATTTATACGGACAAGCAATTATTGACAGAGGCATGTTACGCACAGTACTCGTCGGCGGATTTGCCCAACTCGTCCTTGATGCCATCAATGATGCGATTTTCGTCGGAGATGGTGAGGCGCTCGCGGTTGTGAATGTAGACTATGACTTCATCGGCGATCCGGATGTCGAAGGCCATAATGCTCTCACTTCGGCAAGTTTCGAATCATTTCAAGGGCCTGCTCCGGTGTTTTGAACCTACCTTGCCGGATCTGCTCCGCCCCGCGTTCGATCAAATCGGGATCGATTTCCTGCGGTTCCCGGTCAGCTATCTTTTTCCAGCTCGAAATCTTCGTTTCTAATTGTTGGAGCCGAGCCGAGGCATCCTTGATGACGCTTCGGGCTTCTACCACCTCAGGCAAATGTTCGTCTGTTGCCGTCTGTTGGAAATCGCGAACCAACGTCGAAAAAATTGCCTGACAGGCATTCATGAACTCCTCGCCGCGTTGCATTAGAGCGCGAAAATCATTCTTGTTCATGCCTTTTCGCAAAGCGGTTTCCACTCCATTCACCCACACTTCGAGTTCGTTAACAGTCGAAGGGCCGATCAACCGTGCGGCGGCTGAGGTTTTCAAAGCCCGCTGGTAAGCGTTTGAATTAGAACGGATTGTCTGGGACTCGACTTCATACGCTTGGGAGACACGGCCAACATGTGCCGTGTTCTCCCCAGCGATCGCTTCCAAGAGTGTCGGCATAATTCGGGTACCTGAGTATTGAGACTAAACTGATTGTAAACGATGCAAGCCTCAATTCACAGCGACTCAATCACAAAACTCGCCAACCTATCGACATTCACCTGGTCGGGCGGATAGTCCTTCCTTGCCGGCATCCTTGGATACACATCCGGAAACGTAAATCGTCCCGCAGGCCATTCCATTGGCCAGTCGTCGGGCAATTCGCTCACGGTAAATCGCTGTTCTGGACCCGGGGGTATTTTCTTGCCTTCCGCATCTCGTAGCGGCACTCCCACCAATACACGCGGGCTTTTATCGACGAGCGGCAACGCCTTTGTGGACACGATCGAAGAAAGGTTGAAGAAGTCGTACTTGAGGCCATCGCGATCGCCGGCTAGCCGCTCGACCATTCGCCGCATGAGCAGGAGCATGCGGTCGCGGTCCACGGGATGAACCAGGTCCATCTTGGGAGCGGCAAATGCCAGGCGCGTGATCCAGCCCGGTCGCCACTGGTGCGGCAGGAAAACCTTGCTCAGCCCGCGTGCAAGAGGGCCAAAGAGCGTATGTTCGCCCGGCGACAGTACATCGAAGAGGTCGTGGATGATCTGGCGGTTGTCATCGTACATCCCCACGCCGCCCGCCAGGAGCATGGTGACATCGATGAGCACGACCAGTGATGTACACGATTTGAAGGCAAGTATGGTCGGCACAACGATCCGTTCGACGTAGCCGTTATACCGCATTGAGAAAGTATCGAATGGCTCCGATCCAGGCACGCGCAGAGGGGCAGGGAGCGGGCAGAATTCGCTGTCGGCATCCGCTCCAGTGAATCGGGACTTCGCGAGGTTCTCGGGTGTGTCTGGTCGGGCCGCCTGGCCGTGGGTATCGAGGAGGAAGGTTGAAGGAGAAATCAAAGGCTTGTAACTGAGGATGAGGTTGGCAAGAGATATTTTGTACGCCTGCAGTAACTCGTGTTCGGAGACTTTAGGCTTGGCGATGGCTTCGAGAAATGGAGCGGTGCAGGTGCGATATCCTGTGTCGTTGATGAAGAGCGACAGCATCTTCTCGGACCAACCCGTGAAATCCCGTCCCAGCATTCCCGCATCGGCAATTCGTTCGCCTGGCAAATCGTATAGCTTCAGCAGGCAATCGCTGAACCGCCAGTCGGAGCGCTCGAATTGGCAGACGAACTGCGATCGGTCGGTGGTTTTGGCCGGCCACCGCCCGTGATTGACCAGTGCATCACGGTGGCCGGTGTAGTTAAAGGCTGTCCAATCCGCGTCCGGGGGGAGTGCGGTGAACTTCCGCGTATGAGTCTGTTTCGTTACAAGTGGAAACCGATCCGGATCGTGATCCTGGAGGTGATTGATGAGCGACGTGAGTAATACGGTCTTCCCGGAATTGTAAAGACCGATCACACCAACCCGGCATTCAGTTGTTTTCAACCGAAGGAAGTTCATTCCCATTTCCCGTGGGGGCTAAACCCTCAGAATCAAGATACCAATGCCGCCTCAAACGAAGACATTTTCTAGCAGATCTCGCGCAAGGCTGTCTCTTGGATGCATCTATTTCTTGTAAGAAGATGCAATTTGACTCATACCTGAAATTGAAACAGACAACCCAATCGAAACCGCGACTCCCACTCTCTTTATTCGCTCGATGAGGTATTAATTCATGTCGAAATTCATCTTCAGCACTCTTTGCTCAATCGCCCTTTTTGGCGTCTTCACGTTCGCTGTACCTGCTTCAGCAAAGGCTGCCGAACACGGACAGCATAACGCAGGAGGGGTACATAATTCGAATATCCCCAAATCGACTGTTCACTCTCCACCACGAACATCAGCCCGCCCTCCGAAGAATCACGTCCAGAACGGCCAACTCAGTTACAACGCCTACTGGAAAGCCGCGACTTCACCATTTCCCCCAAATACCAACGGGAATCAGAACATTGCTACTCAAAAGTTGCAAGCCTGGAAAGATTATCAGGACAGGATCAAGAGGTAGGAAACCCTGATCGCTAATGTTTCAAACAACTGAAAGACAAGCATTCCAGGGAAGGCGAGAACAGTGTTGCTCGAACAAATAACAATGCTATAGTCCCCCCAAACACACCAAGCATTCGGTATACTGAGGAGACCCTCCTGTTCACCCTCCCGTATTGGTGTGTAAGATAACAATGACCACTGGGTTTTGCCCCCAAAACATCCGGGCCACCTCTCCGGCCCGGTTTCACGTTTATTCGTGAGGAACTGGATTCATGAGTTCCGATAATGGCTCTCGCGAGGCAGCGCCTGCGGCCGCTGGCGTTAATGGCTCCGTTAACGGTGCTGCCAATGGTTATCATCGTAAAAAAGAGCAAGTTGAAGCCGTAACTATCCGTTTCGCAGGGGATTCCGGCGATGGAATGCAACTTGCAGGCACCCAGTTCACCAATACATCTGCCCTTCTCGGCAACGATATAGCCACTTTCCCGGACTTTCCCGCCGAAATTCGCGCTCCTGCGGGAACCCTGGCCGGGGTATCCGGCTTCCAGGTCCACTTTAGTTCAACGGACATCCACACCCCGGGCGATGCGCTCGATGCACTGGTGGTGATGAATCCGGCCGCCCTCAAGACCAATTTGCGCGATCTTCATCCAGACGGCATCTTGATCGTAAACACCGATAATTTCGGAGTTTCCGACCTCGACAAGGCACGCTACAAAGTCAGCCCGCTCGAAGATGGCAGTCTCAAAGGCTACCGGGTGATCCGTGTTGCAGTCGCCAAGCTTACGCGCGAATCGGTTGCGGAGTTCAAACTCAGCCCCAAAGAAGCCGATCGCTGCAAGAATTTCTTTGCGCTTGGCCTTGTCTACTGGCTCTACGAAAGGCCACTGGACACGACTCTGAAGTGGATTCGCGAAAAATTCGCCAAGAATCCGCATTACGTCAACGCCAACACGGCAGCACTCAAAGAAGGTTACAACTACGGCGAGACGATTGAGCTTTTGCCTATTCAATATCAGGTCGCCAAGGCCAAGATTGCTCCCGGCACATACCGCAAAATCACCGGCAATGAAGCGGCTGTCCTCGGTTTCGTGGCTGCTGCTCAGTCCGCGAAACGAACGCTCGTTTACGGCAGCTACCCCATCACGCCAGCCAGCCCCATCCTCGAAGGTTTGGCCGAAATGCGGCGATACGGCGTCAAGACATTCCAAGCCGAGGATGAGATCGCCGCCATCGGCGTGGCGATCGGCGCCAGTTATGGCGGAGCGATCGGCATCACCGGAACCAGTGGGCCGGGCGTCTGCCTCAAGAGCGAAGCGATCAATCTCGCCGTGATGACCGAGTTGCCGGTGGTGATTGTGGATGTGCAGCGTGGCGGACCTAGCACGGGCCTACCGACCAAGACGGAGCAATCCGATCTGCTCCAAGCAATGTTTGGCCGCAATGGCGATTCTCCCGTGGCCATCGTGGCACCGCAATCGCCCGGCGATTGTTTCGACATGGCTTTCGAGGCCATCCGTATCGCTACCCGTTTCATGTGTCCGGTCTTCTATCTCTCCGATGGCTATATCGCCAACGGCGCGGAGCCCTGGAATATCCCGAAGGCTGCCAATCTTCCCAAGATAGAAATCAGGAACGCCACCGAAGCAAACATCACGGGTTGGAATGGGCCGGCACATGAGACCGGAGCCGAGGGTGAAGATAGCAGTGGGAAATTTCTCCCGTATAAACGCGATGAGTTTTTAGCGAGGCCTTGGGCGATCCCGGGAACTCCTGGCCTCGAACACCGGATTGGTGGGATCGAGAAGCAGGATGTCACCGGCAACATCAATTACGAACCCGCCAACCATCAGCACATGACCAACACGCGGGCGAAGAAGATCGAGAATATCGCCCAGACGATACCCGACCTGGAAGTCACTGGTCCCGCTGATGCCGATCTCCTGGTGATTGGTTGGGGAGGCACGTTTGGAACGATCACCACCGCGGTTCAACGTGCCCAGCGCAAAGGCTTGAAGGTAGCTCAAGCTCACTTCCGGTACTTGAACCCGATGCCCAAAAATACTGGTGATGTGTTGAAGAAGTACAAGAAGATCCTGGTCCCTGAACTGAACTCCGGGCAACTCTGTTGGCTCTTGAGAGCCAAGTATCTGGTACCCGCAGAATCGCTCAGCAAGGTACAAGGCAAGCCGTTCCTGGTTTCCGAAATAGAGACAGTAATCGAGAAGATGGTGAAGTGATTGTCTTGGGCGAGCCGGGAGCGTGAGCGACCGGAGTGCTCAGCGACAACTGACGCCAATTGATGAACCGAACACCGTATACTTTCCGCCTGGCCTCCGGTCGCTCACGCTCCCGGCTCGCCCAAGCAAACACACGAGGTATTTCATGGCCGCCACCGCCACCCTTCCCACTCTCAAACCCGACGATTTCAAGACCGATCAGGAGGTCCGCTGGTGCCCCGGTTGCGGGGACTACTCGATCCTTGCTCAGATGAAGAAAGCACTCGCCACGTTGGGTGTCCCGCGCGAGAAGATGGCTTTCGTCTCCGGCATCGGTTGCTCCAGTCGCTTTCCGTATTACATGAACACGTATGGCTTCCATACGATCCATGGCCGCGCCCCCACATTCGCGACAGGATTGCGACTGGCAAATCCGGATATCCAAGTCTGGGTAGTCACGGGCGATGGCGATGGCCTCTCGATTGGCGGCAATCACTTGATCCATGCACTGCGGCGAAACGTGGACATCAAGGTATTGCTCTTCAACAACGAGATCTATGGCCTCACCAAGGGGCAATATTCACCGGCCAGCCGGCCCGGCACACCGAGCAAGACCAGCCCTGGCGGCTCGTTCGAAACGCCCGTTCGGCCGCTTTCAATCGCTCTGGCCGCCGAGGCGACTTTCGTTGCTCGCACGATCGATATCGACGTCCAACATCTGGTGACAACCCTTCAGAAGGCGGCCGCCCACAAGGGGAGTGCATTCGTGGAGATCTATCAGAACTGCAAGATCTTCAACGATGCGGTCTTCGAATA
>Ga0207031_10402_pt1 | contig 9912 bp, 7 predicted proteins | sample Alteio_BWMinCont_37_FD_153278 | JGI IMG/M metagenome (GOLD analysis project Ga0207031, IMG submission 153278) | Enriched cells from forest soil in Barre Woods Harvard Forest LTER site, Petersham, Massachusetts, United States -... | ecosystem: Environmental > Terrestrial > Soil > Temperate forest >... | reverse complement strand
TGCTCCGCGCTTTCTCGCTACGTTCTAATTACACGTTCTTGGCCGAGTCTTCTCGGAAGGCGACCGGCTGGAAAGAATAGAGCCAACTGAAGCCCCATCAGCGCGTAAAAGCCCACTATGAAGATTTTGGTCGACCCGCGGAACGTACCAGGCATTGAGCGGTATCGTCATTGCCAGGGCCAGCAGGTATCCGCTGATGACCCACTACACCGAATCGAGCTACGCATGAAGATCATGGCCAATGGTCGAGAGTGAGATGTTCACGACTGTCGAGTCGATCTGCGTCATGAGCGGTCCCAGAAATGCAACGGCAGCAACTCTCAAGACTCTGAAGTCAACGTGCTCGGTTGCGGATTGATTCACCGGTAGGCCTGCCGTTTCGCAGGTTACAGTTTGGGCCGTTCTTTTGAGCGTCATCTTTCGCGGCCCACGAGTCGCGTAACGATCGCGAACAAAAGGCTTACAGATAATCCGCACATCAATACTCCGATGATGCTCTCCAGCGGGCCCAGCATGTGCCACCTCGATGGTAAGACGACGTCACCATAACCAACCGTCGCGTAACTGCTTGCCGAGAAATAGATCGCGAACTCCCAAGACGGGAAACAAAGCCAGCGATACCAGCAAGCCCACAATAGAACCTGTAATCCATGCAGGGCGATGAGCGCCATTGTGAGTCGAACGACAAGTACGGAAGCGTGAAGCGGCCCAAGCATCTGAATTTCGCGCGCTACAGCGCGCCTCAACCAAGTGACTAGCGCAGCGATCCCGCCGCACTGCACCCACAGGGTGAGTATTAGCAGAAGGAAGGCTGCGCCAATCTGACGAATAAGAGCCATTGTCCGGATATAGCTCTTTTACTTCCAGCCGCCGCCGAGCGCTTTGTAGAGCTGAACCAGGCTCTGGTATTCATTGTTTCGTGCCTCAGCCAGGCTGAGTTCAGCTTGAAATAAAGACCGTTGGCTGTCGAGGACGTCCAGATAATTCGCCGTGCCGCCGCGATATCGCATGAGCGACACGTCGACTGATTCCTGAAGATCCTTAACCGTTAGCTCCTGGCGCTCGCGGACCCCGTGGTATTTGTCGTAGCCAATCAGAGCGTCAGAAACATCGCCGAATGCTCGCTGGATGGTCTGCTGGTAGCTGATTAGAGCTTGCCGATCCTGTGACTTCGCATAGCGCAGATTGTTACGCAACGCACCGCCCTGAAAAATCGGCTGCGTCAGACCTGCCGCGTAGCTTCCCACTCCGAGTGGCGCCGGGATGTTCGATCCAAGAAACGCGCTATGTCCAAACGCTGCGCCTCCCGATCCGAAAAGGGAGATTTGCGGGAAGAACATCGCCTTGGCAACTCCGATATTCGCGTTCGCGGCTATTACTTCATGTTCGGCTCGGTGGATGTCGGGTCTGCGTTCGAGCAGTTCCGAAGTCAGCCCAGCCGGCAATTGCGGCGGCAGAGTCTCGCTCCACCGCCAGCCATTCGGTGTTTGCGTTCCAAGAGTAATTCCTCGAGGTACGTCTTGCGGATATTTTCCCAAAAGGATGTTGATAGCATCCTCAGTCTGGCCGATTTGCCTTTCCAGATCCGGTATCTGCGCATTTGCAGTATCGAGCACTTGCCGCGCTTGAAGCACGTCGAGCCTCGTGCCCACACCGTGGGTGAGACGCAAGTCGGTGAGCTTGACAGAATTCTCCTGAGTCTGCACCGTCTCTTTCGTGATCTGAAGCTGGAGGTCGAGATCGCGAAGCAGAAAGTAATCGCTCGCGACATCGCTCACCAGAGTCAGGATTACGGTCTGCTGTGCGTCCTGGGTGCCGAGCAGTTGAGCCCGGGCTGCTTCGGTCGCGCGTCGATATCGGCCAAAGAGATCCACCTGAAAGATAACGTCCGCTGCTAGTGAAAAGATGTTGGACTTGATGCCCTGTTCGGTCTTTCCGCCGCTGAAAGTGGGGTTGAGCGAAACCTGCGGGAACTGGTTGGAGCGCACGATGCCAACCTGCGCTCTGGCAGCGTTCACGCGCTCGACTGCTAGTTGCAGGTCATAGTTTTGCTTGAGCGCCGTCCGGATCAGGTCTTGCAATTGAGGATCATGGAAAACCTGCCACCACGGCAGATCGGCGAACGATTCAGTTTGCGCAGTCTGTTGAGACTCGCTGACTCCATGGAAGGAAGCAGGTGTCTGCACAACCGGTCGGTGATAGTTGGGGCCGACCGTGCACGCCGACAGCATCAATACGGTGACGGTAAAGACGGCACCAGAAAGTTTGCGCGAGTTCTTAGGCATTTTGTTCGCCCTCCGTGCCGTGTTGCGATGAAGGCGCGAGAAATCGCTGTCGCGCCGCGGCGGACCAGCGTTCCACCAGATAGAAAACTGCCGGGATGGCGAAGATTCCGAGCACGCTCACCGCTGCCATGCCTCCGATGACCGTGGTCCCCATGATCTGCCGCGCGATCGAGCCGGCTCCAGAGGCTGTCCACAGAGGCACGCATCCCAGAATGAATGCGAATGATGTCATCAGAATGGGCCGCAGTCGCAGCCGGGCGCCTTCGAGCGCCGCATCGAGCAAGGGCTTGCCCTGCTCGTACTGCTCTTTAGCAAATTCGACGATCAGAATCGCGTTCTTGGCTGCCAGGCCGATAAGCATCACCAGCCCGATCTGCGCATATACGTCGTTTTCGATTTGAACCATGTACGGCGGAGCGATGAGGCTCGCCACGTAACGGCGCAGCCACAGCACTCCGAAAGCCCCGAACACCGCCACCGGCGTGCTTAGCAGCACACTGAATGGCAGCGACCAACTTTCGTATAACGCCGCTAAGATCAGGAAAACGAATAAGAGTGAAAATCCGAAAATCACCGAGGACGGGATTCCTTCGCGCGACTTCTGCTCCTGGTATGACATGCCCATGTAGTCGAACCCCATCTCGCCTGGCATGGTTTTCTTGAAGAGATCTTCCAAGGCCGCCGTCGCCTGATCGGAGCTGTATCCCGGCGCGGCGCTGCCGTTGATCTGCGCGGACCGGTACTCGTTGTAGCGCATCGTGAACTCAGGGCCGGAACTGGTCTCGAATGTTGCGAGTGCCGAGAGCGGTAGCGCCTCGCCTTGGTTGTTGCGAACGTAGAACTGCCCAAGTTTATCTGTATTGGCTCGGAAAGGGGCTTCGGACTCCACATACACCTGCCAGGTGCGCCCAAATTCGTTGTAATAGTTGACGAACAAGCCGCCCATGTAGGCTTGAATGGTGTTGTAAACGTCGGTCAAAGCCACGCCTTGCTTCAGCGCTTTCTCCCGATCCACTTGTACGAACTGCTGCGGCACACTCGGCAGCAAGGTTGTGCTGATCGAACCAATTTCGGGACGTTTCCGAGCGGCTTCGAGAAATTTGTTTAGGTTATCGGCGAGAAACTGGACGTCCCTGCCGGCGCGGTCTTCCAGGACGAACTGAAATCCACCGGCGGTGCCGACACCCGGTATCGCCGGCGGGGAGAAACTGAAGGCCGTTCCAGCCGACACGTTGCTGAGTTCCTGGTTCAAACGGGTCTTAATGGCTTGAAATTGGTCGGTCTGGCTCTTGCGCTCATCCCACGGCTTCAGACTCACCCAAAAGAAAGCGTTGTAACTGGTGCGGACGTTACTAAGCAGACTGAAACCAATCACGGTCGTGGTGTATTCGATGCCCGGTGTGTTTGCGAGAATCTGCTCCACCTGCGCCGCCGCCGTCCTGGTGCGTTCCTGCGAGGCCGCATTGGGAAGCTGCATGTTGATGTACACATAGCCCTGATCTTCATCGGGAAGGAAGCTGGAGGGCACCAGGCCTCCGAGGAAGACTCCGGCCAAACCGCAAGCCAGGAGAAGCACCAATACCAGAGCTCCCTTTCGAATCAGGACGCCCGACCAGCGGACGTACCCTTCCGTTGCGCGTTCGAATGCGTGATTGAACCAACCAAAGAACCGTTGCAAAGGTCCTTGACTCTCACGTTTTCTGCGCAGAAGGAGTCCAGCAAGAGCGGGACTGAGCGTGAGCGCATTAAACGCGGAGAGAACCACTGAGATCGCGATCGTCACCGCGAATTGCTGATAGAGCCTTCCCGTGATGCCCGGAATGAAAGCGGTCGGCACAAAGACTGCCGACAGAACCAAAGCGATCCCAATCACTGGCCCGGAAAGCTCGTCCATCGCCTTTCGAGCCGCGTCTTTTGGAGACAACCCTTTTTCGATGTGCCGTTGCACGCCTTCCACGACGACGATCGCATCGTCCACCACGAGGCCGATTGCCAGCACAAGCCCGAACATCGAAAGCGTGTTGATCGAGAAGCCGAATAGCGGGAACATGACAAAGGTTCCGATTAGCGAGACAGGTACGGCCAGCAGTGGGATCAACGTCGCGCGCCAATCCTGCAGAAAGAGATAGACCACCAAAATCACCAGCACGATCGCAATCAGGAGAGTTATCAGGATCTCTCTCATACCTTCTGTGACCGGGGCCGTCTGATCGAGTGACACGACATAGTCCATGTCCTCTGGGAATCGTTGCTTGAGCTGGCCCATGAGCTTCCGTACACCCTGCACTGTTTGAACTGCATTGGTTCCCGGCAATTGGTACAGAGCAATGGCGGCGCACGGTTTCCCATTCAAGCGACTGACCATGCTGTAGTCTTGTGAGCCCAACTCGACCCGAGCCACGTCCTTCACCCTCACCTTCCCGCCATTGGGTGTTTCGCGCACGATGACGTTGCCGAATTGCTCTGGTGACGCGAGACGGCCCTGGGCGAGCACAGCATAGGTGAATTGCTGGCTCAGCAGAGCCGGCTCGCCTCCCACCTGACCGGCCGGATTCACATTATTCTGAGCCCTTATTGCGTTCGCAATGTCCGTAACCGTAATGCCCAGCTTTGCCAGTTGGTCGGGATTCACCCACAGCCTCATTGCATATTGGCCTGCCCCAAAGACCGTCGTCTGACTGATACCGTACGAGCGTGCGACGGGATCATTAAGGTTGATGTAGGCATAGTTGGCCAGATAGGTCGCATCGTGAGTACCGTGCGGCGAGTATACGGCGATCAGCATGAGCGGAGCTGTGGCCGATTTCTTGAGGGTGACTCCGTAGCTGTTCACTTCGGGAGGCAACTGACCAGTGGCCAATTGCTCGCGCGACTGCGTGAGCAATAGGTCCGCATTGGGATCAGTTTTGAGATCGAAATCGACGATCAAAGTCGTTTGCTGGTTGGAAGTGGCGTTTAGGGAGTACATGTAGGTCATGTTGTCCACGCCGTTAACTTGCTGCTCCATTGGCACGGCGACCGCGTCTTCCAGGGTCTTAGCGTCTGCGCCGGGATAATTGGCTTGTAGCCTGATCTCAGGTGGGGCGATGTTTGGAAACTGGGCCACAGGCAAGAACGCGATCGTGACCGCACCGACGATCACGGTGAGAATAGCGATCACCATCGCCACGATGGGCCGTCTGATAAAGAATTTGGACATGTTTTTCGACTCCCTTACGTTTTGAGCAATCAGCGGGCGGCCGTCACGTGGTATTTGTCCCTGAATGGTTTGGCTTGCACCGCCATCCCCGGCCGGAGGTTTTGCTGGCCTTCGACAATCACGCGTTCCCCAGGTTTCAAGCCGTCTTGAATCACCCAAAGCGTGCCGGTTCGTTCGCCAACGTGAACCGTTCGAATCGCGACCTTACCGTCACTCCCGACCACGTCAACCAAATAGCTACCCTGTTGATCGGTAACGGCGGCCTGAGGAATCAATAAGGCGTTCTGCTGCACTCGCATCACGGCGCGGATCTTGCCGTACTGTCCAGGCCGGAGAACATTTCCGGGATTCGCAAAGAGCGCCGCGAGTTGGATCGCACCGGTATTTTGATTCACCTGTCGGTCCGCAAAATAAAACTCACCTGGGTGCGAATACGTGGTTCCATCCACCAGGATTAACTGTAGCTTCCAGTGCCCCGCATTGGAACCGGAGAACTGTTTCCGTAGCGTGAGATATTCCTGTTCGCTGACACTGAAATAGTCTCTGATGGGATCGACCATCGAAATTGTTGTCAGCGTTCCGCTGCTGGCACTGACTAAATCCCCCATCTGCGCCTGCGCAATACCGGCGATGCCATCGATGGGAGAAACGATCCGAGTGAAATTGAGATTGATTGTGGCCGTTTCGACCGCGGCTTGATTGGCCTGAATTTGAGCCTTGGCCGCTCCGATTGCGGCGTTTGCGGCTTGCACCTGAGCCTTGTTGGCAAAGTTGGTCTGAACTGCATTGTCAAAATCTTGCTTGCTGATGGCGTCAGCCTTTGCTAGAGGACCATACTTCTCCACGTCAAGGTGAGTCTTGAGCTCGTTCGCCTCGGCCGTTGCGAGTTGCGCTTGATATAGGGCCAGTTGCGCCTCTGCCTGTGCCAACTCGCCCTTGGCCCGATCAAGTGCCGCCTGAAACGGGCGAGGATCAATCTCAAAAAGAAGGTCACCCTTTCTGACGTACGATCCTTCCTTATAGTTCTGCCGCAAAAGATAGCCGGCCACCTGCGCTTTGACGTCGGCATTTACTTGTCCATTCAGAGTTCCGATCCATTCGGCATAAATGGGAACATCTCTTTGTTCGACCTGTGCGACCTCGACAACAGGCGGTGGTGGCGCCTGCGCCTTGGGCTTGGCGCCCGAGCGAGTCACAAAGAATAACAGCATGGACACCAGCACAGCGACTGATGCCCATGTCACGAGTTTAACTTTCACAACAGAATTCGGTTTCATTTAGCGTGTCTCCTCATCCGCGAATTTTCAGTTTTGGGGAAGGTTTTTCCTACGTCGCTGCCGCTTGGCGCCATCGGAACGCGGCTCGCCGCTGATGTCCTCGATAAGCGCCATCATAGCCACGCCCTGTGCGATAAAACGTGCTCCGGCCTTATGCATGGCGGCCAGAAGCTTGCGGCCCGCATCGTCGACACCGGTCACCTCCCGCATGTCGACTTCAATTTCTTTGCCCGAGCAGGGCGCCGAAAGCCATACATTTTCAGTTTCACCAACCCAGGGACCGCCAAGTTTACCAGCGAGTTCCAGGCGATAGCGACCGCCGTCCTGATGAACCGTGATTCGTAGCATCGCGTCTTCCGCTGGCTTACGCGCATGCCTCGCGCCAAACCTGTCCATTCGATAACCACAGTCACTGCAGCGGCTTAGGAGCTGGAGAGCAAACAACGATCAGCCATCAACCGCTGGCGCGCCGCCAGGAAACTGGCGGATCGGCATGAAGAACCGTTTGGAAATTGCAGTGAATCTGTCGAATTAGTTTCGCGATCTAATTGCAGGGATACTGTAGGTATGCGGATGTCGCCTGCGACCAATGCTCTGGAGCCCAGATCGTTAGCTGACGAGATCCCTTCCCGCTATCAAGCCCTTATCCGCCTTGGAGAAGCCATTCGGTCGCATCCGGATGAGAAGGATTTGTTCCAGACCTTAGCAAACCAATTGCACGAGGTGGTTGAATTCGACGCATTCTGTCAGTTCGACGGCACGGCTAATTGGCTCCAGTGGTATTTTGTCGAACCTTATAAAAGCGGACTGGAGGCCCGGCTTCTAGAACCTGTTCCCAAAGAGGACACGGCAGCATGGTGGGTGTATCAGAATCAACATCCGGTGGTAGTCCGCTTCAGTAATACGGACCGTCGTTTTCCGCGCATGCGCGATCGACTCGTGCAACTAGGTCTCAAGTCGTCGTGTACGCTACCGCTGAGCACCGCACATCGCCGGCTGGGAAGTCTCTCCTTCGCCAGCCACGTTGAGGACGCATACTTGCCGGAAGAGCAAGTGTTCTTGTCCCTTGTCGCGAACCAGATCGCCCTAGCGATAGACGAAGCGCGCGCGCAAAAACGATTGAAACTCATTCTCGACTTAACAAACCGCGTCGTGAGCAAACTGGAGTTGTCCGACTTATTACAGGAAGTTTCCGCAAGCATCCGCGAGGTGATGCAATGCGATGCTGTCGGATTGTCCCTTCCGGATCCGGAAAATGGCGAATTGCATCTTCAGATTAAGGACTTCCAGGACATTAAAGAGCTCACGCAGTCAGGAGATCTAAGCGAGACCGCGAAACAAGTGTTCCGAACCGGCCAGGTCCTCAATCTGATGAAAGAGCAGCTTGCCGCTGACCCGATAATTGCAGCTACAGGGCTAAAGTCGTTTTGTGGCTTGCCTCTCGTGAGCCGGGGACGCGTGCTCGGCGTATTGGGCGTCGGCAGTTCGCGGGAGGCTACTTTTACAGAAGATGATGTTTCGTTTCTCAATCAGATCGCCAATCAGATCGGCATTGCCGTTGAAAATGCAGCCGCTTACGGGGAGATTTCCCAAGCAAGAGACCGACTCGCGCTCGAAAACATCTATCTTGAATCCGAGATACGCAGCGAGCTTCATTTCGAAGACATCGTAGGAAACAGCCAGGCCCTAAAGCGTGTTCTGCGAGAGATCGAGACGGTCGCGCCGGCTGATTCCACAGTCCTGATTTACGGAGATACGGGGACAGGAAAAGAGTTAATTGCCCGCGCTGTGCACAATCTCAGCTCACGCAAATCGAATGCTTTTGTGAAGCTGAATTGTGCTGCCATTCCCACAGGGCTGCTGGAGAGCGAGCTGTTCGGTCATGAAAAGGGCGCGTTCACTGGCGCGATCAGCCAGCGCGTGGGGCGCTTTGAGCTGGCGCATCGCGGAACGATCTTCCTCGATGAAATCGGAGAGATTCCGCTGGAGCTCCAGCCGAAGCTTCTGCGCGTCCTACAAGAGCGCGAGTTCGAGCGCCTAGGCAGCACGCGCACTCTAAAGACCGATGCGCGCCTCATCGCAGCAACCAATCGCGATCTGAAGGTAATGGTTGAAGAGCAAAAGTTTCGATCTGATTTGTATTACCGACTCAATGTATTTCCGGTTAGAGTCCCACCGTTGCGCGAGCGAAGAGAAGACATTCCTTTGCTGGTCCGCCACTTCGTCCAGCAATTCAGCAAGCGGAATAATCGTGTGATCAACAGCATCCCTTCCGAAACAATGGAGGGATTGGTCCGCTACCATTGGCCCGGGAACATACGCGAACTCCAAAATGTGATCGAACGGGCGGTGATCATCTCTAAAAGCTCCGTATTAAATGTCGCGCTCCGCGAACTCGAAGGCGTTGCTACCCCAAGGGCGCGTCGGGCTGAGGCGAAAGCCGCTCAACTGAATCCGGAAAACCTTGACGAGCTCTTAGACGACACGGAACGGGCGCAGATCTTGCACGCTCTTGAAGCGTCGAACGGCCTTATTGGGGGACCGAACGGAGCGGCTGCTCGTCTCGGATTGAAGCGTTCCACACTTCAGCTTCGGATGCAAAGGCTGGGCATTCGCCTGTCGCCCATGTCGCGTACAGCAGTCGCCGAATTTAAACGAACGGCGGACAAACAATAGCATTCTGGCGGACGGCCAGGACTCTGGCGATCCTGGCTGCAGTCGAATGCGTCGGCCACGCTTTTCCACTTCGCGCGGGCACTGACGCAATCTATACCGGCACCAATAAGAGCTGGACTAGCCGGTTTTTGGGCCGATTGGTACGTCGGATGAATAGGAGAGTTAACTACAGGGTGGGCCTGTTCGTCCGGGTCCCGGAACGGATCGGCTCGGCCCACCATCCAGTTAACAGGCGGACAACCGGGACTAAATCGCTAGCGAGTCGTATCGCAAGATTACCGCAGCACTGATTCCAGAGGAGTTGCGAAGCATCAGCGTCCGTATGAGCGGCGCCAATAACAAAGTAGTCGAGCATGTCGGCGTGTTAACTGGTGACTGGAACTGTCGATTCGTTCGGGGACCCGGACGAACAGGCCCACCCTGACGTTAACAGGCCTGCGCGCGAGATTGGCCAGCCTTCGGTGCTGATCGAGCC
>Ga0207031_10401_pt1 | contig 9924 bp, 9 predicted proteins | sample Alteio_BWMinCont_37_FD_153278 | JGI IMG/M metagenome (GOLD analysis project Ga0207031, IMG submission 153278) | Enriched cells from forest soil in Barre Woods Harvard Forest LTER site, Petersham, Massachusetts, United States -... | ecosystem: Environmental > Terrestrial > Soil > Temperate forest >... | reverse complement strand
AGGTCATAGGTCAGGTGCAAATGCGCTTCGTTCCAATATATCTTGAGAGATAGCAGCGTCACCGAAAGCAGCAGCACGGAGACGGCTGTCTGGAAAACAATCAGCGCGCCACGAAAGGCTGTTCGCGGCTTACCCGTCTCCGAAACGGAATCACTACTGATTTCGAAAAGAGCATTCGATCTTGCCGCGCGAATCGCCGGCGCGAGACTAAAAAGCAAGCCGGTTAACAGAGTTATCGTGCAAGTGAAGAGGAGGGCTCGCCCTTCAAGAAACGAAGTCAGAAACGATTTATGCCCCTCCATTTGGATCGGTAGCAGCGTGACGAGCAATTTCAGCGACCAATAGGCTGCAACCAAACCTCCGGCGGCGCCCATCAGAGAAAGCAGCAGGCCTTCCACAACGACCGTTCTTGCAACCCGAGTCTTCGACGCGCCAAGCGCCAGCCGGATCGCTATTTCCCGCCGTCGCCGTTCAAATCGCGCGATCATCAGCGACGCGATGTCACACACCAAGAGGAGGAGCAGCAGCAGCATAACCGAGCCAAACAGCAACAACGTGCCCGTGCGAGAGGTTCCTCCGCGGCTATCCTCGATCCCAGAGAGCGACGGACGCGGCTTCTCCCAATTCCGCCCAACGTTGAAACTACTGCCGGCGCCAAGCAATACGGTCGCCGCGACAAGCTGCTCGCGCGCTTGGGGGAGCGTGACTCCCGGCTTGAGCCGCGCGACGACTCGAAACCAGGCACTATCCGGGCTCTTTGCCATCATCGCTGCGTTCGTATTTGCGTGAATCACCGACTCCATTGGTATCCACATGTCTGGCCTGGAATCCAGGCTGATTCCCGTGAAGTCCGGAGGCGCAACTCCGATGACGCGGTACGAAGCAACGCCCATCCGCAAGGTAGCGCCTAGCGCGTCCGTGCTTTCTCCGTAGAGTTCGCGCCAGGCGCGTTGACTCAAAACGACGACGTTGCTGTCGCTCGCGCTGTCGTCCTGAGGTTCGATAGGGCGGCCGAGAAACGCGCTGACGCCGAGCACGGAGAAGTAATTGCCTGTCACAACCGCCGCATCCGCGATGATCGTGCTGCCGTCGGCGCGGGAAATCGGTATCGGCATGTTTTCGTTATAGCAGGCGAGCCCGCTGAAACTCGGCGTGGAGACGTCACGGTACTCGAGATACCGTTGCCAGGAAAGCCCGACCGCCGCGGCGGCGGTCCGCGTGGGCGCGCTGCCAATGGCGATCAATTCCGATGGATTCTTCACAGGCAGCGGCCGCAGCACCACGTTCGCTACAACGCTGAACATTGCAGTGTTGACGCCGATGCCGAGCGCTAGCGTAAGCACCACGAACAGCGTGAATCCGAGATTTCTCGACAGACTGCGAAAGCCCATTTGGATCTCATGCCACACTGGCAGAAGATAATGGAAATGGATCATATGTGTACTAGTACATATAGTACAGTATAGATTTCTGTCAAGTATTTGTGATGGCGCACGTGTCGCTGTATCCAGCCGTGCATGTGGGGCATCTTACGATTTCGAGCAGGCCGGTCAGAAAAGTTCTTGCGCCTCGATAACGTTCATAGTAGTTTCACAAACAGAGGTAGTTCTTTAAAATGGCGAAGCCGAAATTAAGCAAGCTGGAGCTGCAGATCATGGAAGCGTTGTGGACGAAGGGGCCGTGTTCGGTGCGGGAGATTCAGGAGTCTTTCCCGGCAAAGAAGCGGCCCGCGTATACGACCGTGCAGACGACCGTATATCGGATGGAAACAAAAAAGGCGCTGCGCCGAACGAAGAAAATCGCCACGGCTTTGATTTTCGAAGCGTCCGTGTCGCGCGACTCGGCGGAGCGGCGTTTGATCGATGACTTGCTGGGGTTGTTTGGGGGACGGAGCCGGCCGATCATGGCTCATTTGGTGGAGTCGGGGTCGCTGACGCTGGAAGATGTGCGCGCGGCAGAGCAGGCTTTGTTGAAGCTGGAGGATAAGGAGAAACCAGAATGAGCGCGCTGGCGAATCACTTGTGGCAATCGACTGCGTTTGCGGTTTTGGCGTGGCTGCTGACTGTTGCGTTGCGGAAGAACTCAGCGCGGCTGCGGCACGGGGTTTGGATGACGGCTTCGCTTAAGTTTCTGCTCCCAATTTCGCTACTGGTCGCGTTGGGTGGGCAGATGCGTTGGCGACCTGCCACGGAGCCGATGCCAGCGGAGTTGACGATTGCAGTGGGCGACGTCTCCCAGCCGTTTAGCGCGCCGGACGCGCCATCAATGTGGTTGGCTGTTGCGCGTCCTGCGGGGAGCGTGTTGCCGCCAGCCCTGGCGATTATCTGGGCCTTCGGATTCTTGGCGATTAGTGGTTCATGGATCGTCCGTTGGCTGCGGATTCGTGCGGCGGTGCGCGCGGGTTCATCGCTGCGACTGGGCCTTCCGGTCGCGGCGATTACTTGCCCAACAATGCTGGAACCGGGCGTGTTTGGCATCTTCCGGCCCGTGCTGTTGCTGCCGGAAGGAATCTTCGAGCGACTGTCGCCGAGCCAGATGGAAGCCGTGATCGCGCACGAGCTTTGTCATGTGCGGAACCGGGATAACCTCAGCGCCGCGACCCAAATGTTCATCGAGACGGTGTTCTGGTTTCATCCGCTGGTGTGGTGGATGGGCCGGCAAATGGTGACGGAGCGGGAGCGAGCCAGCGACGAAGAAGTGCTTCGGCTGGGCGGCGCGCCGAGTGTGTACGCGCACGCCATTCTCAGTGTCTGCCGGATGTATGCGGAGACGCCGCTGAGCTGCGTTTCCGGTATTACGGGAGCGGACCTGAAGCAACGAATCGAGGAAATCATGGCGAATAGAAGGGCGCTGGGGTTGAGTGCGGGGAGGAAGGTGCTGCTGGCCGGTGTTGGCGCGCTGGCGCTGGGTGTGACGGTGGCGATTTGGTTGGTGGATGTGGCTCATGCGCAGACGCAGAGCCAGACGCCGACGTTCGAGGTCGCGTCCGTGAAATTGCATGTCGGAGGAACCGACCGCAACACTTTGGTGCCGCCGACGGTGCTCCCGGGCGGGCGATTTGTTTCGAAATTTCCGCTCAAGTTTTTGGTTTCCTGGGCTTATAAGGTTCCTTACCAGGGGCCGGCAGGTTTGACGGGCCTCCCGGATTGGGCGGATGGGCCGGACTCCATGTTCGATGTCGAAGCCACCAGCGCGATGCCGCCCGGCTTGTCCGTCCAGGCCCGCGAAGATCGCGTGAGAGCGATGGTTCAGGCGTTGCTGGCGGATCGCTTCAAGCTCGTCATGCGTCGCGAGTCGAAAGAAATGCCGGTGTATGCGCTGGTGGTGGCGAAGGGCGGGGCGAAGCTGCAACCCGCGGACATTGATGAGAAAGACTGTCCGGAAGCGTCGCTGGCTGCTCTAGGGCCGCAAACCCCGTCTACTCCCACTCCGGAGGTCTGCCACGCCTTTAACGGAGGCATGGGACGCGGACTCCATGCGCGGGCGGCAACTCTGTCGGACCTCGCGGCCTTTGTCGAAAGCTGGACGGATCGCCCACTCCTGGATAAAACCGGCATCCAGGGACTGTATCGCTTCGAGACGAAAGGCTGGCTGCCGATGGACGCGAAAGTGGCGCCGGACGCGCCGGGCACGCCACTTCGCGATGGCGTCGCGGATGCCGACCGTCCTACGTTGTTTGAAATATTCGACCAGCTTGGTTTGAAGATGGAGTCGCAGAAGGGTGTGGTGGATGTTTACGTGATCGACCACATCGAGAAGCCATTGACGAACTGACTAAAATATGGGGCAGCCGGACGATCGCGACTTGGAGCGGGAATTTGGGGCTCGGTTTTCTGAAACCTCGGCACTCGCATTTCGAGTTGCCGTCGGTGTACTCCGGCATCGCGAAGATGCGGAGGATGTGGCGCAAGAAGCGCTGGCCAAAGCCTATCTCAGCCTCGCCCAACTCCGCGAACCACATCAATTCCGGGGGTGGTTGGCCCGTATGACCTGGAGGCTGGCCCTGAATCGCCAACGCTCGGATCGACTCCGAACGATGCGAGAGGCCATCGGACTTGACGTCAGCGCAGCGCAGACAGCGTTGGAAGCGCTTTTGGCAAGCGAACGTTCCAGGCGTTTGTGGCAGTCCATCGACAGCCTCCCGGAAAAGCTCCGCATCGTGACTGTGCTCGCAGGCATCCGCCAGCACGAAATTCGAGAGGTAGCTCATTTGCTGCAGTTGCCTGAAGGAACAGTAAAGAAGCGGCTGTTCGTTGCCCGCAGACGGTTGAGAGAATTAATCATGTAGATCGTGAACCCAATATGTCCGGCAATTTCTGCCTGTAGATGCGGACGTCAGGCGCTTTAATGAAAGGAAGTTCGTCATGCCCACTAAGACGCTCCCGCCATCCCCGGATCTTGTTCATCTCAAATATCAGGCCAAGGATTTGATGAAAGGCCACGGGTCAAAAGACCTACAGGCAGGTCAGCGGATACGGGAGTTTCATCCACGTTTCGAGAAAGCTTCCGACTTGCTCATTTTTGAATCAAAGCTGACGTTGAGCGATGCGCAGCTCACGATCGCTCGCGAGTATGGCTTTGGGAGCTGGATGAGGCTGAAGAAGCATATCGAGAATACCGGCACTTCCGACAATCTGAGCCTTCCGTTGCATGAGCGAATTGAGGACGCTGCGTTTCGCCGAGCTCTGGACCTCCTGGACGCCGGCGATGCCGAAGGCTTGAGCGCCTTCCTGACGGCGAATCCTGACGTCGCCCACCGACGCGTAACTTTCGAAGGTGGAAATTATTTCACGAACCCATCGCTCCTGGAGTTCGTGGCTGAAAATCCCGTCCGCCGCGGAAGATTGCCGTTCAACATTGCGATCGTTGCCAAAGTCATTCTGGACGCCGGCGCAAAGGACGACCCGTCCGCAATCGATGGGACGCTCGGGCTGGTCTGCTCCGGCTCCGTTTCTCGCGAGTGCGGTGTTCAGGGACAATTGATCGAGTTGCTCTGCGATCACGGCGCCGATCCCAATTCAGCCATGCTTCCGGCTCTCGTCCACGGTGAGTTTGAAGCCGTAAATGCGCTGATTCGGCGCAACGCGCGGATAAGTCTGCTCGTGGAGGCAGCGACAGGACGGCTCGACCACGCCCGTGAACTGTTGCCGTCTGCCAGCGCTGGCGACCGGCAATGCGCCCTTGCTTTGGCAGCACAGTTTGGTCACGCCGAAATCGTAGGTCTGCTGCTTGACGCAGGCGAGGATCCAAGCCGCTACAATCCCGTGGGCACGCATTCGCATTCCACGCCGCTCCATCAGGCAGCCTTAGCGGGCCACGAAAAAGCGGTTCGATTGCTGGTTGAACGCGGGGCAAGGCTGGACCTTAAAGATACTCTGTTCCAAGGTGTTCCGGCCGACTGGGCAAGGTACGCAGGCAGATCCGAGGTAGAACAGTATCTCCGATCGACGGAAGCAAACCGTAAAGCCAATCGGGGTCTGCATGGATAGCCGCAATCCGGATTAATGAACATGGGGCGGGAATCCACACGATTCTCACGCTTTATCCGGTTGGGCTCGATGTATCTCCAAGATAGATCGAGGACGAGGTTTGGATTCGCCCGTGCTCATGCAATGGTGAACGGCTTCGGGTGTCCAACCCGGGTTGATGGTGTTATCGTAGACGCATGTCCGTCATATCCAAACAGTCCTCAGCGGATCGCGTAATCGTTCGGAACGTCAGTTGGACGACCTACGAAAGTCTGCTCAAGGATCTGGACGATCACCGCGGCCCGCGGCTGGCATACGACCGCGGAATCCTGGAGATCATGAGCCCATTCATCGAACACGAGAACATCAACTGGATATTGGCGTCGATTGTCGACCTGACACTGGCGGAAATGGATGTCGATTCCCAGAATGTCGGGATGACCACATTTAAAAAGGAAGCCGAGAAACGCGGGTTCGAGGCCGATTCGTCGTTCTACATCCGGAATGTCGATCGCATTCGAGGCAAGAAACGGTTGGATATGTCCATCGATCCTCCACCGGATCTTGTGATTGAAGTCGATGTTACAAACGACTCCCTCAACAAGTTTCCGTTATACGCGTCGTTGAAGGTCCCCGAAGTGTGGCGTTTCAGAGACGCGCTTGAAATCTGGATCCTCGAGCAAGGCACTTACTTCAAACAACCTGTAAGTAAAGCGATTCCGATCCTTACGGATGGGATCATTTCCAGATTGTTGGAGTCCGGCCTCACGAGCAAACGTACGGTATGGTTGCGCGAATCCCGGGCAACCATTCGCGCGTTCATATCCGCCACCTCGTAATCCCTCGATTAAAGGGTTTTTAAAAAGATGCGAAGAGTGTGGATTGCGGTTTTGTTCTGCGCGGTGCTCGGATTCCGGGAAAACCGTCTCGCTGCTGCCAGGGCCGCCCAGGGCGGCGCTGAGCCGGTCAACCGCCGTTGGCGCCGTGCCGATGCGATTGTGTGTCTGTGCGGTGATGCCTCAAACGGTACCAATGGCGAAGCCGTCACCGTAGCGCTCGGTGGCCGTTGGTAACAATCAGTGCTTCGTGTGCTGGGAGATCGATAGGACGTTTCCGTCGGGATCCTTGAACCAGGCGACCTTGTCGCCGTTTGGTGGTGTCCAGACACCAAATTCGTCCTGTTTCATGAATGGCAAATTGAACTGCTCGAACTGAACTCCGCGCGGCATTAGCTCCCGGATAGCTGCGTGTATGTCTGAGACTTCCCAGCCGAGAACGGTATGCGGCGCCGGAGTGACATTCCGCCCTTTGCCGACCCGAATCGTGGTTCCGTTGGCGTCGAAGACGAGGGCAAAGTCATCGTCGCTCAGCAAACGAAAGCCCAGAACCTCGCCATAGAATGTCAATGCTTTTTGCGGATTGCCGGTCATGACGAACCCGACCATTCTTTCCAAAACAACCATGAGAATCCCCCTGGTGGAATTCGAGCCTTTAATTCTGCAGTGTCTTACGTACTGTGAGGCTAGCGCAAGCTTAAGATGGGCTCCTAACCTCACCCGATTTCGGATATCCTCGCCTGAGTGCGCCGCAACGTTCTCATTGCAATCGCTCTGGTTGTTCCCGCGCTAAGTCAGTGGCTGGTGCGTGAGATCCCTGTTGTTACTCGAACGGAGTTGTTGATCTACGACTGGCACAGCCGGGCTCTTCCGCCGACCGCGTTGGACCCTCGCCTCGTTCTCGTCGGAATGGACGACGAATCACTGAGTCATTTGCCTCTTGAGCGACCGTCGTATCCCTTACCGCGAACGATGCAGGCAAAGGTTGTGACCGATCTCCACGAAGCCGGGGCGAAGGTCATCGCATTCGACGCCTGGTTCAGCCGCCCGATTCCATCCGAAGACGGCGCGTTTGCAGAAGCGATCGAAGCTGCGAAGCCTGTTCTCAGCGCCATCGAACCGAGCGTCCAGATTGTCGGTGGCGAAGAGGTCTACACACTGACGCCGGTCGCGCCCTTGCTACGCGGTCACATCACTTTGTGTTCGATTCTTGCTCAGCCGTATTTTGGCCGCGTGCGATGGATTCTGCCCTTCGCGGTCGACAACTCCACCATGGAACGGTACCCGCATCTTAGCGTGGCATTGGCGGAGGGGCTGGGCGCCAATGTGTCGCAGGCCCCACTGGGCGGTTCCGGGGAGGTATTGATTCGATTTGCCGGTTCTTCCGGGACGATCCAACCGATTCCTTATTACCAGGTATTCGACGGTTCGTGGAAGCAGTCCCTGGGGCCGAATTTCTTCCGCGGCAAGGCGGTACTGATCGGGATTTTCAATCCGCTGGTCGACCGAGCCCTCACACCGGTTGGCGAAATGCAAGGTGTTGAGGTCCTGGGCCAGGCAGCCCAGGCGATGCTGCAAGGGAATTGGATTCGACCCTGGTCGCAGACTCAGAACTACGTGCTCAAGTCGGTTCTCTGTTTGCTTCTGGTCGGTGCAATCTGGATGCTGGGATTGCGCCGCGCATTCGTGTTTCTGATTGCCGAAATGATTCTTTGGATCGTTGCCGCCCATTGGATGTTCATCAAGACACAGGTCTGGGCGGATACCTTCGAGCCGACCTTCGCATTACTGGCGACCCTGGTCGTCGCCAGCGCCTACGAAACTGGACGTATTCGCCGCGTGTTTCACCGATTCATGCCGTCGTGGGTAGCGGAAGACATGCTGGCCTCCAGCCCTGGTGAAGCGGCGGTCGCGCAGGAGATGGAAGCTACGATCGTGTTTTGCGACGTGCGGAATTCCACGCGCCTGGCCGAAACTCTTCCATCGCAGACAGTGGAAGAATTGATGCGGCAATACTTCACCGCGGGAGAAGAGGCCGCTCATCAGCTTGGAACCGAACTCGATAAATTTGTCGGTGACGAAATCATGCTTTACTTTGAAGACCGCCGCGGCCTTGAAAACCAGGCGGTTCGGGCCCTGCGCTGGGCATTTGCGCTGCAGGAGGCCTGCCGCAGGATCACCGAATCCGGACTTGCCGGTGACATTGGCTTTCGCGTGGGCGTGGGAATCTGCACGGGAAATGTGCGGATCGGCACGGTCGGAGCGAAGCGCCGTATTCAGCACACCGTCATGGGAGATGCTGTAAACACGGCTTCTCGCATCCAGGCGCTCACGAAAGAATTCAACGAACCAATTGTGTTCAGCGAGTCCACATGGGATAAGGTTGAAGAATACGTGGTCGGCGAACTGATTGGCGAAGTTCCCATTCGAGGAAAGGAACATCCGATCAAACTGTTCAAGCCCATTCGAATGCGATGAAAACTGCAAAGATACTCTCGCTGTTCTCGCTCGTCTCACTCGCTGTCCCTGGTATAGTCCTGGCGCAAAAACAAGTTCCGGTTGTTGACCGCGCCAAGGTGGCCGACTCCTATGGAAAAGCCGAGAAGCGCCTCACTAAGGGTCCGGACCGTTGGGCTGCCATTGCGGCCGGTGACTTGTTGGCGCCTGATTCTGCAGTGCGCACGACAGAGCACGCCGGAATACTGCTCGTCATGCCGGACAAGCACACCATTCGGGTGGGTGAGAATACGAACCTCGAATTAAAAGAGGTCGGCGCGAATAATTCCTATTACTTCCAGCTCATCGGCGGGGAGATCTGGTCATTCGTCAACAAGGCTCGGAAACCCACGAAGTACGAAGTTGAAACGCCCAGCACCGTGCTTGGTGTTTCGGGGACTTTGTTCAACATCTCGCACAATCGTAATAGTGGTGTTTCCGACATGAGCGTGGATGACGGCGTGGTTTCGCTTCGTCAGGGACAGGTGACTCAGACCGTCGCCAAGGGATTCGCGACGCGGGTTCGCCGCAATCAACTCGCGCAGGCTAAGGTCGTGAAACAAGACCCGGCAACCAAACAGATGTGGAAGCTGCTGCGTGCCAAAGAGAGTTGGACGAAGCCCGCAGCTAACCCAAAGATTTCGCAGGATACTGAGACCGAAGTCCGGAGCTTGAAGCAGGAACACGAGAAAGTGGTTCAGCAACAGCAACCGACGGCGGCAAAATCGAAGGGCGCTGAGCCGGCAGCGGCGCAGAAGAAAGCCAAACCTGCTGCAAAGGCCGCCCCTGCAAAACCGAGCGCCTAGTTCTGTGGGAGTCCGAGGCCTTGATAGGCGAACTTCTGGACTCGTTTGCCTTCGTAGGTCTCGGTGATATAGGCGTTTCCTTTCGAGTCCATCGCGAGATTGTGCGCTCCGTAAAACTGTCCGGCCCAGTGACCCGCGCTTCCGAAAGTGTTCACCACCTCCAGTGAGTCTCGACGCAGCACGTAAACGCGCTGGTTGGTGCCGTCGTTGACGATCATGAAGGTTTGCGCGGGATCGACAGAGAATCCGATGTCCCAGACGGAACCGCTACCGAGCGTGTCTTTGGCAATGAAGGCTTCCTTCACGAAGGTTCCGTCC
>Ga0207031_10400_pt1 | contig 9947 bp, 9 predicted proteins | sample Alteio_BWMinCont_37_FD_153278 | JGI IMG/M metagenome (GOLD analysis project Ga0207031, IMG submission 153278) | Enriched cells from forest soil in Barre Woods Harvard Forest LTER site, Petersham, Massachusetts, United States -... | ecosystem: Environmental > Terrestrial > Soil > Temperate forest >... | reverse complement strand
TTGGCGCAGAGGGCTGTCTCGATGAGATTGCAAAAAAACTATGTTATTCTGACTTGCGCAGCAGTGTTGTTGCTAGGTGGAGTCCTGGTAGTGGAAGGATGCGTTAATAACAAATCGACAACCGAATTGATTTCGGATCTCAAATCGGACCAGGAGAAAGACCGGATGACTGCTGTTCGCACTTTGCCGGTTAATAGCGAAGAAGCGGACAGGGTCATACCGGCTCTGATCGAAGCCCTCAAAGACACACAGAGCGACATCCGGCTCAGCGCTGCCATCAAGCTTGGCAACTATGGTGAAAAGGCCAAGGAGGCTATTCCTCCTTTGAAGATCGCATTGAAAGATCGTGATGCCAGGGTTCGCACTGCTGCTGCAAAAGCCCTGGCCAAGATCGATCCCAATTCCGCTCCTAAGAACTCTTCAGATTAAACGATGTTGCCCTAACTCCAAATTACCCCAGAAAAACTCCATCCAAGTTTGATTCCACGCCAAACGGGAAAACCGCGGCATAAGGAGTGACTGAGGTGCTGGTGACAGTGAGAACACGAGCCCACTCGAGAGAGCCACTCGCGGGTGCCGTCACGAGTTCGGTTACACCGTTCACGGCACGAGTGCTCACGCGAATACCTGTGTTCAGATCTCCATTGGCATAAAACTCCACATAAGTCGGCAGACTGGCAATTGGAGTGCTCAGATTAGCCGCAATCGTGGCTCCAGACCAGATTTCCACGAGCGAACTACCCCCGGCATCCTGGGATACAATCAAGTCTCCATAACCATCCTTATTCAGATCGCCGACCGCAACATTCACTCCCGCGGTGGCCGTTGCTGGGAAGGCGAGGAAGGCAGGTGTCATGAGGACTGCTTGTCCTTTGGCGAGGGAGGAGCCGTTGTAGATCTCTACCCACGGGGCTGAGCCGGGGCCGGCTGCCACGACCAAGTCATCGATGCCGTTCTTGTTGATATCTCCCATCGCAATCCGGACGCCGGACTTCATGCTCGTTCCGAACGCATCAAAACTTGTCACTAGATGCAACTGGCTACTGGTAATCTGGTAGACCTGGACCAACGGCTGACCTCCGGCATCTTCAGAAACCACCAGATCACTTGTGCCGTTCCCGTTGATATCACCAGCCGTCACAAACGCTCCACCCGTAAAGCCACCCACGATCTGGGTAGGGGCTACGATAGTGGCACCAGTCGCACCATTCACGATTCGCACTTCGGCAGCGGTTCCGGAACCAGTCACGAATGCGTAATCCGGCACGCCATCGCCACTAAAATCGGCGACAGTCGTTCGGATCGTGCCCGTATAGCCCGGAAACGGATTGAACGATTGCCCTGTGGCCGTGAGTGTTCCATTCGAGTTATTTGTATAAACGTACACCATCCCGTTGTTTGACCCCGAAACCAGCACAGGTGCGGGTGTTGTCGATGCCGGGGGAGGGACCGCCACCGGCGGGGACACCGTGGGCGGCGCTGGAGGTAGAGGAGAAGCCGGCGGTGACGGAATCGTGACCGACCAGCCTACATCTTGCAGGAGTGCCCAGTCCAGCGTAGTGAGCGGTGCCGTGCGTATGCCCATGGGAAGATTCAAGTTCATCACCGAAGGTGCGCCCTTCACCGAGACGTTATTGAGCTCGCTATTACCCCAGGTGACGGGCACAGGTCGGCCGTAGGCGGCTTCGGAATGGGGGCCCGTGAACGTGCTGTTCGCGACTTGCGAGAACCATCTGCTCGATGTGCCGACCCCGAGCACGTGGGCCAGCTCGTGAGTGGCACAGGTGAAGAAGTCTTCCTGGTTGGAAGCAATACCGGAAGCAGACGTGCCGAAATACCAATTGGTGGTGGTATCGAAGGCAATGCTGCCACCCCACAGCAAACTGCCCCAGCCAGGGCTCCGGCTTTGGAGCGTGTTGATCCAGGCTTGTGTCCCCGATATTCCATAACCTCCAAATGCACCCAGGCTGGCCTGGCTGGAACCGAGTGCTCGTGCACCTGCATATATCACGATCGTGTTCGCGGCGATCGTGGGGTTGTTGACCATGACGACCTGGCCGTTGGCCGGATTGTAGAAGCTCTCGTCCCAAGTATTGCCTGCACTTGGCGTTATCGCGGCCAGCGAAGTGTTGATTTGACTGGCGAGGTCTTTGGCTGCCAGTTGCAAGGCAGCTTGGGCCGCGGGGTGGCTCGCGAAAAAACCGCTCGTGTCGTAGGCATAGCTGATCTGGAAGGCGATCGCGGGCACATCCCGATCTTCCAATTGCTCCAGTCCGAGTTGCAGTGAACGTTCGTTTCGCTTCGTAGCTTTCGCGGATGGCTGCTCTGAAGACTCGCTCGATCGAATCCGCATGGGTCACCGTGGTGTCGATCCAGATGGGGTCGCAGGCCGACTTCTTCCGGGATTCGCAAAGCAACGGTTATGTCGATGGCGACAATCCCGTGCTCCGCGGAAAGGAGTCTTGATTTAACGAGTAGAACGGAACATTACGGAATGCGAGTCGATTGGGACAAGATGGATATGAGCGCTGAAGGGAGTGTGCCGGTTGCGTTGAGTGTAGCGATTTTTGGGAGGGCGGTATCTCTTATCCAGATTATCTGCTTTGGTTGATCGGGACAGATCATCTGTTTGAATTCAACAGCCTTACCTGACGGAAACAGTGGGGCTGGCAAACAATGATGGCCCGATGGGGCGTTGGGGAGCAGGCCGTGGAGACGTTAATAATGCTGACGAACTCTCGGCGATTAAGTCGCGACGAGCCCACATGTGAAAAGGATAGAAAGATGTGGAATTACGATATCAGTGTCCAGTTTTATATCTGCGATAGTTGCTTAACAGTTATCGGATGCAACTTCTGCGGGTCGTTGGACCAAAGCGCTCTCAAGCTTATCCAAAACCATAATTCGAAGCTTCAGTGAACAGTCTTGTGTCGCACTTTTCACCAATCCGAAGTTTTTCGCCGATTACCTCTTGTCTCTGCTCTTCTGCCGACTACTAATCGACTTTGTGAAATAAGCGGCGAAGTCCTGTAAGGGCTTTCCTGGAACAGCCATACCGTTTGGTGTTTGGGTATGAGCAAGCAATGAAATGCTGCGGAAAGGATGCTGGTTGAGTTGCTGACGAAACACCTTCTCGCTTAATTGGTGGGAGAACACTGGACGTTTGAGATAGCCAGAGTAGAACTGTTCCAACCGTTCTTTTTCTCTCACGCCATCACTAAACGATACCGCTGAGCCTCAGCTCAGTGGCCGGGGTACTGTTTTCTATTTATCTGTCACGGTTGAGGGATAACTTTGGAACATGCTCCCACCCCAACACCTGTGCCGAGCGGGACAGCCCGAGTCGATTCACCTGTCGCCAGAGGCATAGCTGGGGCCTCAATCGGGCTCGGATTTTTCAGCATGATTGTCTTCTTCTGGACTCCCTTCAGCTCATTCCTTTCAACTGTTGGGCTCACTCTGGGGCTTATCTCACTTGCTCGAGGAGTCCGCGGTTATCGGGGCGAGAACTTTGCCCTCGCCGGTACAGCCCTCTGTGCCGTAAGTCTCTCAATTACGGTGACGCTGACGCAGTTTTTGCGCTATTTGCAGTGGGACTTCTGAGCCTGGCCTTGTGTCGCGCTTGGTTTCGGCTTTGCCGGTAACCAACGGTTCTCCTGTCCGCATGAGGTGGTGTTGCGATGCCGCAGATTTTCCCAAAAGCGTTAAATCCAATCGGGCGAATCATTGTCATTGGTCTTCCCATCATCGCGGCAAGCACCGGTGTCGCTGCAGCCGCATTTTACCGGTCGAGTTACGCCACTGGAGTTAACGAGGTTCCTCCGCAACCGGTGGCCTTCAGCCATGCGCACCATGTTGGCCAATTGGGAATCGATTGCCGTTACTGTCATACCACGGTCGAATCCTCGGGTTTCGCGAATGTACCACCCACCAAGACCTGCATGAACTGCCATCAGCAAATCTGGCCAGGAGCCGATCTGCTTGCACCTGTTCGCGAAAGCTACAAGGAGAACAAACCGATCGAGTGGAATCGCGTTCATAACCTGCCGCATTACGTCTATTTCAATCACTCGATTCACGTCGCCAAGGGCGTGGGATGCGCCTCCTGCCACGGCAGACTTGACGAAATGAACCTGACGATGCAAGCGAAAACACTCCTCATGGAGTGGTGCATAGCCTGTCACCGCGCTCCGGAAAACCACCTCCGTCCCAAGGAGGAAGTCACCAGCATGACCTATACGCCCGAGAAATACACCGAAGCGCACGGTGGCACCAAGACCCAGAAGCAGTTGGGGCTGGAGTTAAAGCAGGAATATAAAGTTCGCGATGCCATCACCATGACGAGTTGCTCGATGTGTCACCGCTAATTGTCAGTTGTTAATTGATAGTTGTTAATTGTCAGTTGTTGATTGTTTGATCGGATGCTTTGCCTAGCGCAAGGGAATTAACGGATGAACTTGAAACCAATTGACAATCCACAATTAACAATGGACGAGAAACACATGACTGCCGACACCACGAATACGCCGGACCTGGGAAAGACCTCGGAACCCGTTTCAACAAATCGGGCATTTGACTTCATGAACAGTCCGGAATTTCAGGCCGCGATGCTGAATGAATTCCCCGAAGATGCCGCCGAGTGGACCGATCCCGTTAGCAGAAGACGCTTCCTCGGTTTAATGTCGGCATCAATTGCTCTGGCAGGTGCGGCCGGCTGCAATCTCCGACCAGCGCCGGCCCGGAAGATTCTGCCCTACACCATCCAACCCGACGAAATCACTCCTGGCGTACCCCTGTTCTTTGCCACGGCCGCTCCTCTGAGCGGTTATGGCACGGGGATCCTCGTGAGGAGCCACGAAGGCCGGCCAGTCAAGATCGAGGGCAATCCCTCGCATCCCTCCAGCCTCGGCGGAGCAGGCGTTTATACCCAGGCGACTGTTCTCGATTTGTACGATCCCGACCGTTCCCGCACACCAACCCGGAAGGGCATTCCGACCGACTACCAAATCGCGGTGGAAGCGCTTCGAAAAGCACTGTATACCACCAAAAGCCCCATCACACTCGAGCCCGTTTCGAAAGCAGCTGCACAACTTCGCATCCTCTCTGAAACCGTGACTTCGCCAACCCTGGCGTTTCACATCCAAAAACTGCTCGATGCTTTTCCGAACTCCAAATGGATTCAGCACGACCCGGTCAGTCGCGAGAATGTGCAAGCAGGAGTGCAAAAGGCGTTCGGGCGACCGCTGAATATCACCTACGACTTCACCAAGGCGGACGTGGTTCTCTCGCTGGATGCAGACTTCCTGTGCAGCGGACCTGGACAGGTTCGCTATAGCCGCGACTTTGCCGGCCGACGAAAGGTGCGCAAGGACAAACACGACGGCATCAAACCGGAAGAGATGAGCCGGCTCTACTGCATCGAATGCATGCCAACCAACACCGGCGCGGTAGCCGATCACAGACTGGCCCTGACCAGCGGCCAAATCGAATCATTTGCCCGCGAGCTGGCTCAAGAACTGGGAGTTCAGAGTGTGCCCGCACCGGTAAATCTCCCTGAGTCAGCCAAGCGCTTGATCAAGCCAATAGCCGACGACCTCAAGAACCATAAAGGCAAGACAGCAATACTGGTGGGCGATCACCTTCCGGCTTCGCTTCATGCGCTGGCATTTGCGATCAACAGTGGACTGGGCAACATCGGCCAGACAGTGATCCAGTCCGCTCCAATCGAAGCGCGACCCGCGGGAAAACTCTCGGATCTCAAGACGCTGACAGCCGAGATGGGCGCCAACAAAGTTGATGTGCTACTCATCTTTTCCTCCAACCCCGCTTACACGTCACCCGCGGACATTCCTTTCGCCGAAGCCTGCAAGAATGTTCCTTTCAGGCTTCACCTCGGCACCCATCAAGATGAAACCAGTGTTCTCTGCGAATGGCACATCCCCGAAGCCCACTACCTGGAAACTTGGGGGGACATCCGCGGCCACGATGGAACAGTGGCCATCCAGCAACCGCTCATTGCTCCTCTGTATCACGGCAAGTCGATTCTCGAATTCCTGGCCGATGTGACTCTCGGCCCATACCGCGAAGGCCTGGATATCGTCAAATCGTTCTGGCGCGATCGCTTCAACGCCGCCAAGAACAGTGGTGCATTCGAGATCTTCTGGCAGGAATCCGTGCGCTCCGGCGTGGTCGCCGAGCCATCAGCACCCGGCGGTCCTGGTCCTGGTGGGAAAGGCGATTCTTCTACCCCACTTCAAGCCAATTGGGCCTCCGATGCCGCGGCTCCTGTTGCCACGGCTGAAGGCCAGTACGAGCTGAATTTCCGAGCCGACCCAACGCTTTATGACGGCCGGTTCGCCAACAACGGTTGGCTGCAGGAGTTGCCCAAGCCGGTCACGCTCTTGACCTGGGATAACGCGGCGTTTGTCAGCCCTGCCACGGCCGAGAAACTTGGCGTTCGCACCTCTTATAAATGGACGGGTGGCGAGCACGGCCGGGCTGAAGTTTCGGTGATCGAGTTAACTGTCAAGATCCAGGGCAAGGACACCACGATCAAGGCACCAGTTTGGATACTCCCCGGCCATGCGGATGGAGCGGTAACTGTTCATCTGGGGAGTGGCCGCACACTAGCGGGAAAACATGTAGCAAGCACCCCCCACGAACTCAACGCCGATAACCAACCCGTGCGCGGCTTCAATGCCTACGTGATTCGCTCGGTGGATAGCCTCGGCTACGCTCCTGGACTGACCGTTAGAAAGACCAGCAAGACCTATTATCTTGCCTGCGTTCAGGGCCGCTGGTCCACCATCCAGAAGGACGTGACTTCCGGTGAGATCATGGACCGGATGCCGGTGCGGCGTTTGACCGCCGACGATTACAAGCACAACCGCATTTTCGCCAAGATCCCGCCGACGGCCGCGGGTGAGACCGAGCTGATCGATCAAAATGTTCCTTCCGGCAAGTCGGGAGGTTCCCACGAACAACCCGGTGAGACGGACCACCAAGGTCATCATGAGGATACTCGCCTCATCCCACTCACGATGTATAACGGTGTGGACACTCTGGCTCCCGACGTGCCGGAAGGTCAACGCCGCCGTTGGGGCATGGCGATCGATCTCTCGGCGTGCACAGGTTGCAATGCCTGTATCATCGCCTGTCAAAGTGAGAATAACTCGCCTGTCGTTGGGAAGCTTGAGGTCACCAAAGGCCGAGCGATGCACTGGATCAACGTTGACCGTTACTACGGCGGCGACCAGTACAAACCCGATCCCGACGTGACATCATTCCAACCCCGCATGTGTGTCCAGTGCGAGAATGCTCCCTGCGAGATCGTTTGCCCGGTCGGCGCAACCGTACACTCGACGGATGGCCTCAACGATATGGTTTACAACCGCTGTGTCGGCACCCGTTACTGCTCCAACAACTGCCCCTACAAGGTTCGCCGATTCAATTTTCTCACTTATGCGGACTGGAACACGGAAACGTTGAAACTGGGCCGAAATCCCGATGTCTCGGTCCGCAGCCGCGGCGTAATGGAGAAGTGCACCTTCTGCGTCCAAAGAATCCGCGGCGCGGAAATCGTTGCCGAACGCGAAGGCCGCCACATTCAGGATGGCGAGATCCTCACAGCCTGCCAGTCGGCTTGCCCATCGGGCGCGATTGTGTTCGGCGATCTGAACGACGCCAAGAGCGTCGTGACGCGTTGGAAGAACGAACCGACCAATTATGGACTCTTGGCTGAACTGAATACCCGGCCTCGGCTGACGCACCTTGCGGCTGTGCGTAACCCGAACCAGCTCATGCCGGCCAAGCCGAAGGGAGATTGAAGTGGCAACGGCTGAAATGCCTCCTCCTGGAACGCGACCGCCGGCCGGGCTGCCGCTCGAGCCGGAAATGCACCCACTCGTGCTGAACAAGCACGACCTCGTTTCCGTGGGCGAAGCCCTCGGCTCCGTGGTGCTGTCGCGACCCCATCCCAAGGGCTGGTGGATCGGCTTCCTGGCCGGTTTTGCCATGCTCCAGGTCCTGGGCATCGCCGTGACCTGGCTCTTTTACATGGGAGTCGGGATCTGGGGTATCAACGTACCAGTGGCCTGGGGCTTCGCGATCGTTAACTTCGTCTGGTGGATCGGCATCGGCCATGCCGGAACTCTGATCTCCGCGATTCTGCTTTTGCTGCACCAGAAATGGCGTACCAGTATCAATCGGTTTTCCGAAGCAATGACCATCTTCGCGGTCATGTGCGCGGGGCTCTTCCCCTTGCTCCACATGGGCCGGCCCTGGTTCTTCTACTGGCTCTACCCATTCCCGAACGTGGCCAGTGTTTGGCCTCAGTTTCGAAGCCCGCTCACCTGGGACGTATTCGCGGTCACCACCTATTTCACAGTATCCGTCGTCTTCTGGTACGTCGGCTTGATTCCGGACCTCGCCTCCTTGCGAGACTCCGCCCAGAAACGCGGTCAGCGAATTGTCTACGGACTCTTGGCACTCGGCTGGCGCGGTTCCGCCATCCACTGGCGAAGGTACGAAAAGGTTTACTTGATCCTGGCCGGTATTTCGACGCCGCTGGTTCTGTCGGTGCACACGGTCGTGAGCTTCGACTTCGCCGTGTCGATCGTGCCGCTGTGGCATGCTACAATTTTCCCTCCCTTCTTCGTGGCGGGAGCGATCTTCTCCGGGTTCGCAATGGTCGTGGCTCTCGCCATTCCCATTCGGAAGTGGTACGGCTTGCAGGATTTCTTCACCGATCATCACCTCGACGTCTGTGGAAAAGTGATGCTGGGTACCGGAATGCTCGTCTGCTATGGCTATTTCAGCGAGTTCTGGATGGCCTGGTATGGACACTCTCTTTATGAGTGGGGAACCACCATCGAGCGGATGTTCGGGATCTACGGCTGGTCTTACTGGTGTCTGCTCTTCTGCAACCTCGTCGTGCCACAATTGCTCTGGTCCAAGAAAGTGCGGCGAAGCGATTTCTGGCTGTTCGTCATCTCGATCTTCGTTTTGATTGGGATGTGGTTCGAGCGGTATGTGATTGTCATCACACTCAGCCGTGAGTACGTTCCTAGCTCCTGGGGCCAGTACGCTCCAACCATGTGGGATTATGCCACTCTGATTGGCTCATTTGGTCTGTTCTTCACAATGTTCTTCCTGTTCATCCGCTATCTGCCGATGATTTCGATCTCCGAATTACGGGAATCATTACCGAGGAACCAGGGTGGCGGAGCTGGGCACTCACTCATGGAGAACGCACCATGAATCCACAAATCACCACACCCGCTGTTCCTGGTATGTCGCATACGGATTTCGACGCGAATTCCGGGCCGACTCCTCCGGTGCTGTTTGGGGTTCTCCTGGAGTTCTCGACCAGCGACGACCTCGTGATCGCGACCCGGAAAGCGAAGGCCGCGGGCTACAACTTGATGGATACGTTCACTCCGTACCCGGTCGGCGATGCGGCCGATGCCCTCGGCTACACCAAGTCTGAAATGGGCCCCATCATGTTCATCGGGGGCTTGACAGGTGCATTTTCCGGTTTCCTCATGGAATACTGGTGCAACACCTACGGTTACCCTCTCAATGTTGGGGGACGCCCTTATTTCAGTTGGCCGTCATTCATCCCGATTACTTTCGAGATGATGGTGCTCACAACCGCGCTCACCGGCCTGTTCGCCCTGCTGGGACTTTGCGGTCTGCCGCGGCTCCACCATCCCTTGTTCAACAGCAAGACGTTCGACCGGGCGAGCAAGGACCGCTTCTTCCTCTGCCTGGAAGCCGAAGATCCCAAATACAAGGCCGATCCCACGGGCACACTCGCTTTCCTGAAAGACCTCCACGCTCTCTCGGTTGAGGAGGTGATGGAATGACTCAATTGAATAAGCGTACACTGACAGCTGGAAGCAACAGGTTCATCCTGCAAGCACTCTGCATCGTCTGTTTTGCAGCGA
>Ga0207031_10399_pt1 | contig 9973 bp, 6 predicted proteins | sample Alteio_BWMinCont_37_FD_153278 | JGI IMG/M metagenome (GOLD analysis project Ga0207031, IMG submission 153278) | Enriched cells from forest soil in Barre Woods Harvard Forest LTER site, Petersham, Massachusetts, United States -... | ecosystem: Environmental > Terrestrial > Soil > Temperate forest >... | reverse complement strand
ATCTTTGGTTTCATCGTTCATGGAGGTCTCCGGAGCAGGTGGCTCAAAAACCAGGATGACGCACTTGCGTCGGTCTGTCAACACAAATCTGTTTAGACAGACTTGCTAAGGAGGCTGCCCACTCCTTTTGGTCTGGGCTGGCAATAAAACAATTTAGATCGGAAATGTAGAAACTCTAGACATCGACACGAGTGTCGATGCAGCACGCAAGAGTGCGTGCGCCACGCGACACCTTCAACGGAGTGCTACCACGTACGCGTCGACCGTCGTGAACTCGTGACGCTTCCTGCCAGTCGCGGCTCGGAACGCGCGCTCATGCAATCCTGGAAGCTGATGGCCGTCTTGCTAAGTTGTTCCGCGATCCGTAAATCCTTTGGGACCCGCATCCTGTTCGAAGATCTCTCGCTGAGTATTTCCGAGGGCGATCGCACCGGATTGATTGGACCAAACGGCAGCGGCAAGACCAGTCTGCTCGAGATCCTGGCTGGAAACGATGTACCGAATTCGGGCGAGCGAGCGATCCGAAAGCACAGCCGTCTGGCCTACGTCCCTCAGGATTCTCTGTTCGCGCCGGAGGACACCGTCGCGTCAGTTCTCGAAGCTGCCCTGGCCGACGTGCATTTGGAGGAACGCGAGAAGGCTGTTCGCATTGATATGATGCTGCGCCGCGCGGGATTCGAGAGCCCCGCCTCGCGGGCTGCCGCACTCTCGGGCGGATGGAGGAAGCGGCTGGCGATTGCAGCGGCACTGGTGACATCGCCGGACGTACTTTTGCTGGATGAGCCTACCAATCACCTGGATCTCGACGGCATCCTGTGGCTGGAGCGTGCCATAGCGGCCGCTAATGCCTGCCTGGTGGTGACCCATGATCGATATTTTCTGGAGAATGTTGCCACGCGAATGGTGGAAATCAATCCGGCGTATCCCGAGAGCGCATTCCAGGTGAACGGAAACTATAGCGAATTCCTGGAACGGCGAGAAGAGTTTTTTGAGGCAGCATCCAAGCAGCAGGAATCTCTCGCCACCAAGGTTCGACGAGAAGTGGAATGGCTTCGGCGGGGCCCGAAGGCCCGCACCGGCAAATCGAAAGCGCGGATCGACGCCGCGGGACGGCTGATCGACGAATATTCCGCTGCAACCGCCCGCAGCCGCACCGCCACGGCGAAGATCGATTTCACTTCATCCGATCGAAAGACAAAAGTGCTGATTGAAGCGGAGGACATCGGGAAGACGCTGGGCGGCCACGTACTTTTCCGCGACCTAAGCGTGATCCTTTCGCCGGGCGTGAGGATTGGCCTGGTGGGATCGAACGGTAGTGGAAAAACGACATTGTTGAAAATCCTGGAAGGCCAACTCGAGCCCGATGAAGGGACCATCCGGCGGGCGGACCTTCTGAAAGTGGTCAGCTTCGCTCAAGATCGAACCGAGCGCTTGGATCTTGAAAAAAGCCTCCGCCGCACTCTGTGTCCGGAGGGTGACTCGGTGATCTATCGCGGACATCCCATTCATGTGGCGGGCTGGGCCAAGCGGTTTCTGTTTCGGTCGGACCAGCTTGAGATGCCTGTGTCCAGCCTATCCGGCGGTGAGCGCGCGCGGGTCCTGATTGCCCGGCTGATGTTGCAGACGGCCGATGTGCTGCTACTTGATGAACCGGCCAATGATCTCGACATTCCGACGCTTGAGGTGCTGGAACAGAGTCTGCTGGAATTTCCCGGTGCTATCGTACTGGTGAGTCATGACCGCTATTTGCTGGACCGCGTCTCCACCCTCGTAATCGGCTTGAATGCATCGGGCGAAGTGGGCGCATTCGCCGACTACTCGCAGTGGGAGGCGTCGCGAGGGGAACGAGTTGTGGAAAAGCCCAGCCTGAAGGAGCAGAACGCGCCCGCCCCCGTGTCGTCGCCGCAAAAAAAACTGTCCTACATCGATCAGCTCGAGTGGGACGCCATGGAAGAGAAAATTCTTGAAGCGGAGCGGGAACTGGCAGTCTGGCATAATGAGGTTCAGGAAGCCTCCTCGGACGCCAATCGATTGCCGCCGGCGTTTGAGCGGCTGCAGCAAGCGCAAACGCGAGTGGATGAGTTGTACCAACGTTGGGCGGAACTCGACGCGAAAGTAACCAAGTGATTGTGTTCGAGGCCTCTAATTCCCCGCCTCCCTCTAATGTGGTATCGGAAGATCCCGAGCATTGGGGACTCAATCCATGGCCTCTTTAAAGGAAACTTAGTCTGTGGATTTAGCTAAGCCTGAAATGTCCGACATCAATCCCGCCGCCTTTCCAACTCTGGATGACGAGCAAATTGCTCGTGTTGCGCCATTCGGAACCGAGCGGCGCGCGCAGGCAGGTGAAATCCTTTTCGATCAGGGAGACGCGACTCGAGGGGTCTTTGTGGTCCTCAGTGGCAGCATCGAGATTATCGGCATTTCTAACGCTGCTGAGGCCATCCTCAGAGTCCTTGGCCGCGGGAATTTCACTGGCGAAGTGAGTCAGCTCTCGGGGCGCCGTGCCTTAGTCCGGTGCCGTGCGCGCGAAGCCAGCACGCTGTTGGAAATCGATCGCGTGAATCTTCAACGTATGATGCAAACCGATGCCGCGCTCGGTGAGATATTCCTCACGGCGTTCATACTGCGGCGCGTGTATCTCATCGATCATTCGGTCGGCGATGCCATTCTGATCGGATCCAACCTTTCGAGCGATAGTCTGCGTCTTCGAGCGTTCCTGGCTCGCAACGGTCATCCTCACACCTATATCGACGTGGAACGCGAGCCTGATATTCAGAATGTGCTCGATCATTTCGCGATTAAGGTGACGGACATCCCGGTCCTCATCTGCCGCGGCCAACTGGTGCTTCGAAATCCGACCAACGCCGAAGCCGCTGCTTGTTTCGGATTGAATGCGGGGATCGATGACGAGGGCGTGTCCGACCTGATCGTGATTGGCGCTGGACCGAGCGGTCTTGCCGCGGCCGTCTATGGGGCTTCGGAGGGACTGAAAGTTCTGGTGATCGAGAGCAACGCACCAGGCGGGCAAGCCGGGTCAAGCTCCCGAATTGAAAACTACCTGGGTTTCCCTACCGGGATCTCCGGGCAGTCTCTCGCCAACCGCGCTTTCCTGCAGGCCGAAAAATTCGGTGCACGCATTTCTATCGCCCGAGCCGCCGCCTCGCTCAAATGCGTCCGAACGCCGTACACCGTTGCACTGGATGACGGCGGCTCCGTTCAGGCTCGCAGCATTATCATCGCGTCCGGAGCCCAATATCGAAGATTGAATCTTCCAAACCTGGCTCAATTTGAAGGGCTTGGTGTCTATTTCGGCGCCACGCCGGTTGAGTCCCAGCTTTGCCAGGACCAGCAGGTGGTCATCGTGGGAGGAGGGAACTCAGCCGGCCAAGCAGCCCTGTATCTTGCCGGATTCGCGAAGCATGTTCTTCTTTCCGTCCGTGGGCCGGGCCTTCAGGAAAGCATGTCGCGATATCTGATCGCCCGTATTGAAGCGTGTGCGAATATTACTTTGAAGCCTTGGACCGAAGTCCACGCGCTCGAAGGCAACGGACACCTGGAGCGTGTTCAGTGCCGGAACACTAAAACTGGAGTCACCGATAGTCACGATGTGCGTCACCTGTTCCTGATGACCGGCGCCGATCCAAACACAGGTTGGCTGCAAGGATGCCTGGCATTGGATGCCAAGAAGTTCGTCCGAACCGGCACGGACCTTGGGTCCGACTGGCCATTGCGGCGCTCGCCGTTTCTTCTGGAAACCAGCCGTCCCGGTATATTCGCGGTCGGCGACGTCCGCGCCGGAAGCGTAAAGCGTGTCGCCTCAGCCGTGGGCGAAGGATCCATGGCCGTCCAGTTCGTCCATAAGATTCTGGCAGAGTAAGTCCCGCCTCCTGCCTCCTGCCTCCAGCCGCCTGCCTCCTGCCTTCTGCCTCCTGCCTCCTGCCTCCAGCCGCCTGCAGCCTGCCTCCCGCCGTCCGTCTGCTACACTTGCGTTTCATTTCGTGAAACCCGCAGTGAAACCCGACTCCCGTTACCGTGCGGCATTCTTTTACGGCCTTCCAATGTTGTTCTGCCTTGCGGTCCATTGGTTGGATCTCAAGATGTGGTTTTTTGCCGACGACTTCGCCTGGCTCGGCCTCCGCCTTGAACTGAACACTCCTCGCGATCTGGTCCACATATTGTTCAGGCCGGAGGCACAAGGTACAGTCCGGACATTGAGCGAGCGGCTTTTTTTTCTAGTCTTTTCTTCGATCTTCGGCCTCCACTCGCCGCCCTTTCGAATTTGGGCATTCCTTACGCAGTTCGTCAACATCTTCCTGCTGGTAAACATAGCTCGGCGGTTGACTGGGTCCGATGCCGCCGGGCCCGTTGCCGCGGTGCTCTGGACTGCGAATGCAGGGCTGGCATTGGCGCTCGGCTGGAGCTCGGCATACAACGAAATAGCTTTCGCCTTTTTCGTCCTACTGGCCTTCTATTTGTTTCTGCGTCACATCGACACGGGTGAAAAAAAATACTGGATCTGGCAATGGTTGGTTTTCTTGTTGGGATTTGGCGCGCTGGAATTGAATGTCATGTACCCGGCGCTCGCCGCCGGCTACGCACTTTGCTGCGCCCGCCCCTATTTTCGAAGAACATTGTTCCTGTTCATCCCTTCCATCCTGTTCACAGCTGCGCACTTCATTTTCGTGCCTACGCCAACCGATCCTTATTACAGGATGCACTTCCATTCCAGCCTCGGAACGCTCTTGTCCTATTGGGGTTTCACCATTGGCGCGCTACGGCACGGCCCAGTGGATTGGCGTCCACTGTGGCTGGGGTTCTGCGCAGTCATATTCATCAGCGTAGGATTAGCCGTGTTCTCGTGGAAGAAACTTCGAAGTGGAGATCTGCGCCCGTTATTCCTGCTGGGCTGGTTTGTACTGGTGATTTTGCCGGTTTTGCCGCTCAGCAACCACTTTACCGAGTACTACGTGACAGTTCCCTCCATTGGGCTTGCCCTGCTCGGCGCCTGGGCCATCGTGGAAGCGCGCGGCCTTGCCGCGGCTGTTGCAATCCCGCTCACCGCGCTCTACCTCACAGTTTCGATCGCCGACCTCCACGCCGCCGAGAAATTCAACTACGAGCGTTCACGCAGAGTGAAATATTTGGTGACGGGTCTTGAGGCGCTTCCTAAAGCTGAGGCCAACAAGAAACTGTTGTTAGCGGGAATCGACAACGACCTGTTTTGGACCGGCTTATATGGCGATCCGTTCCGCCTGATCGGAATACGGCAAATCTACATCGTCCCGGGATCGGAGAAAGATATCGATCCGCATCCGGAGTGGGGTGGCATTTCGCGATTCGTCATAGGTTCCACCGAGGCCGTCTTGGCGGTGAAGAGTCACCAGGCGGTTATTCTCCAGTTGGAAGGACGGCATTTACAAGATGTAACGAATCTTTATCTGCCGAAGTTGATGCAAGCGCTCAATGGCAGGAGTTTCGATTTTGTGGATGCAGCTGATCCCCAATATGCCAGCCGCCTTGGACCAACTTGGTACCCGCCCGAAGGGGGATTCCGCTGGATGCCCAAATCCGCGACCGTAAAAATCGCCAGCGCCACCAAGGCTGGCCAGGTCCTGAAGATTAAAGGATTCTGTCCGTCCGCCGTGGTCGCCGCAGGTCCACTCGATGTATCGTTCCGCGCGGACGGTGTCTTAATCGGCAAGGCTTCGCTGAATCACGCGGAGCAGTTTGATTTGCAATTCTCCCTTCCAGCCCAGCTAATCGGAGAATCCATGATGGAGCTGGAAATCGAAGTGAGCCGAACCACCCAGGTGGCGGGCGACCCAAGATTGTTCGGTCTGACCTTCGGCACGTTCACAGTCGAGTAGTAGTGTGGGGCAGGTTGCCAACCTGCGCGCCGATTGCCAATCGGCGCAAACTGCCGACTTGGCGTAGACTGTAGACTTGCGGATTCGCCGCGAGCGTCCCGCACGCTATGGCCTTCATCTGCAATATTTGCGGTTCCCACAACAATATCGAATCATTCGGAACAGAACCCGCGAGTTGCGCATGCGGATCCAACGTCCGCTTACGTGCATTGATCCACCTGCTCTCCATGGAGTTATTCGGACAGGACCTCGTTCTGGCGGAGTTCCCAAAACTCAAGGCCATCCGTGGTTTGGGCATCAGCGACCAGCCCAGCTATGCGCGAATTTTAGCGGAGAAGTTCGACTACACGAACACTTTTTACGATTGTGAACCGCGCCTCGATCTTGCGGAACTGCATCCTCAGCTTTATGGCGCGTACGATTTCATTCTCTTGGCGGACGTGATCGAACACATTGCGCCGCCGATAGAGCGGGCGCTCGAAGAGGCCATCCGGCTCCTGAAGCCCCACGGTTTTCTCGGCATCACCATCTTCTGCAACCCGGCGGATCAAATGCGCGAGCATTTTCCGGAATTGAACGAATTCAGGATCGTTCCGCTCGGAAAGTCTTCCGTCCTGGTCAACCGGCGGCGCGACGGGATTCTGGAGGTTCGGGATGACCTGGTCTTCCATGGCGGCGCAGGCGCCACGCTTGAAATGCGCGAGTTCGGCATCACGGAGCTGAGCGCCAAGCTCCTAGCGGCCGGCTTTCTGGAGGTGCATCTGCTCACGGACAACTTGCCACGGATCGGTATCCTGTTCGATCAGGATGTCTCACAACCACTGATCGCCCGGAAGCAGCCGTTCGTCATGGATAAGTGCGCAACGAGTCAACTGATCGATGAATGGCGCGCGCTGGGCCATCAAGTTTCGCACGAGAGGGACCGTGCGCAAACACTGGCGGCGCAGATCCGTCTGGCGGCGGAATCACGATGGTTGCGGCTCGGCAGGAAGTTAGGCGTCGGCCCGAAATTCACAGTGTCCGATTAGATCACTTCAACTTCAGCTCGAACAGCGTGACAGTAAATGGTTCGAACGAGCATTCGAACTCCTTGCCGCGCACGTTAGCTTTCCTGATCGACACCGCCACGCGGTCCGGATCGTCGTGGCTGTTCATCGCCTCAGAATCGCCCGAGCGCTCGCGATCGCCCAGAACAAATACTTGTCCATCCGTGACTTCGCCAATACTGCTGAGATTTATTTTGGTGCGCCTGGTTCCGGAGGTGGAGTTAACAGCGTAGATTCGGAGCACCTTTCCATCCGCGCTCAGAGTAGCGCTCAAATCCGGCTCGCGCAGACGTGGGGCCAGGGTGTTGGAACGTTCAATCGTCAGCGCGAACGATCCTGCCGCGCGTTGGTACAGCGCTTGCGAATGATAAGTGGGCGAGCGGTACAGCCAGCCCGCTCCGGGCTGAATAATGCCGGACCCGAAGCTATCCGAGAGATTCGAGCGAATTGCAATTTCAACCAAACCGCTGTAGCGGTGCATCAGGTTCTGATAGCGCGAGCAGCTCAGTGCATTCCCTAACGTCAGCAGAATTCCTCGCGTCAGCCCCATCCAGCCGGCCGTCGTGTTCCATTCCGTAACAGCCACGCGAACGTCCCGCCCGTTCGCATAACGCGCGATCTGATCCTGGAGAACCTGGAAGCTTTCCTCCTCGGTTTGCAAATCGCCCACTTCATAATGATGCGGGCAAAGATAATCCAGATAGCCGCCGCCCAGTTTCAACGTCTCAGCCGACGGGAACGAGGAAAGAATCTTGATATTGGGATCGACGCGCTGCATGGCTTCCGTGAAAGCCTTCACCGATTCGTCGTACTTCTCTCCGCCAATTTCGTTTCCGATTTGCCAGTATTTTACGCGATAGGGTTCAATATGGCCATTTTGCGCCCTCACGCGGCCCCAATGCGTGTCCGCGGCGCCGTTGAAATATTCCACCTCGGACGCGGCATCCCCAGGCGTTTTTCCGGTCCAGCGGACGCAAATCAACGGTTCGGCGTTCACATGCCGGGTGAGTTGGACGAACTCTTCCACGCCGACGAAGTTGGGGTCCAGGCCGCCCCAAGGTTCGGTGACGTAGGGAGCGCGCAGATCCCAATTGCCAAGACATTTGTCCCATTCGAAAACCTCGAGCGTGCTCCCACCGAACCGGATGACCCCGGGATTTAGCGTTTTGAGGGCGTTTACAACATCCGGCCGCCACAGGCCCAGCACGGCATCGGCATCGATCATGTAGACACGATCCAGCCACAGCGTCCCCGGACCCTCGAACTCGATGGTTAAGGTCGCATTCTGTGCGGCAGTAGTAGCTCTCAGAACCGCGCTTGCGCCTTGCCAGTCGTGGGAAGCCGTGCCCAAGTCAACCGGTACCGCGATGGCGCGGCCCTCGCCATGCAGCGATGCGCGCACTTTGACATTGCCCTCGCTCCGCATGTGCAACTGCAGCCGGTACTCGTGACCGGCGTCAATATAAAAGCCATCCTGCGAAATTCCGGCTCGCGAATGCGCGACCGGCAGCTCGATTTTCTGACTGCGTTTGCCGTTAAATGCGTTCTCCGTATCCAGAGAGTAATTCGCGAGATGCACCGCACCTTCCGGATACCAGGGACGATACGGCTTATCGATCTCGCGTTTGTAACTCGGTTTCCAGGGCGGCTCTTCTTCGAAGCTGGTTGCATCCACCTGCTGCGCGATCATGGACGACGTCAGGCGGCACAGCGGCTCAATAAATTGCCCGCCTTGTTTGAGATCGATCGCACCCTCGCTGATCCGCTTAGACAGAATATGAACGTCTTCCACGGCATCGCTCATCTCGCTCACCGGCTCCAGCTTTACGCCGTCGAACCATACCTTGCCAGCGGTATTTGAGAGAGCAATCAGCCGCACCCACGCGCGGCCCGGAGAAGGAACGCGAAATAAAATCTCGATCGGTTTCCACTCCGGCCCACCCGGTTTCGCCGCCGCCGTGCCCTGACCACCTACCGGAGTGTCTATTTCCATTCGTGGAACTGAGCCACTTGATTTCACCCTGGTGGTCGCGCGCCATAGCGTCCCGGCCGGAAGAAAGATTTCCTGGCGGCGGCGAAACCGGGTGGGCCGGAGTGGAAACCGATCGAGATTTTATTTCGCGTTCCTTCTCCGGGCCGCGCGTGGGTGCGGCTGATTGAACTGAAACCGGCGGTTCTTTGCCGGACACGGATTGCATCCATCCATCGGCGGGCAGCGTTCGAACGCTCTGCTGGGCCGCGAAAAGAAACAAGAGAAAAGTTGGGATCATTACTTCCTCAACCTCGGATCCAGCTTGTATGCCCGATCCAACTCCCTCTGCGCTTCCACATCGTCGCCCGTTTGATGCAGTGACAACGCGAGGTTGTAATGTGCCACGGCATAATTGGGCTTCAATACCACAGCCTGCTTCAGCGCCTCTTTCGCTTTTACCGGATCACCGGCGTCGAGCCAAACCAATCCCAAATTATTGTAAGCTTCAGCGGATCGCGGTTGTCTCCGGATCGCTTCGTGATAAACCGCGGAAGCCCCCTCATAGTTCTTTTCCCGCATCAGCACCAGACCAAGCTGCATGCGCGCCTCAAAATGGTCGGGATCAATCGAGATGGCATCCATCAACTCTTTCCCGGCAGCATCAAATTGTGCGGACCCCGCCAGCACCAACGCATAGTTGTAGTGCGCATCGGCCGCGTCGGGATCGCTGAGCGTCGCTTGTCGAAGTTGCTCCCCAGCCTCCTGCGCATTGCCGCTCCGCGCATAGAAAATCCCTAGCGCCATGTGCGCCGGCGCGGAATCCGGCATCAATTCCAATGCCTGCTGGTAAGCGGATTTCGCCTGCTCCGGTTTGTTTTGCTTTTCGAACCCTGCGCCATCCAGTAGGAGCTTGTGAACCTGATCGCGCAAAGCGCGCTGCTGGTGTTGTTTCGAAACCGTCTGCATCTCAGCCACCGCTGCGTCCGTCTGCCCTTCCTTCTTCAATGCCACGCCCAGTCCATACTGCGCGCGTTCATAATCCGGCTGAATGGCGAGAGCGCGGCGAAAAGCGTCTATCGCCGCAT
>Ga0207031_10382_pt2 | contig 9981 bp, 7 predicted proteins | sample Alteio_BWMinCont_37_FD_153278 | JGI IMG/M metagenome (GOLD analysis project Ga0207031, IMG submission 153278) | Enriched cells from forest soil in Barre Woods Harvard Forest LTER site, Petersham, Massachusetts, United States -... | ecosystem: Environmental > Terrestrial > Soil > Temperate forest >... | reverse complement strand
GCGGGTACTTAATCTCGAGACGCGCCGGCCATCGCATTGACCTAGGAAACAATGCTCTATAACGAACCTCATCCCCTGGAAGTAAAAATCGTCACCAAACGCTTCGGCCTGCCGAACTCGGCGTCGCTCGACACCTATCTCGCCACCGATGGCTTCAAAGCCTTTTTCAAGGCCATGGAAATGACGCCCGAGCAGATCATCGATGAAGTGAAAGTCTCAGCCTTGCGCGGGCGCGGCGGCGCTGGATTCCCCGCCGGAATGAAATGGAGCTTCGTTCCCCGCACTTCGCCAAAGCCCAAATACGTCATTATTAACGCCGACGAAAGCGAGCCCGGTACCTGCAAGGACCGCCTGCTGATGGAAAACGATCCGCATCAGCTGCTCGAAGGCATCCTGATCGCCGGACGCGCCATCGACTCTCACAAGGGTTACATCTATATACGTGGTGAGTATCGATACCTCATCGAAGCCATGGATCGCGCCATCTCCGAGGCGTACTCACGCGGATACCTGGGCAAGAATATTCAGGGCACCGGATTCGACTTCGATATTTACACGCACAGTGGTGCAGGCGCCTACGAATGCGGGGAAGAAACCGCGCTGCTCGATTCCATTGAAGGCAAGCGTGGTATCCCGCGCATGAAGCCTCCGTTCCCCGCGGTGGTGGGAGCCTGGCAATCTCCATCGCTAATCAACAATGTTGAAACGCTATCCTCTATACCTGCCATCATTCGCGATGGAGGTGCGGCCTTCGCTGCGTTAGGGCCCCCGAAGAATGGTGGCACCCGCATGATTTGTCTCTCCGGCCATATCAACAAACCAGGCGTTTATGAATTGCCCGTCGGGTTCAATCTGCTACGGATGATTCACGAAGTCGGCGGCGGAATGCGAAATGGCAAGAAGTTGAAAGCGGTTGTCCCGGGCGGTTCGTCCTGTCCGCTGTTGAAAGCAGAAGAGTGCGACATTTCGATGGACTTCGACACGTTAGCCAAAGTCAAGAGCATGCTCGGCTCAGGCGGCACGGTAATTCTGGATGAAGACACCTGCATGGTTCGATTCGCGCTACGCATCATGAAATTCTATGCGCACGAAAGCTGTGGTTGGTGTATTCCCTGCCGCGAAGGAACCACTTGGCTGAAAAAAATGTTGCAGCGGATGAATGATGGCGGAGGCCAGAAGAGCGACATTGCTTTGATCGGCGAGCTATCGAAGAACATGCTGGGCCGGACATTTTGCGCCCTTGGAGATGCAGCGGCCATGCCCACAATCTCCATCGTCGAAAAATTTCCGGAGGATTTCGAGGCGCACTTGAACGGGCGGCCTTGTCCCTACGCACACGCATCCGAGCCCGTCTTTGCATGAGGAGAACCCAGTTTTTGGTCACTCACGATGAGCGAAATTAACCTAACCATCGACGGCAAGCCCGTCCGCACCGCGCCCGGAACCTTGGTTATTAACGCGGCCAAGCAAGTTGGCATCGAGATCCCGTCATTTTGCTATTACGACGGGTTGCCATCGGTAGCCGCCTGCCGCATGTGCCTGGTGGAAGTTGAGAAAACGCCGAAGCTGCAGGTTGCGTGCACGCTGCCGGTGGCCGAGGGGATGGTAGTACAAACCGAATCCCCCACCGTCCGCGAGGCGCGCAAAGGGACCATCGAATTCCTGCTCACCAATCATCCCCTGGATTGTCCGGTATGCGATAAAGGCGGCGAATGCGAGCTGCAGGACATGACGTTCCGTTACGGAGCGGGCGAGAGTCGTTTCGTGGAACAGAAGCTGCACGTGGATGAGCAGCAATGGTCGCCCGTTGTTTTTTTCGACGCCCCGCGCTGCATCCTGTGTTATCGCTGCGTTCGCGTCTGCGATGAGGGCATGGGGGTGAACGCGCTGGGCGTCATCAACCGCGGCGCCCATGCGGAAATCGCTCCCAACCATTTCGATCATCTGGAATGCGACGAATGCGGCATGTGCATCGATATCTGCCCGGTCGGCGCATTGACCAGCGGCATGTATCGCTACAAGACGCGGCCTTGGGAAATGCACCATGTCGGGACAATTTGTACACACTGTTCGAACGGCTGCAAGACCACCCTGGGCGTTCGCAACAATGAGATCATCCGCGGCAACAATCGCGACCACTCGGGTATCAATGGTGAATTCCTGTGCATCAAGGGACGCTACGCCTTCGATTTCGTGCACAGTCCGGAGCGGCTGCAGTCCCCGATGCTTCGAAAGAACGGCGCGCTGGAACCCGTATCCTGGGCCGAAGCGCTAGCGGCCGTGGCGCGGAAATTCAAAGACGTGAAAGCGCGTGGCGGCAAGTTCGGAGTAATCGGCTCCAACCACACCACCAACGAGGAAAATTACTACCTGCAGAAATTCGCGCGGGAAGCGTTAGGAACCACGAGTATCGATCATCATCGCACCGGCGATGTCCCCACATTGTTGGACGCGCTCAGTGGCAAGACCGGCGCGCTGGCCACCTCGGGCGATCTGTACAACGGCAAAGCGATCCTCGTCATCGGAAGTGATCTCTCTCAGCAGCATCCCTTCCTGGCATTCCAGATTCGCGCCAATTTCCGGCATCATCAAGCCCACATTTACACTGTTACGCCCGGACCTGTTCGCGAGCAAAAGCAGGCGGTCCGCAGCATCATGACCGTTCCTGGCCAAGAACTGGCGGATGTTGAATCGCTGCGCGATCAACTAAAAACAGAGCCGGAGCTGGTTATCGTCTTTGGAGACTCGATCAAAGGCGAAGCCGTCCACAAACTGGTAGCTTTCGGCGATTCTCTCGGGATCCCGGTGAAATATATCTGCCTGGTGGATTATTCGAATTCGCGCGGCGCGTCCGACATGGGGCTTTCGCCCAGGCTTGGCCCCGGTTATCGGCCGGTGAGCGAACCCGGCCTGGCGTACGACGAAATGCTGGCGTTAACGGATCTCGACGTGCTGTGGGTGGTAGGAGCGAATCCATTGAAACACGCCCCGCTGGCGTCCGGCACTGCATTTGTAGTGGTGAATGATATGTTCCTCACTGAGACCGCGCAACGCGCTGACGTGGTGTTCCCGGCTGCTTCGGCTTACGAAAAAAATGGAACCGTCACCAACGTGTGTGGGGAAGTGCAGCGCCTGAAAGCCGGTTTACAGGTGATGGGAACCAAGCCGGATCTGGAAATCATCGGCCTTGTGTCCAAAGAAATGGGCATCAACATCGGCATCTGGACGCCCGACAAAGTTTTTGACGAGATTCGAGCCACCGTGCATGGTTATAATATTCCTTTGCCAATCGTTGCATCGGGAGGAGCAGCGCAAACTAGCCCAGTGAACGGCCACGTGCCGTCCAGTTCGCGGCCGGACTTGATCCAGTCGTCGCGCGATACCCTCTTTACGTCCGGCTCATTGGGACGTTATTCAAAGACGCTCAGCTCCGTGCTTGAAGCGCCGGGTGGGTTGTACTCCGGCGAACGGCCGTAGAGTCACGGATGAATTTCTTACAGAATTTCCTGCTACTCAGCCTCATCAAGGCCGCGGTGATCGCCTTTGTGCTCCTCACCACGCTCGCTTACCTGCAGTGGATCGAGCGCAAGGTGATCGGGCACATCCAACTTCGCATCGGCCCCTACCGCGTGGGCCCGCATGGGCTGCTGCAGCCGCTGGCGGACGTAGTAAAGCTCATCACCAAAGAAGGCGTAATGCCTTCGCACGTGAATAGGTTCTTTTATTTGTTGGCCCCGTTTATCGCCGTTGTTCTGGCATTGATTTCCATTGCGGTCATTCCCTTCGGCCCCCAGATCACCATTGGCCCGGTCACCACCTGGATGCAGCTTACCGATCTCAACATCGGCATTCTGTTCGTGCTGGCGATTTCCTCCGTGGGAGTCTATGGCGTGGCGCTGGGAGGTTGGGCGTCGAACAACAAGTACTCATTGCTCGGAGGGCTGCGTAGTTCGGCGCAGATGATCAGCTACGAATTGCCGTTGGCGCTTGCGATCGCGGCTCCGTTGCTGCTTGCGAACACGCTCAGTTTCCGCGAGATGGTGGGCTATCAAAGCGGCTACTGGCTGGGATTCATCCCGCGCTGGAACGTCTTCCCCGAGATTGTAGGATTCGCCATTTTCGTAATTGCCGGATTTGCGGAAACCAATCGCGTACCATTCGATTTGCCCGAAGCCGAAAATGAGCTGGTAGCGGGCTTCCATACCGAATACAGCAGTATGAGCTTCGCGGCCTTTTTCATGGCCGAGTATGCCAACATGGTGACCGTCACCGCAGTGGCGACGCTGTTGTTTCTCGGCGGATGGCAGCCCCCGTTTCCAGAGCCTTATTCCAACTTCATTCCTATAATCATATTCGTATTTGGCGGACTGATCGCTGTCTTTCATGGCTTGCATCCGGCGCGCCATATGGACAAGTTCACACTGCCCGCTACAGGGTTGGTCTTCTTGGGGATCGCCGCGCTATTTGGAGTTTCCCTCTTTGTCCCTGTCTTGAAAACCATTCTGATGGCTCTGTTCTGGTTCTGCGGAAAAGTTGGCATACTTCTGTTCCTTTTCATTTGGGTGCGCGGAACGCTGCCACGTTTTCGTTACGATCAGTTGATGCGCTTTGCGTGGATCGTGTTGTTCCCGCTCGCCATCGTCAACCTTCTGGCCACCGGTCTGGTGGTGGCGTTGACCTCGAAATAAAACTATGACTGCGCTGATCTTCCTAATCTTCGCCGCCATCGCCGTGTTTTGCGGTATCAGCCTGGTGGCCCAAACCCATCCCATCGCGAGCGCTCTTTCGTTGATCGGCGTGATGGGTTCGCTTGCGATCATTTATCTGCAGCTAGGCGGCGAGTTTATCGCAATGGCCCAGATGATCGTCTATGCCGGCGCCATTATGGTCCTCTTCGTCTTCGTGATCATGCTGTTGAACGCGGGCGCTGAGGCTACCACGCGTCAGATCCCGATCTTGTCCAGATACCTCGGCATGCTTCTGCTGGTTGTGTTTCTGGGATTGATCAGCTTCATTATTCAGGCCATGCTGCCGAAGACGGAAGGCGTGGTGTTCGGCGCGTTCCAGGGCGGAACAGCCGCAGCAATCGGCCGGAAACTCTTCACCGTGTATCTGCTGCCGTTCGAAGTAACCTCGGTCCTGATCCTGATCGCCATTTTAGGCGCTATCGTTCTTGCGAGACGGGAGGTTTGAAGAATGCCCGCAACGGTTCCCATTAGCTGGTACCTGATTCTGAGCGCGATTCTCTTTGGGCTCGGCGTGGCAGGCTTCATTTATCGCCGCAACATTATCACTGTCTTCATGTCCATCGAGCTGATGCTCAACGCAGTGAATCTGACGTTCATCACCTTCTCCTACACGTTGAAGAAGGTGGATGGCCACATTTTCAGCTTCTTCGTAATGGTGGTGGCAGCAGCCGAGGCCGCTGTAGGCTTGGCAATTATTCTGACAGTGTTCAAGAACCGCCAGACGCTGATGATCGACGATATCAGCTCCATGAAATATTGACATGAAGACTCTTATCCGCGTTCATCTGCGTTTATCTGCGGCCTAATATGAATCTCTGGCTAATACCGATCTTCCCGCTCCTCGGCTTCCTGCTGAACGGCCTCTTCGGCCGCCGGATGCCGAAGTCGATGATCAACCTCTTCGCCATCGGCTCAGTGGCGCTGTCGTTCGCCTGGGTAGTGAAAACTCTGTTGGCGCTGGATCCGCTTGAAACCAAGTACATCGAGCATTACTTCACCTGGATTCAAAGCGGTCCTCTGCAAATTAACATCGATTTCGCGGTCGACCGGCTCACCGCAGTCATGCTCATGGTGGTCACCGGCGTGGGACTGTTGATCCATATTTATTCCGTCGGCTACATGGCGGGCGAAGACGGCTACTACCGGTTCTTCTCGTATCTGAACCTGTTCATGTTCTTCATGCTGGTTCTCGTGCTGGCACAGAATTTCCTGGTGCTGTTTGTAGGCTGGGAAGGCGTCGGGCTGTGCAGTTATCTGCTCATCGGCTATTACTTCCTCGAACAGTTTGCCACCACCGCCGGAAACAAGGCGTTCATCGTGAACCGCATTGGCGATTTCGGCTTCTCGCTCGCCATGTTTCTGATCTTCCGCCAATTCGGATCGCTCGATTTCACCAAGGTGTTCGACTCCGCGAAGACCATGCCTAGCGAGACCAGCTATGGAGCCTTGACCATCATCAGCTTGTTATTGCTGGTTGGCGCCGCCGGCAAATCCGCGCAGATCCCGCTGTATGTCTGGCTGCCGGACGCTATGGCCGGCCCTACTCCTGTGTCGGCGCTGATCCATGCCGCCACCATGGTCACCGCGGGCGTTTACATGACCGCACGATCAGCAGCATTCTTCACCCACGCTCCCATAGCGATGGATTGGGTGGCGACCATTGGCCTCGCAACTGCCTTCGTGGCGGCAACGATTGGTCTGGCGCAGACCGATATCAAGAAAGTATTCGCATATTCGACGGTTTCGCAGCTCGGCTACATGTTCGTCGGCTTGGGCGTGGGAGCGTTTTCCGCCGGCATTTTCCATTTGATGACCCACGCATTCTTCAAAGCGCTGCTCTTCCTGGGCGCGGGCGCCGTGATCCACGGATTGCACGGCGAACAAGATCTGCGTCAAATGGGCGGTCTGTTCAAGCACATGCGAATCACTGCCCTAACATTACTGTGTGCTTCGTTCGCCATTTCCGGCTTCCCCTTCACCTCCGGATTCTTCAGCAAAGACGCGATTCTGGTGGCCGCCTATGAGCACGCACCGTGGATGTACTGGGTTGGTGTACTCACCGCCGGCATGACCGCCTTTTACGTCTTCCGCGCTTGGTTTCTGGCATTCACGGGAGACTATCGCGGGCACGCGCATCCGCATGAGTCGCCGCTGGTCATGACCGGCCCCCTCATGCTGCTCGCTGTTCTTTCACTCTTCGGTGGGTTCATCAACATCCCGCACTGGCTCGAGCCGATGTTCGGCGAGAAACCCGAGAATCAGACGTTAGCCTGGATTTCCGCCGGCGTTGGCGTGGCCGGTATCTTGCTGGCATACGTATTTTATGTCGCCAAGCGCGGTCTGGCGGACTCCTTCGCGAAGGCCATGAATGGCCTCTACGCGCTGGTCTACAACAAATATTACGTCGACGAGATCTACAACGCGGTTGTGGTTCGACCGTTGGTGGCGATCTCCCGAATCGTTCTCTGGCGCGGTGTCGACGCCGGCTTGATCGACGGAACGGTGAACGGCGTGGGCACACGCTCGCGTGGCATCGGAAGCATCTTGCGTCTGCTGCAATCCGGAAATATTCGGACTTACGCGGCCTGGGTGGTGCTGGGTTCTATCGTCGTGCTGATCGCGATCGGTTTTGCGGGAGCCACCCGATGACATTGCTCGATCTGGTAATCTTCCTGCCGCTGGTCGCGTTCCTGCTCATTCTTTTCCTGCCGAAGGAACACGTGGAAGGAATCCGGCGGTTCAGCCTGGTTGCTTCCCTAGCCATTTTCGTGGCCTCACTCGGCTTGATCGCGCCGTATTGGTTCGCGAATCCCGGAAAAGTTGCTTTCGAAACGGATCTGCCCTGGATAGACTCGCCGGCCATCCGTTATCACGTCGCCATTGATGGAATCAGCCTATGGCTGGTGCTGCTCACCACGCTCCTCACTCCGCTTTGCGTGTTGGTTTCTTGGAAATCAGTCCAAAAACGCGCCAAAGAATTCTTTGCATTTCTGCTGCTGCTCGAATTTGGATTGATCGGCGTGTTCTGCGCTTTCGACCTGTTCCTGTTTTTCGTTTTCTGGGAAGTCTCGTTGGTCCCGATGTACTTCCTGATCGGAGTCTGGGGGCACGAACGGCGAATTTACGCAGCCGTGAAGTTCTTCGTATACACCATGGCGGGATCGATGCTGATGTTGATAGGCATCATCTATCTCTACAACCAGGCCGGAACCTTCGATTACGCGAAAATCTTAGCCGGATTGCAGAATGGCTCCATCGCATCCACCTATCAGGAACAGTTGTTGCTGTTCCTGGCATTCTTTATCGCGTTCGCCATCAAGGTGCCATTGTTCCCCCTGCACACCTGGCTGCCGGATGCGCACGTGGAAGCGCCTACCGCCGGCTCCGTGATGCTGGCCTCCGTGATGTTGAAGATGGGTACCTACGGATTGCTGCGTTTTTGCGTCCCGATGTTCCCGGTGGCCGCGCGTAATTGCTCCGGCTGGATTGTGACGCTGGCCATCATCGGAATCATCTATGGCGCGCTCGTGGCCATGGTGCAGCCCAACATGAAAAAGCTGGTGGCCTATTCATCCGTCAGCCATCTTGGTTTTGTGGTGCTCGGAATATTCAGTTTTACCCAGCAGGGATTCGACGGCGCGGTGTACCAGATGCTCAATCACGGTATCTCCACCGGCGCCCTTTTCATCATGGTGGGATTCCTTTATGAGCGTCGGCATTCGCTTGAAATCGACGCTTACGGCGGTGTCGCCACGCCCGCGCCTCGTTTTGCTACTGTATTCATGATCACCATGCTCGCTAGCATCGGACTCCCGATGCTCAACAACTTCGTCGGGGAGTTCCTGGTTTTGCAAGGAACCGCCCTGGTCAATTTCCGCTGGGCCATTTTCGCCGCCATCGGAGTGATCCTGTCGGCGTGTTACATGTTGTGGCTCTATCAGCGCGTTTTCTTCGGGAAAGCTTCGGGCGAGGTGAGCCGATTGCCAGATCTGGATCTTCGCGAATATGCCATCAGCGTTCCCTTGATCATTTTGATGGTCTGGATGGGCACCTTCACGCAGAGCTTCATTCCATCCATTTCCACATCCACCGCCGTGATCCTTGGGCCGGTGGACGCCAAGCGGGACGTTCACGTCCACAACGCCTTGCCTGCGGCGCTCCACGCACAACAGAGCCCAACATTAGCGACCACAACATTAGCGACCACAACCTTAGCGACCACAACCTTAGCGACGGCCAAGGAGCCAGTGGATGCCCGCTAACTTCGCGCCCACGGCGATCGATTACCTTCGCTTCCTGCCCGAAATCCTCTTGATTGTGGCCGGCACGTTAGTGATGGTGATGGAACCGCTGCTTGGGGATAACAAACGTAACGCCTTTGCCTCCATGACGCTGGTCGGATTTGTAGCCGCGCTCGTCGCTGCGGTCGCGGCTAACGACTCTCCCGGCCTGTCGTTCTCGAATATGTTGATCGTGGACGGCTTCGCCACGTTTTTTCGTGTCCTGGTAATCGGCGTCGGGATCCTCACCGTTCTCAGTTCTTCCCAGTATCTGCGGCGCGAACATGCCGCCTCGGCGGAATATTACGCCCTGCTCTTGTTTTCAGTCGCCGGCCAATGCGTGATGGCAACCGCCAATGAATTGATCATGATCTTCATTGGCTTGGAGATTTCATCCATCGCCACATATATCCTAGCCGGATACCTGCGCGACGACAAACGCAACAACGAGGCCGCACTGAAATATTTCCTGCTGGGTTCGTTCGCAACTGCATTTCTGCTATACGGCATCGCCTGGATTTACGGCAGCACCGGATCCACCAATCTGGGTGAAATACGCGGCATTCTGATTTCGGGCGGCGGTCCGCGCAGCCTTACTTTGGCAGGCACCGCCGCCGCGCTCATGTTCGTGGGATTCGCCTTTAAAGTTTCTGCCGCGCCATTCCAGATCTGGGCGCCGGATGTTTATCAGGGGGCGCCCGCGCCGGTGACGCTGTTCATGTCGGCTGGTCCCAAGGCTGCAGCCTTCGCGGTTTTTCTGCGGGTGTTTATCACTGCGTTCGGCCCCATCACCAATCGTTGGGAGCCGTTTGTCTGGTCGTCGGCGCTGCTCACCATGGTGATAGGAAACTTTGCCGCGCTCCTCCAGACCAACATCAAGCGCCTGCTGGCCTATAGCTCCATCGCGCACGCCGGATACGTGATGGTGGCCATCGCCGCGCATAATCAGGTAG
>Ga0207031_10397_pt1 | contig 9994 bp, 6 predicted proteins | sample Alteio_BWMinCont_37_FD_153278 | JGI IMG/M metagenome (GOLD analysis project Ga0207031, IMG submission 153278) | Enriched cells from forest soil in Barre Woods Harvard Forest LTER site, Petersham, Massachusetts, United States -... | ecosystem: Environmental > Terrestrial > Soil > Temperate forest >... | reverse complement strand
TACTGTGATCGACTCCCTACGTCCCAAAGGCTCAGTGGTCTCAGGGAAAGTTTCGGTCGAACACGAACGCTATTTTGCTCTCAAGGAACTGGCAAATGCCATCAGTGAAACCCTGAATGAGTACGAGGACCGATTGGAAGACAGCAAAACGGCTCGGCTGGAAGGGCGGCAACCTGATGCGGTTGGACGGAAGGTGCGATATCGAGCGATCAAGGTAAAGACCTGGGGGGACCTGAATGACATTTGGGGCACCAGTCAACCAGTCCGGTCTTTATCCTCAGCCACCAGCATGGAGGAGGCTCTCCGCGAACTCTTCGATTCAGCCGAACCTATTCCGGACGATGCCGATCTCTTCGAAGTGGAGAACCAGCTTGCCCTGTTGCAACTCATGGCAACGGCAGAGCATCACGACAAGCCGGTTTATCTGTGGGTTCGCGCTTTCCCGGAGGGAGGGAAGTCAAATCATACCGAGACGCTATCCGTCTATTATCAGGCAGCATGGAAAGACGGTCTTGGTGTGGAAGTGGTGCTCTCTCAAAAAGATTCAGGATTGCTGCTCCAGGTGAAAGGCATACACGCTCGCTCCTTGGCCTTCACGGAAGTCGGCACGCATCTGTTTCTACCCAAGCATGGTGGTCCCGTGCCGGTACGTCTGCATGTAGTCGATTCCTGGCCTGCTCAATTTGTCGATCCGTTTGCTTTCGGTCCGATCTTGCGAATCTACCCCGAAGGTCAGCCAATGGTGGATGTGCGAACGGGCTTGGTATCTCCACTTCCTGGAAGTGCTGACTTCGCTGAGGCGTTCCGGACGTTCACGCTGGCTGCGTTGCCGAGGGCGACAATATCTCGATAGCCCTCCGGTCGCTCACGCTCCCGGCTCGCCAAAATGCAATGTTTTTCTATGTTTTTGGCGAGCCGGGAGCGTGAGCGACCGGAGGGCTTCACGGCCCAACAGGCTTTGATCAAAATCCGAAACGAATATGACTTTTTAATGAATTCATCCCCATGCCTACTGTCCGCTATCCCGTGTTGATCTGCCGCGACATTGCCGGAGGATTCTCCGCTATCGCCATCGACGATGGAACCGTGGGATTTGGTTCAACACCGGGCGATGCCCGTTTCGATTTACGCGAATACCTGCGCTGGGAACACAGGAAAACATTCCCAGCCTTGAGGCCCGATTTCCTGGAACCGGAACTACGATGGTTCTCGGTCAATGTCCGCCCGGAATACAAGGGCAATAACCGTCTTTATCCTTCCGAAACGCAGGTCGAAGTTCGTGTACCTGTCGTAGTGGGCCTGCGCGCCAGTGGTCAGCCGACAGCCGATCTCCCTCTGCTCGGCATCCAGTTCGATTACCCGAACCGCACGCACCTGCAACAACTCGTTGAGCGATACGTTTTACAGAAGCTCGAAGGGCTAACGCCCGAGCAACTCGGTGCTTATTTGCCCCCTGCCGAGGTGGAACTTGCTGATGTTGTCGTACCCATACCGCGTGAAGCAGCGAACCAACAGTTGGTGGCAGCTCCTCCACCGACGTTGGGGAAAGTAGCGGAGCCTGTTGGCGATCGGGCTGTCCGCAAGGGATTCGCGCGAGCCTGGGGCCGGGAAAAAGAGCTTTCCGCACTGGTGGCCAAGTTACATCACGAGAAAGCCAATGTCTTGCTCGTGGGTGATGCGGGAGTCGGCAAAACCACACTCATGGTCGATGGGGTCAAAGAAGCTGAAAAACTGATGTGGGCCGAAGCAGAAACTTCAGGAAAGAAACAACGGTTGTTCTGGCTCACTTCGGCCGGGCGTCTGGTGGCTGGGATGAAATATCTGGGGCAGTGGGAAGAGCGCGTCGAGGCAGTGATCGGAGAACTGAGCGAAATCCAGGGAGTGCTCTGCGTTGAGCGATTGCTCGATCTCGTTCAGCGGGGCGGTATTGGCCCTGCCGACAGCATAGCCATGTTCCTGCTTCCCTATCTTGCTCGTAGCGAACTCCGGATGATTGCCGAGGCCACGCCCGCTGAGCTCGATGCCTGCCGCAGACTGATGCCCGGCCTGGCCGATCTATTCCAGATCGTGCCGGTGTTGCCATTCGACCGTGCCACCGCGCTAAACGTGATCGATAAGCAACTGGAAACCTCCGCTGCTGGTCCCGGGATTGAAATCGAACGCGGCACGGGCGAGCGTATCGTGAGGCTCTTCCGCCGGTTCATGCCATATGCGCCTTTTCCAGGTCCGGCTTCGGCTTTCGCTCGCGAGATCGTCGATATCCACGTTCGCGATGGGAAAAAATCGGTCGCACCAGAGTCGGTGGTCGATCGCTTTCGTCGAAGAACTGGACTCCCTGAACTGTTTCTGCGCGACGAGATCAGCCTGAAGCGGGACGAAGTGCTGGCGTGGTTCACCGAGCGTGTGATCGATCAGCCTGAAGCCTGTGAAGCGGCGACCAACATCGTGATGACCGTGAAGGCGGGACTCAACGACCCGAACCGGCCTCCGGCTGTCCTGCTGTTTTGCGGACCCACAGGTGTCGGCAAGACGCACATGGCCCAGGCACTCGCTACGTACTTTTTTGGACATGGAGAGGATGGAATCGCGGTTCGCGGAACTCGGAATGTGGAACTAAAAACGACGAAATGGGAATCGGATTCTTCGTTCCGAGTTCCGAGTTCCGAGTTCCGCGCTCAAAGAATGATTCGTCTCGATATGAGCGAATACGGCGGCTTCGATGCAGTCTACCGTTTGCTGGGACCACCTCAAGGCGAGCCGGGAGAGCTGGTCAAACGCGTTCGCAGACAGCCGTTCTCCGTGTTGCTGCTCGATGAGATTGAGAAGGCTGCTGCCGACGTGTTCGACACGCTGATGGGCGTGTTCGATGAAGGCCGCTTGACGGACCAATATGGCCGCGTGACAAACTTTCGGAGCACGATCATCATCATGACCTCGAACCTCGGTGCCGGCCTTTCCAAGTCCATCGGCTTTAGTGGTAATGAAATCGGTACGCGTTACCGCGATGCCGCGATGCGGTTCTTTCGACCGGAATTCTTCAACCGTATGGACCAGGTCGTGACGTTCCAACCCTTGAAACCGGAGGCAGTAAAAGCGATTGCTCTGCGCGAGCTGAACGCTGTCGCCAAACGTGAAGGACTGCTCCGCAGCGGCGTTCGCGTCTCTTGGTCCGCTGCCCTAGTCGAACGCCTGGCAGGAATCGGCTTCGACCCACGTTATGGCGCGAGGCCATTGCAACGAGCGGTTGAAAGGGAGGTGGTTGCTCCCTTAGCGCGGTGGTTGCTGGAACATGGTGTTGGTGAGGGTGGAGTGATCCGTGCGGATTGGGTGGAGGGGAAGTGCGTGTTTGGGGTGTGAAGTGTCTTCGTGGGACATGCCTCTGGCTTGTCCGCTTTGAAACTGCAAATTGATAGCGGACAAGCCAGAGGCATGTCCCATGTTGAAAATTGTAACTCCTCTCTTGCAGTTGTGCCGGTCCGAGATTTGTTTACACTTCAAGTGTTCGAATGAAGCACAACTCGCATGGAGCGCCCTGATGATGACACGACAATTCCTTATCGCAATCGCAATGCTGACCTTTTCGACTGCAACTATCAACAGCGCGCCTGTCCCACCGCCTCCAAAAGCAGCAAGTTGGGAGCAGATCCTGGACTGGTTACCCGAAGACACGGAGACACTGATTGTCTCGCCTCACACATTCGTTTTTCCCAAAATGGAACCAGATAAGGAAAATGCCAAATGGCTTTCGATTTCGGAAGCACTTCCAACCCTCGCAGCAGGGCCTCTTCTTGCAGTTGATGTATTAGTCGAGAAAGAACTGGCTGGAGTCAAATGTCTTTGCATGGTTGAGGGAAGCCGCTGTTTCACGCGCCCAAAAGATATTGGCTTAATGCCGTATCAGGGGGCCCACATCATGCAGTTTGATCCCGACTCCTCAGATACGGTGCGAAAAGTCTTCGAAGCTTGCCGAAAGAAAGCAGACAAAGAGATTCAAGTGCAATCACACCCAGTCGCTGTCTATTACAAAGATCAGGAAAGCGATAAGTGGTCCTATTACGTTGCCCAGCCGCTTCCTGGAGTCTTGATTTGTGCAACGCACCAAGGGTATTTGGAAGAAACGCTGAAGCGAATTGCGAACAAATCCAGGAAACGAGCATTCCCCACGGACTTGCCTGAGTGGAAACACGTCGATGTGAAAGCCCGCGTTTGGGCTATTCGCCACTATCGCGAGGAGTACACAGACGAAGATCCAACATCACCTTTGAATAGCAAGGATGGGAAAAAACAGGGCTCAGATAACGCCGCGATGGGCTTTGTCTTTTGGTACAACCCAGACATAAGCAAAGTTGTCCAGATACGATATCTATCAGATGCAAAGGCCGCAGATAAAATCGCTACCGAAGCGTGGGCTCAAGGAGGTGTCGAGCCGAAGATCAAAAAAGTGGATGCAGGAATTGTTGAGATTACAGTGGAGCTGTCGAAGGAGAATGAGGGTATGTTTCTTCTAGTGCTTCTACTTCAGCTCGGGCACGCGATATTATTCTGAGTTTTTTGAGCCTTCTCAAGAAGCTCGACGGCAGTTGACTGCCGTAAGCGACTTTTTTGGAGATTCCCGCCAATGATCCGCCTCGCTTCACTCCTCGCCCTGCCACTATTCGCGATTCTCTCCACCCCCACGATCGCCGCACCGGGCAAGTTCAACAAGGTCCTCGGCCTCGGCGACAAGGCTCCCGCCTGGGAAAACCTCGATGGCACTGACGGCAAGAAGCACTCTCTAGCCGACCTCAAGGACAAGGATGTGATAATAGTCGTGTTCACCTGCAACAGTTGCCCGGTGGCAGCGGGGTACGAGGACCGGATCATCGCGTTTGCCGAGAGCTATGCCAAGCCGGACTCGAAGGTTGGGCTCGTGGCCATCAACGTGAATACAGGCAAGGACGATGCCTTGCCCGCCATGAAGACCCGCGCTGAGAAGAAGAAGTTCAACTTCCCCTATCTGTTCGATCCCTCGCAGGAGATCGCACGGAAGTACGGGGCAATGTTCACGCCGGAGTTCTTCGTTCTCGACAAGGACCGAAAAGTGGTTTACACGGGCTCAATGGACGACAAGGCACCGCCGGGCGAGCCCAAGGCGACCTACCTAGAAGAGGCGGTCAAGGCTGCACTAGCCGGCAATCCGGCCGTGATGGGCGAAACCAGTGCCGCCGCCGGATGCAAGATCCGGTTCAATGTGAAGAAGGAGGACTGATTGGCCTCAATCCTTCCTCAGGTTCACACACACCAACTTATTCCCATCGCGAGCGAAAAAGCGGCCATCCGCCAAGGCCGGGGCAGCCCTCACCGGCTTGCTCAGAATCAATGCCCGGGCTCGCTCCTGATACTTCTCTGGCGAGGCATCGAACCGCACCAGGTCGCCCGTTTCGGTCAATGCCAGTAAGCCGCCATCCACGGCAATCAGGGACGATACGCCAAAGTTCGGCACGCTCCACTTCACCGCACCTGTCTTCCATTCCACACAGCGCAACTGCGCGGTGCCGACATCCGAGCGGCCATGCACCCCATACAGGTAATCGCCTATCCGAACCGGCGTGTTGTACTGGCACGATAGCGATTTGTCGTTCGACCAGATGTCGGCTATCTCCGCTCCTTTGGTATTCAGGAGGACAGCTCCGGTGGAGTAAGAAACAGTCAAGAAGATTTCGTCCTTCCAGACCAGGGGTGTCGCCGCGTTCACACTCTCGTTGAGCCGCGGTCTCCAGGGGAACTCAAACTGCACTTTCCCCGTGGCAGGGTCCAGCACTTTCAAGCCAGCTCGCGTGAGGAATATCGCCGCGGGCTTACCATGGATGTCGGCGGCCGTGGGAGAGGAATAACTTGCTTCATCATCGGTGGCTTTCCAGAGCTCGTTTCCGTTCGCAGGGTCGAAGGCCACCACTCCCGCGCCTTTGCCTCCGACATTCACCAACAATTTCCCACCGACAAATAGCGGCGAACACGCCACGCCAAAAAATCCTTTGCTTGCCTTGTAATCAGTCACGATGTTGCGGGCCCAAAGTTTGTTCCCTTTGGCCAGATCGAGTGCGTGGAGATCGCCATTGGCTCCCAGGGTAAAAATCTTGCCGTCGGCAATGGTGGGAGTAGCGCGAGGGCCGTTGTCAAAGCCGAACTGATCGCGGTATCGGGCGGGATACTTGAAGGTCCAAAGCTCATTACCCGTGGCGGGATCGAGACAGGTAATCACTTCCTCATCATCGATTCGGTGGAAGCAGATTAGCTTGCCACCTGCCACGACTGGTCCAGCCCAGCCGGTTCCGACATCTTTCTTCCAGGCGAGCGGAGGACCACTTGCCGGCCAGTCCCAAAGCAATTTCGTCTCGGTCGAATGGCCGTCGCGTGTGGGTCCCAGCAATTGCGGCCAGTCAGCCGCATGAAGTGTAGCTGTAAGTGATAGCGATAGACCAAGAATGAGGAAAAGTCTGCCCATGATGAGAATTCCACTTGCAACGAGGATGTATATTGTAATCTTATTCCTGGGGGAAACCGGGACGTTTTGCCGCATCAGTTCCAATCGGGTAATCCAGGCTCAACTTGCGGTTCGGCACCTATGGCTATATTATTGGCCTGATCCGACCCACCGCCGTTTTGCTGGCGGGAAGTGAGAGCCGGCCGTGATCACCTTTCGCCATTTCAAAAACACCGATCCGCCGGCGCTGGCCGACGTTTGGAATGAGTCTCACCCCTCTCGAAGTGCGTTTCCGCTTCGTACCCCCAGTCTTCTCGAACGCTGGGTCTTCTCCAAACCGTACTTCGATCCGGAAGGTCTAATCGTTGCTATCGATGATGCAGACAACAATAAGGTTCTTGGTTACATCCATGCCGGCTTTGGCCCGAGTCCGGAACTTTCAGCGCTCGATTATACCCAGGGCGTAATCTGTTCGCTGGCGGTTCGGCCGTCTGCACGAAGGCATGGCATTGCTCGCGACCTTGTCCAGCGTTCCGAGAAATACCTGATCGCTCGTGGCTCCACAACATTGCATGCAGGTCCGCGCTGGCCGTATTGCCCGTTTGGGTTTGGGCTATATGGCGGCACGAACTGCCCGGGCTTTCTGGCATCCGATCCGGGAGCTGATCCATTCTTCAAATCGCTCGGTTATGCTCCCTCGGGAACAACTTTGGTGTTCCACAAAAGGCTGGATGCGCCGCTCTCCATCGCCGATGGACGATTCAGCTTGCTGAGGAAACGTTACGACACTCAAGTCTTGCGATCGGCTGGGGTGCCATCGTGGTGGCACGATTGCGTGTGGGGAACGTTAGAACCGGTCGAGTTTCGGATGGTGGATAAACTGGCGAACAACTTCTTGGCCGCACGTGCGATCGTGTGGGAACTCGAAGGCTATGGCTGGCGCTGGGGGTTCCCTTCAGCCGGAGTTCTCGACATTCAAGTCCGACAGGACCTCCGGCGGCAAGGCCTGGCAAAACTCTTGATGGCTCACGTTCTCCGTTTCCTGCAGGATCAATTCTTCGGCATCTGCGAAGTCCAGGCCCCCTCCGACGCTCCCGATCTCATCGGCCTCTGCCGTGCCACCACACTGGAACAGGTGGATATTGGTACAACTTACGTGAAGATGGTTAATGGTTAGTTGTTAATGGTTAGTTGTTAATGGTTAGTTGTTAATTGCTTGTGATCTTGCTTGCTTGACCGATTTTGACAAAAGGTTTGCTGCTAAAAACAATTAACAATTACCAATTAACAACTCCCGATTAAGGGTTTTCCCACATCAGCGTCAGCCAGGGGACTGGGCCAGGCATCTCAAGCTTGACGTTATCCACAGGGTCGCGGCAGGTCGGGTCTTGCAACTTTTTCACCTGAACGTAGCTCGGCGAAACGCGCAATCCATCGAGCATGTGCAGGCTCAAATGCACTTCCCCTCCTTCGGGAACGACATTGGTTAGGATTATGCGTCGAGTATTTGCCGATTCCCATGTTGCCGTTCCGCGCAGAATAAACGACCGCGGTCGATCCAGGGAATAGAAGACCACGGGTTGTCCATCCTCCGTCAATTGGGCGATCGGTTTTGCCTGTGCCAATTTTCCCCACCGTTCAATTGCCGACGGGCTACGCGCGACAACCCAGCCCACGTTGTACCACTGGCAGAAGGACAACAGATCGGCATCCGACCATTCGCTCAGAGCCCGACCGGTGAGCTGGCGGCTGCACATGGCACAGTAAGAATGCTCGACGCCCGATTCCGGATCGAGACCTCCCAGAAAGGCACATTTGGTATAGAGCGGCAACAAGGCCGACCAGTTCCACCCTGGCCACTGATTGGATGTATCATCCCAGAGGACACGGGCTTCCGCGGTGGCCTGTTCGTTCAGTAGTGCTATCAATTGCTGCTGTTCGGGAGTAAAGCCGATCAACAACGGATCGGTTGCCACGCCAACAGTTTGGGCCAGCGGTTGACCCGGTCCATCCACCCAGCCAATGACTAACAGGCCAAGAAGCACAACAGTCGTTGCAAGAGCTGCTGCCCGAATCCTGCTCAGAAGCACCCACAACGCATAAACGGTGGGAGGAACCAGAAAGCCCGCGGCCAACACCATCACTCGATCCGGCACTGCCGGTGGAACGGCAGGCCACACCCCGGCAACACGAGCCATCATCACTGCGAAAAGGGCCGCCAATAGGAGAAGCCAGGAAGCTGTTTTGTAGCGCGTTCGCCAGAGCAGCATCAACCCCACCACACCGCCGAACACCAATACCATGCCGCCAGGGAGGTGTTCAAAAAGTGGAGGGTAATCTGCAAAAGATCCGAGCACGGCTCGCCAGTTTGGCAGAGGTATATGATCGCCGGCAATCGGCTGCCGCAACCACCAGTATTTCCCCCAGTCCGACAACCACCAGGCGTTCGGCGCGACGCCGACGAACGTGACACCCGCCAGACCCAAATGCCAGGCTGGACCGTGGCGTGGAGCGAAAACAACGTAATACGCCAGGATGACTGGCGAAAGCCCAACCCAGATGAGCGGCTGGAAATACCAGCCGATTGTTGCTGTTCCCGCCAGAAAGAGCCACGCATCCACACCGAGGGTCTGGGCATACCGCGCCAGCCAGGGAACAAACACGATTCCTGCCAGGCCGGCACCGAGAAGATCCAATTGGCCCTCGACGATCATTTGCCGGGCCGTCGTCGACCAGCCAAGCAAGATCCCCACCCCTCCCGAAAGAATGGCCGCACCGGCAGGAAGCCCGGCTCCCCGGGCAGCCGATACAAACGCCACGGGAATGAGGATCAGGAAAGTGAACAATCCCAGCTTGTATGCGGCCGGCCGATAGGTTCCACCACCGAGGTAGAGGAATAGTTCCGCGGGCCGGCTACCGCCATCGAAAACCGGGGTTTTCGGATAGCCAGCCTGAAATTGCGGATCGTAACAGGTGGTAACACCGCGATTGCGAAACGAAAGGGCGCCCAGTGTGCCATGATATTCGTGCAGGGGATGCCGCCCCGATATGATCGGTCGGTCGTCGAGAATCGCGGCCCAGGAACGGTGGCTGCAGAACAATGCAAGCCCCAAACCGATCTGGGCAAGCATTAACGCGGCCACACCAAGAAGCCATACCGGTCGGTCTCGAAAACCATCGGTTGGCATCTGATCCATGACGTCCAAATCCTTACTGAGTCTTGGGGAATGCGAACATACCCCAGAGGGTACGAGCGGGGCAAGCCAGATTGTCCTAAGGAGGCATCGCACTCCCCACTGACAATAGCTGCCAGCACTGGTAGAATGCACAGATCGCCACCCGGGTGAATTGGGTGGCCGGGGGGGGGGTTGGGTCGATGCAGTGTCAGCGATGTCCCAAATTAGCCACTTTGCACATCACCGAAGTCCTCGGAGAGGACCGCTTTGAGGAGGTTCACCTCTGCGAGGGTTGTGCCAAAAAATACCTGTATGAGCCTCAATTGAAGAAGCAGACAACCGCTGGCGGGGAGGC
>Ga0207031_10396_pt1 | contig 10001 bp, 8 predicted proteins | sample Alteio_BWMinCont_37_FD_153278 | JGI IMG/M metagenome (GOLD analysis project Ga0207031, IMG submission 153278) | Enriched cells from forest soil in Barre Woods Harvard Forest LTER site, Petersham, Massachusetts, United States -... | ecosystem: Environmental > Terrestrial > Soil > Temperate forest >... | reverse complement strand
TTCCGGAATTTGTTGGCGCCCCCGAGGGGCGGGGATTTTTTGACGGCGAAAAGCTGGGTCATCCGTTGATCGCATCGGAGAAGTGCGTGCGCAACAGCGTGCGGCTGGACGCCGAGACGCGCGTTCTGCTGGTGAGCGGGTCGAACATGTCCGGGAAGAGCACTTTTTTGCGCGTCGCAGGGATCAACACGGTGCTGGCGATGGCGGGAGCGCCGATTCGCGGTGCGCGGCTGCGTTTGACGCCGCTGAAGATCGGGACGCGAATTCGAAGCACGGATTCGCTGCAAGAAGGTAGGTCGAGCTTTTATACGGAGATTTTGCATATCCGGAAAGTGTTTGACGGCGCGAATGGAGCGGTGCCGATGGTGTTTTTGTTCGACGAGTTGCTGGAGGGTACGAATTCGAAAGACCGGCGGATTGGGGCGGAGGGGTTGATTCTAGGGTTGCTGAAGCGGCGGGCCATTGGCATTGTCACGACGCATGATTTGGCTTTGACGGAAATAGCAGCAACGGTGGGGAACGTTTTGCGGAACATGCATTTCGAGGACCAGATCACAGATGGGAAGATGCGATTTGATTACACCTTGCGCGAGGGTGTGGTCGAGAAGAGTAATGCGCTGGAATTGATGCGGTTGATCGGGTTGGAAACTTAGTCTGGCGGCGGTAGGTTCTCTTGCTTCGGTCGGGACGATACCCTCAGGGAAGGACTCTTCTAGAAACACGTATTAGGCGGCAGCGATCCGGCGGATTAGGTCTTCTTGTTCGGTTTTGCTTTCGGCGCCGATGGTGAAGGCGTCCAGCAGATTCAGAGAGAGGGCAAAGTTGAGGGCTTCGTCCTGGCGGTTGCGGAGATCGCCCTCACCGAGGATTTTCATGCCGATGATGCCCTTGCCGGCGGCGCGCATTTCCTTGATTACGCTGACGACGGTGTCTGGATCGGAATCCATGAATGAGCCGACGGGATTGATGCGGACTAGATGGACTTCGACCCAGGAAGACTTAGTGGCGGTGCGCAGGGCTTCGATGGAGTGGCACGAGCAGCCGTGGGCGCGGATGATGCCTTTTTCCTTGGCTTCGGAGAGGACCTCCATCACGCCTTTATAGCGTTCCGTCCAATCAGGCTCGGTGAGGCAGTGCATGAGGCAGATGTCGAGGTGATCGGTGCCGAGTTCGCGGCGGAAGCGGTCGAGGTCGGCGCGGGCCGAGGCGGCATCGCGCGCCCAGGTTTTGGTGAGGACCGTGACTTTGTCGCGCGGCACGTGCCTAAGGGCTTCTGCGACGTGGGGATGGCTGCCGTAACTGTCTGCGGAATCGAAGAAGCGGAGGCCTTGATCGTAACCATTGAGGAGGAGACGGGAGAGGCCATCGATGCCGAGAGCGGTTTGGTGGGAGTGATGGCCGGAGCCGACCGTGCCGGTGCCCATGGCGAGGCGGCTGGTTTGGATGCCGGTCTTGCCGAGGGTGACCGTGTCGGACGCACTAAATTTGCGAGGAAGGGGCTTAAGAGTTAGGGCGCGGGCGCGTTGTGGGAATGCCGCGGAGTGAAGCCAGGTTGCTCCGGCGGCGCAGGCCGAGCGCAGGAGAAATTCGCGGCGTTTCAAGAGGCCTCCTTAGAAACGTCCTTTCAGACCATGGTACACCTATTATGGACGGATGGCTGCGGGGGCGGTTATCAAACGCGGGCGGTTTTATGGAACAGCCGAGGCCTCTATTTGAAGGGCGAGAGAGGAGAATTGATTTCGCCGCTCTGCGGGAGACGGGCTTCCAAAGATAAGTTCGAGCGAATGAGAGATTCGACCTGGTTCCAAACAGCGGGATCGCACTCGATCTGGATGTGCGGCTTCATAATCAGGCGGTCCCACCAGGGATATTGACCGCAACTGAAGGGTTTCGTTTTGTAGCCGGAGCGGAAATTGCCGAGGATGCGGGTGCGCGCTGGATTGGCGGCGCGAATCTGGGGCTGGCCGTGGAGCAGGCCATCGAGCTGATAAAAATTGACGGCCTGCAGGACATTGGCAGGGATTACGGCGTCATTTTGACCGAGCTTCGAAACGCTATCGACCTGGATGGTGAGGATTACGGGAATGCCGTCTTTTTCAAGCTGGCGGGCGAGTTCGATGGTTTCTGAGGCGCCCCAGCTGTGGCCAAAAATAATGATGCGGGCGTTCTGTTTTTCTTCAGGCGACAAAGCTCCATCGCGGTTGGCATGCAAACGGCGAAGGATCGCCTGATGGGCCTCCTTGCCGCGATGATTCTCGAACATTTGGACGTACACGTCAGAAGCATAGCCTTCGCGGAGGCGCTCGATGAGCTGGACTTCGCTGTGAACGCGATCATCGTGGCGAACGAATCCGCCAACAAAGCCGACAACGACGGGTTCGGCAAAGGAAACGCCGGCACTTGTAGCTTGGGGCTTTGAGCTCGCCTCTAGAGAGACAAGGACCAGAGAAACAACCAAGAGCAAGACCCGCAACGAGGGAAGCATGCGCACCGCGACAGGGAACCTACATCACTACAGATTAAATTGACAAGACCAAAGTTTACGCAAAATGAGCAGGATGAAAATGGTACGGGGATGATGAAAAGGGTGGGAGGAATGCTTTAGTACTCACAGGACCCGCCTGGAACGGTTATTGAAACTGAGCGAAGGACATGGCGGTCGCGCGCGCTTCGCCGGAAGGCAAGGTGTTGTTGGCGGCAGCGGAAGTCGAACTATAGATGCGAGCAGCCGCTAAGAGGGCCCAATCGTCTTTGAAATCCGGCATGATCTCGCGGCTGTGCTTGGGGCTTTTCAGGTAATGATTGGCGCGCGCCAGAGTCAGAGCATAGGCCCACTGCGAATCAGTGCCGGAAGCGAAGATGTTGCTTCGGCTTAGGCCGAGCTTTGCAGGTTTACCGCCTTCAGAGATATCCAGCCAGAGCGCGCCATGAGCGTCGACGGAGAGCGTGCCGGCGTGATCGAGGTACTTAAAAAGACGGCCAAGAAAATCGTAGTCAGGAATAGTTTCGCGGCGGATGGCCTCGTTTGTGAGGGAACCAAACTCCTCGCGATATTGCTTCCATTCCTGGGAGGTGCCTACCAGTTCCGCGCTTTCCTGATTGGCCATGGATTCGAGTTGCTGTTCGCGCGGAGCGTCTTTTTCCGACTTTGCCTCGCGGATCTCTTGCGCCATGTCCGACGATCGAGCGGTGGGATGCTGCTCCAATTCGTGCTCGGGGTTGAAGCGTCCGGTGAGCAGATAAGAAGCAGCCATAAAGGGCAGCTCGTGGTCCGCAAACAGGATCATCGGGACGAGGAGTTTTTTGGAGTGGTACAACTGCTCGGTTCCGCTGCGGCACTCGGTGCTGCGTTTGATGGTGCCCGGCAACTGCGCAAAATGCAGAACGCGCAAATGGGCTTCCCGATGGCGGTCCCCGTAGTGAGTGAAGGAACGTGCGATGGCTTTCGGAGTGATGAGGCCGAAGTCGTTGAGATAGTCGGCCCTGGCGGCATGGGGAAAATAGGTGTTGATGATGCGGCGGGAAAACTCCGCGCAATTTCGCGTGATGCCGTTAAAGTGATTCTGGTTGGGAAGAGAGTTGAGTTCGGCGATGAGATTACGATCCTGCTCGAGCGAAGTTTCGACGACGAAAATATAGATGCTGCGGGAAAGTGTGGCTCCGACCATTTCGCGCCATTCGGCTTTGCCGCTCGTACGGCAAGTGGCGCCCTCGCAATAGCCCGCAAGAAAATTTGCGCGGTATCTTTCCTCGAGAGCGTGCTTGATCTTTTGCGAGCCAAAAAGCGGGCGGTTTTGCGGGTCTTCAACGCCGTACATATAAATGGAGAGAGAGACCACGTTCCACTCGAAGGGCTGATCTTCGCCCAGAGTGGTGTAGTTGCTGATGACCGAACCCTGCTCGCCGGGACGGCAAAGCCGGAGCTTTACCGGTGATTCGGGGCAGATGCGCGAGAAATAGACAGCGCTGTGGCCGGAACCCGTGATTCTGGCGACGTTGGTATCCAGGGACTCGTTGAGAAGAACGCCGACGTCACCATAGGCGGGAGAAGCGACCACGCAGACGAAGAGTAGTACTAGGACCGCGACCAAACGGGCGCCAGTTCCCGGTCGGGAGGCCAACGGCCCTGCCGATGCGAGGTACGAGCGGATTGGGGAAAGCTTGGGCACCGCGACCGGTCTCCTTGAGCCACAGTACAATTCTACCGTCCCGGGAAGAATCAGGGGAACGTTGTAGGGAGGGGGCTAGTAGTGCTTTAGGCAAATCAAAACCAGCACCTAAGGACAGGTACTGTTTCCGTAAACTATTGAAACGGAAAGATCTATCACCATTATGAATGGCCTAAAGCGGACCAACAATTCTTGCCAAAAGGGTCCTGATTTGGTTGCCCTGGCCCCAGTCAAGGGTGGGCCTGCCAGATTCAAAGGGCGCAGCTGGCAAAGTAGGTTCCTCCGTATAGATAAACCCAAAATGGGAGAGGATGTTGCCGTGGGAAGGTCCGTTCCCAAGACACTCGAAGGATTGTAAGGCGTGGAACCCACGACCAAAATGAAGGGATCTCGGCCGGGCCGCCCGGCCCGATGAATCCGACATTTCTATTTTGGCCAGGCCGGATACTGTACCTTGATCAAAACTGGACATCCTGGCCTTGCTGATGTTGCGGCGGCATGCAAAGCATACAGGGCAGGCTTTGCTGTGGAAAGAGCGTCTGTTAGAATGAGAGGCTCAGTATTCGAACTTCTCAGAGCAAAATTTCCGGCTGCGACAGACAGCCTAGTAGGAAAAACAATGGCACTGAAGTGTGAACTTTGCGGCAAAGGGCCGCACTTTGGCAACGTAATCAGTCACGCAAATAATACCAGGCGCAGACGGTGGAATCCGAACCTGAAGCGCGTGCACGCGTTGGTAGACGGCGCGAGAAAGCATGTTCGAGTTTGCACGGCCTGCATCCGGGCAGGCCGCGTGAAGAAAGCTGCCTGAGCACCACACCTTGAACCCTTCCGAATCCAAAATCAGAGTGGCTGTGCGCCCGCGCGGCCCCATGAAAGAGATCCTGCGCGCGGCGGTGCTATTGCCCGTGGTGGGCATGGCGCTGGCAATGGGCACAGGCTGCAAATCGAAAACCCAGCCTTCGCCGGACGTGTGGGCGGTGGTGAACGGGCAAGAGATCAAGCGCGATGAGGTGGACAAATACTACCGCACGCGTTTGAATCCGGAGGGGCAGGAGCCTTCGCAGGAAGAAGTGCTGTCCCTGAAGCTGAACGTTCTCGAGGAACTGATTAACAATGAGATTCTGCTGGAGCGGGCCAAGAAGCTGAATTTGGAAGCGAGTGACGGCGAGGTGGAAGATAAATTCACCGAGCGGAAGAGCCCCTACACCGAAGACGAGTTCCAACGGCAGTTGAAGGACCGAGGCATCTCCGTCGACGATTGGAAACGCGACCTGCGGAGGGAGCTCTCCATCACGAAGCTGTTGAACCGCGAAGTGGTGGCGAAAATATCGATCACCGACCAGGACGTCATCGACGCCTACAACGCGAACAAGGCGCAATTTAACGTGATCGAGCCGCTGTATAGGATTTCCGAGATTGTAGTTACTCCGCGAAAAGAAGCGCAAATCCGCAACCTCAAAAATGACGATGCCACCAACGAAGTCGAAGCCCAGCGCAAGGTAAAAATGCTCGAGGACAAACTGAACAGCGGCGCAGACTTCGCGCAACTAGCGATGGACTATTCCGAAGACATGAACTCGTCGGCCATGGGCGGAGACCTGGGGTACGTGCCGGAATCGGCGCTGAACCAGTCCGATCCGGTTTTAAAGAGGGTGGTGCTGGGAATGAAGGCGGGGCAGGTGAGCCCGCCGATGGCGACGCAGTCAAAGGAAGGCCAGCGGATCGTGATTCTGAAGCTGATCTCCCGTGAGTCCCCCGGGCAGCGGAACATTTCCGATTCGCAAGTGCAACAGACCATTCGGGATACGCTGCGTAACCACAAGGAACAATTGCTGCGGGCGGCCTACCTTAGAATCGCGCGGGATGACGCGCGGGTGACCAACTACCTCGCGCAACAAGTCATTGAAGCGGCCGGCAAGCTGCCGGCGGCGGCGAAAACGGATTTTCCAGGCAAATCTTCAGGGCATTGATTCGTTAACCGCGAACCCTGCGGCATTGTTCCCTTTTTATCCGACCATGGTACGACGCAGCGCTTCGCGGTCTATTCTTTCCAGAGTCTCCGCTTGATCTCATCGTGGATAGGGCAGCTCGCCAGAGCGGTCGAGGAGAGTCGCGTGGAGAGAGTTGGCACCAGGGATTCGGGAATACTCAGGCCAAAGTCATCGGTTTGCTGCTGGTAGACGATCCAGCCGGAGTTTCCGGGGTGCCCTGGGCGCGTCGACCGAGCTCCTCGAGAGCAGCAACCACGTCCGCTTGCTGTGCGCCCTTCACTGCAACGTTGGTGTACCAATTGCCCGCGGCAGTTCAGGAAACGATGCAGAGCACCTCCCCGGCGTTGACCGGCTGGCCTTCTTTGACGTGAAGGCGCTCGACCGTGCCACCCTTTGGCGAGCGAATTTCGTTCTGCATTTTCATGGCTTCGACAACCAGGAGGCCCTGACCCGCTGCGACTTTGTCTCCGGCCTGGACGAGGATACGGACGACCTTGCCCGGCATGGGTGCGAGGACTTGCTGGCGGCCTTCGGCTTCGAGTGCACCGTGCCAACGGCCGCGCCAGGCACGGGAATCGACAACTTCGGCGGTGAATTCCTTCGAATCTGTCTGAAGCTTGAGGACCCCGTCGGGTGACTCCGCGATGTGAACTTCGTAGGATTGGCCGTCGAGAAGAAGGGAGAGCGTGTGGGGATTGATTTCGACGGCGTCGGCATGCACTTGTTGACCGTCCAGCAAGATCTTCCAGCGCTCCGCATCGCGCTCGAGTTCAACGATGCGGAGCTTCTTACCGGATGGGCCAGTGAGCTGCACTTCAAACTTCATGGCCGGCGATCCAGTTGTTGACGCCGGCCTTCTTGTTTCCAACGGGATGGTCGGCAAGACTCCTGGCCAGAAGACGGCTGGCCGGAGGATTTCTCCGAAAAATTCGTTTGCCAGAGAGCTGCGGCGATGGCGGCGGCATCGGCGGCGTGGTCGGTCTTTGGATCTTCGTCGAAAGAACGTGCTACGGATGAGGAACGCTGAAGCAGTTCGTCGAGCCACTTGGTGTGGATTTCGCCGCGAAGAAAATCCGGCTCGGCGAGAATACGGCGGAAAAGGCCCGCGTTGGTTTTGATGCCAGTGACGGTGTACTCCCCGAGGGCGCGGCGGAGGCGAGCGATGGTTTCTTCGCGGCTGTTGCCCCAAGCGATCAGCTTGCTGAGGAGAGGGTCGTAGTCCATCGGCACGGTCCAGCCTTCGTAGACGCCTTCATCGAGGCGGATGCCGGGACCGCTCGGAGCATGGCACGAGAGAATTTTTCCTGGTGAAGGAAAAAACTTGTTGTCCGGATCTTCGGCATACAGGCGCACTTCCATGGCGTGGCCGCGCGGCGTTATGGTTTCCCAGGCGAAAGGCAGACGATGGTCCGCGGCGATGGCGATTTGCAGCTTGACCAGATCGAGCCCCGTGACTTGCTCGGTGACGGGATGCTCGACCTGCAGACGGGTGTTGACTTCCAGAAAATAAAAGTTGAGATGGGCATCGACGAGGAATTCCACAGTGCCGGCATTGACGTATCCACCGGCGCGCGCCAGTCGTACGGCTGCATCGCCCATCTTCTTGCGCAGCTCCGGCGTGACCACGAGCGAAGGAGCTTCTTCAATCACTTTTTGGTGGCGCCGCTGCACGGAGCATTCGCGCTCGCCAAGCGAAACGACGCGGCCGTGGGCGTCCGCCAGAATTTGAATTTCAATGTGGCGCGGCTTTTCGAGGTATTTTTCGAGATACAGGCGCGCGTCTCCGAACGCATTGAGAGCTTCCGAAGAAGCGTCCCGCCAGGCGGGCCGAAACTCGGCGTCGCAGGTGACCACGCGCATTCCTTTGCCTCCGCCACCAGCGACAGCTTTCAGCAAGACAGGAAAGCCCATGTTTTGGGAAAGGGCCTGGGCATCATCGGGATTTTTCGATCGGATCGTTAGCGCCGGGAACAGTGGGCACATCGCAGCGGCGAGCGAGTTGCCGGCCGGCCGTTTTTGAGCCGAGGGCTTCCATGGCTTCGGCGCCTGGGCCGATGAAGGTGATTCCTGCTTCTGTACAGGCGCGCGGGAGAGCAGCATTTTCCGCGAGAAAACCGTAGCCGGGATGAATCGCATCGCAGCCGGAACGGCGTGCCACATCGATTATTTTTTCGATCGAAAGATAACTCTCGCGCGAGGGTGCGGGGCCGATGGGATAGGCTTCATCCGCGAGGCGAACGTGGAGCGATTTGCGGTCAACGTCGCTGAAAACCGCGACGCAGCGAATGCCCAACTCGTGGCAGGCGCGCAGGATGCGCACGGCGATTTCCCCGCAGCACATCCAGCCCACCGCCCCACGAGTCTATCCTGGCATCCCCTGTCCCAGTATCCGCCCGCGTTAACAGCCGAACTCCACTGCCCATGCCGGAGAATCCGCACTTCCAAAACAAATCACCCTTTAAACGCTTTAGAATCCGTTCTTGCGTAGGGAGTGGGTGTTATCGTTAACCGGACACCCCACAACGGATTTCTGTCCCGGGCGACGAACCGGAAGGGTCTCCTTGGCTTTTCAACGAATCAGCGGTCACCGGTCACCGACACTCTAAATCTTGATCCAGCTCCACTCCTTCGAGTACGGCACTCTGCTCATTCGGTATCCGGACTTTACGCCGGTGACCACGTGATCGCTCCAGTTGAATCCCACTCCGCTCTTGGGGTCGTACAAACCCGGCTCCTCGGAAAAGCACATGCCCTTTTTCAGAACGGTATCGTCGCCCAGCGCCAGATACGGCGGCTGATGCCCCTCGGAGCCTTCCCCGTGCGCCGGCCGGTGATAGATGTAGTCCTCGACTCCCTGCGCCACCTGGTATTTGTGAATCTCAAACGCGACACTCGAGCACGTCGCACCCTCCTTTTGCAATTCCACCTGCATATCGCAGGTGTGCTGGCTGACTTCCCACAGCTTCCGCATGTGGGCATCGAATTGGCCGGCGCTATCCGCGAGGATGTACATGCGGTAGTTTTCTCCCCCATGCCCGCCGATGTACGCATCGCCATCCACCTGCAAGGGCATGTTCGGTTGGATGCGGTTGAAGCGCGGCTGATTCGGATGCGGATAGGCACACAGTCGGCCTACGCGGCAGTCGATCTCAACGCTCGCAGCCACGCCGTGGTGCGGCAGACCACCCGCCAGATCCAAATCCGAGAGCAGCACATTGTTGATCCAGAATGTGCTGGCCATGGCCACTTCGTAATCCGTCACATCCGTTCCATACGTCAAAATGTAGTCCCGGGCATAGGCATGAGCGCGGTCAAAGTAGGTGTAGGCGCGCCGCGTGAGCGCCAGCTCCTCGGACGTTTTCACTTCGCGCATATCCAGCAGCGTGTCGCTGATATCCACCCATTTCATTTTTGGCAGAACTTTCTTCGCCGTCGCCAGCTCGTCAGCGTAGAGCTTGCCGTCGATGCCGATTTTATTTCCCTCGATGCCCTTCGCTTTCATTCCTTCGAGAAGCATCTCGAACAAATCCACCGCCTTTCCTTGCACGACTTTCCCCTGTTCCGGAAATCCTCCCGCAGCGTGCTTGGTGTCGAAATATTCCCAGCCTCCGCCAAACCACCAGCCCTTCACCAGGTCGCGGTCCAGCGCCGGGTACAGAAACCACGGGTCGCTATCCTTTGCATTCATATAGACGACCTGCGGCCGCTCCGTGTGCGTATGCCAGTAGCCCGTCAGATAAATAATGTTGAGCTGATCGCGCGCCACAAACGCATGGATATCTTTTTGCGCCAGCTGTTCCTTGAAGCGCGCGACCGTCTGCTTGTTCCAGTCCAGCGG
>Ga0207031_10199_pt1 | contig 10003 bp, 8 predicted proteins | sample Alteio_BWMinCont_37_FD_153278 | JGI IMG/M metagenome (GOLD analysis project Ga0207031, IMG submission 153278) | Enriched cells from forest soil in Barre Woods Harvard Forest LTER site, Petersham, Massachusetts, United States -... | ecosystem: Environmental > Terrestrial > Soil > Temperate forest >... | reverse complement strand
ATCACAGGCGGGCATTTTACGCGGCTTACCGTGTAGGTTTTTGGATCCGACGATGAAACGGTTCTGTCGCTCCATCATTCTTACAGTGTCCTTATCGATTATCTCAAAAACATCCGGATCTTTCCCCATGTCGATCTTCGGAAATTATTTTGTACGCCGATGTATTTCCGCTTCAAAAAAGAACTGGCCAATATCGACAACCGCATCAAAATGCTCGCCGAAAAATACCGGCGCTCGGGCTTAACTGACAGGTATAACATGCTGGCGTTGCTGATTGAGGCGCAAAAAAGCGCCCCCGATCATTTCAGCGATAAGGATATCCGCGATCATTGCGTCAGCATGGTATTCGCAGGGTTTGAAAGTACGTCGATCCTGATGCAGTGGTTCTGGTATATGCTGGACGAACACCCTGATATTAAGCAAAAGCTAAAAGAGGATATCATCCGTCATGCCCCCAATACGGCAACCGCTGATAGCTCCGACTTAAGCTACGAAGCAGTCCAGAGCATGGGCTATCTTTCGATGGTGTTTAAAGAAACCATGCGGCTTTACCCGCCGTTCTGGATGACGGGCCGTGAACCGATCGAGGACGATTATCTGGGCGATTTTAAAGTCGAAAAAGGCACGGCGGTAGTGGTGCATCAGTTTGCCATGCACCGGCATCCCAAATACTGGGAGAACCCCGATAGTTTCGTCGCGGAACGATTTTCACCTGAGAATGAGGCGAATATTGATGAGGGGCTCTATTTTCCGTTCTCGTTAGGGCCGCGCAAATGCAGCGGCCATATGTTTGTCGATATGGAAGCGAAAACGATCATCGCTAAATTATTGCCGCTTTTCGACATCACCGCGCTTAATAAAATAGGCAATCCGATGTGCCCTGGCATCTCGCTTAAATTGAAAGCTCCCTTACGAGTACAGATTAAGCGGGCGTAGCCGGGCCGGTGATTTAGAACGTATAATTTCAGCAATGACCGTCGCTGTATAATAGCGCCTATTCGCAGAAACATCGATAGAGCCAATGAAAAACAAGGAATTTATCTCACACATACCCGGCGGGATGTATCTTAGTAGATTGTAAAATATACATTTAGGCTGAAATTGTTCCCCGCGCCCATTCGTTAACAAAATTGTCACAAAAACTTCACACTCTTTTGGATCTTAAATAATTCATACTACTTTCCGCGCCGCGGTTTTCACCGCCCGAATCAAATCGCAGGAGAGTAAAATGAGCGAACAATTCACAATTCCCGACAGCATGATGTCCGTCGAAAACACGCTGCCGAAAGATTGGAAAGAAGGAACGTTCGTCGGTCGCGTTTGGCGTGCGGATGTGAATGGCCCCTCCGTGGTCAAGCTCGACAATGAGGGTTATCTTGTAGATATCACCACTTCGTTTCCTACCGTAAGCGCACTTTGCGAACAGGAAAATCCTGCCGAAGCAGTTAAAGCGGTCACGGGCGAAAGAATCGGAAAACTCTCAGACATACTTGCCACCACGGCCCGACATACAAAGAAAGACGACAAGCCCTACCTGCTTTCACCTATTGATTTACACGCAGTCAAGGCAGCAGGCGTAACATTTGCCGAATCACTGGTCGAGCGCGTCGTCGAGAAAATGGCCGGCGGCGATCGCGACAAAGCCCTCGGAATTCGTATCGGTGTACTCAGCGATATCGCCACCATCCTTAAAAAAGATGGCGCGCTGCAAACCCTGGCGGTATTACGCCAGCGCTACGACGCATTGCAGGGACAAGCGGATAATGGCGAAGCGCTCAGGACGCTTGGAGTAGAAGTGGCGCAATTACGCAGCGAGTCAATCAACTTTAAGGAAACGCCTCCCGGTTCCAAGCCCGCCCTGCAAATCAGAGACCTCCTGATCATGAAATTCGCTGCTTTTAAAATCGATGAAGCGGTTCATAAATACGCCAATGATGATCCGGCAGCGGCAGAGTTAGTGCGCGCGCAACTTACCCGCCGGTTTAAGCAAGTTACCGATGCAGTCAACAGCGGTAAGGAAGAGGGTTTCAGCGACGCGACATTAAAAGAGATCAGGGATTTTCTGTCGGGATTAGGTACAGGCGCGGGAAAAAGCTATATCGAAGTAGGCCTCGGGCCCAAGGCCGAAATTTTTACCAAAGCGCAGCCGATGTCGAGTGTAGGTCATGGCGCCGATGCCGGATATCTGGAGGAATCCAAATGGAATAATCCCGAGCCGGAAGTCGTGCTCGTGACCAATTCGCGTAAGGAAATCGTCGGTGCTGCGCTCGGTAACGACGTCAACCACCGCGATATCGAAGGCATGTCGGAATTACTGCTCGGCGAATGCAAAGACCAGAATGCCAGCTGTGCCGTAGGGCCCTTTATCCGCCTGATTGATAAGACTTCCTTCAAACAGGAAGATATCGACACCATGAAGGTCGAGGTACATGTAAAAGGCACAGATGGTTTCGAGCTCTATAGCGATTCGTCGATGGAAAAAATAAGCCGCAAACCCGAAGAACTGGTCAATCAAATGTTCAAACAACACCAGTACCCGGATGGTGCCGTATTGTTCTGCGGCACGATGTTCTCGCCGGTCAAGGATCGCGATGAGCCCACGAAAGGTTTTACCCATAAAGTTGGCGACCACGTCACCATCAGGTCAGATAAGTTGGGCTCCCTTACCAATCGCATGGATTATACCCAAAATGTCGAGCCCTGGATTTACGGGGTAGGAAAGCTAATGCAAAACCTCGCCGAACGTGGAGTCTTTGCCGTCAAAGGTTTCATGGGTCGTGTGGTTGAAAATAACCAGCGCTCACGCGATGCGCGCGGCCCACACTGATATTTGGCCCATCATGACCGACGATATTTATAACGTCCAGACAGTTGCCGACGGCCCGTCCGGGAGTATTCCGGTCACGGCGGATATGCTACGCAATGCACCCAGCGGCGATATATTCGGTCTAGGCCAGGATGCGGCCATGGGAAAACATTTCGGTGGGAAGGTACAAAATGAATTCCTGATCGTCAGCACACAAGGCGGGATGCGCGGACCAAACGGCGAGAACATTGCAAGCGGGCTTCATATAGGTCACTGGGAACTAGGATTGGTGTCGCAAGCAGCGGCCAACCAGTTTAAAAAGCGCGACGCCAGCCCGTTTTATGTCGCCGTGTCCGATCCGTGCGACGGACGCACGCAAGGCACCCCGGGCATGATGGACAGCCTTGCCTACCGCAATGCTGCCGCGACGACGATGGGTCATCTCATGCGCTCACTGCCCAAGCGCAAAGGTGTGATGGGCGTCGCCACCTGCGATAAAGGCGTGCCCGCGACGCTGATGGCGCTGGCGGGCGAGCATGAGTTGCCCACGATATTCGTTCCCGGTGGCGTATCGCTGCCGACCAAACCGGCTCCTCATCTTGGAAAATTACACGAACATGGCGTCACCGCAGGCAACGCACAATCCATTGGCACGCAATACGCACAGGGTGTCATCACGCTGGAGCAGGCAGGAGAAATCGGCTGCAAAGCCTGCGGAACGCCGGGCGGCGGCTGCCAGTTCCTCGGCACGGCGGCGACGTCGCAGGTCGTGGGCGAAGCATTAGGATTATCACTGCCGCATTCGGCGCTGACGCCTTCGGGCCAGCCGATCTGGCTCGACATGGGCGAGCGTTCCGCCGATGCGCTGGTGGAAATGGATAAGAAGGGAATCAAAACCAAAGACATCCTCACCGACGACGCGATTCATAATGCGATGGTCGTTCACGCCGCATTCGGCGGCTCGACGAATCTGCTGCTGCACATCCCCGCCATCGCCCATGCGGCCGGTTTAAGGCGCCCTACCCGCGCCGACTGGGAAGACATCAACCGCAAAACGCCGCGCCTGGTCGATGTGTTGCCCAACAATCCGGCTTTCTCCACCGTGCATGCATTTATGGCGGGCGGCGTACCGGAAGTGATGCTGCATCTGCGCGATAATTATCCGGGACTGCTCAAATTGAATGCGATGACCGTCACCGGCAAAACGCTCGGTGAAAACTTGAACGAATGGGAAAAATCCGAGCGCCGCGAGAAATTGCGCGCGCTGTTGCAGGAACGCGACCATATCGATCCCAATGACGTGATCTGCCCGCCCGCGATTGCGAAAAAGAAAGGGCTGACTAGCACCATGACCTTCCCCGATGGCAACCTCGCGCCGGAAGGTTCAGTCATCAAAAGCACGGCCATCGACAAATCGATGGTGCATGACGGGATATACCGCCATCGCGGACGGGCGCGCGTCTTCGCGAACGAAGACGATGCCATGGCCGCCATCAAAGCAACGCATCCCGACAGAATTCCGCCTATCAAAGCCGGCGATGTACTTATCCTCATGGGTTACGGCCCGATGGGCATGGGCATGCCGGAAACCTACCAGGTTACGAAGGCGCTGAAAGAATCGGCGTTCTGCAAGGACGTCGCGCTACTCACCGATGGACGGTTTTCAGGCGTATCGACCGGGCAATGCATCGGCCATATCGGGCCGGAGGCGCTGGCGGGCGGGCCTGTAGGAAAAATTAAAAACGGTGACATCATCGACATCACGATCGATTGCGGGAAACTATCGGGCCGCATCGATTTCATAGGCGCGGATCCCGACCATCTGGTGAGCCCAAACAAAGGCGCGGAGATTCTGGCGCGCCGCCCGACCAACCCCGACGTCAAACCTCATCCCGATTTGCCAGCTGACGTACGTAGATGGGGAATCGAGCAAAGTGTCTGCGGAGGCAGCTGGGGCGGCTGCGTGGTCGATGCGCCCACCATTGCCGAGCTTCTGACACTCGGAGCAGCTGAAAAAACCCGTTTAGAAATGGCACAAGCTGCTGGAAATAAAAGAGCTATTGGATGACAAGCCAATTGTCATAAAAGTGTAACACACAGACGAAATTAGAAATGCTATTGAAGCGCACGATAAAAAATAGGGGAGAATAGACATGTCAGTACCTGTCTTTAAACCACCGGCAATGTCCACCGCCACCGGCCACTGGACGCCCGAGGGGCCGATCTGGGACGCAAAGCGCGAAGTTTTCTGGTACACGGATATCGAAGGCGGCACGCTGCACAAATACAGCCCTGCCAAAGGCGTCACCACGACCTATGTCATCGCCGCACAAAAAGGCGACAAAGACGGCCAGATGATCGGCGGCACCACGGCATTGAACAGCGATGGCTCGCTGATCGTCATACTCGAAGACGTCGATAAGCATGGCGCCCCGTGTAAACATTCGGGCGTCTGTTATTTCAATCCGGATGCCAATAATGGCCAGGGTTCATTGCTGGCCTTACCCAACACTGTATCGGATACGGAATTAGCCAAGCCGCAAAACCGCCCCAACGATAGCACTATTATCACCATCAAAGGAGACACCGGAAAACCAAACCGGAAGTTGATGGCCTACGGCACCATGAGCAAAACATGGAATGACCCGGCCAAAGTGCACAACGGCGCGATTAAACCCGAAGGCGGATTCTATGTGCTGGATGAGGACATGATGTCGCACCGCCTGAAATTCAAAGGCGATATTTATCCAGGCACGGTCATCAGCAACGGCCTGGCCGATGGCGGCGTTAATCCCGACGGCACCACTACGCTCTATTTTTCCGAAACCGTTGATGCCAAGGATTCCGCTGGCATCGGCGACCACAGCTCGCTTCGGGTGTACAAAGGCAAGCTCGACCCGAATAGCTGGACGGTCAACGACATCAAAGTTGTCGCTGAAAATACGCAACTGCTTAAAGACAGCGGCGCGGGCGAAGTACGTCCCGACGGCGCCAATATGGTGGTGTACAAAGGCAAGCCCACCTACGGAATCGCAGGTTTGGGAACTGGCGAGATTCGCTTGTTTGATGCGGAAAACGACCAGCATGTCGCGACCATCCAGCTTCCCGACGATGTCAAAAACGTCACCAAATTCGCCGTCGCCGACGATGGACGTATCTTCGTCACCACCATGGATTTTGGATATTCCAATCCGGAAAAGAAAGGCACGGACGGCAGGAACGGCCATACGTTCTTACTGGCGCCGATCGAGGATATCACTGCCCATCCGGCGGCCTCGCCGCAGACGAGCTATTACGGCATGCAGGCGATGAAAGAATACTATGCCACCACGAAGGAAAAACCGACAACGTCGTTTGAAACGCCACTTCCGCCACCTTCGACACGGATCGCTTTGCGAAATGCAAAAGTGGGGCGCGTTATCGCCGAACAACAAATGGGTGTAATATGAGCGCCGCAGCACAAAACCCGTTCTTAAAACGCATCTCCAATGGCGGCGAGCGCCTGTGGGAAATCGACGTGCCGTGTGCCGACGGCCGCCGCGCGTTTTACAAGCTCTCCGTCCATCCGCTGAAAGAATCCGCATTCCGCAGGGCTTGCAAGGAAGGCCGCACCGTCAACCTCACCGACTTCGGCGACATCGTCGAGATCGGCTATATCCCCAAAACCAAAATCATCAACCCCACCACCAGCATCATTAGCGAGGCATCATGAGCATGAATGAACAGAAGCAACTTCCGACAGCCATCGAATATTATGTCAAAAATCCTATTCACTTTGATGTGAGCGCGGAGATTGGAGAGCAACCGGCTTCAACGCCGGAATTTCATTTCGGCCGTCAGCCCATAGGGCTTAAGGATATAGCCAAGGGCAGGAAAATTGGGGTCTCGGGTGCAGGTGATGTGCATAAGAAATTTTCCGCCTGGGCGCTCGACCATCAGGGTTTCGAGCGTCACGTTACCACGCGTACGAATCCGATCCAGCAAAACGGGCTCGATTATGCGGCCACGCTGGAGACTATGCCCAAAGACATCGACTTTCTTCTCATTCAAAGTCCGCCCGCGGGTCATCCCGATGCGATTCGCTGGGCGCAGGAACATGACCTTCCCGCCATGGTCGAAAAGCCGTTCGTCAGCACACATGACGAACTGGTGCAAAAAGGTGGCATCGACGAATCGCTAAAAAATCTTCGTGCACCCGTCTATTGTATGGACTGGGAAGTGGCGCTGGCAACGCCTCTTTTTGCGGCGCTTGGCGTTCCCGCACCGTTCAAGGACATCGTCAAATTTGAAAATCACAACGCATTTGCGCAGTTTGATAAAGGCAATATCACGCGCATTGAGACCACGTTCCTCGAAGGGGGCGACAATCCGCTCGGCGATATGGACTATGTACGGAAAAACCGGCCATGGCTGTTCGACATCACTAAGGGCGGTGGCGCGCTCTATGACATGGGCGTGCACGCGATGAACACGCTGGCCGTGCTCGGATTCATGCCGGGCGAAGTCAAAAGTGCCGTACTCGGCGAAGCAAAAAACGGTATGGGAAAAGGTCATTACGCCAAGATCGGCAAGGAAAATCTGCCGCCCGAAAAACAAACCGGCGAATTTTATGCCCGTGCCGAAATGGATTCGCACTACAACGGAAAAAACATTCCGACACTGGTGGAATGCGGCAAGGGCGGCGCGGCCAACGACATGCGGATCACGCTGACAGACAAGGACGGCCGTGTACTCAACTGGGAATATGGCCCCGATAAGAGCATCGTGACGCTCAAAGATAAAAACGGCGCCGTGCTTGCGACCGCGCATTCGGAGATTGATCCATATGCGTTGATGTTTGACGAAGCCGCACGTTTTTTTGAGCGTGAAAAAATAGAAAAAAAGTTGAACAAGGACTACGCCCCTGCGGCACTCTATTATCCCGAACACAAGGCGGTGCTACATGCGCTCGACAAAATGCAGGAAATCGGCCGCGCGCATCCGGTGCAAGAGGGCGAAGTCGTCAAGCAGTTGTTGCTGGAACAGCAAGTGGACTTAGGCAAAGCGACTGTAACCGCGCCCGCGAAAACAACACACAAAGCCGCATAACAAAGGAAAGAAATTTATGAGTAGTCCAGAAGACATCACCGCTTCCGACGCACGCGTCGCAGAAATTTTTGCCAAGCATGACCCGAAAGTGCTAATCATCGGCGCATCTGGCCAAATCGGCACCGATCTCACAAACTTGCTGCTTACTCCCAATGAGGCGACGGGAAAACCGCTCGTCCGCCCCGAGAATCTGACCGTCGCCGATATCGGCAAGGGCTTTGATAAGCTGCAAGGTACGGTGTATCCCGGCGGCAATGCCGTACGCAAAGAAAGCTTGAATATTATGGACGGCGGCTACATGAAATCGTTTATGGAAAGTGCGAAGCCCGATATTGTTATCAATCTTGCTGCTGTGCTTTCGGCCCAAATGGCTAAAGATCCGATGGCAGGTTACAATGTCAACTTCCGCGGCGCGCAAAACGTATTTGAAGCCATAGCCGCAACGAAAGGCGATCGACACCCGATCCTGTTCATCCCCAGCTCGATTGCTGCATGCGGTACGACGCCGGATAAACGCGACGGATGGGCGGCACAGGAGGGAGAATTCGGCCTCCACAACGGTAATTATGGCCAGACAAAAGCGATGGTCGAACAGCTGATCGCCGGCGTCCCGCATATGGGCATTAAAGGCGTCAGCATGCGTCCGCCCGTGGTTGCCAGTCACCCGAAAATCATGGGCGGCGGCGGCACGACCGAATATTCCGTCGACATCGCGCGCCATCTATTGCGCGGCGAAGAATATGTCTGCCCGATCGAGCAGGACTGCAAACTGCCGATCATCACCGGCACCGACATCACACGCGCCTTTACCCACCTGTTGGCCAAGGCGCTCGACACGCCGTTTGAGGATCGCAAAAAAGAAATGGCGCATGGGCATCATTACAACATTCCAGGCGTATCGATGTCGCCGCAGGACATATTTGAAAACGTGCAAAAATGTTTGCCTGTTGCTCTGCGTGATAAAGCGGCGATCGCCTATAAACCCGACGCTGGAAAGGTTGCGACCACGCGAGGGTGGCACGCGCAGGCCGAAGGCGAAGAATTCCGCAAGGATTGCGGTTTTGTGTTGTCGCATGATACGCCGGAAAAATTCGCGGCCTACATGCTGGCGGGCTTTGCCACGAAGCCAGAATTACTATTCAAAGACACTGATGGCGATGTTAAGAGACTCGAAATCAGGCGAAATTGTGAGTTGGTACGCGAGCATCTTTCCAAAAATTTTAACATGAGTTTTGAAACGGCACCGGCACGCGCCGCATAGCCGCCCTCTAACGCCCGAGAGATTTCTGTACGGAAAACCGGTAGACGGTTTCCGATTCATAGGGATGTTCCGGATCGATAATCGCCGACGGAAAATCCGGATGATTGGGGCTATCAGGAGGTAACTGCGTTTCAAGGCAGATGCCGGTGCGTTTTTCGTATTTCGATTGTCCCGATTTGCTTGCAAATTCGCCATCGAGGAAATTGCCGGAATAGACCTGGATGCCGGGCTTCTTCGTTCTGACTTCTACCACGCGTCCTGATTCCGGCTCGAACAGACGTGCCGCCAGGCGCAGATCTTTTCCGTTGGCGCCGCGGATCATCCAGTTATGGTCGAGCCCCCCGCCGATTTTGATCTGGGGATTTTCCCGGAACGCAAGCCGTTCGGCCAGCTTCGCCGGTTCCCTGAAATCGAGCGGCGTTTTTTTGATGCTTTCGATGCCGGTCGGTATTTGGTGTTTATCCACCGGCGTCATGCGCGAGGCGTTGAGCTGGAGCACGTGGTTTTCGATTGTGCCATTACCCTCACCTTTTAAATTGAAGTAGGTGTGGTTGGTCAGGTTCATCGGCGTTTTTTTATCGGTCGTTGCGGAGTACTTAATGCGGATTTCGTTTTGATCGGTCAGCCTGAAGGTGACCTGAACATTGCGGTTCCCCGGATAGCCGCCCTCTCCATCGGAGGCGAAATAGCTGAGGGTGATGCTGTTGTCCGTGTGTGAGTCAACCGTCCACAACTGCTTGTCGAAGCCGGTGCTGCCGCCATGCAGATGGTTTTCGCCGTTATTTCTTTCGAGCTTATGGGTTGTTCCGCCCAGCTCAAATTCTCCCTTGTTGATGCGGTTAGCATAA
>Ga0207031_10395_pt1 | contig 10004 bp, 12 predicted proteins | sample Alteio_BWMinCont_37_FD_153278 | JGI IMG/M metagenome (GOLD analysis project Ga0207031, IMG submission 153278) | Enriched cells from forest soil in Barre Woods Harvard Forest LTER site, Petersham, Massachusetts, United States -... | ecosystem: Environmental > Terrestrial > Soil > Temperate forest >... | reverse complement strand
ACAAGGGAGCCTGATTGCTCAAATGATCGCTTATGCTATTCAGGTTATAAGAGGGAACGCCAACCTGATGTGAAAGTGCCGTTAATACCAGTTCGATATCTTCCGTCGTGCGGACCATCTGCCCGCGTTTTGGGTAGGTTTGAAAGGCGATCATACGTTCGACGAAATGTCTGATATTGCGCGGCGGTTGACGGTCTTCTGCAGTAATAGGGGGTAATTGGCTCATAAAACTCCTTCTGGCTAATTGTTTATGTATATTAATATAAACATGCGCCTTGCCGCTGTCTAATAAAGTTTTATGACAGTTTTGTGACAGCGGAATACAACAGCTTACCTGCTTTGGGATCCCTTATATAAGGGTGGGGCGAGAGGATTTGAACCTCCGACTCCCAGTTTTAATAAAAGCCATTTTTAGCCGTTGTTATCTTTTCAATTGATTCACATATTCTATTGAAATTACTCCAATTTTATGCGCTCCTTGTGATATTGAATACAAGCGGATGTGATTTTTTCGCTTCTTTTTGCGATCCTATGCGGTTGGCTCCGCCAACCTTATCGGCGCTCGTATTTCCGTCGTAATGGATGGCAAGCAAGCGGACGTAATACTAATAAAAAAAACGGAAGTGATGTAAAAGATATGGGCAGTATTAAACCGTTCACGCAGCGCAGAGTTACAAAATATACTGAAACAAATGCTGAGCTAAAGGAAACGCCGGAATTGCGCGCTCTGCGCGACGAAACGAACGCGCTTCCGGGTACGATGGATGTCATCGAAAAAGACACGCCCATTCGCCTGATGCAGACAACGCCGGGGGAAGCGCAGTTTCTGGCCATGCTGATCGGACTGACCGGCGCAAAAAATATCATCGAGGTCGGAACATTTACCGGCTACGGCTCGCTTGCCATCGCCCAGGCCATGCCGCCGGATGGCAAATTAATCGCCTGCGACATCAGCAAGGAGTACACGGACATCGGCAAGAAATATTGGAAAAAAGCCGGCGTTAGCGATCGCATCGACCTTAAGCTGGCCCCGGCGCAGGAAACACTCCGGAAACTTCTGGAAGATGGCGGCGAAGGGAAATACGATTTGATTTTTATCGATGCCGACAAAAAAAATTATAAGGTCTATTATGAATATGCCTTGAGGCTGTTGCGTCCGGGCGGCCTTATTGTTCTGGATAACATGCTCTGGAGCGGCCGTGTGGCCAATCCCGCCTGCAAGGACGCGGATACACTTGCGTTACGTGAGCTTAATGACGTAATTAGTCACGATACAAGGCTAAAGATGTCGAATGTACTGCCTGTATTTGATGGCCTTACAATTGCCCAGAAAAAAGGGTTCGAGCAAACGATTGCTCAGGAATCCAAGGCCCCACGAACTCGCTAAACCGCCAATAAAGGATAAGTTGACTCTATGCAGGCAGGTTCGTTTGCAAATACTCCATCGAAAAAGCCCGAGGAGCTGGTCATCATCGGCGGGGGCCTGGAAGGCTGCCTTGCCGCGATTTTTGCCGCGCGGTTGCGCGATCCATATAGCGGGCGCCCAAAGTACCATATCACGTTGCTTGAAAAGCAGGACAAGCTCCTCAACGGCGCAAGCCTCATCGCCTCGCGTCTGCACTTAGGCGGCGAATATCCGCTTGATCCCCAGACGGGTTTCGACTGCCTCAAAGGTGCCGTCATCTGGAAATTGCTGATGCCGCAAAATATTTACACCGACCGCAGCCCGATGAAATTTACCGTTTCCAAAGAAACCGAAGCGGAAGGCAAAAAAGGCCCCCTCAATGCACAGGGGAAAAAGACGCTGACGCTTCAAAAATATCTCGATTATTACGAAACCATCCGGGAAAAATATGAAGAGCATTATAATAAAATCAAAAAGAAATTTTTAAGGGAAACGCCCGGCCTATTATTCGGTTCGCCCGAACAGGGTAAATTCTACCGCAAGTTGACTGCTGATGATTATAAGCAGTACGACGGCGATATTGCCGGGCAATTTCATAGTGAAATCGCCGGCGGTTTTCAAAGTCAGGAGCCGGGGCTTAATCCTCCGCTTTATCTTTCCGCTATCGAGCATTTGCTACTGCAGCAAAAAAATATCGATGTACGTTTAGGTTCAGGAGTTAAGGAAGTAAAAAAAATAAATCAGGGCAGCCAAGCAGGCCAATTCCAAATCAATTTTGAGGATGGGCGGCAACCGGTAATAGCCGACCAGGTTATTCAGGCCGCATGGGAGGAAAATCTTAAAATCAGCAAGGATGCCAAGGAAACGACGGCTTGCAACCGCACCATGATATTCATGGCGTTAGACAAACCGCAAAAGATCGATCCTATTTTTATCATGCTGCGCGAGCATGGCGGGATGCTTTCTTCGTATGACGATAAACATATCATCGGCTATCGGCCAACTATGGATAAGGCTTATTTAAGAGGTGAGAAAAAGCTCACTCATGATGATCCCGAGATTCCTAAAGAGTGGTCTATAGATCCATTGGCAAAAGATGTAATCGCATGGTTTAAAAATTATTCAAGAAGCATAGGAAGATTTTTTCCTGTAATCCGAAAGGTAGGCTTCCATCCTTGTTTATTTTCGCGCATTACACTCAATTTTGATGACGAACATGAAAAACGCCGTCACTCACCGACCGAGGAAAGGGCGCCTGGCCATTTTATTATGGCGGCTACCAAGGTGACGCTCGCACCCCAAAGCGCATTGGAAGCAGTCGAGATGTTACAAAAGCGCAGTAAAAGCGGAAAAAATGCACCTTTAATTAAAGTGGCTGAAATTGGCGATCCCTTGGATATGGCGTTGGAAGGGAACTATTCTCTGCGGGAACTTCCCGATGCCCAGCCTAATGTAACCAGAGCACGGCTTTTTGCTTTCGCCCATCCTCCGCTTGAGCCCGGATTGGTTCCTGACGTTATACCTGGCCGTTACAGGACTTCAGGATTTCATGGCCGTTAATGGTATTTCCTTATTGAAAATTTATGTGCGCGGATAAAATATCAGATGTAGAATTTCGGCTCTTTTATTGGCTTTTTTAACCCTTTTATGGCTATGTTTAGCTTCCCATGATTTTTGCTGGCGCCGAACTGATACGAAATAAATTTTTTGCCAAGGGGTTTTCGCACAGCCCTGACGCGATGCAGTTTATCGTCGATGTGGCGGGCATGCCCATCAATTTTTGCAGCGCCGATCTCACCTTCATTTTTGTCAACAAAGCCCACGCCGCACTGCACGGGCTTACGCCTGAAGAAATTATTGGCAAGCGCATTGTCGATGTGCTTGGTCCCGAGGCGACCGAGGCCATCCGCCCGTATTACGAACTGGCGCTGCGCGGCGAACAGGTGCGTTACGAAAAAGAAGTGAATTTTAAAATGGGCCGGCGTTATATCGAGTGTATTTATAATCCGGTGTTCGACGATGACGGCAAGGTAAGCGGCTGGGTGGGCGTTATTAACGATATGACGCAACGGCACCAGCTGGAAAAAGCGCTGCAGGAAAACGAAGTGCAATTGAAGGAAGCTGTGGCGCGTGCCGAAAAAGCCAACCAGGCCAAGAGCGATTTTTTGGCCAATATGAGCCACGAAATCCGCACGCCAATGAACGCCATCGTCGGCCTGTCCAACATTCTGACCGCGACAGATCCATTGACCGACAAGCAGCGCGAATTTATCAAGACACTGCAACTCAGCGCGCATTCGCTGCTGTCGCTGCTCAACGATCTTCTGGATATTTCCAAGATTGAAACCAATCACATCGACCTTGAATATATTCCGTTCAAGCCGTCGGAGATTATCGCCGAAATCATGGGCGTATTTTCGGTACTGGCACGGGAAAAAGGCATCGCGCTGCATTATCAGGATTCCCCGGCGGCCAATCTCTCCTATTGTGGCGATCCGTTGCGCATCAGGCAGATCATCACCAATTTTGTCAGCAATGCCATGAAGTTTACCGCCAAGGGTTCGGTGACGATTAATCTGACCACTAGTCCGCACACCGAGCCGCGCCACGTCTATCTGCATATCGGCGTCAAGGATACCGGCATCGGCATCCCGGCGAACAAGCATAAAACGATTTTCGATAAATTCACGCAGGCCGATATGTCGATCACCCGTCATTACGGCGGCACCGGCCTCGGCCTCGCCATCAGCAAAAACCTCGCCGAGCTTATGGAAGGCGGCGTCACCGTAAACAGCACGGTGGGCCAGGGTTCCGAATTTGCGCTGCACATTCCGCTCGAATATGCGGAAGAACACAAAATTCTTCCCTTCATACCATCTCAGGATAAATCCGATGAGGCGGATGACAAATCTTCAGCACATTACAAAATCCTGCTGGTGGAAGATTACAGCGCCAACGTGCTGGTCGCCACCACGCTGCTCGAAGGCCTTGGCCATGGCTGCGATGTCGCGCGCAACGGGATCGAGGCGCTCGAGAAAATAAAAGACCCGAAAAACCGGTATGACCTGATCCTGATGGATGTGGAAATGCCCGAACTCGACGGTTACAGCACTACCCGCATTCTCCGTCGCGAGGAAAATAAGAACGGGCGCAAAAGGATTCCGGTGATCGGCGTCACCGCGCATGTGCTGGCCGGAGATCGTGAAAAATGCATCGAAGCTGGCATGGATGATTATCTCACCAAGCCATTCGACCCGGATAAATTAAAGCAAAAAATCGAAAACTGGGCTGCGGGCAAATAAGTTACTTCGACGGCTGTTTTTCGCCCTGCGTTTTGGCTTCGATGCTCTGGATCAGCCCGTCGATGCCTTTTTGCTGGATGACCGAGGCGAATTCGGAGCGCTGCGTCATCATGATGCTCACGCCCTCGATAATAATATCGACGATTTTAAATTGCCCGTTTGCCTGCGGGCGCAGGCGGTATCCCGCTGCCGTATCCTGCGAGTGTTCCGGCGCCTTGATCTGCATATTCACCGTAAATTGCCCGTCGGCCTCGCTCTTTACATCGGTGATGGTGTATTTGGCGCCGGTGTAATCGGCAAAATTGGTGGTGTATTTTGTCAGTAAATATTGCCGGTATGCCTGCTGATAGACGCTGCGCTGCTCTTCTGTTGCCTGCTGCCAGCCGCGTCCTATAACGAATTGTCCCATCCAGGCAATATCGACATACTGTTCGAACATCTGTTGCAGTTGTTTTTGCTTCTGGTCTTTGCTGCCGCCGGAAGCATTGACTACTTCCAGCACGTGCTTGCCGACGCTATCGACGAACTGTTTTGCGTCGTCGCCGCTGGCGGCAATCGCCGGTGTGGCGAGTAGTGGCAAAGCACAGAACAGGATAAGGGCGAACAGATATATGCGTATCATTTTTTTTCCTTGCGTTGGATTCATAGCAACCAAAACAAATCCGGCATAAAGAAACGATACGAAACTATTCGATTTATCAGAATTTTATGGAGGCTTGGCACGCTGGGCATGGCATCTTTATCCGCTATTTCTCATACTTTCCGGGCAAACAACCTAATGGAGGAATGTATGCGACGCTCAATAAAATCACTTATAGTTACCACCTGTCTCGCTTCGGCACTGGCCGTTGGCCCTGCCCACGCGGTGGCGCCGAACAGCTGGTACGCCGGACTGAGCGGCGATGCGACCTGGTTCAATCATTCCAATACCGGCGGCGGCGGTAACGTCGCGTTAGGCTATCGCTTCAGCGATTTCCGCCTTGAAGGCGAAGCCGGCTATCATCTCGCGGGCGGCGACAGCGGCTACAGGGACAGCCATTACTACACCTACATGGGCAACCTGTATTACGATTTCAACCGGGTGTTCCCGGCGTCGGCTTCGGGTTGGCATGTTGTGCCTTATATCGGCGCTGGCGCGGGCGATGCGATGGTGCATTACGGCAGCAACCCATCAGCCGGTGTATTACCCAGCGCGAAAAACGATTTTGCCTATGAAGGCATGGCTGGGTTTGCACTTGCTTCCGTCTCGGGCCCTGACTGGTATCTTGGCTACCGCTATACCGGCACGGGCAGCGATAACCTGCACGCCAGTAACGCCGAACTGGGTGTACGTTTCCACTTTTAATACCCATATTCGATTTTTGGGCCGCAGCACTTGAATTGTGCTGCGGCTCTTCCTTTTTGTTTTACGAGGCGTGTGTCAACTCAGCCTGCATGACCTCTGTGCGGCGGCTGATGAACGATGTGATGCAACTGGTGAGGTACAACTGGTGAGGTACAACTGCCACAACCTGCGTGTTCATGCATCATCCTTTCTTCTGGTATTTCGATTTGCCTGCCTTTGCTAAAGAAATCGCGACTGCTTGTTTGACCGCTTTCTTTTTGGTCGCGGGGCGGCTGGTGCCGATTTTTCCTTTGTTTTCCCAGCTATGCACCATTTCCTCAACGTTATGGCTGACGGTTGCGCGGCTGCTTCCTTTTTTCAGTGGCATGGCTAGTCTCCCTATCATGATGTTGGATAATGCACCGTCGGATTACTTAGTAGTTGCTGCTTTCGCTCTTATCGCGTTGCAAAACCAAATGTAGCCATGGCGACTTCAAGAAACGATGCGCGAAATTATTCCGCTTCATAAATCCTGTATAAATGCCATGCTTATTGATAAGCCATTCCGGGAAGTACCCCGGGTACGACTTATATATACGACTTAGAGCGATTTTACGGTTACCGCTTATCGCACTAATCTATTGATAAACTTGGTCGGGGCGAGAGGATTTGAACCTCCGACCCCCAGTCCCCCAGACTGGTGCGCTAACCGGGCTGCGCTACGCCCCGACATTATATGTATTGATGTGTATCGCAGCCCGGTTGCTTATAACCGACCGCTCGGCCTGAAGGCCTCACGGTTGGGGGCTGCGCTTACACCACGACAACGGTAGCAGGGTTATCTACCACAAAATCCGGTCATTGCCAGAGAAACCATAGGTAGTGTACAATTTCGCCCAGGAGCAGCCAGGGCAGGGCGCGTTTCAGGGGGACGTTGAGCATCCCGGCGACCACGGTAAACAAGCCCATAAGCGGCACCCAGCTTAGCACCAGCAGGTAGATGCCATACCGCCTGAGAAATATTTCCAGCCGCGCGTACCAGCTTGCCTTCATGGTTGCCTTCGCGCGGGCAGGGAGCATATTCAGCAGCGAGCCGATCGTCCAGTTGACCGCCTGGCCAAACGTCGCGCCGATGATCGCCGCAAGGCATGCTGCGCGCATGTCATAGCCAAATCCGCGCATGGCATACAACGTCATCTCATGCGACAGCGGGATGAAAAACCCCGCACGTGCGGCTTCGAGGAAGATGGTGGCGTAATCCGGGGTCACGCCTTGCGCGTGATGACGTATTGCGCCAGCGTGCGCAAATTATCGGCTTTTTTGTCGAACACGTCGAGGTGCGAGATCGCCTGTTTGCTCAGGATCTGTGCGTGTTCGCGCGCTCGCTCGACGCCCATGGAGGACACCAGCGTTGCTTTGCCCGCGATTTTATCCTTGCGCACGCCTTTGCCCAAACTCGAGCGCGTGCCTTCGACGTCGAGTAAGTCGTCGGTGATCTGGAACGCCAGGCCCATATCGTGCGCGTAGGCACGAAGCAGCTTGCGCATCATGCCGGGCGCTTTGCCGAGGATCGCACCGGCCTCGCACGACACGGCGAACAGCTCGCCGGTTTTCATGCGTTGCAGGCGAATGATTTCATCGACGGAAAGCTGCTGGTTTTCGGCTTCGATGTCCATCATCTGGCCGCCGACCATGCCCGCGCAGCCCGAAGCCTGCGCCAGCGATTTGATCAGGTCGCAGCGCACTGCCGGGTCGGCGTGGGTTTTGGGGCTGGCGAGGATTTCGAAGGCATAGGTGAGCAGCCCGTCGCCCGCGAGGATGGCGGCCGCTTCGCCATACACTTTGTGGCAGGTGGGCTTGCCGCGGCGCAGGTCGTCGTCGTCCATGGCGGGTAAATCGTCGTGGATCAGCGAGTAGGTGTGGATGAATTCGATAGCGCAGGCGGCATCGAGCGCCGATTCATAGGCGACGCCGAACAATCCGGCCGAGCACATGGTGAGGAAGGGGCGCAGGCGCTTACCGCCGCCGAGCGAGGAATAACGCATGGCTTCGAGCACGGTGTCGCCCTTGGCGGCGCCGCTGCTGGCTTCGGGCGTGGCTTTGCGCGAGAGCGCGATGACGGTGGTGTCGTCGGTTTCGGGGCCTTTGAGCAGCTGTCCCATGCGGGTTTGCAATGCGTCGGCGACGCTTTTGATTGCGTCGTCGAGGGTCTCGGTGAGTTTGATGAGCTGGGCCAAAATGGGTTCCTATTTTGCGTCGAAGGGTTTGGTCGCCATCTCGCCGTCGGCGGTTTTCATGATGGTTTCTACTTTGAGCCGGGCGCTGTCGAGCTTCTGCTGGCAAAAAGCTTTGAGCTCGGTGCCGCGGACGTAATCGGCGATCGAGGCCTCGAGGTCGCCCGTGCCGCCTTCGAGCTTGCGCACGATGGCCTCAAGCTCCTTTAAGGCCTGCTCGAACGGGATATCTTTCAGGTCGGTTGCGGTTTTGCCCATAGCGGCGGATTGTATGCAAAATGAGGCTTTGGGGCAAGGAGAAATCGGGTGGCAAGTACCCGCTTAATCACTAAAAGCGCCTATCGGGTGGTCGTGGGCGCTTCCGCGGCCGCGGCCTCTTGGGCTGCCGTCGGGGTTCATGCCCTTGCGTCTCAGCTCGCGGGCCACATGTTTGTGATGTTCCTTCACGCTTCCGCCGGGAATTTCGAGGACGGCAACGGGAAATTTTATCTTCGCTTGATCAAATGCGGCGTCTATGGCCTCGGTTACTTGTTCAATAGTGAGACTGTCTTTCAGCATTCTGAACTCTGGCGTTTTCAGCATGTCAAAACTTAGTTGATATTTTGATTCCTCAAATGCGGTTATCCCCATATTGAGCCGGGTCAAGAAACGCTCCAGTACCATGGTTGATAAATATTCAGGAACAGAATCCGGATTTACCTGATAAAACTGGGAAGCCGGAGTGTTTGTGTAGATCGAATGGCTGGTGCAGAGATTTTTGAATACCAGCTTAGTAATGGCTTTAATGCTTTTTAGAGCGTGGGGCATCTGAGACTCCTTTCGATTATTACTCGCCACCGCCACCGGTGCCGGGCATGGGGCGCATCATTACCGGTGGAGGCCCGATATGGCTGCCGCGCACGCTACCGCCGCGCTCACGTCCACCACCTGATTTTACCTCGCGGGTTACCTTTGATACATGCTTTACATCGTTGCCGGGGTAACTTTTGAAATCGAGTTTTGCATCGAGCGCGTTCTCGACCACTTCCCATACGAGCGTTTTAAAAGATAGATAATCCATGAGTTTGCCGGCTTTTGTTATTTCAAGCGTGGAGTGCAGGAAATGGGCGGCCTCCTCAAATGCATCGCTATCGAAAGGCATGCCGCCTTTCTTGAGTACGCGCAGTTCTTCGATGATGGTGACTAATTGTTTGGATGGAGCGTCCCTAAAAGTGACCAAGGGTTCACCGTTGCCTTTGGCAAACTCATTCCCCTTCCATGTTCCTTTGCCGCCGGTGAGTTCTTCCGCCAGTTTATATTGTATATAATTCGCAAGATCCCTTCGGGTAAACGCAACCATACTATCTCCTGATTATATGAGGTAGGCGAATACTATTACAAAGCAGCCGGTATAAATATTAAATATTTATGACAATTGATAATGGGCTGATTTCTAATGCTTTAGCGCTTTGACGAGGTCTTCCGTCACCTTTTTAGCATCGCCGAACAGCATCATGGTGTTGTCCTGGTGGAACAGCTCGTTTTCGATGCCGGCGTAGCCCGCGGCCATCGAGCGCTTCACGAAGATCACTGTTTTGGCGTTGGCAACATCGAGCACCGGCATGCCGAAAATCGGGCTTTGCGGGTTGTTTTTCGCCGCCGGGTTCGTCACGTCGTTGGCGCCGATGACATAGGCGACATCGGTCGTCGCAAAATCGTTATTGATTTCTTCCAGCTCGTGCACGCTGTCATATGGCACA
>Ga0207031_10292_pt2 | contig 10080 bp, 9 predicted proteins | sample Alteio_BWMinCont_37_FD_153278 | JGI IMG/M metagenome (GOLD analysis project Ga0207031, IMG submission 153278) | Enriched cells from forest soil in Barre Woods Harvard Forest LTER site, Petersham, Massachusetts, United States -... | ecosystem: Environmental > Terrestrial > Soil > Temperate forest >... | reverse complement strand
TGCGCGTGAAATAACGAAGCATGGCTTCGGCGATCTCGGGGTCGGTGTCAGGAGTAAAAGCGCGGCGCAACATGGCGGGAGTAATCGCCAGATCGAGCAGACGCAACCAGCGATGCATGCGAGTTAAGGTCTCGACAACGCTGTCATCGCTCTGCAGCGAGATGGCTTCGAGTCCCGCGGGAACGGGAACTTCTCCGCGCACGGGTTCCTGCAAGAGCTTCTCGTAGAAGCCCTGCACGGTTGCCAGAATTGCTAACTCCCACTTCGGATCCTCTACCACAGTCGCTCCCGCGCGCACTAATCCCTGGATTTGGGGGGAGGGCCAAGGGTTAGTTAAAATCATGCGTAGGGTAAGCACAAGCCTGACGTAAGGACAGGACACCAATTAGATAAGGACATACCCAGAAGTAACCTTGCGCTAAGTATTTGAAAAAATGGCTCTTGCGGGGTGAGATTTTCAGCAGCGGAAAACCGGCAGCGAGTCTGTATACTATGCGGTAGTGATGTACTAATGAGGATGGAAAGCATGGAATGGACAGCACCGCAGTTTGAAGAAGTAGCATTGAATTGTGAAATTAATTCGTACGCCTCTGCCGCACTGTAATCTCCCGCGCGGATGCAGACAAAAATACTGGGCTCGGCTGCCGGAGGCGGCTTTCCACAGTGGAACTGCAACTGCCGAAATTGCAGCTCGTCGCGCGAAGGAACCTTCAACGGTAAGCCCCGTACGCAGACCCAGGTGGCGATAAGTAACGATGATCGCGTCTGGTTTTTGTTAAATGCCACTCCCGATTTGCGGATGCAGATCGAAGCGACGACAGTCCTCCATCCCAGGAACCACGGGCGAAACTCTCCCATTGGCGGCGTCTTGCTAACCAGCGGCGATATCGATCAGATTGCGGGATTATTGTCTCTCCGCGAATTGCAATCCTTCCGCATTTATTGCACGCCTTCGATCCGGCGTATTCTGCAGGAGGACAACAGCATGTTCGCCATGCTGAATCGTGCGCCCGACCAAGTATCATGGAAGGAAATCAGTTGCGATGGCGGCTTCTGTTTGCAAGGTGAGGGAGGCGCGGGCATCAATTGCAACGTGTTCTCACTCGGGAATCGCTTTCCAGCTTACGTTTCGCGTGATCGATTTTCTGCACTCAAGCCGGAGGAAGCTTTGCTGGGCGTGGTCGCGGAATCCTCGTCAGGCAAGCGATTGGCTTACATGCCGGCAGTCCCGGAGATAGATGATTCGCTGCTGAAGCGTCTTGAGGAAACCGATCTGCTTCTGTTCGATGGAACGTTTTGGAGCGACGACGAATTGATTCGCGTGCAAGGCGGTGGCTCGACAGCGCGCCAGATGGGACATATTGCGGTATCGGGATCCGATGGAAGCTTGCGAAAGCTGGCGGCATTGCGGCGTCCGCGGAAGATTTTTATACATGTGAATAATACGAATCCCATGTTGGAGGAGTCGGGTCCCGAATATGCGGAAGTGCGGGCTGCGGGTTGGGAAGTGGCTGAGGATGGCTGGAGTCTCGAGTTATAGAAGTACAGTCATCCTGAGCGCAGCAGCTACCGCGAAGCGAGTGGCTGCGGAGTCGAAGGACCCCGCAATGTTGGGGCAGCCAGAAACGTAGCAAGGCATTCTCGCGAAACGCGGAAAGTTGAGATCCTTGAGTCGCTGTTGGTGGAACCGGCGGGCCTGGGGTCCTTCGACTCCGTTGCCGCCGCTTCGCGTCGGCAACTACGCTCAGGATGACAGAGTCAGGAAGGGACGGGATTGAAAGCAGCGGAAGACATCTCGCGCGATTCTCAGGCGCTCTCGGCTGAGGAGTTGAAGGCGCGGCTGCAGCAAGTGGGCCAAGAGCGATATCACCATCGACATCCGTTTCACCTCATGATGCATGAAGGCCGGCTGAGCCGCAGGCAGTTACAGGCCTGGGCATTGAATCGCTATTACTACCAGAGCATTATTCCAATAAAAGATTCGATCATTCTGTCGCGCAGCAACGATCCGAATTTTCGGCGGGCATGGCGCAAGCGCGTGGTTGATCACGACGGCGATGCGACTCACCCGGGCGGGATCGAGCGCTGGATCAAGCTGGCGGAAGCTACTGGGCTGGAGCGTGAGCGCGTACTACGCGGCGACGAAGTGCTGCCGGCTACGCGGTATGCGGTGGATTCTTACTTGAGTCTGGTGAGGAACCGGAGTTTTCTGGAAGCGGTGGCTTCGTCGTTGACGGAGTTGTTTTCTCGGGACTTGATCGCGCTGCGCATGGATCGCTTGCGGCAGCATTATCCGTGGCTTTCGGACGGATTGGATTATTTTACGGCGCGTTTGGACCAGGCTCCGGAGGACGCGCGATTCGCTTTGCAATGGGTGACGGAGAATGCCGGAACGAGGGCTGAGCAGGAGATGGCGATCGCAGCTTTGCGAGCGAAGTGCGACATTCTGTGGGCGCAGTTGGACGCGTTGTACTTTGCCTACGTGCAGCCGGGATGGCCGCCGCCGGGGGCTTTTCGGATTGGAGAGTCCTAATCGTGGCTCGCCCTGCTGATTCAAGCCAGCCTCGTTTTGCCGCTGGTTGCCGCTGGGGCACGCAGGGCGAGGAACGAGTTGTGCTTTTTCCTGAAGGCATGATTCGTATCCAAGGGACTGGGCAGAAAATCCTGGAACTGTGTGATGGCAAGCGTGCGGTGCAGGAAATTGTCAGTAGTCTGTCGGCGACGTACAGTGCGGGCGATCCGGTGAGGATTCGGGAAGACGTTGGCAGTTTTCTGGAAGCTCTGCAGCAGAAACGCATTATCGATTATTAGATCTTTGGTAGCGCCGGCATCTTGCCGGCTGTCGCGAGGGCATGCTGCCCTCGCCGGTGCAGGCGGGACGCCTCCACGACGGCCGCCGAGACGGCGGCGCTACAAAGAACATTATTCAATGATTCCGAACCCACTGGCGTTGATTGCTGAGATCACGCATCGTTGTCCGCTGCATTGCGTGTACTGCTCGAATCCGCTGCAGTTGGCGGGCACGAAGTCGGAGCTCTTGACAGACAATTGGGTTCGAGTGTTCCAGCAAGCTCGTGGATTGGGAATTCTGCATCTTCACTTAACCGGGGGCGAGCCACTGGCGCGAGCGGACCTTAAAGAACTGATCCAAGCGGCGCACGACGCTGGTCTTTATACCAACCTGATCACCTCGGGCATTGGCCTACCCGAAGCGCGACTGTCGGAGTTGGTCGATGCGGGGCTTGATCATATTCAACTGAGTTTTCAGGATTCACGAGACGAACCTGCGAACTGGATTGCTGGGACAAAGGCTCACGCGCACAAGATAGTTCTCTCCGATGTGATTCGGCGGTTTCCTATTGCGTTCACTGTCAACCTGGTTGTGCACCGGCAGAATCTCGATCGTCTGGAGGAGATGATTGCGTTTGCGGAAGAGTTGAAGCCGGATCGCCTGGAAATTGCGCATGCGCAGTACTACGGTTGGGCTTTGAAGAATCGGGAAACATTGATGCCGACCCGTCAGCAGCTGGAAAATTGCTTGCGCACTGTCGAAGCCGCTCAGGCACGCCTTTCCGGCCACATGAGAATTGATTGCGTAGTGCCGGATTATTATGCGCGCTATCCCAAAGCGTGCATGGGCGGATGGGGGCGGCGTTTGCTTTTGATTGATCCGGCGGGGCAGGCCCTTCCTTGTCATGCGGCCGGCGTAATTCCTGGAATGCGCTTCGCCAATGTACGCGAACATTCACTCGAATGGATATGGCGAGAGTCCGCCGCTTTCCAACGGTTTCGCGGAGAAGAATGGATGCCCGAACCTTGCCGAAGCTGCGAGCGTCGCGCAGAAGACTTTGGAGGATGCCGTTGCCAGGCATTTCTGCTGGCTGGCGATGCCAGCGCGACGGATCCCGTCTGCAGTCTCGCTCCGACCCATCATTTGGTGGAAACCGCCCGGGAGACTATCGCTCCCGCAGAGGCGAAAGTCTCGTGGTCCTACCGCACGAATCCTTAATAAAACTGCTGAATCTGTAAAGCCAGTGCCGCCATTGGGTGGGATTGTCTACGGCTTGTAAAAACATTGTCAACAATTTGTTGGCAAGGGTGTTTGGCAACCCGATGGTAGTAAGCTTGTCCAGTATTGACGAGAGAGTGGAGGGTGAAATGATTCGAGTTGAAACGACCCGCGATGTGGCGCAGCGTGCCCCTGTTACCCTGCAGAAGGCCTCGCCGTACCCGGTACAGGTGACCAACACGATGGAACGAATTCTGGTAGTGGAAGACGATCATGCGGTGCAGAAGGCTTTGAGACGTTTGTTCGAGGCAGAAGGTTTCGAAATTGAAATCAGCGCGGACGGCAAGTCGGCGCTGGAGGCGTTTCGGCGAGCTGCGCCGGCTGCGATTGTTTTGGATCTGCGCCTGCCGCTTGTCTCTGGCCGAGACGTTTGCCGCGAGATCAAACAACAGGCGCCGTCGGTTCCTATTATTGTTCTGAGCGCCGCCAGCGATGTTTCCGACAAGGTGCTGCTTCTGGAGTTGGGAGCCGACGATTATGTGACCAAGCCTTTCAGCCCGCGCGAGTTGCTGGCCCGGGTGCGGGCGGCGTTGCGGCGAACGGTTCGAACCGCGACCGGTGATGTGGTAACGTTTGATGGAATTTCAGTGGACTTCACCAAAATGGAAGTAAACCGTAATGGGGAACTGGTCGTACTCACCGCCCAGGAGTTCAAGACTTTAAAATTCCTGATACAGAATGCGGAGCGGGTAATCTCGCGGGATGAGTTGCTGAACGAGGTTTGGGGTTACCAGAATTATCCATCGACGCGCACCGTGGACAATCATATTCTTAAGCTGCGCCAGAAGCTGGAGAAAGATCCGACCAATCCGACACATTTCCGGACAGTTCACGGCATGGGTTATAAGTTTGTGCGTTGACTCCCAACGCGGCCAGAAAAGTAAGTGCGGGGAGAGGTGAGCGATGAAACTTCGGATGCGGACCAAGTTTCTGCTCTCCATGCTGTTGATTTCTGCCGGCCTTACTTGGACGAGCCTGCTGCTGGTGCGCCGCACCGTACAAGCGCAGGTGAAGAAGAGCATCTTCGCCGATCTGCAGAACTCAGTTAGCACCTACCAGAATTTCCATCGCGAACGCGAACTTACGCTGACCCACCTGGCGGAGCTACTCGCTGACCTACCTAATTTGCGCGCGCTCATGACCACGCAGCATGAGGCAACTATCCAGGATGGCTCTACCGATTTGTGGCGTCTGGGCGGCAGTGACTTGTTTGTTCTGGCCAACCGCACCGGGAAAGTGGTTGCGCTGCATACGGCGACGCCCGGATTTTCGCGAGAAATGGCGCAACAGTCGCTGAACCGGCCTTCTAATCAGGAAGGGTCAAGCCAGTGGTGGTACGGCGCCCGGCATTTGTACCAAACATTTATCAAGCCAATCTATGCAGGTCCGGCGGCGGAAAACAATCTGCTCGGATTTCTGGTAATCGGTTACGAAATTGACGACACAGTCGCGGCGCAGGTAAGCCGGATCGCGGCCAGCCAGGTGGCTTTTTATTACGGCGACACAATTGTAAGAAGCACGCTTGATCCCACACACGAAGCTGAACTCTCTCACCATCCGATCATGCATTCTGCTCCCGGCATTCCCGAGCCGGAACAGGTGCAACTGGGAGACGAACGTTTTCTGGCGACGTCTCTCGAACTTGCAGCAGCCCATGCTCCCTCAGTTCGCTTGAGCGTGCTGAAATCGTATGACCAGGCAACAGCGTTTCTCGACAGTCTGAATCGCTTGTTGTTGTTTGTAGGATTAGCGGCAGTTCTCGCCGGCAGCGCGCTGGTGTTTTTCATTTCGACAACATTCACTCGGCCTTTGGGGCATCTCGTGGCTGGTGTCCGGGCGCTGGGGCGCGGCGATTTCCATTATCAACTGGACGCGCGAGGCAGCGACGAAGTTGCCGAAGTGACCGGAGCATTCAATCGAATGCGGGACAGCCTGCTGAAAACGCAACAGGAGTTGATCGATGCGGAGCGGCTGGCGACCATCGGGCGAATGGCCAGTTCGGTTTCTCACGATCTGCGGCATTCCCTCGCGGCCATTGTTGCGAATGCGGAATTTCTGTGCGAGAGCCACTTATCGACTGATCAGCGAGAGGAGCTTTATCAGGAAATTCGCATTGCCGTAAATCAAATGACGGATCTCATCGACTCTTTACTCGAGTTCTCGCGCACCAGGGAATCGCTGCGGCGAACGTATGGAAGCGTAAAGGAATCGGTTGATCGCGTAGTGCAGGCTGTGCGTACTCATCCCCGAGTTCAGACAGTGCGGATTACGGTGCGCCAGGAGGGCGACAGCACCGGCTGGTTCGATAGTAAGAAACTGGAACGCGCCCTCTACAATTTGCTGTTGAATGCGTGCGAAGCGGTTGCGGGACAGGATGGGCAGATCACTATCGATTTGCGCGAAGTTGTGGGAGGGCTCGAGATTCGGCTATCCGACAACGGCCGCGGTATTCCGGAATCGATCCGAGGCAAACTTTTCGAACCCTTCATCAGCTATGGCAAAGAAAACGGAACCGGACTCGGATTAACTGTGGTGCAGAAGATTATTCAGGATCACGGAGGAGATGTCACAGTCGAGAAAACTTCGCCGGAAGGGACGGTTTTCCGCATCACCCTGCCGATCATTGCGTCGTCCAGCTCTGACAGCGGAGGCGAGGGAAAGCCACATGCGCCGCCACTAGCCCGGGCGAAAAAAGGTCAGTCGGAGTAACATTCCCGGTCGGGAGATAGCGCACAATAAATCCGGAACAAGCATCGGATTCAACAGGCATCTCCACAATCTTCTTCAGGAGGGCGATTTGTGAGGCTAGGGAATGTTTTGCCCGATTGGATGTGGAAAGCTGGCTTAGCAGTGTTTTTTCTGCTGTTTGGGAGCATTGCAAGCTGGTCGCAACAGTCCACCGCAGCTTCGTCGTCGGGCGATGCCACCGCGGCAGCGATCCGTGAACTGCAACAGCAAGTCAACGAACTGCGATCAGTCATGGCGGAGATGCGTGCGGAGAGCGAGCGGTATCGCGCCGAGAATGCTGAACTGCGGCATGAGTTGCACGCGAATCGCGGGCCATCGATAGCCTCAGCCGGTTCACCGCCAGTTGCCGCGCCGCCTCAGGATTCCTATCAGTTGGGGTCACCGGCTAACACTAATACCGCGCCTGCTCAATCCGCGCAGCCGAATCGTACAGTGTCCCTGGAGGATCGTGTTGCTTCGCTCGAAGAGTCGACGCAACTGGTGAATAGTAAAGTCGACGATCAATATCAGACCAAAGTCGAGAGCGCATCCAAATACCGCGTCCGCTTGTCGGGCATCGTGCTGTTGAATCTTTTTAGCAACCACGGTGCGACCGACAATCAGGATTTTCCCAGCTTCGTGACTGGACCAAGCACCGGCACCGGAAACTTCGGCGCAACCATGCGGCAATCAGAAATTGGTTTGGAAGTGTTTGGGCCAACCCTGGCGGGGGCGAAAACGTCGGCAAGCTTGCAGGCCGATTTCGCCGGCGGATTTCCCTCGACCTGGAACGGCGTCGATTCCGGTATCTTCCGCTTGCGCACGGCCAGCATGCGCATGGACTGGAAGAATACTTCTCTGGTCATGGGCCAGGACAACGCATTTTTCTCGCCGCTCACACCTACATCGTTTGCGTCGCTTGCAGTGCCCGCGTTTAACTATGCGGGAAATCTCTGGGCCTGGACTCCGCAGGTGCGAGTGGAGCATCGTTTCACATTGTCCGACGATCAGAGCATCCTTATACAGGGCGGCATTATGGACAATCTCACGGGAGAGTTTCCCGGAAACTCATACTTCCGCGTGCCTGGGCCGGGAGAGTTTTCGCGTCAGCCAGCTTACGCGGTCCGCACCGCGTGGACGCATAAGTTACTTGGTCAGCCGCTAACTTTTGGAGCCGCTGGCTACTACAGTCGTCAGGATTGGCCTTTCGACCATTATGTGGATGGATGGGCGGGCATGGCCGATTGGCAGATTCCGCTCGCGCCTCGCGTGACTTTCAGCGGCGAATTTTATCGCGGGAGGGCGATCGGCGGAATTGGCGGAGACATCAGTCAGAGCGTGGTTTGGGACGGGAATCCAGGTCTCGCGAGCACGCCGGTGCGCGGCCTTGACACGATTGGCGGCTGGTCGCAATTGAAATTCAAGCTCTCGAATACGATCGAGTTCAACGCAGCCGCTGGTGTCGACAACCCGACGGCTGCGGAAGTGCGAGCGGCGCAGGCAAGTATTGCTTATCTGGGCAGCCCCTTGTTAGTGCAGAACCGGGGAATCCTGGCGAATGTTGTTTTTCGGCCGCGCTCGAGTCTGCTGTTTTCCGCCGAGTACTCGCGTTTGCGGACGTTTGAACTATACGATGTCAGCAACAGTGCCGACCAGTTCAATTTGATAATGGGAATCTTGTTTTGATGAAGAGAATAACTATCGGGTGCCTGTGCGGGCTCATTGTCTGCGGGACCTTCGCGTGCGCGCAGGAAGCGACCGTAACTGCCGATGTGGCATTAATGAATACCGGGAAAAAGAGCAAGCCACGAAAAGCAGACAATGTGGTGCTATGGCTCACTCCGACGGGGGTTGCAACGGTTCCGACTTTTCCCGCGGTGATGAACGCTGACCGGCCGCGACTGGTTCAGAAAAATAAAAGTTTCGAACCTCACGTACTCGTAGTTCCCGTAGGTGCATCGGTAGAGTTTCCCAACCGCGATCCGTTTTTTCACAATGTGTTTTCGCTTTTTGAAGGCAAGCGCTTCGATCTCGGGCTGTATGAGGCTGGGAGCACGCGCAACGTTGTTTTTGACAAGCCTGGCATTTCATACATCTTTTGCAATATTCATTCTGAAATGAGCGCAGTGGTAATTGCTGTGAGCAGTCCGTATTACGGGATCTCAGACCGCAAGGGACGCGTGGCCATCTCGCGTGTTCCACCTGGACGCTACACGCTGAGAATCTGGTATGAAGATACGCTGCCAGAATCGTTGAACAAACTGACTCGTGAGGTGAATATTTCCCAGGACGCCTCGAATTTAGGGGCCATGCGGCTTCCCGCCACGAACGTGCCGGCGGGTCACGAAAACATGTACGGCCGCGACTATACCCCTCCGCTCCCGGATAGCCCAAGCTACGAGCGGCACTAGGTGTGCGCCTGAGCTTTGTTACAAATTAATGACAATTTCGTGATCCGGTTTTGACAATTGCAGTGACACGTTGTCCTAGGATGCTGCAAACGCGCAGAACGGGTGAACCGCTGCTGGCCCGTTCCCGGTAGGAGGTCCCCATGCGGGACCTCCACTATTTAATCTTCGTCACCTTCCTGAATGTAGAGACGTAATTTAATTACGTCTCTACGGCCTTCCACACCGCACATCAAGCGATTCTGGCGCAGAAAAAATACAGTTGTATTTAAACTGTTTATTTATTACATTGCCATGACTTGAGGTCAAACCATGAGTGGCATCAGCAGCAGCCTTATCTCTCCTCCTCGATATCGAAACCTGCCCCCGCGTCCACGCTCGGAAGACAAGCGGACGAAAATCATTGACGCGGCCATGCGCCATTTCGCCGAGCAGGGCTACCACGCCGCGCGAGTGGGCGACATTGCCGCAGGCTTGGGCATCGCCAAGGGCTCCATCTTTCAACATTTCAGCAGCAAGGATGGTTTGTTTTTCGAGGCCTACAAAAAAGCTGTGCGTTCGTTCTCTCCATATTTGAAGGTGCCCGCCGATGTTCGGGAGCGGGGTTTTTTCGGTGTACTTTACTACTGGCTGGTGCGCACCGAGCACATGCTGCGCGAAGACTGGATTCCTTACCGGGTCTATCTGCTCGGACAGTACGGAACCGACCTGAGCTTGCGCCGCGAAATTAACCGCTTCCTCATCGCCGAAGATCCTTATGGACGCGTTGACTTCGTGCGCTTCGGTCTCGAACGCGGCGAGCTCCGCCGCGACCTCGATACTGAGATGGTGGTTTCGATATCGAGGAGGAGAGATAAGGCTGCTGCTGATGCCACT
>Ga0207031_10390_pt1 | contig 10105 bp, 6 predicted proteins | sample Alteio_BWMinCont_37_FD_153278 | JGI IMG/M metagenome (GOLD analysis project Ga0207031, IMG submission 153278) | Enriched cells from forest soil in Barre Woods Harvard Forest LTER site, Petersham, Massachusetts, United States -... | ecosystem: Environmental > Terrestrial > Soil > Temperate forest >... | reverse complement strand
GCATCCGGCTTCGAAAGTGATCTTCATTCAGAATCACGACCAAGTAGCAAATTCCGCACATGGCACGCGCTGTCACCAGTTGACCGATCCTGGCCGCTTTCGCGCAATGACCGCTCTGCTGTTGCTGGCTCCTTCAACGCCGATGCTATTTCAAGGGCAGGAATTCGGCGCCAGCAACCCGTTCCTGTTCTTCGCCGATCACGAACCACGTCTGGCGGAGGCTGTGCGCGAGGGGCGAGCCACGTTCCTGGCACAATTCCGCAGCCTGGCAACGCCTGAAATGTCGGGACTCTTCGCGGATCCCTCCGATCCCGCGACATTTGAGCGATGCAAGCTGGACCATGGGGAGCGTGAAACTCACACTCAGGTTTTATCGTTGCATCGCGATTTGTTGCGACTGAGGCGGGAGGAGCCAGTGTTTCAAAGTCAGCGACAACATGGCGTGGACGGGGCGGTTCTCGGCGCGGAGGTGTTTCTGCTGCGATTCTTCGGCGAGCGAGAGGAGGACCGGCTGCTGCTTATCAACTTCGGAATCGATGTGCAGCTTAGTCCTACGCCGGAGCCGTTGCTCGCTCCTCCCACCGGTTGCGAGTGGGCGATTCAGTGGTCGAGCGAGAATCCGAAATATGGAGGGACAGGCATGGCGGCGCTGGACAGCGAAGAAAATTGGCGAATCCCCGGTCGCGCGGCGGTGTTGTTAAAACCCGGGAGGATCGAATGATGCAACCGGTTATTCGAGTGCCGTGGCCAGGGCGCGGAGAGCCGGAACCCAGGCTCAGCCCCGAATGGCTGCTGACCAATGGCCTGGGTGGCTATGCATCGGGGACATTGCTCGGAATAATCACACGGCGCTACCACGGCTACCTGGTGGCTGCGCTGCCGGCTCCGTTCGGCCGGGTCATGATGTTCAACGATTTGGTGGAACATGTGGAGTTTCCCAATGGAAAACGGTATCAATTGGGCGGTGAGGAAAGAGCCGGCGTTCCTCTCAAGCTGGAATCCTCCGAATACCTGAGTGAATTCCGTTTGGAAGCCGGTCTGCCGGTGTGGCGATACGAACTGGAAAGCGCCGTCATTGAAAAGCGCCTGGTGATGCCGCACGTGCAGAACTCGGTGTATGTGAACTACCGGTTGGTGTCGGGCGCGGAAAACATACGTTTAATGATACGGCCTTCGGTTCATTTCCGCCCGCACGAAGACGCGGTGAACACGGAATTGGACACAGGCTATGTCTTGATGGTCCACGAGGATCGTTACGAGATCGCCCTGGGTGACAAGCTTCCCCCGCTCCGGTTTTTACTGTACGGATCAAAGGCGCAGCTTACCGTCGACAAGCTGCGAATTCAGGAAATCGTATATCGAATCGAGGAACGCCGTGGTTATCCGGCGCGGGGCGACCTGTGGAGCGCCGGCTATTTTAATGCGGAGATTCGTCCGGACTCGGACGCGACTCTGGTAGCGTCCACAGAGGGCTGGGAATCCATGTCCGCGCTCGGGCCAGCGGACGCCCTGGCGACGGAAGAAGACCGTCGGCGAAGGCTGATACAGCGAGCGCGCGACAAAGCTGCGGGCGATGGATGCGATCAAGCGGCCGACAACGAGACCTGCTCGCAATTGCTGCTCGCGGCGGACCAATTCCTGATCACGCCGGCGGGACGTATTAAGGATGTCGCACGGGCGCGCGCAGTGGGAGATGAAGTTCGGACACTGATCGCGGGCTACCACTGGTTCACCGATTGGGGCCGCGACACCATGATTTCTCTCGAGGGTATTACGCTTTCGACTGGCCGGTTTACCGCGGCTGCCTGGATCCTCAGAACATTCGCTCATTATATTCGGGACGGCTTAATCCCGAATCTGTTCCCGGAAGGTAAGAACGAGGGCCTGTATCACACCGCCGATGCAACGCTGTGGTTCTTTCACGCGATCGACCGATACACGGAGGTGACTCGCGACCGATCCGTCCTAAAAATGGTGTTGCCGAAGCTGGTGGACATTTTCGAGCATCACATGCAGGGCACGCGATTCGGAATCGGCGTGGACCCAACTGATGGGTTGCTCAAACAGGGAGCCGAAGGATACGCGCTGACATGGATGGACGCCAAAGTGGAGGATTGGGTGGTTACACCGCGGCGCGGCAAGGCGGTGGAGATCAACGCTCTTTGGTACAACGCGCTTCGCCTATTAGAGAACTGGCTCGCTGAAGATGGACAATCCGAGACCGCTTCGAGAGTGGCGGAAGCGGCGAAGAAAGCGCAAGAGTGCTTCAATAAACGGTTCTGGTCTTCACAATCGAATTTTCTATTTGACGTGGTGGATGGCCCGGATGGCGACGATCCGGCTTGCCGGCCAAATCAATTGCTCGCGATTTCGCTAAAGCATCCCATGCTGGATCCGGCGCATTGGAAGTCCGTGGTTGAGGTTGCCAGTAGTCAACTGCTCACGCCTTTTGGACTGCGCAGCCTGTCGCCGGAGCATAAGGACTATAAGCCGCAGTATGATGGCGACCTCCGCTCGCGCGACGCGGCTTATCATCAGGGTACAGTGTGGGCCTGGCTTATCGGTCCATTTATCGATGCCTGGCTGAAGGTTCATCCGGAAGCACCAGGCGGGGCGAAGGAATTTCTCAAAGGTTTCGCGCTCCTAAATGAGACTTGTGTTGGATCGATTAGCGAGATTTTCGATGCTGAAGCGCCATACACGCCGCGAGGTTGCATAGCGCAGGCGTGGAGCGTCGCCGAGGTACTTCGGTGTTGGCTGAAGTTGGGTTAGCAGGGTTGGCAGTAAAATAAAACTGAGCTATTTGCCCAATCCATCCAACACGCCGGCGGGGCCTTGCCTCGGCTCTCTAGCTACTACCAATGATAAGGGGGTGAGATCAATCGAATCGCCGAATGCGCAGGAACGCGAGCCGGCTACTAAGCCGGGATCGTTGGTATCCACAATAATTTCCCACGCTGCTACCGTGGCGGGCTTTGGCACGAAGAACTTGATGGGCTGGTGGTGGCAATTCAACATGATCAGAAACGTGTCATCCTTTACAGGTTCGCCGGCTTCATCCACGTCACCCAGGGTTTCCCCATTCAACCTGAGACCTAGACTGCGCACCCACCCGTGGCCCCATTCCTCGTCGGACATCTCCTGACCGTCGGGACGCAGCCACACAATATCTTTCTCTTCGGTCCCGCGAATGGAGCGGCCCTGGTAGAACTTTCTGCGATGAAGGTTCGGATGATCCCGACGGATAGCGATCAATTTCTGAGTGAACTCCATCAATCCGACTTGACGATCGTCCAGCGACCAATTGATCCAGGTGACCTGGTTGTCCTGGCAGTAGGCGTTATTATTGCCGTTCTGGGTGTGCCCTAACTCGTCGCCTCCAAGGATCATCGGCACGCCTTGGGAGAACAGCAACGTCGCCAGGAAATTGCGCTTTTGCCGTTCGCGATTGTCTATGATTTCCGGGTTGTCCGTGGGGCCTTCAACGCCCATATTCCAGGAATAATTGGCGTCGGTTCCGTCCCGGTTATCCTCTCCGTTGGCCTCGTTGTGCTTTTCGTTGTAGCTCACCAGATCGTGCAGAGTGAAACCATCGTGAGCGGTAACGAAATTGATACTGGCGGATGGACGACGTCCATCCCGGTCGTACAAATCGCTGGAGCCGGTCAGGCGGAAGGCGAGGTCGGACAATTGCCCGTCATCGCTTTTCCAATAACGCCGGACCGTATCGCGATAACGACCGTTCCATTCGGCCCAGCCGGCTGGAAAGTTTCCTACCTGATAGCCGCCCTCACCCACATCCCAGGGCTCAGCGATCAGCTTGACCTGAGAGATAACCGGATCCTGGTGAATGATGTCGAAGAATGCCGACAGGCGATCCACATCGTGCAGTTCGCGGGCGAGGGTGGCTGCAAGATCGAAGCGGAACCCATCGACATGCATCTCTAAGATCCAATACCGCAAGCTGTCCATGATGAGCTGCAGGACCTGGGGATGACGGACGTTCAAACTATTTCCGGTACCGGTGTAATCCGTGTAATAGCGGGGCTGGTCCGGCGTGAGCCGGTAGTAAGTAGGATTGTCGATGCCGCGAAAGCTGAGCATCGGGCCCATGTGATTGCCTTCGGAGGTGTGATTGTAGACGACATCCAAAATCACTTCGATGCCTTCCCGATGAAGGCTTTTCACCATGGTCTTGAACTCCGCCAACTGGCCTCCGCGATCGCCGGAACCCGAATAACGCGAATCCGGACTGAAGAAATTGGTGGTGTTATAACCCCAATAGTTCGTCAGCCCCTGATCGGCGAGGTGCTTGTCGGTGAGAAAGCTATGTACCGGCATCAACTCTACGGCCGTCACGCCCAGACGTTTCAGGTACTGAACAACAGGTTTGGTGGCGAGTCCGGCGTAAGTCCCCCGCATTGACTCCGGAACGTCCGGATGGCACTTGGTGAATCCCTTGACGTGCAGCTCATAGATTATCGATTCGCTAATGGGGATGCAGAGCGGCCGATCCTCTTGCCAGTCGAAATAGGAATTGATCACCACGCATTTCTGCATGCCTGCCGCGTCGTCGGTTTCATCAAATGATTTGTCTTCATCCGGGTTGCCAGGCTGATAGGGGAAAATAGGGGAGCTCCAATTCACCTGACCGGCCAGCGCCTTAGCATAAGGATCGATAAGCAGCTTGTTCGCGTTGAACCGCAAGCCATCCTCCGGTTTGAATGGGCCATGGACGCGGTAGCCGTAGAGCTGGCCAGGGACAACGCCTTTCAGATAGCCATGCCACACATAGGTGGTACGCTCGGGCAGTCTCAGGCGAGCTGTTTCGGGGCTGGTTAGATCGTCAAATAGGCACAGCTCTACAAACTCGGCATTGTCGGAGTAGATGGCGAAGTTGACTCCGGCTCCATCCCAAGTGGCGCCGAGCGGGTTGGGCTTCCCGGGAAGAATTGTCAGCATGTTAGCCAGGACCGAGAAGGTTGGGACACTCGCTAATCCAGCAGAGCGAGAAACTGGGAGGCTCCTTGCGATACACGGCAACAGGCTCCCTTACGGTCGCGGCTCGGTCGGACCGAACCCATGCAATTTCAATTGTCACAGTCGCGGCCCGGTAGAATTGGCCAGTTGGACTTGGACGTAGCCATTATGGCTTACCGGCTCTGGGAGGAGCGGGGTTGCCCGTAGGGGGTTGAACTCAAACTCACTCTTCGGCAGACCCTCGTCTACTATCACTACATCTTCGACACGACCTCTCATAAGTTCTGAAGGGTAGACGCGCCGCTCGGTTAGACGTTTCGGGTTGGCAAGCCGTCAAGGCCCATGGCGTGCTGGTTTATCGAGTGGCGATGGATCCGAAAGTATCTGCGCGAGCCGCCGGATTGCTGTATGTCAACGATCAAGGCCCGGGCATTGCCAGACGACGCCGCGGAAAAGGTTTCGTGTACATCGGTGTGGATGAGACGCCGGTGCGTAATAAACGCACGCTTGCGCGAATTCGATCGTTGGTTATTCCTCCGGCCTGGGACAACGTCTGGATTTGTCCGATCGAGAACGGACACATTCAAGCGGTTGGACGCGACGCGCGGAAGCGGAAACAGTACAGGTATCATCCCCGTTATCGCGAGGTGCGTGACGAAACGAAATTCGACCGGATGGTGGCTTTCGGTGCAGTGCTGCCAAAAATCCGCAGGCAGGTCAAGCAGGACCTTTCGCTGCCGGGCTTGCCGCAAGCGAAAGTGATGGCGGCGATGGTGTACTTGTTGGACAAGACGTGCATTCGGGTGGGCAATGAGGAGTATGCCAAGTCGAATAAGTCATACGGACTCACTACCCTTAAAGACCAGCATGTGGACGTACACGGCGATAGCGTGCGTCTTCATTTTCGTGGAAAAAGCAAACAGGATCACGACATCACGCTTAGCGATCGGCGCCTGGCGAAGATCGTGAAGAAGTGTCAGGATCTGCCCGGGCAGGAGTTATTCCACTACAAGGCGGAGAACGGTGAGTACGTGAGGGTTGACTCGGCGGAAGTAAACGACTACCTCCGCAACATCACGCACGAGGACTTCACTGCGAAGGATTTCCGAACCTGGCATGGCACCGGCCAGATGGCCCAGCAACTGGCGGCCCTGGGTCCGGCGCAATCGGACACGGAAGCAAAGCGCAACATTGCGCGGGCTGTAAGGGAAACCGCCAAGCATCTGGGCAATCGGCCGGCGGCCTGCAGAAAATACTACATACATCCCGCCGTTTTCGACAGCTATGTGGAGCGGACCATATTTCCGGCGATGCAGAGGATTCACTCGCGTGTTATTGGTCTCAGGCCGGTTGAAGTGGCGGTGCTTCGTTTAGTTCAACCGCACATCGCGAGACGGAAAGACAAGCAGATGAAAGCGAGTTAATCTCCGAACGGGGTGCGGCAGAATCTGCGCCTGTTTGTAGAGTTTACATTAATTTACTGCCAGCCACCCTTCTGGCTCAGAGAATTCAACGATGGTCTTCATCGTGCAAATAGGAATTGCGACGTAACTCACCCGGGAGGTGAACAAACGAAATGCGTATAAGCCGTTTCACTCGCTCTTTGCTGTTCGTGCTTATGGTACTGGCCGTACCAGCCGTGTCGCACGCGGGTATTATTCTCTCAATTGGGATCGCTCCACCTCCGCTGCCGGTATACGACCAGCCTCCTTGTCCCGCCGAAGGCTACATCTGGACTCCTGGATACTGGGCTTACAGCAGCGACGATGGGTATTTTTGGGTTCCTGGAACATGGGTGATGGTTCCCGAGCCTGGCTTCCTGTGGACCCCGGGATATTGGGGCTGGTCGAATGGTCTTTTCGTTTTTAATGAGGGCTACTGGGGTCCAGAAGTCGGATTCTACGGTGGCATTAACTACGGGTTCGGCTACATCGGTACGGGCTATGCCGGCGGATATTGGAACAACGGAGCCTTCTTTTACAACCGATCCGTGAACAACGTGACGAACGTGACTAATGTTTATAACAAGACTGTCATCGTGAATAACGTGACGATAAACCACGTGAGTTACAACGGGGGGGAAGGTGGTATAACCGCTCGTCCAACGCAGCAAGAGGAAACTGCAGCTCACGCGAGACATGTCCCGCCAACGCCAGTGCAAGCCAGCCACGTTCAGACTGCCAGCACAAACCGGCAGCTATTCGAATCGCAAAATCATGGCAAGCCGGCCATAGCGGCCACGGCCAAGCCTGGTGAATTCAGTGGACACGTAGTGGCGGCCAAAGCCGCAGCCCCCTCCTATAAACCAGCTGAAGCCCGTACCGTGTCTCGAACAACGGGGAACCAGCCTGGGAACCAGCCCGGCGCGTCGCGCCCCAACACCGAAGTCCATCCTAATACCGCAGTCCATCCGAACGACGTGGCGCCGGTGCGGCCGGCGGCTCCAAACACGGGCAAGCCTCAGTTGGACCAGAAATATCAGAAGCAACAGAACACTCTAAACCAGAAGCAGGAGCAGGAGCGGCAGAATCTGCAGAGGACCCAGGAGGCGGAGCATCAGCGGCTAACACAACAAAAGGCGAATGAACCAGCGAAGCAGCAGGTAGAACAGAAGCACCAGCAACAGACGCAACAAATGCAACAGAGACACACTGTTGAGCAGCAAAAGTTGCAGGAGAAGCAGCGGCCGGCGCCGGCGAGCAAGAGTGAAGCGAGGCCTAAGGAGAAGAATTAATTTATAAGAGCCGGAAGTCAGGCCGGGCACCGACTTCCTGGGCTCAGAGGCTCGCGAAAAACACGGGGAAAAGCATCGACTTCCTCACGGTCGCGGTTCGCTTATACCCGAGCGTACGCGACCGGAATGTGCGGTTTTAACGGATGCCGATCACCATCGAGTCCGGGCCTATCAGATGCTCGACGCGCGTCTCACGGAAGCCAGCCTCTTTCATCCAACCCTGGCAGTCCGCGCCGGTGTAGTCGAATCCGGCAGTCGATTCAATCAGCATGTTGAGGCTCATCAGCAGGCCAAATGCGTTCTTGGACCGGTCGTCATCAATGATGCTTTCATAAACGATCAGCGCACCGCCCTCGGGCACGGCATCGTAAGCTTTGCGAATCAGCATCCGCTTGTCGTCTAATCCCCAATCGTGCAGGATGTGGCCCATCAGAATCACGTCGGCCTTGGGCAGCGGCTGCTCGAAAAAACTCCCAGCGACGAAGCGGAGCCGGCCGGCCACGCCGTTCTTCTCGACATACTCCTCAAATATGGGGCCGACCTCGGCCAAATCAAAGCCAATGCCGGACAAGTGCGGATTAGCCAATGCGATCTGCACCGCGAGATCGCCCTGCGCCGTGCCTGCGTCGGTGAAAGTCTTGTAGCCCGCCCATGGAAATTTCGAGGCTATGGTCATATTTGCGCCGTGACTGACGCCCGTCATCGCTGCCAAAAAGGATTTTAGCCGCGCAGGATCGGCATAAAGAGCCTCAAACAAAGGCACTCCACCGCCGCGAGCTTCGTTCTGCGGCTGGCCAGTCCGAAGAGCTTCAGTGAGGTGACCCCAGTAGCCATAGAGGCGCTGGTTCGCCATTTCGAGCATGCCGCCTATGTAGGAAGACTTGTGTTTGTCGAGGAACATATCGGTGGCCGGAGTGTTGGAATATTCGCCGCCTGCACGGAGCAGAAATCCTAGCGCGACCAAGGTGTCGAGAAAATCACGCGCGGAACGCGGATGCAGGCCGAGCCTTCCCTGGAGACTCTCGAGCGATTGCGGGCCCTTAGCCAAATCGGTGAACAATTCCATCTCCACCGCGCTCAACAGGACTTTCGAAGGCCAGAATCCCAAGCCCACTTGCAAGATGGATTCCGCCGTCGGATCGTCGTTCATTACGTTTTCACCCCGTTTGGTAATTGGATACCGCAGCAGCAATGAGTGTACCTCAACAGAGTGTTCACCTACGTTCGAGGCCATCGGGATGTATCCGGCGGCAGAGGGGTGGACGCGGCGGTGCCCGGCGATGGCGACGGTGCACACTTCCGAAGAGAGCGGAGTGGACTGTCGCAGGAATCGGAAAAATGCTCGCTCGGAGTGCCGCGCTCGAAAAGCCATCTAGGTCCGTGTTTCAGCGCGTGAACTAGTCATACGGAACCACAACCGATAGGCTCCGAACAAGAGTTTCTTCAACGAAGAACGAAACGGCATGCTGGGAACAAACTCAGCATTACATCCGTCGAACACTGCTTAAGGAGGGTGGATTTGTCCGTGGTCTGCCAAGCGGTCGTGTACTTGCTCGTGGGTCTGCCTGCCCTCGCTCAGCCGCAAGCATTTGCAACGATCACGATAAAGCCTACTCACTCAGCCGACCTGCGCAACGCGCGCGTGCAAGTGCTGCGTAACGGTGACTTGATTGCGACTGCGGTCCCTGTGATTACGCTTTTGAGTTACGCTTACGACGTGCCCATCAACCCTTCGCCGCGTCTTTCCCCTCTTCCGGACTGGACCTTTCGTGAGAAGTACGATATCGAAGCGAAAGCGGCCGCGAACGCCATCCCTCCCAGTCTTCAAGACAGCGAAGTGCGAAGCCGAATTCAGCAAATTATCCGCGGATTGCTCGCCAATCGTTTCAGACTCGTGATGAGGGTTGAGAATAAAACGATGTCAGTTTTATGCTCTTACGGTAGCCAGCGGAGGTCCTAAGCTCCAGAAGTCGGCCATCGCCGAGAAGGATTGCACCTTCGATACCGACCCGGAAGGTTGCCATAACTTTGTTGGCGGGTTGGGCCATCCCCTGAATGCGAAAGCCATAGATACGGACGACCTTGTCGATTACATTGGAAACTTGACGGATTTGCCAGTCGTGAACCGCACGGCGCTCAGCGGGCTGTTCACCGTAAGCACGGAAGGCTGGGTACCCATGCGACTGCCCCCTCCGCCACCGAACGCCACCCCGGCAGTGAATCCCTTCGCCGGCTTGCCCACAATCTTCACGGTCTTGGGCAAACTCGGTCTCGAACTGAAGCGGCAAGAGGACATCTTGCCGGTATACACCGTGGAGCGCATCGAGCGTCCGGCTGCCAACTGACGATCACGCTCTATTACGCGCGGCTCAAGCAACCCAAACACGTGGA
>Ga0207031_10389_pt1 | contig 10130 bp, 9 predicted proteins | sample Alteio_BWMinCont_37_FD_153278 | JGI IMG/M metagenome (GOLD analysis project Ga0207031, IMG submission 153278) | Enriched cells from forest soil in Barre Woods Harvard Forest LTER site, Petersham, Massachusetts, United States -... | ecosystem: Environmental > Terrestrial > Soil > Temperate forest >... | reverse complement strand
CAAACAACAGGCCAAGCTGACGGAATCCGGCCTCAAAGTTCTTGAGAATTACAGTTGGCCCGGCAACGTTCGCCAGTTGCAGCACATGCTGGAGCGGCTGACCATTCTTGCTCCCCAGGGAAAAATCGACGAAGCTGCAGTGCGGGACGCCATCGAGCTTACCGAGCCGCGCGACATCGCAAGCGACACCCTAGCCGACACTGAAACCGATCAAATCCGCCGCGTCCTCACGGCCACCGGGGGCAACAAGAGCCGGGCTGCGAAAATCCTGGGGATCGAGCGAAAGACACTCTATCGCAAGCTTGAAAGAATGGGGCTATAGCGCGAACCGAATAACCGATGAACGGTTTTTCTCAGTTCAGGTTGCCGATCCGCGGCGTGCCCTCTGAACCCAGTGCATGCATGACAGCCTTCACCCGGCGTGGATAGTCTGGAACCGGATTGTAGGTGCTTAGCTTGTTATCCAGATTCTTGTCCTTGTACAGCTTGTTGTTGGCTAGCTGCTCGGCCACAAAATCAATTCCCTCGCGAACCGAGGTGAAGCTCTCACGGCAGGAGTCCCACCCGAAAACGTTGTTGTTCCTGTAATCCTTGCCCCCGCTGGATTCGATTATCGAAATGCTCGGCAGTAGCCGCCAATCCAGGTCGTTCCGATCCGCGGCAATCAAAAAGTCAGCCGCAGCTTCACGCAGCGGGCAATCCCGCTGGCCAAAAAACTCCTGCAGACGGCGCAATCTGGGGTCGTGATCGACATTTGCTTTGGGTATTTCGTGACTCACACCTACAACTGCCGGCCACCCCAATAGTCCGCCAACCAAAAGAGCTTTTCTCATGGATTCTTCTCCTGCGCGTGATTTTCTTGAAGATCTGTTTCGAAGCTAATGTTCGAATTCGTGGAAGTCGTTGAAAACTAGGACATTACTCTGGGAAAAGTACATTAGCATTTTAGAATCAATAGTTTACAGCCAGTGATTCGCTGCTGCGGATAGCGTCAGTATAGCACGGGTCCCGGGTCAGGCATTCGAGCGGTGGTGTTTGTAGCCACCCCCGACCATTCCCAAATCCAGCACCGCGGCGATCAGAAGCCACAGTATGTTGGTGCCCTCCACAGGCATGCCTTGATGAAACATCCAGGCATAAACCAGGGTGGTCAGCGGCAAAAAGATAAATCCGAGTACTAGAAGTAGAAGGTTGTGGCGATACGGTGCGGACAGGTAAGTGGAAAGAAAAAACAGGAGCGCGAGCACAAGTCGCGGCGACAGCAGGACTAAAATGAGCAGGCAACAGGGCACGGTTTACCATCATACCGCCAAGTCATAGGACGCGGTCGCGCGGAGTTTGTTTCGCATCCTTTCCGACGCGAGTGTAGCCGAGCCGCGACCTTTTCCCTGCTTCCAAGCGGTACCTGAATTGGGCGATACTTCAACAGTGGAGAACACCGGGTTATTGGAATCCTTCAGATCGGAATAAGAAAAAGCGCATGAAATCCATTGCCTTCGCAATCGCGCTGGCGGCGTCAGCGGAAACGTCCTATCAGACAGAAGTTGAACAGTGGCGCCGGCAGCAGGAGCAGGAACTCAAAGCGGACAACGGCTGGTTGACTGTTGCAGGACTATTCTGGCTCAAGGAGGGAGTTAACACTGCAGGCTCCGATGCTTCGAGCGTAGTCGTCCTTCCGCGCGGTCCTGCCAAGCTTGGAGAATTCGATTTTCACCAGGGGCAGATTGTCTTTCGGCCAGGCGTTGGAGTGGCGGTGAGTGTGAACGGTAAGCCGGCTGCCGCGGCTTCGAAGTTGAAGCCCGATACCGAGGGAAATCCCGATCAAGTGCAACTGGACGGACTAACCATGTTTGTCATTCATCGAGGCGATCGCTACGCTATCCGTCTGAAGGATGTTGCCAGTAAATTTCGCCAGCAGTTCACCGGCCTGCATTGGTTTCCAGTAAAGCCGGACTATCGTGTAACGGCAAAGTTTGTCGCCAACGATCAGCCGAAGCTGCTCGCGATTCCGAACGTACTCGGCGAGACCAGCCAAGTGCCGAGTCCCGGCCATGTGCTTTTCACCCTGAATGGACAATCGTTGCGGCTGGATCCGGTGGTGGAAGAAGACCACCTCTTTTTCATCTTTCGCGATGAAACCAGCGGCACGGGAACTTATCCGCCCGGGCGTTTTCTCGACGCCGAGGTGGCCAAAGACGGCGAGGTGCTGTTGGATTTCAACAAGGCCTACAATCCTCCCTGCGCGTTCACTCCTTACGCCACCTGCCCGCTCCCGCCGAAGGAAAACCGGCTTTTGGTCAGGATCGAGGCAGGTGAACAATTCATCGGTTCAGTTCATTAGGCTACTTGGTAAGGTAATTTCGATGTATCCAGATTTCGTGCTGTGCCCGGTCGCGCGTCTCAAACATTACGTTCTGAGCGGTTTCCTTTACCACCACTTCCGTGCGGTCGGTCAAGTTTTTTGCCGAGCCTTTTCCCGATTCCGCATCAGCCAGCGCGGTTCTCACGGCACTCGCCGGAACCGGCTCGAACTTCTTGCCTGGCTGGTATGACGACACCGCTTCCACGGAACTGGCGCGCAGCAGCTTCATCCAGAGCTTGGCGAATAGATCGTGCGACGCATATATGTCGGCGCTGTTCAACTTGCCGTCGATGGCGAACGCGTAGCCGATCACATCGCTCTTGCCTTTGACAATGCCCGCCAAGTCTTCAAGGAAGCCGTCAATGGATCTCTGGACCGCGGGCGCCTCCAAAGTCATCGCGAAACTGGTGGGTGAAGGCGCGGCACGCACCTCCGTGCGCAAGTTGCTGCTAAGCTGCGCCTGAGCCCGGGCTACCTGATTCCACACTTCGCCCTGATCCTGCTTCAGCTTCACGGCCATCTTAAGTTCCTTCGATGCTATAGCCTGATGCGCTTCGCCAAACGTTCTCACGTCTTCACTGCCGCGCCGGGTCCATCGGCCGTGCTCTACACAGAAAGAATTGAGACTGACCTTGCCGGATTTGGACGGCAGAATCAGGTCGTCCTTAAGCGTGCGATCCTGCGCGCCGCCTTTGACGATGTCGCCAGATTCGATGAACACGTCTTCACTCGAGACGTTCTCGACAGCCAACTCGTTGACGTTGCGGGTTTCGTAGACCACCACTTTGTGCTGATCGATAGCCTCGTCCAGCGTTAATAAGTTTTTGGTAGATTTGTCGGCGCCGTGAATCAGGAATATCGTGAGATTGTCGTGCGCGAACGGGCCGGAGAGCCGGGTTTGCGCGAAACCAATTGTCGCGCTGGCAAGCGCGAGCACACTTGCGCTAAGCATTCGTTTCATGAGTCTCCTTTGGATATCAGGCGCAATGGGCCCGATAGTCTTCACCCAACGAATGCCACGCGAGAGGAAAATCTTTCAATGATTCTTACGGACCCGCGACGTCGTTAACGGACTGCGGCCGCGACGGAGCCGCCGCGCAATTTGCCGCTACACTGAGACCATGTGCGGGATAGCGGGATTCGTTTCCACTGCGCCCGCTTCGGGTTGCGAAGCTACGCTGGCTCGCATGACAGATGCCATCCGTCACCGCGGGCCAGACGATTCCGGCTACTACCACGATCAATGGGCCCACCTTGGTCATCGGCGGCTCAGCATCATCGATCTCGCGGGCGGCCACCAGCCGCTGACCAACGAAGCGCGGACGCACTGGATTATCTACAACGGTGAAATCTTTAATCACGCCGATCTGCGGACGACGCTCGAACAGGCCGGCCACCGTTACAGTTCGCGATCGGACACAGAAACCATTCTGCACGCTTACGAACAGCACGGACCGGCTTCGGTGCAGCTTTTCCGGGGGATGTTCGCCTACGCTATTTGGGACAACCAGCGCAGGCGCCTATTCTGCGCGCGCGATCGCCTGGGCATCAAGCCCTTCTATTATTTCTGGGACGGCCGTCTGTTCGCCTTTGCCTCCGAGATCAAGGCTTTGCTCGAACATCCCGCCATTTCGCCCGCGCTTGAAGCGGAGCTGGTTCCCGAATTTCTTGCGTTCGGCTATTCGAGTGACGAGCGCACCCTGTTTCGCAACATCCGCAAGCTGATGCCCGGCCATTTTCTGGCGCTCGATCTGGCGGAACCCGACGCGCGGCCGAAGATCGAAATGTACTGGGATGTTCCGGCGCCCGTCACCGAGAATCGCGCTGACGACTACTGGATTGCTGAAACCCGTACCCGCCTGGAAGAGACTGTGCGCATGCGCCTGATGAGCGATGTTCCGCTTGGAATGTTCCTGAGCGGCGGCGTGGATTCAAGCGCCATCGCCGCTATCATGAAACGGTCAACTTCGCGGCCTGTCCAAACTTTCGCGGTCGGATATCAGGAGCAGCAGTTCAGCGAGTTGAGCTACGCCGCACAAGTTGCGCACTCTATCGGAACGGAACATCACGAGACGATCGTCTCAATGGACGATTTCTTCACCGCGCTGCCGCGCCTGTTGTGGCATGAGGACGAGCCGATCGCCTGGCCCTCCAGCGTCTCCTTATACTTCGTTTCGAAGCTGGCGGTCGGACAGGTGAAAGTGGTTCTAACCGGCGAAGGAAGCGATGAAATGTTCGGCGGTTACGAGCGCTATCACTGGAATCTGCTGAACCAGCGGGGCGCAGCGGCCTATCGATTTGTGCCTGCGCCTCTGCGGCGCTGGATTCGTTCACAGGCCGCCTCTTCGCCGCTGCTGAGCGCAGCGCTGCGGCGGAAGCTCGGTCACACCTTTCTCGGACGAGACGGAGACATGGAGTCACTCTTCCTGGATAATTTCTACTGCGCTTTTTCCGGAGCCGAGCAGGCTCGACTACTGTCCGCTACGCCCCAGGCCCTATATGAAAGCTACCAGCGCTGTTGGAATTCCCGAAGCGGCGCCTCATCGCTCGCGCGTATGCTCTACGCCGATCAGAAAACTTACCTGGTGGAACTGCTCATGAAGCAGGATCAAATGAGCATGGCCTGCTCCGTCGAGAGCCGCGTGCCCTTCCTGGACCACACCTTCGTGGAATTTTCCACCCGCATTCCGGATCGGCTCAAGATCCGCGGAGGCACTCAGAAGTACGTTCTCAAGAAAGCCGTGGAGGATTTGCTTCCGCACGATATCACTTATCGAAAGAAAATGGGTTTCCCCACGCCCCTGCGTGATTGGCTATTGGATCCGCGCGCCCAGGTGTTCTACGGCGCGATCCGTTCGCCGGATGGGCTGCTGGCTTCAATTCTCGACATGGGCGAAGTTAGTGCACTGATCGATCGCCATCGCTCTGGTTTCGAAGATGCCACCGATCGCATCTGGCGGCTGCTGAATCTGCACCTCTGGGGCGAGTTGTTCCTGACCGGCCGCAAAGACAAGTTGACCAGCCCGGAGCCGGTCTCGCTGCCAGTATGAAGATCCTGTGGGTCAAGTCGGATTTTCTTCATCCGACCACTAAAGGCGGGCACATCCGCACGCTCGAAACGCTGAAGCGGTTGCACCTCCGGCATGAGATTCACTATGTCGCGCTCGATCTCGCCGAACAACCCGGTGGAGTGGAGCGCAGCTGTGAATACTGCACCAAGGCCTACCCGATTTCCCACTCGGCGCCCGCGCGTGGATCGATCAGGTTTGGGATGCAACTCGCGGTGAGCCTATTGTCGCCATTGCCGCTCGCGGTGAGCCGCTACCGGTCGGACGAAATGCGGAGACAAGTCGAAACGCTGGTGGGCGCCGAAAAATTCGACAGCATCGTATGCGATTTCCTATTCCCTGCGACGAACATGCCCGATTTAGGGGCCACGGTGCTGTTCCAGCACAATGTCGAGGCGCTTATCTGGAAGCGCCAAATGGACAACGCAGTGAGCCCCGCTCACCGGCTCTATTTCAGCGGCCAATACGATCGCATGCTCCGCTACGAAGCCCAAGTCTGCCGGGGAGCCAAAAGTATTATCGCCGTTTCAGCCGCGGATGTACATGCCATGCGGTCGCTCTACGGCGTTTCCCGCATTGCCTCCGTCCCCACGGGAGTGGATCTCGATTATTTTGCGCCAAGCGCCCGTCCTACACCCAATGCCGATCTGGTATTCGCTGGGTCCATGGATTGGATGCCGAATATCGACGGCATACAGTGGTTTGTCGAAGAAGTTCTGCCGCTCATCCGCAAACGGCGTCCCGATTGCTCGCTGGTAATCGCTGGCCGCTCCCCAACACCGGATATCTTGAGGCTGGCTGCGAAGGATTCGCGCATACGCGTAACCGGCACAGTCAGCGACATTCGCCCCTATCTGTGGGAATCCGCAGTCTCCATTGTTCCGCTTAGAATCGGAGGCGGCACGCGCCTGAAGATCTATGAGGCCATGGCTGCGAAGATTCCGATAGTCTCCACCAGCATTGGGGCCGAGGGACTGGACATTCGGAACGGCGACGACATTCATATCGCGGATTCGCCGGCCGAGTTTTCGGAGCGGTGCATGGCGCTGTTGGACGATCCTACTGGCCGCATCAGAATGGCAGATATCGCCTTCAGCATCGTCGCGTCGCGCTATTCTTGGGAAATAGTGTCGCGAAAGTTTGAAGAACTGCTATAAACCAAGCACCGACTCCCTTACGGTCGCGGTTCGGAACGTGGGTTACCGAACCGCGACCGTGAGGGAGTCGGTGCCTGGTTGTTTCGTGGATAAATTACGTGGATAAATTACTATGATTCCCCTTTTGGATCTCGCCGCCCAATATCGCGAGCTCAAGCCCGAAATCGATGCCGCCATCGCGCGCGTTTTCGAAAGCAGTCAGTTCGTTCTGGGCACGGAAACAGAAGCGTTTGAAGAAGAGTTTGCGGCCTATTGCGGTGTCCAGCATGCCATTGGCGTCAACTCCGGAACCAGCGCCTTGCACCTGGCGCTGCTTGCGGCCGGCATTGGACCGGGCGATGAGGTGATCACTGTACCATTCACCTTCTTCGCCACCGTGGCTACCATTGGTTACGTTGGGGCGACCCCGGTCTATGTCGACGTCGATCCGGGGACGTTCAACATTGATGTCCGGCAAATTGAAGCCGCCATCACCGAACGCACTCGCGCTATTCTGCCGGTACACCTCTACGGCCAGCCTGCAGACATGGATCCGATCCTGGACATCGCCCGCCGGCACAAATTAGTGGTGATCGAAGACGTGGCGCAGGCGCATGGCGCCGAATATCATGGCCGGCGTGCCGGAGGCATCGGCGACATTGGCTGTTTCAGCTTTTATCCCACCAAGAATCTCGGCGCGGCCGGCGAAGGTGGGCTGGTTACTACAAATAATCCCGAATATGCTCGGACCATCCGCAGCCTGAGAAATTGGGGCGAAGAGCGTCGCTACTATCCAATTCTCAAGGGCTACAATTACCGGCTGTCAGGACTCCAAGCGGCTGTCTTACGAGTGAAACTGAGACGTCTGGAGCCATGGACCGAAGCGCGCCGCAAGCTGGCCGCTGAATACGATCGGTGGCTCGAAGATTCGGGGGTGCTGCGCCCGGCCGTCATTTCGGATGTACGCCACGTGTATTGCTTGTACACAATCCAAGCCTCCGGCCGCGATCGGTTGCAGCAGGAGCTGGAGTGTGCCGGGATCAAGACAGCGGTCCACTATCCCGTGCCGATTCATCTTATGCCTGCTTATACCGATGAGAGATACGGGGCAGGCAATTTCCCGATCGCTGAGGCTTGCGCGCGCGCGGTTTTGAGCCTGCCCCTTTATCCACATATGAGTAGCGGGCAAGTGCTGCAGGTAGCGCAGGAAGTGCATCGGCTAAGTAAAGAAACAGGTCAAGAAACGCTTCTTTCACGCCGATAATAGAGCAGTATGGGAACCGTAGCAGCCAACCCCGCCAGTTCAGCTCCGTCGGTGGCATCAACTTTCGCGACACAATCGTTCACGGGAATCAGCACGTATTCGAGCGATTTTCAAGCGATATTACAGCGCGAGGACGCGATTTCGCAATTGCCGATCACGGTACTGCAAAACCGCGCGTCCACCAATTTGAGCGTCAAGCAGGCGCTGGTCGCGCTTAATCCGGTGGTGGCTACTGTCGCGACATCGGTGGCCGCGTTGGGCCAGCTCGCTTCCGGGCAGGGACTGACGGCCACGAGTTCGGATACCAGCACGGTTTCTGCTGTGAATAGCGGCGCTACGGCGCCCGCGAATTATTCGATCTCGAATATCACGCTAGGGACGGCCGCATCGGAACTATCGCTGGCGGGTTACGCCAACGCCAGTACCACGCCACTCGGGGTAGCAGGCCAGAACAACTTCACTCTTACGGTGGGCTCCACTTCCTACAATCTGAACCTCGCGGGAAATGACAATTTAACAGGGTTGAAGAACGCCATCAACAATTCAGGAGCTCCCGTCAACGCGTCCATTCTAAGCTCCGGAACTAGCAACTACCTCTCCATCACAGCCAACCACGTCGGCGTAACCACACTTACCTTAGCCACCGCACCCGAAATCGCGGATCTGGTTACCAACAACGGCACTAAGGAAGCACCGAATTACCGGCTGGAGTAGCTGCAACGGCAGGCCGTTTCCGCCAGCGGCATCGTGAATCTTACCGTGGGCAATGGCTCCGCAATCCCACTCAACATCACAGGTAACAATAACCTGACGGGCTTGATGAACGCAATCAATGGCGCGGGTGCGGGCGTTACCGCTTCCATCACCACCACCGGCGGCCGAGACTATCTTAAGATCGTTGCCGCGGGCGGCGCGACCCCTATCACCCTGAACGATACGCCAGCCGGCAGTCCGGTGAACTTGATCAGCGGCTCCAACCAGGGCAGCGATTCCAGCTTCACATTGAATGGCACCATCAACGTGACCAACCAAGCGACCAATGTGTTCAGCAGCGTGATTCCAGGAGTGACCTTTACTCTGCTGAAAAGCAGCCCCGGCCCAGTCACTGTTGCGCTCGCCACGGATCCAGCTCAGTTAACCAGCGCTCTTCAGACCTTCGTCAGCGCCTACAACGCCCTGGCCGATCAGGTGACCCAAGAAACGGGTACTGGCGCCGGACCATTGGGGGGAGCCTCGACCATCCGCGATATCAGCGAAGACTTGGGCCAGCTTTCGGGCTACTTCGCTTCCACCACCAGCACAGTACGCAGCTTGTCGGATCTCGGCATCACTTTCGATAACACCGGGCAAATGAGTCTTGACCCTACCGTCGTTGCCGCCTTTTCCAGCACACAGCTCGCCGACGCATTCAAATTTTTCGGCTCAGGGAATTCCGGCTTCGCGTCGTTCGCCAGCAATTTCACAATGATCAGCGACCCTCTCAGCGGCACCATCCTGAATGAGGAAAATGGACTCGACACCACGGATACGAATATCGCGAGTGAGATTTCCACTCTGCAGGACCGGGCTACGCTTACCCACAACGCCAACGCTGCGAGGCTCGAAGCTGCGGATGCCCTGGTCGCCCAACTGCAAGCCAAGCAAAACGCTGTGAATGCGGAGGTGGAGAGCATCGATTTCGTCAATTTCGGGGCGCCACTCACTAACTCCAGCGGCAGGTAACGGCCTGCCGTTGCAGCTACTCCAGCCGGTAATTCGGTGCTTCCTTAGTGATGATCACATCGTGAACGTGGCTTTCGCGCAAACCCGCCGACGTTACCCGCAGGAAGCTCGCGCGTTCCTGCAGTTCATGAATAGTTTTCGCACCGCAATAACCCATTCCGGAGCGCAGTCCACCCACCAGTTGATAGACCAGGTCCGATAGCAGCCCCTTGTAGGGAACCCGCCCTTCGATCCCTTCCGGTACAAGCTTCCCGCTATCTTCTTGAGAATAGCGATCCGAAGCCCCTTGCGACATCGCACCCATGGAACCCATCCCGCGATAGCTCTTGAACGTACGTCCCTGATACAGGATGGTCTCTCCCGGGCTTTCTTCGGTTCCAGCCAACAGCCCGCCCAACATTACGGAATCGGCGCCGGCTGCAATGGCCTTGCTGATATCGCCGGAGAATTTGATGCCGCCGTCGGAGATGAGCGGCACACCCGAATCTCGCGTGGCGCGGGAACATTCCGCGATGGCTGTGATTTGCGGAACGCCGGCTCCGCTTACAACGCGAGTGGTGCAGATGGACCCCGGCCCG
>Ga0207031_10388_pt1 | contig 10174 bp, 9 predicted proteins | sample Alteio_BWMinCont_37_FD_153278 | JGI IMG/M metagenome (GOLD analysis project Ga0207031, IMG submission 153278) | Enriched cells from forest soil in Barre Woods Harvard Forest LTER site, Petersham, Massachusetts, United States -... | ecosystem: Environmental > Terrestrial > Soil > Temperate forest >... | reverse complement strand
TGCTGGAGAGTGCCGCGCTCGATGCACTGGCGATGGCTGGAAAAGCAGGCCTCGTGGTCGGCGGTTTTGCCAAGGTCGAGGCGGCAATCGATCGCGATAACGTATTGGCGCTAATCCATGCCTGTGACGCCGCCACCGACGGAAAGCGCAAGCTGGATGCCGCTTTGCACCGCAGCACACACGAAAAAACGCTTGAAATGGCGGTGATCCACGCCTTTAGCGGCGCCCAATTGGATTTGGCATTGAACCGCTCAAATGTGGTACATGCTGCCCTGCTTACCGGTCCCGGGAGCGAGACTTTTCTTGCTCGCGTGCGCCGCTTAGAGCGCTTTCGGAATTTGCCTGACGCGGTTAGCGCGCATGCGCCGACGGACGGCGCACAACGACAGAATTTGGGACAAAGTTCGGAATGAGCGAAACGAAGAACCCTGGCGAGAAGAAATTGACGCTGTCGCTCAAGCCACGCACCGAGACGGGCGTGGTGCGCCAGAGTTTCAGCCATGGCCGCAGCAAGCAGGTCGTGGTCGAGAAGATCAAGCGCCGTAGTGTCGGCGGAGCGGCCGAGGTCAAGCCCGAGCCGGCGCCAGTCGAAGCACCCAAAAAGCCCGCGGCCGCGCCGAAAGCCGCTGCACCTGCGCCCGCGCCCGCCGAGGCACCGAAACCATCAGGCGTCGTGCTGCGCACGCTGACCGAGGAAGAGCGCGTCGCGCGTGCGCATGCGCTTGCCGATTCGCGCGTGCGCGAGGCGGAAGAGCGAAAGATCGCCGAGGAAGAATCGCGTCGCCGTCAAAGCCGCGAAGGCATTGACAAAACCGAACGCGACGCCGCCGACGCGCGCAAGCGCGAAGAAGATGAGCGCCGCAAGCACGATGAAGAAACTAAAAAGAAAGCCGACGAAGTCGCCAAGAAGCGTTTCGGCGAGGAAGAAGCCAAGCGCAGTGGGCCAGGCGCGCGTCTCACGCTTGAGGTCGATGACGACGAGCAGCCGCGCGTCTCACGCCGTCCCGGTGGCGGCGCCGCACGTCCGGCAGCCGCGCGCCCAACCGCGCCGCGCGCTGGCGTAGAAAAACAACGTGGCCGCCTGACGCTGGTCACCGCACTGCGCGCCGACGAAGTGCGCGAACGCTCGGTCGCCTCGTTCCGCCGCCGCACCCAGCGGCTCAAGGGCCATGCTTCCAACGAACCGAAGGAAAAGCTGGTTCGCGAAGTCACGATTCCAGAAGCCATCACGATTTCTGATCTTGCCAACCGCATGTCCGAGCGCGCGGTCGACGTCATCCGCTTGCTGATGCAGCAGGGACAGATGTTGCAGATCAACGACGTGATCGACGCCGACACCGCACAACTGATTGCCGAGGAAATGGGCCATTCGGTCCGCCGCGTGGCGGAAGCCGACGTGGAAGAGGGCCTGTTCGACAAGGTCGACGAATCTGAAGCAACCGTGCCGCGCGCGCCGGTCGTCACCGTCATGGGTCATGTCGACCATGGCAAGACTTCGCTGCTCGATGCCATCCGTTCGACCGACGTTGTCGCTGGCGAAGCTGGCGGTATCACGCAGCATATCGGCGCCTATCAAGTGACCGCGCCATCGGGCGCCAAGATCACCTTCATCGACACGCCCGGTCACGCCGCCTTCACCGCAATGCGCGCGCGTGGCGCCAAGGTCACCGACATTGTCGTGCTGGTGGTTGCCGCTGATGACGGCGTCATGCCGCAGACGATTGAGGCGATCCATCACGCCAAGGCGGCCAAGGTGCCGATCATTGTCGCCATCAACAAGATCGACAAGCCGGACGCCAAGCCTGACCGCGTGCGCACCGAACTGTTGCAGCATGAGATCCAGGTCGAGTCGCTAGGCGGCGAGGTGGTGGACGTGGAAGTCTCCGCCACCAAGAAGACCAATATCGACAAACTGCTCGAAATGCTGGGGCTGCAGGCCGAAATTCTCGACCTCAAGGCCAATCCTGACAGACCGGCTGAAGGCACCGTGATCGAAGCCAAGCTCGACCGCGGCCGTGGGCCGGTGGCAACCGTGCTGATTCAGCGCGGTACGCTGCGGGTCGGCGATCTTGTCGTGGCCGGCGCCGAATGGGGCCGCGTGCGGGCGTTAGTGTCCGACACCGGCGAGCCGATCGATACCGCCGGCCCGTCAATGCCGGTCGAGGTGCTTGGATTCTCCGGAACCCCCGATGCTGGCGACCGTCTGGCGGTGGTCGACAACGAAGCGCGCGCCCGCGAGGTTACCGCTTACCGCGGCCGCCAGAAGCGCGAGAAGACCGCCACGCGTGCCACCGGCATGCGCGGCTCGCTCGAGCAGATGATGGCGCAAGCCAAGACCTCGGGCCGCAAGGAATTCCCGCTGGTAATCAAGGCCGACGTGCAAGGCTCGTTGGAAGCAATCATCGGCGCGCTCGACAAGATGGCGACCGACGAAGTGGCCGCGCGCGTACTACATGCCGGCGTTGGCGGAATTTCCGGTTCGGACGTGACGCTGGCCGAGGCTTCGGGCGTTCCGATCATCGCCTTCAACGTACGCGCCAACAAAGAAGCACGCGAGGCGGCCGAGCGCAGCGGTATCGAGATCCGCTACTACAACATCATCTATGATCTCGTCGACGACGTGAAAAAAGCGATGTCCGGTCTGCTGGCGCCGACCCTGCGCGAGACCATGCTGGGCAATGCGCAGATCCTGGAAATCTTCAAGGTTTCCAAGGTCGGCAACATCGCCGGCTGCCGCGTCACCGACGGCACGGTGGAGCGCGGCGCCAATGTGCGGCTGATCCGCGACAACGTGGTGATCCACGAAGGAAAACTTTCGCAGCTCAAACGTTTCAAGGACGACGCCAAGGAAGTCTCAGCCGGTATGGAATGCGGCATGGCTTTCGAAAACTACCAGGACATGCGCGCCGGCGATGTCATCGAATGCTACCGGGTGGAGACGATTCAACGCAGCCTGTGAGTCCAAATCTCACGGCTTCGCCTGAAGTTTAGCTCCACCGTTTTCCCGTCATTACTTGAGTGCCCGGCACAAAGCCGGGCATGACAAAGCCATTTGGATTGTTATGACCCGCAAGAAATCACACCGCGACAGCGGCACGCCGGGAGGATCGCAGCGTCAGCTGCGCGTCGGCGAACTGGTGCGCCACGCGCTGGCCGAGCTGCTCACCCGTGGTGAGGTGCACGACCCCATCATCGAGGGTCATCTCATCACCGTGCCGGAAGTGCGCATGAGCCCCGATCTGCGGCTGGCGACGATTTACATCATGCCGCTGGCCGGCCGCGACACCGACGAAGTGGTCGCCGCCTTCGAGCGCAACAAGAAATTCCTGCGCGGCGAGATTGCCCACACCATAAATCTTAAATTTGCGCCCGACCTACGTTTCCGCGTCGACGACCGATTCGCGGAAGTCGAGCGCATCGAGAAATTGTTGCGCTCGCCGGAAGTAAAGCGCGACCTGACCAAGAATGAGAGCGGCGATGAATAAGTTCGTGGAAGCAACCGATGCCGTCATTCCAGTCGAGGCCGAGGCCGCATTGCCGATCGATCCGGTCGTGCAGGCGACCACGCCGAAGCGGCACAAGCAATTCAAACGCGACAAGCGCGACGTGCATGGCTGGGTCGTGCTCGACAAACCGGTCGGCATGACCTCCACCCATGCGGTCAGCGTGGTAAAGCGCCTGTTCACCGCCAAGCGCGCCGGCCATGCTGGCACCCTCGATCCGCTCGCCTCCGGCTGCCTGCCGATCGCGCTCGGCGAGGCGACCAAGACCGTCCCCTTCGTCATGGACGGCCGCAAGCTTTACCGCTTCACGGTGCGCTGGGGCGAAGAACGCGATACCGACGACGCCGAAGGCCGGGTCGTCGCCACCAGCGATCAGCGGCCGACGGCCGAGGCTATCCGAACGCTGCTGCCAGCCTTTACTGGCGCGATCCAACAGGTGCCCCCGAAATATTCAGCTATCAAGATCGAGGGCGAACGGGCCTATGACCTGGCCCGCGACGGCCAAACGGTCGAGTTAAGCCCCCGTTCCGTCGATATCGGCCGCCTCGAACTGGTCGAGGTCCCGGACCCCGATCATGCGGTTTTTGTGACTGAATGCGGCAAAGGGACCTATGTACGCTCGCTCGCCCGCGACATTGGGCGGTCATTTGGCTGCTTTGGCCATGTCAGCGCTCTGCGCCGGGCCGCCGTCGGGTCGTTTACCGAAAATACCATGATTTCACTGGAACAATTGGAGGCCCTGTGCCATAGAGCCGCGTCCGGTGAGGCTAGCCTCGCGGACGCCCTCATGCCCGTTGAGACCGCGCTGGACGACATCCCGGCGTTGGCCGTCACCCGGGTAGATGCGGCAAGGCTCACGAGGGGCCAGGCCGTCTTGTTGCGCGGACGGGACGCACCCAATTTCCGCGGCACGTTCTACGTCACGGTTTCGGGCCAACTTTTGGCCCTTGCCGAACTGGATCGTGGCGGGATCGTCCCCAAGCGCGTGTTCAACCTCGCCGGACTGCATGGCAGAGCCGGCGTCAAGAAAGGATGACCGATGTCGGTTACCGCCGGCCGCAAGGCCGAAGTCATAAAGGCGTTCGCCAACAAGTCTGGTGATACCGGTTCGCCCGAAGTTCAGGTGGCGATCCTCTCCGAGCGCATCAATAATCTCACCGAGCATTTCAAAACCCACGTCAAGGACAACCATTCCCGCCGTGGCTTGCTCAAGATGGTGAGCCAGCGCCGTACCTTGCTCGATTACCTTCGGCGCACCAACGAGTCCAGCTACAAGGGCTTGATCGAGAAACTCGGCATCCGCCGATAATTTTGTGCCCGCGCAGGGCAGATGCCCCGCGCGTTTCGTGTGAAGCGAATGCGAACCCGCATTCGCGATTTGATCCGGCGGCGATGGCGCTGCCGGCGACAAGCAAGAGCCGACAAGGGTTCGCCTCTTGCGACAAGGCAAGGCTCAAAACGCCATGGCAGGATCGCCAGACGCTGTTCGCTTACCGCTTCCGCCGGTGATGCGCGACAGCTTCTCGCCGTCTTGCTCATGGCTTTAGGGAGTTGCCGAAAACCAACGAGAGAAAACGCAATGTTCGATATGCATCGAGTTGAACTCGATTGGGGCGGGCGCAAGCTCGTCCTCGAGACCGGCCGCGTCGCGCGGCAAGCCGACGGCGCCGTGCTCGCCACTTATGGCGAGACCACCGTGCTCGCCACCGTCGTGGCCGCAAAGACGCCACGCGAAGGCGTTGACTTCCTGCCGCTCACCGTCGACTACCAGGAAAAATATTACGCCGCGGGCCGTATCCCCGGCGGCTATTTCAAGCGCGAAGGCCGTCCGACCGAAAAGGAAACCTTGGTTTCCCGCTTGATTGATCGCCCGATCCGGCCGCTATTCGCCGATGGCTGGCGTTGCGAAACGCAGGTGATCGTTACCACGCTATCGCACGATCTGGAAAACGATCCCGACATTTTGGCGCTGGTGGCCTCGTCGGCCGCGCTCACGCTGTCGGGCGCCCCGTTCATGGGCCCGATTGGTGCCGCGCGCGTCGGCTTCGTCAACAATGAATATGTGCTCAACCCGACGCTCGACGAAATGGCCGAGAGTGAGCTCGATCTGGTCGTGGCCGGCACAGCCGACGCCGTGCTGATGGTCGAGTCCGAAGCCAAGGAACTCAACGAAGACGTCATGTTGGGCGCAGTAATGTTCGGCCACCGACATTTCCAGCCGGTGATCGAGGCCATCATCAAGCTCGCGGAAAAAGCGGCGAAGGAGCCGCGCGAGCTCACGACGGTCGACAATGCTGGTCTTGAGAAGACCATGCTCGGTCTCGCCGAGAAGGACCTGCGCAAGGCCTACGCGATCCCAGCCAAGAAAGAGCGCCAGGACGCCGTCTCCGCCGCCAAGAAGAAGATCATGGCGCATTTCTTCCCGGAAGGCGCCGAGCCGGAATTCGACAAGCTGCGTGTCGCCGGCGTTTTCAAGGAGCTGGAAGCCAAGATCGTGCGCTGGAACGTGCTCGATACCAGCAAGCGCATCGACGGCCGCGATCTCAAGACCGTGCGTCCGATCGTGGCGGAAGTGGGCGTGCTGCCGCGTGCCCACGGATCGGCGCTGTTCACCCGCGGCGAGACCCAGGCACTCGTGGTCGCCACCCTTGGCACCGCCGAGGACGAGCAGTGGATCGATGCGTTGCAGGGCAGCTACAAAGAGTCGTTCCTGCTACACTACAACTTCCCGCCCTACTCGGTCGGTGAGACCGGCCGCATGGGTGGCACCAAGCGTCGCGAAATCGGGCACGGCAAACTGGCCTGGCGCGCGTTGCATCCCCTGCTGCCGAAGGCGGAGGAATTCCCCTACACCATCCGTCTGGTTTCCGAGATCACCGAGTCGAACGGCTCGTCGTCGATGGCCTCGGTCTGCGGCGGCTCGCTGGCGCTGATGGATGCGGGCGTTCCGCTCAAACGGCCGACCGCTGGTATCGCCATGGGCCTCATTCTCGAGGACAAGCGCTTTGCCGTGTTGTCCGACATCCTCGGCGACGAGGATCACCTCGGCGACATGGACTTCAAGGTGGCCGGTACCGAAAGCGGCGTCACTTCGCTGCAGATGGACATCAAGATCGCCGGCATCACCGAGGAAATCATGAAGGTGGCGCTGGCCCAGGCCAAGGACGGCCGCCTGCACATCCTCAATGAGATGTCGAAGGCGATCAACACCGCCCGCGCCGAGCTCGGCGAACATGCTCCGCGTATCGAGATGTTCAAGATCCCGACCGACAAAATTAGGGAAGTGATCGGCACCGGTGGCAAGGTGATCCGCGAAATCGTCGAGAAGACCGGCGCCAAGATCAACATCGAGGACGACGGTTCGGTGAAGGTTGCCTCCGCCGATGGCGAGTCGATCAAGGCGGCGATCAACTGGATCAAGTCGATCGCCTCCGATCCGGAGCCCGGCAAGATCTACGACGGCACCGTGGTCAAGGTCATGGACTTTGGCGCTTTCGTGAACTTCTTCGGCGCCAAGGACGGGTTGGTGCATATCAGCCAGCTCGCCCCGCACCGCGTCAACAAGGTCAACGACGTCGTCAAGGAAGGCGACAAGGTAAAGGTCAAGCTCTTAGGGATGGACGAGCGCGGCAAAGTGCGCCTGTCGATGAAGGCAGTTGATCAGACCACCGGGGAAGACCTGGAAGCCAAGGGCGACGCGCCGCAGCAGGCAGCCGGCGCGGAGTAACTCCTCTCCGCCACAAACCAAGCGGAAAGGGCGGCCCTGGTGGCCGCCCTTTTTATGCACGACGCTAAATTTATCAATAACATCAGTGCTTTATATTGACTTAACCAAATGCGATATTTTGTGATGGCCAGCACAGCGAGACGGGCCGGGTTTGCGTAGTTTGACGATCACGGGAGCCAGGAGGCTTTCGGAGCAAATCCCGGGGACATCTCCGGAGTAGGTAAAGGGGACTTCCCATGCGAGCGATTTTGGTAATGGCTCTAGCCGCCAATATCTTCTTCAGCGCTGGGGCAAATTATCTGCAGGGCGCTATCGTCAGCCAATCAGGCTCCGTCTCAAACAACGCCGTCAGCATGGTGGTAAGCACGGCCTCCATGTCTGCCGAGCAAAGCCCCGAATTTTGATCCGAACCGGTCGCGTCAGTACGGAGACATCCAATGCGCGTTTTTATGATTGTGGCTTTCGCAACCATGCTTTTCTTGAGCGCCTGGGCGAACAGTATGGACCTTGCCGACGCCGGGCAGATTAACTCCACCGGCGTTGTGAGTAGCGCGACCGGCTTCCCGGCCCAGCCGGGTTATTGATCGAACTTTCAGTAAGACCTCCAAAACTTGATGGCCGGGCCCAAGCCCGGCCATTTTTTATTGCAGCGATTGAACGGCATCTTTTCTGGTAAAAGGAGTACGCGGCATCAGCCGTACCGGGGCAATCATGGCCGCACCGCGCGCACCGATCTCCGATCTGTTCTCCGACTTGCCCGAGAGGCTGTCGGCTGGACTGCTGGCAAACGCCAAGCCGGTGACCCTGGCGGCCGATGCAATTCTGTTTCTGGCCGGCGATCCGGGTGACGGCTGCTACCGCGTGAACGAAGGCCTGCTCAAGGTCAGCATCGCCTCCCACGCGGGCGCCGAGCGCATCCTCGCTATACTAGGTCCCGGCTCAATCGTCGGCGACATGGCGATGATCGATGGGCGGCCAAGGTCGGCTTCGGTATCGGCGCTGCGCGATTGCAAGTTGAGCTTCGTAAGCTGCGCCGCCTTCGAGGGTTTCGCCGCCAAGCAGCCGGAGATTTACAAATATCTGCTTGGCCTGCTGGCGGCGCGGCTGCGCGACACTGACCAGGTGGTCGCTGCAGGGAGCTTTCTCTCGCTCAAGGGCCGCGTGGCACGCGCTCTGCTCGATTTAGCCAAGGCCTTCGGCAACGAGGTCGGCGGCGGCCGCATCGTCATTCGCCAGAAAATCAGTCAAAGCGATGTTGCCGCCATGGCCGGTATCGCGCGGGAAAATGTCAGCCGAATTCTCAACGATTGGATACGGCTCAAACTGGTCACGCGTCTGTCGGGTTACTATTGCATCGAGAGCACCAAGAAGCTCGAAAAAGAGATCGAGCTTTAGCGCCGCCTTTTGCTCTTGGCCTTGGGCATCTCGTCGTGCAGCCAGCGCGCGACCAATCCACCAATGACGCCTCCAAGTATCGGCGCCACCCAAAATAGCCAAAGAGAATGCCACGCCTCCGGCCCGCCGAAGATCGCGGTGGCGGTGGAGCGCGCCGGGTTGAGTGAGGCATTCGACACAGGAATCGCAATCAGGTGAAACAGAGTCAGCGAAAGACCGATGGCAATCGGTGCGAAGCCGGCCGGCGCGCGCTTTGAGGTGACACCAACGATCACGATCAGAAACAGCGCGGTAATAACTGTCTCGGTCAGAAACACCGAGGCAAGCGAGAAACCATCAGTGCCGCCGTAGAGATTGGAAGCCGCCGTGAATGTATTCCATTTCCCAGCCGGCGCGCCCATCAGTACCAGATAAAATACGCTAGCAGCCGCGGCACCGCCAAGCACCTGCGCCACTGCATATGGGATTGCTTTCTGTTCCGGAAAACGGCCTGCCGCCACCAACCCGAATGTTACCGCCGGGTTGAAGTGGCCACCCGATATGTGACCGACGGCAAAGGCCATCGCCAACACTGAAAGGCCGACCGCGAACGCAACCGCGACAAGTCCCGCAGACGGCGCGGAAAATAGTGCCGCGCCGCAAACCGCCGATACAAGCGTGAACGTGCCGATAAACTCGGCGCCTAATTCTTTTGTCATTGCCCCATATCCCTCAATCGAGCGCGAATACGGCTCGCGATTCGCCAGCGGCATCGTTGTACAGGTATGTGAAAAGGGCAACTGGCTCGGGGGAAACTACTTGCCTTCGCCATCCACGGTGCCATGCGCGTCCTTGAGCGCCTCCGGCTGCGGCATGGCGATAACGTTGTAGCCGCAATCGACGAAATGTATTTCGCCGGTCACGCCGGTCGACAGGTCCGACAGCAGATAGAGCCCGGCGCCGCCAAGTTCTTTCAGTGTCACTCCGCGGCCAAGCGGGGAATATTTTTGCTGGAACGCAAACATGTAGCGCGCTTCGGTAATACCGGCGCCGGCCAGTGTGCGAATGGGCCCGGCCGAGATCGCATTGACGCGGATTTTCTGCGGTCCGTAATCGACCGCCAGATAGCGCACGGAAGCTTCCAGCCCGGCCTTGGCCACGCCCATGACGTTGTAGTTCGGCATCGCGCGATCGCCACCATTATAGGTCAGCGTCACCATCGAGCCGCCATTCGGCATCAGCGCAGCGGCGCGCTTAGCGGCTTCTGTGAAGGCGTAGCAAGAAATCACCATAGTTCGAATGAAGTTCTCGCGCGTCGAGTCGGCATAATGGCCCTTGAGTTCGTTCTTGTCGGAGAAAGCGACCCCATGCACGAGGAAGTCCATCGTGCCCCATTGCTTCTTGATCTCCGCAAATACCGCGTCGACCGAGGCGACGTCCTCGACATCACACGGCATCACCATCGGTGAGTCCACCGATTGTGCGAGCGGCTTCACGCGCTTTATCAGCGCATCGCCCTGATAGGTGAAAGCGAGCTTGGCGCCCTGGTCGCTTAGCGCTTTGGCGATGC
>Ga0207031_10387_pt1 | contig 10209 bp, 10 predicted proteins | sample Alteio_BWMinCont_37_FD_153278 | JGI IMG/M metagenome (GOLD analysis project Ga0207031, IMG submission 153278) | Enriched cells from forest soil in Barre Woods Harvard Forest LTER site, Petersham, Massachusetts, United States -... | ecosystem: Environmental > Terrestrial > Soil > Temperate forest >... | reverse complement strand
CCTTCGTGCGCCAGCCGGAAGAACTGGCGGGGTGCTCCGGTGAAAAGCCGGACAAAGATCCGAACACCGCGCTCTTTCGCATTGATGTGATCAAGGTTCCCGTCGCGGCGCCGCAGGACGCAAAAATCGTCTCCAGCCCTCGCGTATTCATCGATCCGCGCACCGGAGCAATGAACGGCCTCAGCAGCGGCGGAAGTCTCCACAAGGGACAGGAGAAGCCGGCGGACACCGACCAGTGCCACGACATCACGGTCTACTCCGCGATCGGCTTGGCCGCGGGTGCCTGCTCCGGCAACGGAATTCTTCTCGACATCAAAGACCCCGTCCATCCGAAGCGTCTCGATGCCGTCAACGATCCGAACTATTCCTACTGGCACTCCGCTTCGTTCTCGAACGACGGCACCAAGGTTGTCTTCACCGACGAGTGGGGCGGGGGCCTAGGCGCGCGCTGCCGTCCGAACGATCCGAACAAATGGGGAGCCGACGCGATCTTCCGTCTGAAGGATGACAAACTCACCTTCGCAAGCTATTACAAGCTGCCCGCCGCCCAGAGCGACTCCGAAAACTGTGTCGCCCACAACGGCTCGCTGATTCCCGTTCCCGGCCGCGACATCGAAGTGCAAGCCTGGTATCAGGGCGGAATCTCGGTCGTGGACTTCACCGACCCGGCACAACCCTTCGAGATTGCCTACTTCGACCGCGGCCCGATCGATCCAAGCATACTGGTCCTGGGCGGCGAGTGGTCCGCCTACTGGTACAACGGCAACATTTACGCTTCAGAAATTGCCCGCGGCCTCGACGTCCTTGAACTCACGCCAAGCAAGTTCCTCACCCAAAACGAAATCGACGCGGCCAAGTCCGTTCACGTGGCCGACCTCAACGTGCAAAACCAGCAAAAAATCGAGTGGCCTTCGAATCTGGTTGTGGCCAAAGCCTATCTCGACCAACTCTCCCGCTCGCAAGCCCTGCCGTCAAACCAAATCGCTTCCCTAGAAAAGGCCATCCTAAGCGCCGAGTCTTCCCACATGAGCAAAAACAAGGTGGCCAAGCTGCAGCACATGGGGCCATCCCTGGAAAAAAGCGCCGCCGCAGCAAAAAATCCAGCCGACGCGGCCCGCCTCCATGCGTTAGCCGAAATCCTGACGCACCCCTCAGCCTAACCACCACCTATAGAGGGGCGGGGCTCGCCGGACTCGCTCTCTGCTCCGCCTACTCTGCGTTAACTCTTTCTGTTTGAAAACAAAAAGCCCGCAAGCCACTCCGGCCTCCGGCAATGGATCCGATTTTTCCTGACCGCTCCTGCCCCGATGCCTTTCTCCGTCCGTCCGCGATACAATTCCAGTACGTCGGCTGCCCGAAAGGGAGTTCTTCCATGTCCACCACCTTAGGAATCCGCTGGCTACGCGTCTTGCTCGCCGGATTCCTGGCTGAGATCTTAGTCATCGCGCTCGTCATCCCGGTCTCTTTACTCTTCGGCAAAAACGCCCTGACCTACGCCGCACCAGCCGCTTCCCTGCTGGCCTGTTTTTTGTTTGCAATCTGGGTCGGCCGCCGCCTCGATTCACGCTTCGTCCTGCACGGCGTTCTCGTCGGCATCGTCGCCGCGCGCAGGCAAAATCCGACGGGACCTCTCCAGACCCCGGCCGGGGAGGTCGGGCGCTCATGATTCGCCGCTGCGGCAGCCAGGATTTTGAACGCATCTGCACCATTATCAACGATGGCGCCCGCGCATATAAAGGCGCCATCCCCAACGATTGCTGGACAGAACCTTATATGTCCGGCAACCACCTGCAGCAGGAACTCGGCGAAGGTGTTGTGTTCTGGGGCTACGAAGAGACCGGAACGCTCTCAGGCGTGATGGGCCTGCAGCAGGTTCGCGACGTCACTCTCATCCGCCACGCCTACGTCCTCACCACCAGTCAGAAGCGAGGCATCGGCGCCCGCTTGCTCTCCCATTTGCGCGAACTGGCGACCGGTCCTGTTTTGATCGGCACCTGGGCGGACGCCGCCTGGGCCATTCGCTTTTACGAAAAGCATGGATTTGAAATTGTCAGCACCGGCGACAAAGACCTGCTTCTCAGAAAATATTGGAGCATCCCCGACCGCCAGATCGAAACCTCCGTCGTGCTGGCAGATTCCACGTGGCGAAAACTCAACCACAACCCCTCAGTCTCGCCGTGAAGGGGCCCCTAACCGCGCTCTGCCGCCAAATCCTTAAGCCGCCCGCCGCTTCTCGTTGAACAGCCGCAAGCGCGACTCGACCACCTGTTTCACAGCCTCCACCGCCGGCGGCAAGATCCTATACGGCGCAACCTCGTCGGGCAGCTGGGCCAAGCCCTGCTCCAATCCACGCCTCCAGGCCACCCGCAGCTCCGTATTAATGTGCACAATATTGATTCCCGCCGCGATGGCCCTCCGCAAGTCATCATCGTCGGTTCCCGATCCCCCATGAAGTGTCAAAAACGTTTCGGTCGCCCGCTTGATCCCCGTGATCCTCTCGAGATCCAACCGCTTCTTCGTCTCACCTTTTACCATGCTCCGAAGCATCCCGTGCATGTTCCCCACCGCGGGCGCCAGGATGTCCACTCCCGTGCTCACTACAAAGTGTTTCGCTTCTTCCGGAGTCGAAAGCCCCTTCGACAAGTCCGGCGAAGAATCGTGTATTTCAGAGCCGGTTCCTATGTCCCCGATTTCTCCCTCCACCAGCATCGCAGGATGAATCGCTTTCAGCGCCTCCACAGCCTGCTTCGTTTGCCGCACGTTTTCCTCAAACGGCAACGCCGACAAATCAAACACAATCGCATCAAACCCGGCCCTCGCCGCCTCTATCCCCTTCGCCAGCGAGTGCGTATGATCTGCGTTCAGAAAAATCGGGAAATCGAACTCATCCCGCAAACTTCGCACCAAAGCCCCAATCTGCCGAGTTCCCACAAACTCCCTCTCGCCCTCAGACAAGCCCACCATCACCGGCACGTTCAATTCCCGCGCCGCGCCCAGCACCGCCTTCAGCAAGACAAGGTCGGAAATGTTGAAGTGCCCAACCGCTGCTCCCCGGGCCTGCGCCTCTTGCAATACCGTCCGTAGCGTATTCATAGGATTCACTTCCTCTCGTCCTCGTGTCGGCTGCCTGCTGTCGCCGCTCCCCGCAGCCGGTCAACCAGATCAGCAGGCAAGCGCGACATCGGTTTTCTCATATAACAGCAATTCGCTCAAAGTACCTGATGTCAACGGGCCCCAAAAGGATCCAGTCCACTTCCATTATTTCCCGCCGGCGAAAGCACAGCGAAACGGGCAATTCCCTTGGTGTGGCATCGGGTAAAGACTGCAGGTCCTGTGGAAATAATTCCCTGTCAGCGTGCCGCCCCTCCCCGAGCCTGCGCGCAAAACCAGGATTCTTAGCCACTTCCGCCGCTCCGGTTTGGCACGTCAAACGCAAAGTCCACCCCGCCAGCCACACATCCTTTCACGTCCCCGGAAAGCGGAGGCAGGGATCCTCCGAGTACTGGGATTGGAGTTCCCAAGCGAGACCAATCCACCCACAACTTCATCGTTCGCTCGAGGACTGGTGTCTTCATCGCTTCTCGCGCGGATAAACAGCGAGGGAACCATGAACCCGGCCATCTTGCTTGTGGATGTTGCTTCGCCGAACCGCGATAGATTGCGGTCCTTCTTGCAAACCCAAAACTGCGATGTAATTGCCGCTCAGGATGCCGAGGCCGCGGTCCTCCATTGCCCCCGCGTGCAGCCCGATTTGGTCCTCCTCTACGACACCTTGCCGGACACCAGCAGTTTTGCGCTTTGCCGTCAGCTCAAAAAAGACCCCCTCAACCAGCTCACTCCCGTTGTTTTATTGAAGCCTTCGCCCGATCAGTGGGACATCCATCGGGGACAGGAAGCCGGCGCAACCGATATTTGGGCCCATCCTTCCTCGCTTTGGGATATGCTCCAGCGGATCCAGACTCTTCTGCGCCTGAAAACCTACATGGACGAACAGGCCCGGTCCGCGCTCTTTTCTCTCGCCCATAGCGTGGACTCGAAACAAAATCTCCGCAACGGCCATTCCGACCTGCTGCTCACCTATGCCGGGCAACTGGGCAAAAGTCTTGGTCTTGGCGACGATGACATCCTCGAACTCCGCCTCGCCTGCTGGCTTCACGACGTCGGCAAAATTTCCGTCCCGCAACGTATCCTCCTCAAGCCCGGCCCACTCGATGCGGCGGAGACTCGCATCATCCGCCAGCATCCGGTCATCGGCGAACAAATCTGCGCGCCCCTCAAATCGCTTCGCCCCATTCTCCCCGTCATTCGCCATCATCACGAAAGAATGGATGGCAGCGGCTACCCAGACGGCCTTCGTGGAGAAGCCATACCCCTGAAAGCCAGAATCCTGCAGGTCGCCGACATCTATGACGCGCTGACCACCGACCGCCCCTACCGCGAAGCCCTCCCTCACAACGAAGCGTTATCCATTCTCTTCGCCGAAGCCGCAAACGGCTGGCTCGACTCCTTCGTCGTCGCGAAATTCGCCCAAATCTCCAAGGGCCGCGAATACTTCCCCTTAAGAGGCCACACCATGCTCGCCTCCTACTACGCGTAGCACCGCCTTCGCTGTCGAGGGATCAAGTCGCCTTCCACACCATTCAGCCGTGAGACGTTTCCTGCCGCACGCCTGACAATTCAAGAAACTCACCCATACTTAGAGCTTGGCCCCCTTCCCGCTCTTATGCTCAAAATGGATCATGCCTCGCCTGGGAACAGAAGAGCGTCGCCGCAAAGGTCGCCTGAAGCTTTCGCGCGTGGTTCGCGTGCGCCCCTCCGAACCGGGCCTTACCGAATTCGATGAAATTCTTCCCACCCAGAACGCCGCGCAGGACAGCGTCTACTTCGTCTCCAGAAACAAAAAGTACAAAGCAGGCCTCCGAGTCTTCGTCACCTATCCTTACTCAGAAACTCCGGGTTCGATCAATCAGGAATCCCTTGGCAAAGTCGTGCGGATTGATGAACTCGACCATGGACGCCGCGGAATCGCCGTGCAGATTCTGATGCCTCTCTATCTTGGCGCCAAAGAAACTCTCCGCTGATCCGCGCGGCAGAAATGTCGCACTAGCCGCTCAGAAGCCTTCTCCCGTCACCTAGATGCGCGGGAAAGCGTTTCCGCCGTGAAAATCGCCAGCTTTCTGAACATTGGTTCCGCCAGCGCTTCTCTCTCTTCCACCGGCAATCGCAAGTGCTGCTCCACCTCCGCTTCCATCTCCTCCACCTCTTTGGAGAGCGCGTGCTCCTCCAGTCGCCCGAATAGCAATTTGTGCGCCCGCTTCCGCTCCATCACTTCCATTCCATCCAATATCTGCCGGTGCGAAGTCCCCTCCCAGATCGCCAGAATCATCGCCTCCCTCAGCCACCGCTCCGCGCCATACTCCGCCAGCACGCCCAGCCCTCCATGTACTTCGATCGCCCACTTCGCCGTATCCACCGCAAACTCCGCCGTCCAGTATTTCGCCAGGTGCGCCACCAGCCGGAATAACTGGTATCGCTCTGAATACGGCGACCGCTCCATCCACACCTCGTTCAGTAAATGCACCGACTCCCACGCCAGCGCAAAGGCCGATCGCAACCCTTTCATGCGCTCTTCAAACTGCCGCAGCAGCAGGGGATGCTCCAGAATCTTCTTCCCGAACGCTCTTCTCTTCTCCGCATACGAAAGCGCACCGGCCATCGCCCGCTGCGCCAGCGCCACGCTCACCACGCTGTTCGCCACCCGCGAAAGATTCAGCACCTCAAGAATCATGTAAATCCCCGAGTCCGCCGAACCCAACAAGTATCCCTCGCTCTCCTTCAGCTCCACCTCGCCGGTTGGAACCGAGCGCGTGGCGATCTTGTCCTTCAGTCGCCGCACAAAATAATTCAGCTCTCCATTCCCGCGCACTCGCGGCACCAGGAACAACGCTGCTCCTCGCACACCCCTCGCCGCCCCTTCCGGCCGCGCCGCCACCACCGCCAGCTCGGCACCCGCATTGCTCGTAAAATATTTTTCGCCCGTCAGCCGCCAGCCATCCCCCGCAGACCGCGCCGACGTCTCCACCGCGGCTCCCAGATCCGACCCGCCCTTGATCTCCGTCATCCACGTCGCGCCCTGCCACACGGAATCATCTTTCCGCAAAAGTTGCGGCAGAAATCGCCCCTGCAATTCCGCGCTCCCATATTTCGCCAGTGGCACGGCAGTCCCCAGCGACACGGTGTACGGGCAGCACACGCCCGGATCGTGGAACGAGATCACATGCATCAGCGAATACGTGGGAATCAGCGATTTCTCTTCCAACGCCCGCCAGATCACTCCGGCCCGGTAACCCCGCTTCAATATCGTCTGGTATTCGCGGGGGTAAAGAATCTCGTCCACGCGCTGCCCGTCACGATCGAACATCCGCAACCAAGGCGTTCCAGCGCGGTCAATGTCACCTGAAATCGCAACGCCTTCGCCCCTCCACCACGCTTCCTCGGCGACCAGCAAGTCAATGTGTGTAAGATCAAGGAGCCGGGCCTGCAAAAAACTCAACGGGGACCGCAGCCAGGAAAAGTCGCTCATTTCAGCGCATGTTAGGCGGTCACCACCACCAGGTCAAGCGGCCGGGCTTCCGGTCCCCGCAGGGGTGGCTTTATGCCGCCCCTTTGCCTTGGTAGCTGCCGCCTTCCGCCTGCCCGTAGCAAGAGGGAGGCGCGCCTTTGCCAATCCATCCCCGAACCTCTCCGCGCAAAAAAATAAGGGCGACTCGGTTTAACCCGCGTCGCCCTCTTTTGATTGATTCGCGAAGCTGCTGCTTCTCGTCTCCATTCACACGCAGCCGGTTCGGTTTTACCCTCCCCGCCTCCGGTGAATTTCTCCGGGAAGCTCCTCTTTTTGGTGCCTCTCACGATCTCGACTCGGTTTAACCCAAGCCGCATCCTTGAAAGTTCCGCCAAGCCATTCGCTTCCGCTTTCGTTCGCGCCAGCCCGGTTTAACCCGTGCCGCCGTGAACCTCGCCGCGAAGCTCTCTCCGCAACCCGTCGCGCCGGAAACTAGCTTGGTTTTACCCTCACCGTTTCCTGCACTTCGAATCGCGGCGCTTTTCTTCCGAGCCCAATCCATTCAGGGTGGGCTCGGTTTTACCCTCGCCTCCCCGCTGCATTGAACTCCGAAGTTCGCTCTTCTAATTCAACTCGATATTGACTGGCTCGGTTTTACCCTCGCCGCCTTCTCTGAATTGACTCGTGAAGTTTCTCTTCCCGATCAATCTGTGGGCATAGTAGGAGCACCGCGAAAACTTGGCAAGTGGTTTCTCGCCGCAACCCTGAGGATATTTGTGCATGACTGTGCAAAAGTCCTCCGCAAGAAATTACTGAACAAATGCATCGCCGTCTCGGGTTTCCGGCGCAAAACCTGCCTGCCAGCCTAATCCTCATTTCACTCCACACTGTTCCCCTCCAATAAACCTTTCAGCACTCCGCAACTCCAAAATCTCGATTCCCCCCTCATTCAACAACTGCCCCTGACAGCCATTTTGTCTCTACCACTCCCAACCAGCCGCCACCAAAATCGCAAGCCATGGAGTTTTCCATACGCACTGCTGACATCGGCGACCTGAATCGCATTCTGCATCACCGCCGAGCAATGTTCGAAGAAATGGGATTCCGGGATATCAGAACACTCGACCGCATGGAAGACTTCTCGCGACAGTATTTCCGTGAAGCTCTGCTAGCCGGCGCGTACAAAGGCTGGCTGGCCCAACAATCGAGCGGCCGGATCGTGGGCGGTGGCGGGATTTTGATCGCCGATTGGCCGGGCTATCCCGGCGAAAATCACGCCAAGCGCGCGTGGATTCTGAATCTGTACACGGAGCCCGAAACACGCCGTCGCGGCGTAGCAAGACAATTGTTGGAAGTGCTGCTTGACTGCTGCCGTGTCGAAGGATTCAGCGCTGTTTCACTTCACGCCAGCCCCGCCGGACGCCCACTCTATGAAACCGTCGGTTTCCAGCCCACAAACGAAATGAAGCTCGTGCTGTAGCGAAAGTTGAGCAATTCCCGCGCGCAGAACCAGCCTGCCTAACCCGGTATGAGATCGCGAAGCCCGCAGTGCACCCGGAATTTTCAAACGAAATCTACTGACGCAGAGAAGTGGCTGGCGAGCTGCCGTTCGCCTTCGAGCCAGGGGCAGTTTGCTCCAGGCGAATTATTTTGTATCCCTCTGGAATCTCGAACAAGGCCGGGTCCGGCTCGATTTGCCTTATATCGCTGATGACCGTCGTAATTTCTCGCCTCGGCTTGTCGTCTAGAATATAATGACCCATCTTCGTATCCAGCGAAACGGAACACCAGTTTTCAAAAACGCGCACGGGCGCTGCACCGGATAACTTCGCTTGAGCAGAGCTGTAGTAGCTTATTCTCTCCCCACGAGCCTCTACTCCGTCCACCAACTTGTGTCCAAGATATTCAAACTTCCCTTCTGGCCCCGTGTAGGGAGGATTCTTCAAATCAACCTCTTCGCAATACGGTTGGTTGGATACTTTTTCTGGGCCGGGCCATTTTTCGATCCTAGCGGTTTGTCGGGCAGGTAGAAGAATCACAGAAGTTCCGCAGTCGTCAAGAATCGAAATATCCATTGGAATGTTTTCAGAAGGGTCATCGCTTCCGTCGTAAAATCGCTCCACTCTTATGCGCCCCTTGCTGTCGCGAAACAGGTTCGACTTGGTCACCATTACGCGTTTCGTCTCATTACTGCCGTAAGTCACGATCTTCGTGACTTCCTTGGCTTGATATGGCTTCCCTTGCGAGTTTGAGACCTGATCGTCTGACACAGTGCCCCGATTCGGACATTGCGCCAGCGCGCCTTCTGCCGCAAAAGTCAGTCCCAAACATACGAGAATGGGGATCAGCGCGCGCCGGGCAAAGATAGCGGCAGATTCCATTTGAGTTGCTCCTAGTATCTGGCCGAAGTATACAACGACCACTCGCGCACGCAACGATACCGCAACCCTTTCTCACGAGCCAGGTCCTTATCTGGCTTTCGTCGTCGTGATCACCACCACGCTGACCAGCACAAGTACCGTCCCCAATATCGTCCGCAGCCCCAACTCTTCCCCGCCCAGAAAATATCCCAGGACCACCGCAACCACCGGATTCACGTATGCGTACGTCCCCACCTTCGTCAGCGACTCATGGTGCAACAACCACACATAAGCTGTGAACGCAATGATCGATCCCGCCACAATCAGGTACACCAACGCGATCCACGCTCCCCGCGAAACACTCGCTAAATGAAAATTCCGGCATTCCCCCAGCGCGCAGGAAATCGCCGCCAGGAACACTCCCCCCGCCAGCATCTGCGCACCCGAACTCACTATTTTCGATTCCGGCAGCGGCACCTTCCGCGTCAGCGCCGACGCAATCGACCAGCTCATCGCCGCGACAATCAGCGCCACCGCCCCCAACCGGTCAATCGGCGCCCCGCCGAAATTCAGTGACCGGCTCACCAGCGCACCTACTCCTCCCAATCCAATCAACAACGCCACCACCAAACGCGCCGTAAGCCGTTGCGTCTCCAAAATAAAGATCTCCCCAAGCGCCATGAACGCCGGAATCGTCCCCAGCATCACCGCCGCCAATCCCGAAGCCACCCGCTGCTCCGCCCAAAACACCAACCCGTAATCGCCCACAAAAATCAGAAACGCAACTAAAGATATCGAGGCCCATTCCCGTCCGCCAGGTGCTCGCCCACCGCGCGCTCGCGCCCACCCATAGAGCGCCACCCCGGCGATCAGGAATCGCATCGCCGCCAGCAAAAACGGGGGCACCTCCCGCACCCCCACCCGGATCGCATAAAATGTCGATCCCCAAACAAAATAAATAATCCCAAACGCTAGCAGCGTCTTCCACGCCGGACGATGTGTCGAGGCATCCATATCAGTTCAGCCGTTAAGGATCATCACGCCACACGGCGACCGGCACTTTCTTTTGGGAAGTGGGTTGAATGCGAAACTCGTGGCCCTTCGTCCGCGATGCTAATTGACCGTCAGACTAATCGGCGGAACCGCCGGAGTTGCCACCGGGGTTGTGGTGATCGCGATGCTCGTCGTTCCCGTCACGGTTACATTCAGAGTCCCACTCGTAGACGGCAAGGTACCAGCATCTCCCAGGTAATGCACTCTGATCGAGTGTGTTCCAACCGGCAACGC
>Ga0207031_10386_pt1 | contig 10211 bp, 10 predicted proteins | sample Alteio_BWMinCont_37_FD_153278 | JGI IMG/M metagenome (GOLD analysis project Ga0207031, IMG submission 153278) | Enriched cells from forest soil in Barre Woods Harvard Forest LTER site, Petersham, Massachusetts, United States -... | ecosystem: Environmental > Terrestrial > Soil > Temperate forest >... | reverse complement strand
ACTGTTGGTTAGCTTCCCCAGGGGCCGTCGCGGGCCGCTGAACAATGTTCGAGACACGCTGTTTTGCGTCTTTCGCCAGCGTTCGGACCCTACCTAGGAAAGACTCGGTTGCGTCGGTGTATGTATAAACACTTTGATGTTCGGCGACGAACCTGTCAACGGAATCAATCAGACGAAAGAGGGAGGTTGCCTCGTGGATCAGGCTATCTTGTGGGCCTGACATAACTCGCCCAGATCTGGGGGCGGTGTTCGTCTAGGCTGTTCAAAATTCCAAAGCGCCTTAATCTGCAGCTTCGAGAAAAGAGCCAGCAACTCACCCGCCTTCGTCCGTTTGGTATCATCCCCGTCAGTGTCTTGTAAGAGCTCGGAAGTAAGCCTGATCGCGTCGGTGATCTGGTCCGAAGTCCAGGCTTCTTCGAGAGTACGTACTTCCTCGTAGCTGCTCAGAACAGCTGCAGATCTCTGACCAAACCGATAGGAGTCGCGGGATTGCACTGACTTCAGCGCTTCCAGAGCCTCCTCTAGCGCGTCGCGTTGAAGCTGCTTGCCCCCGTTGATGTAATCGAGGAGCGATGAGATAACCTTCTGGCAGAACTCGGCCAGAATCAGAAACTGCGTGCGGCTTTGAAGGCCAGCCGGCATCTAGTGCCTCCTTTTATCATCTTCTCAAGGTTATCGACCGAGGTCGGCAGATTCGTTAGCGGACTTGGCGATGTTAGCATGGCCAAACCCAAAACATATCGGCGCAAGTATGTTTGCTTCTCTAGTCGCAAGTATACTTGCAAGCAGATCCCGTTTCAAGCTAAAATTCTACGGACTAGTGCCAGGGCCTTGGTATGGAAACATCGCTCACGCCCGCGCAAGCGCGCACGAAATTCCGCAGAGAGATCCAGGCATACTTCCGAACTCTGGTTAATGATGTCCGTTCAGCAGATGGCTCGCTACCGGAAGTCGGAAAACAGATCGGCGTCACACGGCAGATGCTGGAACAGTATGCTGCCGGCTCCCTGCCGAAAGCCGATGTGCTCTTGACCGCAATGCTGAAGTGGGACTGGATTGTAAGAATAGATAATCCTGGCGCCACACCTGCATGGTGCGAGTTCTCGATGAGCGACGTGGACAAAGAAAGCAAGAAGCTAAAGCGTCAACCACTTCAACTTTCGCTCTTAGACGCCCTCACCGAGCTCGATGGTCAGTTGGATGCGGTAAAGAAAAGCGTTGCGAGGGTCGAGTCTGAAGTGGACCGATCGCTCGGCAAATCCGCGTGACTGCGACGCAAGTTTACTTGCAACGTCTTTCGACGCCCGTGCCGATGTACGCTGGCTATCTGACAACTCTGTGGACCTTGAATCTGGCAACACTGTCCGTGCCAAAATTGGGTTTCTCAAGGAGCGCGCCCCTTAAAGATCTTGACGCCGAAACGATATGTAACAATCGCTTTCTCGCCTCATTCCTCTCGCCCAGTGCTGCCATTTCGGCCATAAAACTTGCTTTCTGCCTGGAGATGCCCAGAAGAATGTCTTGAGACCAGTACTGAGCAGCTTTGAGGAGTATTTACAATGCAGTATGAATGCAGTATCATTTAAGTATGCCTCGCTACACTATTGACTTCGATGATGACTTCGACAAAACCCTTACAGACTTGGTGAAGAACAGCGACGCCACGACTAAGGCCGACGTGATCCGCCGCGCAGTCGCGACCTACAGCTACTTGAAGAAAGCACAACAATCAAACAAGAATGCGAAAGTGGCAATCACTCAAGACGACAAAGTAACGAAGGAGATTGTACTCCCCTAGAAGGATGCCACAACCGGAAACAGTTTCATCCGATGAGATCTTGCGCGCCGCCGGTGCAGAGCATCCTGTCACCGAAGGGACCTTCCTTCAAAAGACAGGTCTGCTCCTAGCAGCGAGCGTTGGCGCTCTTGCCACGTTGGTGACCGTGGCACTTGTCATCAAATGGATCTGGTACGCGCCCGCGATTCCGGCGATCTCAGCCGACATGGATCACGAAAAGGTGCGCGCGCTGATCGAGAACTACAAGCAGCTACAGCAGGTCACCGTCGAACCGTTCACGACTCTGTTCGACTCGATAGTGGTGAAAGTCTTGCTCCCCGTTTTCACGAGCATCCTTGGCTACATCTTCGGCTCGCAGAGCGGCAAGTCCAGGAGCTGAGTCATTTACTGATACGCCGCAATCCCCGTCACCCGCTCGCCAATCACCAGCTTGTGGATATGCTCGGTGCCTTCGTAGGTCTTCACTGTTTCCAGATTACACATGTGGCGCATGATCGGATATTCATCCATGATGCCGTTGGCGCCCAACAGATCGCGGCTTAGGCGCGCGCATTCCAGCGCCATACCGGCGTTATTGAGTTTCAGCATTGATATGTGTGCCGGCTCCAGCTTGCCGAGATCCTTCAAGCGGCCTGCGTGCACTGCCAACAATTGAGCCTTGGTGATCTCGGTGACCATCCACGCCAGCTTTTCCTGCACTAGTTGATGGCTCGCGATCGGCCGGTCGTCAAACTGCTTGCGGAGGATGGAATATTGGCGCGCAGTTTCGAAGCAATCCATCGCCGCGCCCAATACGCCCCAACCGATGCCAAAACGCGCTTGGGACAGGCAACCCAACGGACCTTTCAACCCCTGCGCACCAGGGAGCATCGCGGAGTCAGGCACGCGGCAATCCGTCATCGCTAAACTGGATGTCACCGAAACGCGCATGGACATCTTGCCGTGGATTTCGGAACTGGTGAAACCGGGCGTGCCTTTTTCCACCAAAAATCCGCGAATGCCTTCATCCGTGCGCGCCCACACAACGGCGATATCGGCCACCGATCCATTGGTGATCCAAGTCTTTTCGCCGTTCAGGTTCCAGCAGTTCCCTTCCTTCTTCGCGCGCGTCTGCATGCCGGCGGGATTTGAGCCGAATCCCGGTTCAGTGAGTCCGAAGCATCCGATGGCCTTGCCCGATTGCAATTTCGGAAGCCAATGTTCCTTTTGTTCCTGGGACCCATACGTCAAGATCGGATACATCACCAAGGCACCCTGCACGGAAGCGAAACTGCGCAGTCCCGAGTCAGCGCGCTCCAGCTCCTGCATCACCAATCCATATTCAATGTTGCTCATGCCCGCGCATCCGTAGCCTTCCAAGTTGGCGCCCAGAAATCCGAGCCGGCCGAATTCAGGGATCAACTCCTTTGGAAAACGCGCGTCGCGGAAGCAATCGCGAACTAGGGGGATGGCGCGATCCTCCACGAATTGGCGCGCGGTTTGGCGAACCAATAGTTCCTGTTCGGAGAAGAGAGAATCTATTTGGAGATAGTCGACACCGGCGAAGCGGGACATTCGCCCATTGTATCGGAGACTGGGGCTAGGGACTGGGGATTGGGGACTTTACGCTACGCGCCGGATTACTCTGGCCGGCAGCGTGATCAGGGCCCACACCAGTTCCAGGACGCCGCCTACTGCGATTCCTACCAAGCGAAATGGAAGCAGGAACAGCCAGACGATCGGATAGAGGATCAATGCGAACAACGCCAGCGGCCAGCACAGAATAAAGAGTATGCACCACAGAAGAAAACCGACCATAGCAGGCCTCCTTTGTAACCTACGCCGTCAGACTGGGATTAGTTCCAGAAGAATGGAGCGGGAGACGGGATTCGAACCCGCGACATCGACCTTGGCAAGGTCGCACTCTACCAGCTGAGTTACTCCCGCGCTTGCCCGAGATTTCAATTGTCGCGCTTCCGGCGGCTGGCTGTCAAATGAAGCTGCAAGCCTCACCAGGTTGCTAGTTTACGGAATAGTCATAATTCAAAGCCACCCTCTATTCCAACATTTGGATGGGATACTGTTTTATGTAATACGCTGAAAACAATGATGATAAGTGGTCAAAAAATTCTGGCTGCACGATGTTGGAATCGTGCTACACTGCGATTCGGAATCAAAGCCAACCGAGACTGCTCGCAACGTCTCGAATCGGTTCCCTCTAAGAATCGAAGCTTGAATTATAGAATTTCCACAGGTTGTGGAAATCGTGTGCAAAACGTGTGGGGTACGTTACGAACGAATGAATATCTGGGACGAGATAAAGAGTGTGATTTCTACCAAAATCACCACAGAGGCATATCAGAACTGGCTGTCGAAAACGTCTTTCCTCAGGTCGGAAGGGTCCCGGTTGTGGGTCGGCGTGCCGGACGTGGTCACCAAGGATTGGATTCAGCAGGAGTACAACAGCGAGATCTGGGCCGCCATCCGCGACCGCAACTTCGGGATTCGCCAGATCGTGTTTGAGCTCTCAGGCTCTTCAGACGAAACCGGCCGGAAGAACTCCGGCGACGAGAAAGTTGAAATCACTTTTTCGCCTTCCATCAGTTTGAACCCGAAGTTTACTTTCGAGACTTTCGTGGTCGGTTCCTGCAACCAGTTTGCCCACGCTGCCGCGCAAGCTGTGGCAACCGGACCCTCACAGACCTACAATCCACTGTTCATTTACGGTGGAGTGGGGATGGGGAAGACGCATCTGATGCACGCCATCGGACGGTCTTTGGTGGATCAGCACACCGGGATGAAGATCATCTACACGTCGAGTGAGCGCTTCATGAACGAGATGATCACCTGCATCAAGACCGATCGCATGCAGCTTTTTCATAAGCATTACCGGTCTGCTGACGCGCTGCTTATCGATGATATCCAGATTCTGGCCGGGAAGGAACGCACGCAGGAGGAATTCTTCCACACGTTCAATGAGCTGTTCGAGCACCAAAAGCAGATCGTGATCTCCAGTGACTCGCCTCCCAAGAATACGCCCGGCTTGGTGGAGAGATTGCGCTCCCGTTTCGAGTGGGGTCTCATGGTGGACGTGCAGCCGCCGGATCTGGAAACAAAAATGGCGATTCTGGACATGAAGGCTGAGGCAGATGGCGTGAAGCTTCCGGAAGAAGTACGAATCTATATTGCGACCAAAACCAAATCCAATGTCCGAGAGTTGGAGGGCGCCCTGGTAAAGCTGATGGCTTATTCCTCAGTGACCGGCACACCCGTCACTTTGGCTATGGCGCAGCAGGTGTTAAAGCATCTCACACAGGGTCCAGAGCGAAGGATTACGATTGAGTCCATCGTGAAAGCGGTCGCCGAGAAATTCTCTTTGCAGCCTTCCCAACTCAAACAGAAGACCAACGAGCGCAAGATTGCCTACCCGCGGCAAATTGCGATGTTCCTCGCCAAGGAGCTGACGTCTGCTTCCCTACCCGAAATTGGGCGCGCCTTCAGCGGTAAGCACCACACCACCGTATTGCACTCGGTTCAGAAGATTGACAAGCTGCGCCAACGCGACCCAGATTTGAACAGCCTCATCCACAACCTAATCGATTCTATCCATTAGGCTTATGCGCTTTTTCCACATTTGGCCCTCAATTTTGCCTGTTAGTACTGTGCGTGAAGGGCTGAGCCTGGGACTTTTGCTCAGTACCGCACCTCGCGATCCACAGGTTGGAGTGGCGGGAAGCTTCTGGATTTTGTATAATTTAGAGAGAAATCAACATTTCAACAGGCCCTACTAATACGGTTCTAAAATGTAGCTTCTTCAGGTGCTAAGAAACAGCAGTAGAGCAAGCCAGGGTTGAACCGGGTGTTTGAACAAACCTTGGCTTGGTTCCGGGAAAGGTGAGTGGGGGAAACGATGGAGTTCACGGTTAGCAAGACGGATCTGGTGCGTGAATTGAGCCTGTCGCAAGGCGTGGTGGAGAAGAAAACCACTATTCCGATCTTGTCGAATGTTTTGGTGGAAGCGATAGGCGACCGGATCAATTTAACGGCGACGGACCTGGAGTTGGGGATACGCAGCTCTTGCCCGGCTCGCGTTAAGAAACCGGGTGCTGGCACAATTCCGGCCAAGCGGCTGTTGGATTATGTTCGCTTGCTTCCCGATGCCGATCTCGAAGTAAAGCTACAGGAGAATCAGTGGGCCAGTTTGGTATGCGGCCGCTCGCGTACCCGCATCGCCGGGATGTCGCGCGAGAGTTTTCCAGAGCTTCCTCAAATGCCGGATGTATTGGCGCAGATTCCGGTAGGGCTGCTGGCATCCATGATTTCGAAGACAATCTTCGCCATCTCAATGGAAGAATCGCGCTTTACATTGAACGGGTCGCTGCTGCTTTTGAAGAATAATAGCCTCGGGATGGTGGCCACGGATGGACATCGGCTGGCGATGGTGGAAAATACCGTGGACCTGCCTGGCGTTACTACCCCATTCCGCGCGTTGCTCCCGCGCAAAGCCATGGGCGAAATTCTGAAGCTGGCGCAGGACTCAAGTCCGGAAGCCACCATTCAATTTTCCGGTGACGAGAATCACCTGTTTTTTCAACTGGGCGATCGGTTGCTGCTCAGCCGCAAGCTGACAGGTAACTTCCCGGATTTTGAGCGCGTGCTTCCCAAGGATCATCCTCATTCGGTGGCGCTTGATCGGGAAGAGCTGCGCAAATCGATTGAACGCGTCGCGCAGTTTTCGGATGAGCGTTCGCGTGCTGTCCGCATGCGCGTGCAGGAGGGTGAATTGCACATTCATTCTTCCCTTTCCGAAACCGGGGAGAGTGAGGAGAGTCTTCCGGTGGGGTACGACGGAAGTCCTGTGGAGATCGGTTTTAATGCCGGCTACATGCTGGATTTCCTGCGAGCCACCACAGAGGCGCAAGTAGCTTTTCATTTCAAGGATGCGCATAGCGCGGGCGAACTGCGTCCATCCGGCGACGGTGCCGCCAATTACAAATATCGGTATGTGGTGATGCCGATGCGGATCTGAACCGAGCCCCGCGCGTGAGCAAGGGGATTTTGGCGGCAGGAAGCAGAAGGCAGTAAGGACTGAGCAACAATAAACATGGCAACAAAAGAAGTTACTCCGGTGGAAATATACGATTCCCGCAATATCAAGGTGCTGGAAGGCCTGGAAGCGGTGCGCCTGCGCCCCGCGATGTATATCGGCTCGGTTACCGAGAACGGGCTGCATCACCTGGTCTACGAAGTGGTGGATAACTCGGTGGACGAAGCTCTAGCCGGGTTCTGCGACACCGTTAATGTCACGATCCACATCGATAACTCTCTCACCGTAGTCGATAACGGCCGAGGTATTCCAGTAGACCTGCATGAGGAAGAAGGTATTTCCGCCGCCGAAGTAGTAATGACCAAGCTGCACGCTGGTGGCAAGTTCGATTCCAAGAGTTATAAAGTCTCGGGTGGTTTGCACGGCGTGGGCGTTAGTTGCGTGAACGCGCTTTCGGAAGTGCTGCAACTCGAGATCTGGCGCGATGGCTATACCTGGGAGCAGGAATATCAGAAGGGCGTGCCTAAGGCGCCGCTCGCCAAGGCCGGCAAGGCTGGGAAAAAGACGGGAACCAAGATCACGTTCAAGCCGGACTCCACCATCATGACCGCGCTTGAATTCAATTACGACACCTTAGCCCAGCGACTGCGTGAACTGGCCTTTTTGAACAAGGGCCTCACCATCACACTGATGGATGAGCGTGTGGACCCCGTGAAACAGAGCGAGTTTCACTATAGCGGAGGCATTGCCGAATTTATCCGGCATCTGAATCGCGGCAAGTCCGTGTTGCACGAAAAGCCGATCTACTTCGAAGGCGAGCGGGAATTGAACGGCGGCCTTTTGTCCATGGAGCTGGCTCTCCAATATAACGACGGCTACTCGGAAAACGTGTTCAGCTTTGCGAACAACATCAATACCGTGGACGGCGGATCGCACTTGAGTGGTTTCCGCAGCGCGCTGACCCGCACCATTAATTTCTACGGGCAACAGGCCGGGCTGTTCAAAGATGTGAAAGAAAATTTAACCGGCGATGACGTGCGCGAGGGTCTCACGGCGGTGGTAAGCGTGAAGCTGCCGCAGCCCCAGTTCGAAGGGCAAACCAAGGGCAAGCTGAACAGCGATATTCAGGGTTTCGTGGTTCAGTTCGTAAACGAGAAGCTGGGTGAGTATTTCGACAAGAATCCGACAGTGATGCGCAAGATCGTCGGCAAGGCGATTGACGCCGCGCGCGCCCGCGAGGCCGCCCGCAAAGCCCGCGATTTAACCCGTCGTAAAGGCGCGCTCGATTCGGGCGGTCTGCCGGGCAAGCTCTCGGATTGCCAGGAGAAGGATCCGGAGCGCTGCGAGTTGTTCTTTGTAGAGGGTGAATCGGCCGGTGGCACCGCGAAATCCGGCCGCGACCGGCGCTATCAGGCCATTTTGCCGCTCAAAGGCAAGATCCTGAATGTGGAGAAGGCCCGCTACGACAAAATGCTGGGGCATGAAGAAATCCGCTCGATGATTACCGCCATCGGAACCGGCATCGGGCTTACGGATTTCGATGTCACCAAGCTCCGTTACCACAAGATCATCATCATGACAGACGCCGATGTGGACGGGTCGCACATTCGCACGCTGCTGCTGACGTTTTTCTTCCGCCACATGCAGGAGCTTATCAAGCGCGGCAACGTCTTCGTTGCGCAACCACCGCTGTACCGCATCAAAAAGGGCAAGTCCGAAAAGTACATCAAGGATGATAAAGAGTTTACGCGTGAGATCCTGCGGCGCGCTACGGAGAACCTGTCGGTAGAAACCAAACCCGGCGTGCGTCTGGAAGGCGCCGAATTGCGCAGCTTCCTGATGTCCCTGGATGAATACCAGCAGATGTTCCGGCGCGTGGAGCGAAAGATGCGCGATGCCCGTGTGGTGGAGATCCTGGCTAACGTCGAGTACAAGCTGGACACCAAGGCCGACTTCCACGAAAAAGTCAACTTGGAACCCGTGCTCCAGGCGTTGAAGGCTGCCAAGGTGGACGCTAAGCTGGAGCGCGAGGAAGAGCACGAAGCATGGAAGGTGGAATATCTGGATCCCACCAAGGGAACGCGCACCATCGATCAGGATCTGGTGTTGCAGCCCGAGTACCGCAGGATGCGAACCATCGCCCGGCAGGTAGCCAAATACAATCAGCCGCCGTTCACGGTTATTCGCGAGACGAAGCAAGAGTCGAAGCCGGACTGGCGCGAGCTGCTGGAGCACGTGAAGAGTGAAGGCATGCGCGAGGTTTCCATTCAGCGCTATAAAGGTCTGGGCGAGATGAACGCCGAACAACTGTGGTCCACCACGATGAATGCCGAGACCCGCACGTTACTCAAGGTTGATCTGCAGGATCTCGCCGAAACAGAAAACATCTTCTCGACGCTGATGGGCGAGGACGTAGAAAGCCGCCGCAAGTTCATTGAAGAGAACGCGCTGGATGTGCGGAATCTGGATGTGTAGCTGCTCCCGCGTACGCTACGAGGGCATCTCATCACCTTTGCGTGGCGTCTTACCGCCCTTACGCTTCATGATCTTGTCGAAGGCCTTGAAATCGGCCCTCGCCTTCCGGTCCGCGAAGTATGTGGCCGTTTGAAGCGCGGAAACCTTCTCGGCTACCGCCGTGGCTACGAACTGATTGATACTCGTCCGGTCTTCCCTGCTAAGCCGCGCAACCGCCTCTTTGAGGGAACGCGGTAGCCGCAAGGGATATGTTTGGGTCTCTTTCATCGTTTGATCCTCGCCATCGCTTCTCGCGGAAGTAGAACGTTCACCCCGAATCGGGACGGGGCAGTTCCATAATCCCGCACGTTGAATGTCACCACAGCATCGGCCCTGCCGTTGACGGCCGCCTCCAGCACCATCTCATCGTTGGGATCGCGCAATAGGGGGCGCCACAAAAAATGTGTATGCACGGGCTCTGCCATGCCGATGACGGCATTCAGAAATCTCGACATGCCGCAACGAAAGCCCCGCCGCCATCCGGTGCTCGGGTCTCCGGCAGACGGCCTCGTATTCCACCGCAAGTGGCACACTAAGCAACAAGGTCGCCTTCTTTTCTCTCGTCGCCCCAACGATGGCGGCGGAGGCGCCGGCCGGACTCCGCAGGGCGGCGACTACGACATCCGTGTCCAGCACGAACCTCACATCACGGACGATATCATATCCTCGATGATGATGTCATTCATGAATTCAAGAATAAGGCTTTGATGCCAGACGCCTTGGCTGCTCTGTTCAAAGCGACATCCCGAGAGGCTAGCGGAAGGCCCTTGCGGAGCGACAGTTCGAGATAGGTCGCATCGTACGCTGAGAGCGCGTATTTCTTAGCCAATTCTGAAGTCTGGCCGAGTGCAAAGCGCGAGCACTCGTCATCGA
>Ga0207031_10385_pt1 | contig 10222 bp, 8 predicted proteins | sample Alteio_BWMinCont_37_FD_153278 | JGI IMG/M metagenome (GOLD analysis project Ga0207031, IMG submission 153278) | Enriched cells from forest soil in Barre Woods Harvard Forest LTER site, Petersham, Massachusetts, United States -... | ecosystem: Environmental > Terrestrial > Soil > Temperate forest >... | reverse complement strand
TACTGCTGCATGGCGGTGGCAACAATCTGCGATTCGGGTCCCATTTTGGCGATCACGGCATTGACTGCGGGCGTGTTTTCCAGACGCAGACGCGCCCCCATCGGTAGAGAGGTGCTGGATTGCGACGAGACAGCGACCTCGTGAGAAGCGGGATAGGTGTACTGCGGGTTGATGTCGCTACCGGGGAGTGTGAAACGCAGTGCGTGGTCGATGGCACCCTGACCGCCCTGCGAAACAGGGAGGGCCTCGTCGGGCCGGAGCAGACCCGCCAGGATCGACAGGCCCGCAGCATCCGCCGAGCCCTCACCAAGTGTGCGGAAGGTGTCCGTGTTCATGTTCCAGACAGCTTCCTCGGCCGCTTCCCATTTACCAGTGGTGTTAGTCACATCGGTGGGACGCGACGCTCCAAATAATTCATAGGCGATGTTGTTATCCTCATCCCAGATGATGAGGTGGGAATCGCCGCGGCCACCCGAGCTGTAGACCGGGCCATTGAGGTTCGGCCCGTCCATGTAATCTCCCTCGATTACGGCGTTGGCCGGGATCGGAACGGGAACGATGTCGCTCTCGCTGGGGTAGACATCGATGACGACATTCACCTTCGACACCGAGTTGCCGTGAACGACATTGAACGGAATACCGTACAGTTGCGAGGTGCCATAGGGACCACTGGGACTATCGTAACCCAAGTCGGGATGGATCTTGATCGACGTACCGATGTGAGTGATGATGGCCGCGGAATTAGCGGCCACGGGTGCGTTGGCGATATTCTGGTTAATGGGGTAGTTCGAGGGGAAGAGCTGCTGACCCAACAGCGACGGCACGACTCGGTGTTCCAGTTCCTCCAGATCCCTACCGACATTGCGAATGGTGCCGTGCGGCTTGCGTACCAACCAACGCCCCAGCGCTCGACCGGTAAGCCGGCGAGGAATCTCATTCACAAGATCGTCCACAATGCGAGACAAACGAGACATAGCTTGCCCTCTGTGTGTTTGGGTTCCTATCGGCTAACAAAAACCGTGACTACCAGAGATCATTCACGCGAGTTCTTTTCAGACGTCCGTGTATCTGACAGGAAGGGCGGTCTGTCATTTCAATGCGTAGGCATTACGGTCCAAAGGGGCTGTTCCTCAAGCGGACCTGAGAAAAATGGGAACGTGATTCCGGGCATAGACTATATAGATCAAAAATCTCATCAACGCCCGAGCTAACTTCAAAAGTGCACACGATTGTTCCTCTTGTAAGATCCATAACCCAAATAAAAGTGCCGAATGTTCCGGTGTCCCCGACGACTGGAATTCGAACCGAACGACCTGCCGAAGCGCCTGAAGAGATCAGTAGCTCGGCGGCCAGTACGAGTCCGTAGCTTGCAGCGATGTGAAGTTCGGATCCCCCAGATTGACCGCTTATGATCGAAGGCTTTCGGGCCTTCATACTCTTCCGAACACCTGGGGATGACGTCGGCTGATATTCCGACCACATCCGCCAGGGTATTTTGACTCTGGTCAGCGCTTTAAAGCCGTAAGTGCGTTTTCCGAAGAATTGCACCCACTGAAACTGAAAACTAACAATCAATCCAGGTCGTACCGTAGCGAATCACAAACTGCCAGCTTCCAATGTTTTATCGGTGATGCACGCCATTGTTCGTCGTCCCCTGATTCCAATTGTGATTCGGACTGTGCCAGTTGTTGAATGGTACGGAATTATTGAAGTTCACCGGGTTGTTGTTATTGGCGCTGGAGGAGTTCGCCAAGCGAGATAACCCAACGTTTCCCGTGTAGGGAGAGTAGTAGCTCAGATACGACGCCAGTCCGAACGGAGTGATAATCGTCCCTCGGCGCTCCGACATGTTACCGGTGAATGGAGAATAGATGCTCGTATAGCTCCCTCTGCTCCAAAGCGTGTTCATCGATCCCGATGTTTCGCTCATGAAGCCAGTCATGGGCGAATGGAAATTCTTGTACCTTTGCGGACCGTAAGCGGTCAGGTTCATACCCGATTGCTCAGTTCCACCGAAAGCTGGCATCGTATATCCGTAACGATTTGGGCGTGCGATTCGACTCCGAAGAATAAAGTCGCTGCAACTGCAAACAGGAACTTATTCATGATTGCAACTCCTGAAGTTAGAACTCGGCTTAATCCCCAATTTGATTTGCCGGTCTCTGACTCATCCGATGGACGCACCCCACCCTACGCGTGGGAGCGTCAGCATGCACCTGGAATTGAGTCTGGAATTGCCGGTCGTCAAGACATGGCTTGAGAGGGGCTTGGACCTGCGGAACACAGAATCGGGACGCTGACGCAGTTTACTCGATCGTCGATTCGGCTGCCGTCAGGAGATGTTCCCTTCTTCTGCCAGTATTATCCTGACCGAGGACCTGGCGGCTGAAATGATGCTGCCCGAGTTTTCCTGGATGGTGCCGGATGTAGGGAAGAGAGAAGCGAAGGGGGTATTTCCGAACCAGAACTGGCACGGCTCGTAGCCGCATAGCCGAAGTTGCAGGAATCCGTCAAAGCCGCAATCACTGCACTGGTGGGGTACGACTAGAATTCATTGCTGATTGTTACGAAAAAAGAATGGTCTGAAGATGGACGAAAAGCCTATCGAACAACTGCTGACCGCCCGCCAGATACTTTTCTGCCAACACTACGTAGAACGCGGCAACGCAACGCGGGAGTTACCATCAAGTGACTGAGGACCATTACCGAGAATCGGCGCACACTGGAGCGAAGCCAACAGAACCGGACAAAGCACGCAAACTAAGATTCCTCAAAGAATGAAGCTCAAGTTCATTCCAAGTCGATCTAGTCCCGTATTGTCCAAACATTCTAATGACCCTATCGGGATTTGAACCCGAGTTTTGGCCTTGAGAGGGCCACGTCCTAGGCCGCTAGACGATAGGGCCGAAGCGAGTGTTTTGTAATCCTTGTTGGAAGATAAGTCAAGTAGCCCGAAACCCCAGCTGCTTCTTGAAGTGGCACCACGAACTCAAACAATCGAGTGTACAATATTTCGGAATAGTCTGGTAAAATTGGGCCGAGCATAATTACTCCATCGATTTCCTCAGACGAAAGATGAGATCCGAGGTGGCGAGCCCCGCAAGGGCCAAGTCGTGAAATTGGAGCCAGGAAGCTGAAAGCAGGATATGGGCATTCAAGACCGTGATTATTACCGCGAAGGATCGAGCGGCTTCCTTGATGCTTGGGGGCGGCAAGGGGCTGTAGTCTGGCTTGTTGTTATCACTTCAGTGATCTTCTTTGCTCAATGTCTCACCGGTGGGGCAAGACAATCGGAGCTGGTTCAAGTTGGTGAATATTCACTCGATGGTGTGCGGAGTGGCGAGGTCTGGAGATTGATCACACCACTTTTCCTTCACGCCTCTCTGTGGCATCTTTTTTTTAATATGCTCGTGCTTTCCTGGGCTGGCATGCGAATCGAGGAATTGTACGGTTCCAGGGAGTTTGTGATCTTTTACTTCGTTGCCGGCCTGTTCTCACAAGGGATTTTTCTGCTGTCACAAGTGGTAGGGTTTACGAATCCATTGGCTACGGCAATCGGTGCGAGCGGAGCTGTGACCGCGGTTTTCATGCTGTTTGCGATCCATTATCCTCATCAAAAAGTCTTGCTCTATTTTGTGATTCCCGTGCCGGTCTGGTTGCTTGTAATACTTTTCATTGCCAGAGATCTTTGGGGTGCTGTAGGACTCGGGGCAACCGGAATCGGTTACTTCGCCCACTTGGGTGGTGCTCTTTTTGGGTTTCTTTACTATCAGTCTGGTTTGCGATTCAGTAGACTTTTTGACCGGTTGCCGACGCGAACCGCTTCACGCAGAGCACGTCCCACACTACGACTATTGCCCATGGAACGAGAAGAGGAAAAACCTGAACCTGTTGGCGCTGTCGTCGAGCGTGCTCCTCGTCCGAAGGAAGCTCATGATGAGCACCTGGAAGCTAAACTCGACCGAGTACTCGAAAAGCTGTCCCTCCATGGCCAGGAAAGCCTTACTTCCGAGGAACGTGAGATACTCGTTAAAGCAAGCGAGGTATACAAAAAGCGTCGAAAGTGACTTCATTTATTCATTCATATAACTATAGAAATGCCAATTCACGAATACCGTTGTCGCAGTTGCGAAAAATCGTTTGAACTTCTGGTAGTGCGAACCACACCATCGGAAGTACAATGTCCTTCCTGCTCAAGCCCTGAGATCGACAGGCTTATAGGCCTTCCATCGCCTGTACGAACTTCAGAGGTGAGTCAAGCAACGAACTGTCGCGGTGATGGACCATCGTGTGGTGCGCCTTGGTGCGGCCGTAAGACCTAACGAACGATATTGCGTTCTACTTCTTGTACAGGAGTTCGTTTGAATTTGGCTTTTTTTCCAGCAATTCCTTGGTTTTGGCATTCGTCTCTTCGGAAAAAAGAATAATCGAGCGGTCTTGTCAATTATTTTTCACAGGTCTAAAATATAATATTCAGATGACTCTGCGGGGTATTACCATCCCCCCACAGGTCATGAAGTTCCGCCCACCTAGCATGAATGGCGGCCCATCATAGCCTCTCTCTCCCCAACCATCTTACCCGTATTAGGAACTCCCATGACTGATCCTAAACAAGCTAAACAATGTGCTGAGATGCTGCAGGCCATCGCTGAGCCAAACCGCATCCGCATCATTGAATGTCTTCGTGGCGGCTCAATGAACGTTACCCAACTTGCCAAAGCATTGAGCGTCGAGATTGTGAATGTTTCACATCATCTCGGCGTACTCAGGCAGGCCGGTTTGGTGCAAGATGAGAAGAATGGTCGCTTTGTGGTCTATTCGCTTCATCCAAAGATCTTCAATAGCGAAAGTGCCAAGGCCACGTACCTCGATCTTGGCTGGTGCCGGATCGAGATACCTCATATCTGATTCTTGCCCTGATTCCGATCGCCCACCTGTGATGTCTTCAGGTGGGTTTTTTAATTCTGGAAGTCATTTCCGGCCACCGTGCAATGCTGGCGGATAGATTTCCACACGTAATCTTCTTGGAATCATCTCAACTGTTACCTCCTTCACACCATCCGCAGGGACGCATACAAACTCTCCATCGGCGTGAACGCAGAGAGGTGCTTCCGAATGCACTTCAATCCGCTTCGCCCGGCCAAGATGAAGTAATGGATGATTCTCCGGCAAATTGCCGGTTGCCATCGCCGGCAAATAGCGAAGGAGGTGAATACGCCTCAGACGTGTAGCGTGCATGTAATCGAACCAACCATCGGTCAGATCGGCGGCGGGCCGAATCGGAAAATTACCCTCGCGTTGACCGTTCAGAACAGAGAGAGCAAGAGTTTCAATAACGACTTCTTTGTCATCGAAGCGAATCCGCATTCGTGGTTTGGAGAAATGCTTCACCATCGCCTTGAGAAACGCCCAACCATAGAGCGGCATACCCTTGAGCCACTGGCACTTTCGCGCTTCGACCGTCACCATTCCATTGAAACCAATGCCCAGACAACCAATAACATAAGCCTCCTTCCCAGGCGCTGTCACTCGCCCCACGTCTACGTCGAGAATCTCCAGGGGCAACTTCTCTTCTTTCCTCTTCCACCATTCAGTCATACCGAGCGTGAAGGAGTAATCGTTCGCCGAGCCGATCGGCCAGATCGAAAATACCGTCTCGGGATGACCGCTCTGAAGAATACCGTTGGCAACTTCGTGAACGGTGCCATCACCACCAGCGGCGATAATCCTGCCAAAACCGGTATCAGCGGCTTCCCTGGCCAATTCTCCCGAGTGACCTGGCTTTTGCGAAGGCCGCAATTCGATATCCTTCATGAGTTGAGAAGGCAACTCCTTGAGCAGTCGTTCGGCCCTTCCACGCCCGGCCACGGGGTTGTAGATCACACACGTGCGAGGATTCATCGGTTTACTCGGAGGCAGGGTATGGTTCGAATACGGCCCATGCTGGTGGAAGACATACCCGCAGCATTGCTGTTGTGGCAAGGTCTGCCTGGAATTGGCCTGCGCGATGCCGACAGTCCCACGGCTCTGGCAAAATACCTCTCACGGAACCCCGGTAGTAGCTTTGTGGCTATAAACGACGAAGATAAATTGGTTGGAATAAGCTTGGCGGGCCACGATGGCAGGCGGGGATACTTGCACCATGTTGCGGTCAATCAGGAGTATCAGAATCTCGGATTGGGTCGAAAACTCGTCGAAGCCTGCCTCCAGGCACTGAAGGGCGAAGGAATTGAAAAATGCCATTTATGGGTTAAAGTTGATAACTCCGGTGGAAAGAGTTTTTGGAATCATGTCGGTTGGCGAGAACGCACTGACATAGCACTCATGTCCATCGTGACGGGAGACAACCCGAATACGTGATTGGGTGAAGCAATGAACGGCTTTCTTGTGATCGACAAACCAGGTGGAATGACTTCTCGCGACGTGGTGAACCGCGTGCAAAAGTGGTTTCCACGAAAGACAAAGATCGGCCACACCGGAACTCTCGACCCACTGGCAACCGGTGTGCTCGTGATCTGCATTGGAGCAGCCACGCGACTTGCCGATTACGTTCAAAGGATGAGCAAAAGTTACACGTCTCGTTTCCGCTTAGGAGCGACAAGCACGACCGACGATGCCGATGGAGAAATAACTAAGAGCCCAATTGCTAATATTCCGACTCGTGAACAAATTGAGAATGAACTGGAATCCTTTCTTGGAACTATCGAGCAAGTTCCACCAACATTCTCCGCGCTCAAGGTCGAAGGACAAAGAGCTCATGATCTTGCCAGACGTGGAAACGAAGTGAAGCTTGAAGCGCGATCTGTCCGTATCGACGCCATACGCATGCAGGCTTATGAATGGCCTTATTTGGATCTCGAAGTCGAGTGCGGAAAGGGAACCTATATCCGCTCGGTTGCTCGAGACCTGGGTGCGAAACTCGGTTGTGGTGGTCTTGTGCAGACGCTTCGACGCACACAGATCGGCCCTTTTAGGGCAGAGCAAGGGACCAATGTTGATACGCACCCTAATGACGTGAAATTACTCCCCTTAACTGCGGCACTTCCCGAAATGCCTGGAGTTCAGATTAGCAAGGAGGAAGAGCAACGTTTCCGTCAAGGGCAAGCGATAGCCGGGGCAGAGACAAATCAGCTTCGTGATAATCCTGTAGAGGAATGGGCAGTGCTGAGCGCGACAGGAGAATTGATTGGGATTGGAGAGTTACGACAAGGGCTAATTCGGCCCACACTTGTAATTAGTAGTTGAGAAGCGGCCTCAGAGCCAAAAACAAATCTTCGAGCCTGTAAGGCTCATTCTGTCAGCCCAGGTCCGGAGACCTGGGACGTTTATATAAGAGATTCGCGGCCTGAAGGGCCGCTTCAACCACTTTGAAAGTGATGAAGCGACCTTACAGGCCGCAAATCTGAAAACAATCCGAAACCCAGGCCGAAGCGGCCTGCGCTGACAGAAAGAGCCTTTCAGGCTCAAAGTAATCCCCTCACGCCGACTTGAGATCCCTCAGGTTTTCCTCGAGCGCAGCAATCTGCTTTTCATGATCCACAACAAGATCTTTTTGCTGCTGCACTACCTCGGCGGGCGCACCGCTCACAAATTTCTCGTTCGCCAGTTTGACCTTCACGCCATCGAGCGTCTTCTTTTTGTCGATTATCTGCTTCTCGAGACGTTTGATTTCCGATGCAACATCAATGAGCCCTTCTAGCGATACATACGCCTCGAATTCTGGACGTACGATCCCCCCTCCCTGTTTAGGCTTGCCAGTCGTTGGTCCGGCAGTGAGTTTGGCAATGCCCGCAAGCGGGCCGATGAAGGCTGCGAGGGCATCAAGATCAACAGCAACAGTCGACGAGCAGATCACCGACACATCCAGCTTGGTTTTGTCATCAACCTGGTAACGGTTCCGCACTTCGCGAACGCCGCGAACCAGTTCCTGCATGCGGGCAAAGCGTTCTCCCACTTCGCTATTGATCCACGAAGTTGGATACTCCGGCCACGCGGCGATGCACACGCTCTCCGCGGCCTTTCCGGGTCCAGGCAATCCGCGTTCCGGAGCCGATTCGTTGAGTGCCTGCCAGAGTGTCTCGGCCACAAAAGGCATCACCGGTTGAATGAGGCGAAGGATGCCATCCAGCACACCCACAAGCACGCGTTGAGCAAGTGTGCGAGAGCCGGGTTCCTTGAGACGACCTTTCGACATCTCGATGTACCAGTCGCAGAACTCGGACCAGATGAACTCGTAGAGCAACCGCGACACTTCGTTGAAGCGATAGCCTTCGAGAGCTTCGGTCACCGCCTGTGTCGTGGTTGCAAGCCGCGAGAGCAACCAGCGGTCCTCGGTTGGCAGTTCCTCCAGTTTCACTGAACCAGGTGTGTAGCCATCGAGGTTCATCAGGATGAACCGTGTGGCATTCCACATCTTGTTCGCGAAGTTGCGGCCGATGTCGAAGCGATCTGACGCCTGCTTGGCAGTCTTGAACTCCGGATCTTCGCTTGTCCACGGACCACCCGGCCGGAACAACTGCTTACAGTTGGGACAGGTGACCTTTCGAGTGCGTCCACGCATGTGTTCTTGTTTGACTGGCACCAGAGCATCGCAATGTGGGCATACATTGGAGACCGGCATTCGGCTATCTTGTGTGTCTCCAGATATAGCCACCATCTGATACCTAAGAGCATCCGCACCATATCGCTCAACAATATCCAGTGGATCAATACCATTCCCGGCAGTCTTATTCATGCGTTCCCCAAATGCGTCTTGCAATGTGGGGTGAATATAGACGTTATGAAAAGGAACCTCTTTAAGGTTGAACAAACTCGTGAGCACCATTCTGGCAACCCAGAGAGTAATAATGTCGCGATTCGTCACCAGCACCGAAGTCGGATAATAATAGGGCTTGAGCTTTTCCCAGTCAGGGGCCAAACGATCTGGACGCTCCTCGGGCAATGTGGGACCAGGCCAGCCGAGTGTCGAGTGCGGCCAGAGGGCGGAGGAGAACCAGGTGTCGAGGACATCAGGATCCTGATGAAAAGCAATATGGGCCACAGCCCGTTTGAAATACTCAGCAAGAGTTCCAAGTGAACTCACCGATTCATCGGATGGGGTGTGCCCTTGAAACTCAGCCGCGAGACGCTCAATGGTGCGAAGGATCTGTTCAGCCTCTTCGGTCCGGGGGCACAAATAGTATGAGTTTTCTGTCAGCTGTTGCAAGTAAACGTCATCTGCAACACCTGCTGCTTGGAGCAATGCCTTGAGCGGTTCGTAATACTCGTGCCATGAACTGTGAATGGCAGTAATCCGCTGATCACCTTTAGGAACCACACCAAAAAGGATTTGCCACACCGGAATGCGGTGCCCCCACCACAACTGCCGGCTGATGCACCAGTCGCGTTTTTCGGCTAGCCAATCCAAATAGGAATGCTTGTATCGTTCTGGGAAGAATCTTACCCGGCCACTGGTCACAGCTTCCATCGTCATTTGAGCCAAACCCGGCTTGCCTTCATCGCGGTCGCCCATCCTCACGAACCACTGGTCCGAGAGTAATGGCTCGATAGGCGTTTTGCTTCGGTCGCTGAATTTCAACGGGATCACGCGGTCTTCCTTGCCTTCGTAGTAGCCGAGTTCCTCCATCTTTTTGGTCACGGCTTCGCGGGCCTTGTAGCGGTCCATGCCCTTGAACTCACCGCCTTCGGAGTTGATGGTGCCGTCCGGATTCAGGATGTTGATCAATCCGATTTCGGGATGTCGTTGCCAGCAGGCGTAGTCGTTCTGGTCGTGAGCGGGCGTTACTTTCACGCAGCCGGTGCCGAGCTCCGGATCGGCCAGTTGGCCGTCGGCAATTATTGGAATCTTTCGGCCAGTGAGGACCTGGATCACCTTCTTGCCGATGAGGTGCTGGTAGCGTTCGTCGGAGGGATGTACGCACACTGCTGTATCGCCCAGCATCGTTTCCGGGCGCGTGGTGCTGAAGCGGATGAAAGTGTCAGGCATGCCATCCACGGGATAATTGAATGTCCAGAAGCCGCTCTTGGTGTCCTCGGTGTAGGTTTCATCATCGGCCACGGACGTTTGCAGGTGCGTATCCCAGTTCACCAGGCGTTTGCCGCGGTAGATATAGCCATCGCGGAACATGCGGAAGAAAGTTTCGCGCACAGCTCGAGCGCAGACGGGATCGAGGGTGAAGCGGGTTCGCCGCCAGTCGCAACTGGAGCCGATTTCGCGAAGTTG
>Ga0207031_10383_pt1 | contig 10250 bp, 15 predicted proteins | sample Alteio_BWMinCont_37_FD_153278 | JGI IMG/M metagenome (GOLD analysis project Ga0207031, IMG submission 153278) | Enriched cells from forest soil in Barre Woods Harvard Forest LTER site, Petersham, Massachusetts, United States -... | ecosystem: Environmental > Terrestrial > Soil > Temperate forest >... | reverse complement strand
CCACTACGACCTTTGAGAGAGAATGCCTTTGAACGCTTTGACGGTATCATTATTAGTGACTATAATAAAGGCTTCTTTACCCCTGAAGGTATCAAAAATCTCCTAAAGATCCCAATGGGCATCCCTCTATTCGTGGACACGAAAAACCCCGGCCCGTGGCCCCACTATAACACCTTCTTCTTCCCTAATATGCGAGAGTGGCAGGCTAGTGAACAAACCTACGCATTATGTGCTAATGTCATTCGTACTGAATCTGAACAGGGTATGACACACCTTCAGTTCAACGAAGCCAAGTGGCACACGAATAGTGCAGCTAAAGATATTGTGAGTGTGTGCGGAGCGGGGGATACAGCTATTGCTGCTTTCGCCTATCAGTATTGTAAGACCAAGAATGTGGTGGAAGCTATGAGTTTTGCCCGTGCAGCTTGTGCTGTAGTGTGTGGAAAGCCATATACGGCTATAGCGAGTCATGAAGAAATTAACAAAATTAGAGGATGACGGTAGTGAAGGACTTTGGCCTTGCCCGTACTGTGACGAATATTTTACAGACATCCTGGTATTACAGTCGCATATTGAAAGGGATCACCAAAATGAACCTGGACGGATTTAAAACGGTTGACAAGGCGTGGGGACAGGAAGTATGGCTCGTGAATAATGAGCGGTACTGCGCCAAACTCCTCCACATTAATGGTGGATGGCAGTGCTCTCTCCATATGCACCCAATTAAGAAAGAGACGTTTATCGTGTTGGATGGCGGTGTTGGGCTTGAAATACGAGATGAGGGTCGCCACGATGTCCAACTAGTAGCTGGTGAATCATATACTTTGGAACCCGGCACGTACCACCGCTTCTGGTCCTATACTGACCAGCCAGCCGTAGTCCTAGAAATATCATCTACTCATAGTGATAATGATGTAGTTCGTCTTGAAGAATCGAAACCATTGTAATGGTTGAACCCTATCTTACCCAAGAAATGTTGGACCGCCTCGTGCGGCTACCAAAACTACAACGTAAGATAGCTATGGCTAAAATTGCCGAAGAAGAATGGAACCGCTGTGCCGAAGATATTACTTACTGGCTTGATGCAAAACGCCATCCAATACCGTATGTATACACAAAAGACCCCAAAGCAATGCACAGGTGTAATTTGTGCCCTGAATCGGCAGATGTACTAAACTTTGACAAACGGCAGATCCATATGCTTAGTACGCACAAGATCCAGGTCAATGTGGGTGAGGACCTGAAACAATACTTTACCGAGTTGGACACAATTCGTAAGTTCCCAATGATGGATTACATGATACCTATTATTGATATGTGGCAGCGAGAGAAACTCATGGTGGTGGAGAAGTCCCGTGACATGATGGCTACGTGGCTTATTGTCACCCTCTATACGTGGGACACGATATTCCATAAAGGCCGTCAGAATATCATGCAGAGTGAGAATGCCACAAAGACTCGTGATCTTGTAGACCGGGCATATATTCTATATGCTAATCAACCAGAATGGTTAAAACGAGTCCATCCAGCAACTATTGCAGAAGGGGGGAACCGTGCAGGTATCCTCAAGGTGCCCACATTGCAGTCAGAGATTATCGGATTCCCAGCAGGTGCTGATAAAATTCGCCAATACCATCCTTCCGGCGTATTTTCAGATGAAGCGGCGTTTAATCCAAATGCCAGTGAATCTTTTGCTGCCATCAAACCTGCTATCTCAGGCGGAGGAAGATATACTGCTATTAGCTCTGCTAACCCAGGATGGTTTCAAAGAATTTGTAGAGATACCCTAGAACAATAATGCCGAAACTAATTGACGATAACCCTTACTACTATTTACATAAACGACAACAGAAATACCGTAAAAATATTTCTATACCTAACCCTATATCTTCACCCTTAGACGAAGAATACCAAAAAACTATTCCAGTTTACAAAACTATTCAGGATTACCTAGATGCAAACAATAATCAATTACCTTAGGTTGTGTGTGTTGTTCGTCGTGTTGTCCGCTATGGTCTTCGGTCAAGCGTCCACCACTCCGGCTGTTACACAGCCTGCCACTGTAGAGATTTTGCCACAGAACTTCGCTGCGGCTGGTGCTATGTACAATCCGTCCGGTTCGTCCAAGTATACGGGATGGGCCACATATGCTCACTTGCTAGACCAAAAGTCAGGTACATACTTCTTCAGTACTGAAGATGTAATTCCCATTAAAAATCCAATTAGCCTGCAAACTAGTGCACGTGTCGGTATCGGTACACTCCTTAAGCAGTTTGGGCAGATTCGTTTGTGGGGTGTAGTGGACGGGGGCGGAGCCACTAGCGGTACCAAAAGTGGTGGAGCAGCTTCTGGACGTACATGCGTGACAGTACCATATCGTAAGACAGCCTTTAGTGCCATTGGCTGTTATGGTGTAGTGGTTAGTAACATTGTACCGGGAACGCCGAAAGTAATCGAATTGGGGTTTGGAAAGAGTTGGTAATTGTCTAGGAAGCCTAGGTTTGATAACTTCTACTTTCACCGTGAACGTAATACGGATGAGGTCGAATGGCTTCGTCCTACCGCCTTCAGCGGCATGACTCTACGTAGTCCCGTTGTCCTAATTAACGGGGCCTTTGACATCCTCCATGCGCCCCATATGAGAATGATCTTTGCAGCACGGCACAAGGCAGGAACTCTTATCTGTGCATTAGATAGTGACGAGAAAGTGGCCAAAGCGAAAGGGCCGGAACGTCCTATCCTCTCATTTATCGAGCGTGCTACTTGCCTTAATTACATGCCTGTAGATTTTATTGTAGAGATCCGTAATGAGAAGGATATGCGGGATCTGATGGAGATAGTTAAGCCTGACCTACGGGTACAGGGGGCAGATTACCGTGACAAACCCAGTCGTTATACGGCTGAGAAGATGTTAGTCCGTGAAGGTGCTATGCATACAACAGAATTAGTTGATAGGATTAAGGAGCGTTATGTCAAAAATAGTGACCCCCTCGCAAGTTGAAAAGATACTTAAGAAGTGTCAGAAGCGACTTCGGTTAAGTGATTGGGATATTGACATAAAGTTAGTTGCACAAGCGGATTTTGTCTTAGGCCGTATTGCTGACTGTAATTTTAGTGAATCCGATATGGAAGCTCATATCCGCCTCCTTGATCCCCGACATAATCATTATGAAGGTATTAGTGCCCAGAATATTGAAGCTGCTATTTACCATGAACTCTTACATATACTGATTACTCCAAATATCAGCAAAGATTGTCCTAATGTAAACGAGGAACAATTGATCGAGAGGATTGCGAAAGCATTGGTAGGAATATGAGTCCACTAGAAGCCCTATGTAGTAGTATTGCAACATCGGAAGGGTTCTTTGCACCACAGCAAGACCTTCCTAAGACAAACCATAACCCCGGTGATCTTCGGGCTAGTCCGTTAAATCGGTTTAAGGATAAGAACGGCTTTGTAATCTTTCAGTCAGACCAGGAAGGAATTGCTGCGCTATACCATCAAGTCACATTGATGGCCGTGCGAGGAATGACACCCCGTCAGATCGTGACCGTGTGGGCTCCACCTACAGGTCCAGATGGCGGTAATAATACAGATGCCTATATTGCCAGTGTGGCAAAGTGGACAGGATTGGATATGGATAAACCTCTATGGAACTCACTATCAGTGGAGAACATGTATCTGTACAAGCCGGGGACTTAATTGCTTTCCAAGGCGAGCAACTTACTAGTAAAGTTATTGCTTGGGCTACCGACTGGCCTCGTTGTAAGATCAGCCACGTTGCTATTGTTACTGACATTGACAATAATCTGGCTGAAGCAACAACTCTTAATGGTGAGAATGGCGTGGCAATTGTTGGTTTACAGTACAAGTTGGATACCTATCCCGGCCATATGTGGCACTATCCACTCTTGGCTCCAGCCCGTAAACAGCTTAATATAGAAGCCATGGGTACGTTCTTATGGTCAGAAGTGAGTCACCCGTATAGCAAGTTACAAGCGATCCTGGCTCCCCTTCGGGTCGGCCAGGATCTTCATAACTGGGCAGATGATTGGTACTGTTCCAAGTTAGTGGCTGAAGGTCTGGTAGCAGGTGGTGTGTTACCAGTCACGTTTGATGTAGCTATTACGCCGAGCCAGCTTACGCGGCTCGGCTGTTTTGGGCCATCAAAGCAGATAAAGTAATGGGTAATGAGGCAGGTAAGGCAGTCGGGCGTTTACGCCCGTTGATGAAAGGCCGGGGTATTGACATTGGATGTGGTGAGCATCCGGTGGATGGGGCAGAGCCATGGGATCTTGAGCAGGGAGACGCTCAATACATGGTGGGGGTAGAGGATTGTACGTATGATTGGGTGTTCTCTGCCCACTGCCTGGAACACATGAGGGACCCACATGCAGCTATACAGAATTGGTGGCGCATTCTCAAGCCGGGTGGTTACTTGATTGTGCTGGTACCAGATGAGGACCTGTATGAACAAAGCCGTTGGCCGAGTGTTTACAATAGTGACCACAAACGAACATTTACTTGCAGTAAGTATTCTTCTTGGAGTCCCGTTAGCGTTAACTGCGTTGATCTTTTGCGTTTTCTACCTGGGCACCATCTTGTTTCGCTAACATTGGAAGATAGTGGTTACGATTATAAGAATACTGGTTGGGACCAGACTACGCTAGGAGCGGAGGCTGCCGTTCAGTTTATTGTGAAAAAAGAAGCATGGCCAGTCAGAGTTCCACTGATTCCTATGGCGGTACACGATGTCAGCACCTGAGTTATTATTCCAATCAACGGGCTTGAAGATTGTCCGGAATCCGATTAATCAGTTCATTGTCTGCACCCTCCACCATACTGCCGATCCTAACAAACGTAGTGAGGAATGGCGTCGGGAAGCGGCTGCTGGACTGACACCAGAACAAGCTGCCCGTGAGTTAGACATTGATTACACGGCAGTTATGGGCGCAAAGGTATTCCCTGAGATCACTAACTACCGTACCCATATCGTATTAGAAGAAAAGGACTACCCATTCCTTGGCGATGCTAAATATTATGGTGGGCTAGATTACGGCCTTCGCAATCCGTCTAGTTTTCATGTGTATGCCGTTGTGGATGGGATGGTATTCTCGGTGTGGGAATTGTTCAAACCGTGTCACAATATTGCCGACTTCTGCGCCGAAATGAGGGCATGTCCGTACTTTAATAAACTCAAGTACATAGCTGCTGACCCATCATTTTGGGCACCCCGTGCTGCTGATATTGGCGACCCGACAAGCCTGTACAAGTTATTCTGGCAATGTGGGATACGTAATCTTATTAAAGGTATTAATAATCAAGAAGATACATGGCTTACAATGATGCGGGAGCACTGGGCCAGTGAGGACGTGACGTTTAAGATTTTTGAGCGATGTCCAAACCAGATTCGGGAGTTTGAGACAGCCATTTTCGTAAACCAGTCCGAACGCCAGTTACTCACAACCGCATATAACGAGAAGGTGCAGGATAAGGACAACCACAGTCTGGACGACTGTAAGTACCTAATGCTGAGTCTACCTAAGACAGGTACTGCGTCTGTTTTAACACAACAGGACCAGATCATGCGCTGGGCTGTGAGTACTGGTAGCAATTACAATCCGTATAAACCAAATCGTCCAACTCCGATACAAAACGGTGCTAGTGAGGGTGTGCGTCGTCGTGGCTATCAATAACCCCAACTTAGTAAGCCGTGTAGTATAATAGAGTTAGCTTATGCCTATTCAGAGAAGTTACCAGGACGCGACGCCGATAGAACTATTGAATGGCGAGACTACCAGTCAAAAAAGTGTTAGTTCGCAGCCGTCCAAAGAGGACGAACAAGCTCGATCCTACGTGATCGCTTGGCGAGATAAGCTACGGTATGAGCGTATTGAGAAAGTTAACGTCTGGAATGAATGCTGGGCACTTTATCGGGGTCAAGAGGATTTTAGTAATAAAGAAGATTGGCAGAGTAAGATTGTCCTCCCTAAAGCCTGGGGTACGGTTAAGAGTGCTGTTTCAACCGTAAAGAGACTATTGAATTACGCTAAGAAACCTTGGCGTGCCCAACCTATTAACCAGGACGACGCCATTTGGGAGTTGCGTGGCGAAAAGATGACTGACCTATCTAAGTTCTTCTTGGACAAGGCTAGTTTCTTGGAAGAGTTTAGCGTAGGAATGGAAACCGGGTTCATTATGGGCCTAGGTGTATGGAAGTTCGGTTGGGATATGTCCAATCGTCAACGCACCCGTGTCATCACCAAAATGATCCCCATTCAGGGCAACCCCGCACTGACACAACCTTACGGGCCATCGCAGGCACAGCCTGTGGGACCCCCAACAGCGGGAGCGGGTATGGCTGGGACTGTCCAACCGGGTGGACCTACAAATCTTCCTACCCAATTGGCTGCTGGTGGTAGCCCTGCCCATCTGAATCAGCCTCAAGTACCGGAACAGCAACCGCCTCAGCGAATGGGGCCAGAAGCTATTGGTCAATCCCGTGAGGAATTGATTCAGCAACAGAACGAACAGTACCCTACCCAGTTGAGCCAGGAATCTTTACTACCTCCTGGTGGTCTTAATGCAGGAATGGCTGGTATGTTCAGTGGTGCCCAGCCACTACTCATGCCCCAGAAACAAATAGTTCGTGAGGATGTGTTAGAAGGTAACCTGACGGTGAATGCTGTTGACCCGTACTTCTTCTATTGGCTTCCTGGCTCTAAGTTAAATAAATGGACTGGCACTATTGAGGAAATGGAAGTTCCTAAGTGGCAGTTGATGGAAATGGCTAATAATGGAGCTTTTGACCCGAAGTTGATCGAGGACATTGGGCCTATGCTCATTCCTGAATACCAACGGCAAGTGTATCTGCGCTTTGGTGAAATGCCTCGTGGCCCTGCTGGTGTCAATAATGACACAGGCATTGTGAAGTTAACTGAATTCTATGGCCCGTTGGTCGTGGATGGTAAAGTAAAAGAGAAACATGCCCATATTATCATTGCTAATGATACTTGGGTACTGAAGAACGGTACGAACGATAAGTGGTTTAATACACCGCCATATTGTGCGTTTAGCCCTTTAATGTTACCATTTCGCACCGAAGGCGTTGGATTAGTTGAAAATGTTCGTTATATTGACCGGGCCTTGAACCAGATTGTGAATCTTGGTGTAGACACATTGATGTTCCGACTGATGCCACTATTTGAATTCACTCCGGATGTATATGAGAACCCGGAGGATTTACGCAATGGTATCACACCGGGCAAGATGTTGCGTCGTAATACCCTGGCTCTTGGCAATGAAATGGGTATTAAACCTGTTCAGTTCGAGGATGTTAGTCCGGGTGCAAGTCAAATGGCCGGAATTCTTGACCGCGCTCACCAAGAAGGCGGTCTTGTTACAGAACTCCAACAGTCTCTTCCTCGCTGGTCTGGTGCTCAGACTGCTACAGAAACAACAGCAATTCAGCAGAATCAGGACTCATTCTTCGGGTCGTTGGCCGCCGATATAGAACAGTATGCGTTACGGCCAATGATTAAGATGGCCATTGACATCATTATGCAGTATATTGACACGGCCAACGACCCACGTGTGGCCCAGGTATTGGGTGTCGATCAAGCGATCCTGTCTGGTATGACCCACCCCGAAATCTACGAAATGATCTCTGGTGACTATGATATCATGGTTACTGGTATTACGGACCAGTTGGAGAAGGCTGAGATGCTTCAGAACCTGATCCAATTGATGAACATAATTGGACAGAATCCTGAATCGTGGTTACCGTGGATCAACCAGGATATGCTCTTGCGACGCATCCTTGAGAGCTTCCGGCCGACCATTCATGATATTGAAAAGATTGTGGCCGACCCACAGACTGCCCAGGCTAATAAAATGGCTATGCAACAGCAGGAGCAGCAGAACCAGATGATGCAACTACTGCCCAAGCTGCATGACATGGCAGCGGCTCACGAAAAGACTATGGCTGATCAAGCGCAGGCAGCTAAGGAACACCAAGATAATATGGATAGCAAATCGGTAGATCAGGCTATTCAGTTACATGGTATTAATCAACAAGCAAAGCAAGCTGCTGCAAAGCAGCAGGGAGGTAAGTAATGGCAGCAACCTTTACATGGAAAGTAGATAATGGATCAGGGCCAGCCTCCACAGGTACGGCTACTGATAATAACTGGAAGAATATTGACGATAATACCACAGTCTATTCATCTGCACCGATTACAGCAGGCAACAACAGCTTTGAACGGTGGACATATGGGTCGTTTTCGGGCACTTTTAACCAGATTCTGAGTGGCCTATTTGCCCATACGGCCACAGCTTTTGGCTCTGGTTTGTCGTTAGTGGGGACACCCGCTGGATCTAGCCAATTAACATATACAACACCTAGTACTACCGCTAACTCCAACCTAACAACTAATATGACTACTGCGATCAGTATTGGATCGGGGGTGGCTGTGTACTTTGGACCGACCAGTGCCAACACCGCGTCCAAAGCCACATCATCTACTAGTAACCCGACCTATAGTAATTACCTCACTACTCAGTTACAAACTACTAGTGGGGCAGCGGCTGGTGATACAGCACAGGTAACATTGACTCTGCAATATCAGGAAAACTGACTTAGAATCAATAACTTACGGAGTTCTCTACTTTAGTGGAAACTTAGATTAGACTGTGGTATACTAGGGAATATGAGTAGATGGAAAAAAGATGAAGTGCCCGAATCAACCCAGTATATGCGAAAATGGCTTAGTACTACCAAAGGTGAAGAGTATAAAAAACGCCAACGAGAGTATATGCGAGACTGGCGTAAGAAAAACCCAGGGCGTTTCAAAGTTAAGAAACAAGAAGCTTACTATGCTGTACGATCAGCTTGTTTTGAAGCCTATGGTGGACCAGTCTGTAAATGTTGTGGTGAAACCATGATAGAGTTTTTACACTTAGACCATAAAAATGCAGACGGTTCTAAAATGCGGCGAGATATCCAAGAAAAAGAAGGTCGTACTCTCAATGGCGGTACTGCCCTATATTGGTGGCTTAAAAAACAAAATTTTCCCCAAGATTTAGGTTTACAAGTTTTATGTGCCAATTGTAACCTAGGTAAACGAACTGGGCCATATTGCCCTCATGAATTGAAACGAGGTATTGATATGAACGGTAATCCAATTACCATAAAGGCGGTAGTCTAATGACTAAACTGATCTTTTGCGCTGGTTGCCAAAACCACAAAGAGCATAAAATTGAAATCCTTTCCCATGAGGTTATCGCCCATTGTGATTGTGGTTTCTTTATTAAGTTCCCGCCATTGAAAAATGCAGGTGCCTTGCGTGCTATGTTTGATACACAGTATACGGCTAATGTTGGCCAAGTCAAAGCCGTTGAGTACGTACCCGATACAGATGTAGCCTCCGCCATCGAAAATGCCTAATGCTATCTCCCTTAAATACCTTTTTGAAGCCCATCTCAAAGACGGCACAGTAATACGCCAAACCCCACAAGATGTTAGTACGGTAGAACCGCTTACGCGGTCTGCCTTCTATGATGTAGCCCAACGATTGGACGAAGTACGATTATTCGGGTTGTATGGAGATTATCATACGTATATTGTGAGCTTGGAAGATGGTCACTTTGAAATTAATGGTGTACCCTTCTCGGCTCAGCCAGTATCGGCTCCTACTATTAATGGTGGAGGCACTTTCCGATTAATCTATTTCCGTGACCACCAACAGGAATTTATCATGTCTGCTAATGTTGGCGAAGATGGATCTGTAACAGAATCGCAAGTGCCAGGTCCTCATCATCATCAGTATCGGATAGGTTGGGAATATAATGACCCAAATGGGCAAGTGTATACACAGACTATTGTGATTGTCTAATGGCTATATCTCTGGTTTCACATGTCGGGACAGGTGTTGGTAGTAACGTTGCTGTTAGCAGCGGAATAAATACTACTGGAGCTTCATTGCTTGTGGCATATGGTGTTAATTTCAACCCCATTAACAAAAGTGATGTTACTGATAGTGCTGGGAATACGTGGGTTTTTGTCAATGACCAGCCCGGTAATAGCCATATCAACTGCGCTCTTTGGTTTTGCCCGAATCCAACTACAACAGCCACACATACATTTACGATGTCAAATACAGCGACTGGGGGCGGTGTAGGTATTTGTGTAGCTGCATTTAGTGGAGTTGATGCACATGCTCCATACGATTTTCTTATAACAACACAGGGA
>Ga0207031_10379_pt1 | contig 10420 bp, 16 predicted proteins | sample Alteio_BWMinCont_37_FD_153278 | JGI IMG/M metagenome (GOLD analysis project Ga0207031, IMG submission 153278) | Enriched cells from forest soil in Barre Woods Harvard Forest LTER site, Petersham, Massachusetts, United States -... | ecosystem: Environmental > Terrestrial > Soil > Temperate forest >... | reverse complement strand
GGATGGTGATCGGAGGGCTGTTTGTGATCCCGGCGGTGGGCATGATGGTCTTTGGGCAGGGCCTGCATTTGGTGATGCACGAGCGCGAGCCCTGGCCGGAATTGTTCCAGCTGATGCTTTATGTTGCGGGTGGCACTTTCGTGATTCTGGCCGCGGGGGGAATGTGCGTGGGACTGGGGCTGATGCAGAGAGCCCCATGGGCGCGGATGGCGGGGATCATCCTGGGGGCGCTGGCGCTGTTCCATCCGCCGTTCGGGACCGCGCTGGGAGTGTACTCGTTGTGGGTTTTGCTGGCGGATGAGAACGGGGATGAGTACCGCGATTTGACGCGAGCGGGGTAAGGGTGCGGCGGTTGATCTGTTGTGAAAGAAGTAACCCCTTCCGCGGGAATTCGCAGCATGTCCCGCCGGAGTGAGAGGGGGCTTGGCAAGAGGCGGGCGATAGGTTAGGCTATGCCTTCTCCTCACACGAGGAAATACCCCCCATGACGAACCGTGTCAGCTACGCACCGCAGGATTTCCAGAAGATGTGTAAGCAGGCAGAGAGAGACCACGAGTCGAAAAAACTGGTGGTATTGATGGAACGCGTGAAGCGGCAGATTGCGGAACGCGAGAACCCCGGGCTGAAGACCGAGATTTCGAAGGTCGTCAGCACGGACTCCGGCTTTTTGCGCCTGCCCAGCCGCTCGGCTCCGTTCGAGAGATAACCACCTTAAAGATTTTCCGCATCAACGTTTTTCTGCATCCAATTTTTGAATTCGTGGGAGAGGAAAACTTTTCTTTTTCCATAAGTTGGATTTGCGCTAGAATGAGCGAGCTTTTTCGATTGACTCGGCTGCGGGCAGAGTCAGTCGAGTGCCTTCCCCCAGGAGGTAGTAGATGTACCGGCCTTATCTGAGTCCCTCTGCGGACTCTCGTCCCTTTCGGGACGTGGAGTCCCAACTTCGCGATCTAACCCAGGATTTCACAACCTCTTTTAATACAGGGAATTACGACCACGCGGCGGGCTTGTTCGCCAGCGACGGTGAGTTGATGGCCCCGCGCCAGGAGCCCGCCTACGGTCAAAAGCCGGTGGAGCGGCTGCTGCGCCAGCTGGGTGAGGCGGGTTACAGCGATCTGCGTATGGAAACCACGCGAGTGGAGCACTCCGGCGACATCGCGATGGAGGTCGGACGCTTCTCGCTGGTGGTGCGGAAGGCGGACGGAACGACGGTGCCGGAACGCGGGAAATATGTGAAGGTGTGGCGGAGACTGGGAGCATGGCGGCTCATGGCCGACTGCTGGAGCGGCAGTCCGCTGGCGGTTAGTGATCGGGCGGCGTAGGGTTGAGGCGGATGGGCCGCAAGTTTCATCCGCTGCGGAATCGAGATCTGCACTTGCGGGGGCGGGAGCGCGGAGGTACGGTCGGAGAGCATGAGCCAGGAACCAACGGCAACGCCTGCGGCGACTGATCGTGGGCATGGGGCGGGAGCGAAGACGGCCGATCCAATTCAGTGCAATCCGATTCAGTGCGATCCAGGGCAGTATTGTCCGAACTGCTCGACGAAGTTGCGGGAGAGCCGGTGCAAGTTGAAGTGTCCGCTGTGCGGGTTTTATTTGAGCTGTTCGGATTTTTATTGAAAGGCAGCTATCAGCTGTCAGCCTTCAGCTGTTAGTAAAGTCAAAAACCGGATTTACGGCACGCCTTGAAGCCGTGCCCTTTTCAAGACAAGTTTTTCCGCAGCCTCTGGAGCTGTGCCCTTCCTAAAAAACTTCGCACGTCCTGACAGGTCTGCGTGGTTCCGACTACAATTAGGGGCGAGTTGGGGAAATCATAACTAGGAGAAGATCATGCAACGGAAGGCTAGTGCGGTTTGGAAGGGCGGGTTGAAGGATGGGAAGGGCGTGATGTCGGCGCCGGGCGGAGTGCTGAACAATTCGCAGTATTCGTTCACCTCGCGATTTGAGAATGGGCCGGGGACCAATCCCGAGGAACTGATTGCGGCGGCGCATGCGGGATGTTTTTCGATGGCGCTGTCGGCGCAACTGGGCGGGGCGAACCCTCCTCTGACGCCGGAAAGCATTTCGACGAACGTGACGCTGACGATGGATAAGCTGGATTCAGGATGGACGATTACGGCGAGCCACATTGATGTGGTGGGCAAAGTGCCGGGCGCGGATGCGGCGACGTTTCAGAAGTATGCGGAGGCCGCGGAGAAGGGATGTCCGGTGTCGAAGGTGCTGAACGCGAAGATTACGATGAGTGCGAAGCTGGAGTAAAACGGCTTCGGGCTTCCGGCGATCGGCTTCTGGAGTTCAAAGGCATCAACCACCAAGGACACGAAGGATCACAAAGGAACCCGGCGAGGTGGAGAGATGACAATTCTCGTACCCGTTGTGCTGCTCGGGATTGGCCTGGCGGCGCTCTATTATCGTTTTCGGGAAAACTTCTCTGATCTGGCGACCGCCACCGATAGTAAGAAGAGCGACGAATTTTGGAACATCATTGCGCTGGTTTATGCCGTGGTGATTGGCGTTCTCGACCTCGCGGTTTGACAGTTGGCGGTCGCTCTGTAGAATAGAAGAGTTGGTCTTCCTGATACGGCGGCCTAGGGTCGCCGCTGCAACGCAAGTCCACTTGCCATCGTGGCGGAATTGGCAGACGCGCATGGTTCAGGTCCATGTACTCGCAAGGGTGTGGGGGTTCGAGTCCCTTCGATGGCACCAAGCTTAAAAGAAATTGTTGATTGCTGATCGCTGATGGTTGATTGAACCCCCTGCGCGGCGGGTGTTTTTCAATCAGCAATCAAAAATCAGCAATCAACAATTTGCGCTCTGAGACAACCCAAGGTCCCTCCACTACGCCGTCGCTGGCGCTCCGGCTTCGGTCGGGATGACAATGTCGGGATGATGACAATGTCGGGATGACAATGAATGGAAGGCAATCTCGTAAACGTGAAAAAGGCGATCTCCGGTTAGAGATCGCCTTTTTGCAATAAGGGGATGGTTTACAGCGGCTGGACGTTCTCAGCTTGCCAGCCCTTGGGGCCCTTGGTCACGTCGAACTGCACGGTTTGGCCCTCTTGCAGGCTGCGAAAGCCGCCCGCTTGAATCGCCGAGAAATGCACAAAAACGTCTTCGCCGGACTGGCGGCTGATGAAGCCGTAGCCTTTGGCGTCGTTAAACCACTTTACTGTTCCTTGTTCTGCCATGGTGTTAGGTGTTCCTTTGTTTGTGAATCGATTTTACGCTGGAGAGATTCGGAGTAATGCGAGAGGTTACTGGCTGTTGAGGCGAGAACTGCTCACGTCCGACTCGGACTAACGTACTTCTTTATAGTACGTGGGTGGGAGGAGATTGGCAAGTGGGTATGCCCGTGGCAGTCTTGTCCGACTAACCCCCAGCCGAGCTTCGCTCGACCCCTTCGGCTTCACTCAGGGCAAGCTAGCCGAGGGCGGCTGTCTCTCCATGGGTGTTTTCATCGGTGGCCGGTGAGCGATATACGGCGGGCAGGATGAAGGTAAACAGGGTATACTTGAAATACTTAACCTCGAAGACCCATCGCCCGATTTGCGCCTTCGCGATTGAGAGATCGAGAGGCGTTTTTCTGCAGCAGGCTTTTTGAACCAGGCTTTTTTTGAACCAGGCTCTTTGAACCAGGGTGCGTCCCTGAACAATTTACTTTGGGCCGGGGCAGGACGCGGCTGCTCAATCCAAAGAAGTGTACAGTGACGAACCGCTGAGGCTGGTTACGGCCACGTTCGCCAGCAGTCCCACGATAGACCCAGCAGAATAAATGTTTTCACCAACCTGCCCGCATGACAGGAGCGCACCATGTCCAGAGTGAACGGCGACAAATCGAGGTTTAACCGAGTACGGAAGCAGAACGCCGCGAAGCGGATGCGAAACCGCAAGCTGCTGCAGAATGCGATCGCGCAGGCGAAAGCGGCCGTGCCGCGTTCCGACAAGAAGCCGGTGGTGGCATGAGTACACCGCTGCTTGGGCTGCCGCTTTCGGCACTGCCCAGTAAGCTGAAAAATAAACGTGTTCTTCTGGTGGATACGTCGGCGAGCAAGCGCGACTTGCGCGCCGAGTCGATGCGAAAACTTGGTATGCACGTGGATTGCGCGGCCGACATCGGAGAGGCGCGATCCTGGTGGCGGGCCGATCTTTACGGTCTGGTGCTGATCGACGTGGAAAGCGCATTGGGGCACCGGGACAAGTTTTGCGATGACATGCGTAACGCCACGCCGCCACAGCAGATTTCGTTTCTGGTGGGGGGGCCGGGTTATCTGGCCGATTTGCCGAACGCTGATCGAGTTCCTGTGGTTCAGACGGGCAGAGATCAGGCTTCGTGGGCGGACGTTAAGACCGCGCTGGCGGCGGATCTTCCTGGAGGAGTGTCGCAACGCTGGGGGGATTTTAGAGGCTTCGCGGCGAATTTCCGCGGTGCGCTCGTTGTCCCATGCGCGCACCAGGGCGACACAGGACAGGCCGGTGCCGCCACGCGATTTGGAAACCAGGGAAGTAAAGCGTGCGGCCCAGTCCCGGACTTTAGATGATTTACTGAGAGAGGAACTGCAATGAAGAATCTTTATGTAGGAAATTTGCCCCACAGCACCACCGAGTCGGAGTTGCGAACCGTTTTCGAGGCTCACGGTGCGGTGGAAAAAGTCAGCATCGTGACCGACCGGGAGACCGGCCGAGCCCGGGGTTTCGGGTTCGTGGAAATGACTAATCCCGCAGAAGCGGATAAGGCAATCGCAGCGCTGAACGGAACCGAACTGGGCGGACGCGCGCTGAAGATTAACGAGGCGCAACCGAAGACGGACCGTCCCAGGGGCGGCGGCGCTGGTGGTGGAAAGAAATTTGGTGGTGGCGGTGGTGGCGGCGGACGCGGTCGCGACGACTATCAGGGGCACGCACGGCAGCCGCGCGAACCGCGCTGGTAAGTTTTCTTGCTTCCTGAAGCCGGCCGGACGTGTGGAAGTGCGGGCCAGAACCGCAAGCAATAAAGACCAAGGAGGAATTGTGAATGCCACGAGGACGATCAACTTTTACTAAACGCCAGAAGGAACAGACGCGACAACAGAAACAGCGCGACAAGGCCGAGCGCCGGGTGCAGCGCAAGCAGGACAAGCCGGAAGGCGCCGTCGTCGACGAGATGCAGGAATTGCGGGAGCTTGCCGAGGCACAGGCGGCGTTGTTCCGCATTGGGTCGGAGGACGAACCGGGGCCGGGAGAGACGTTTATCCCGGGCAGTAAGACCGGGCGGTAAAATCCAAAACGCGAATCGCCGGAGCCCAGCTCCGGCGATTTTCTTTTTGGGCTGGAGTGGGTCAATGAGCTCTAAGGGTGGTTTCAACATTTGCGATGTTGTAGAGTACATCCGGCATGAGGAGACACCGACTCCGCATTTGGGGGGGCTCTGCCTCTATGCGGTCGTCAAAATTCCTATTACCATGCCCTCTTTTAGCTGGGGACGGCTTTGCAACCAGGCTTTTTGTCCAACCACTAGGTTTTTGATTATCTCCACCCCGCCACTTGGCGGATTACCTTGTCCTCCAAAGCCGTGCGCTCCTCAAAGGGCCTGTCGTCCATCTGCCACGGGCCGAACTCAGGGTGATGACTGCCGGCATACTGTGTGCCGTTATAGTAAAAGCGTCTTAGTTCTCCGCATGTCAACTCCTGCACTTCCACGCCCGCGGCTTCGGTGATGACCAACTTGCCTTCTCGCATTTCCGTTTCCGCAATTGTAACCTTGACCACCTTACCTTTTATGCTGTAACGTCCGCTCACCATCCAAACTTCCTTACCGACCACCCTACTTTTTTGTATCCGTCCGTAATACTCAGACAACGCGGCCGTTTCTTCAATCTTCGCCGCACGCTCCGCAAAGGGTATGTCGTCCAGTGTCCAAGGCCCACACTCAGGAGCGCCATACCAGACAGATTGCATAAAACGGTCCTGGCTGAATCCGGGTCCTGGCTCAAAACCGTGCCTCTTGCGTCGGTCGGCCTCAAGCTCTATGCCATTGTTGTCGAAGCGCACTATTCCTACCTCCTCCAAGGGCTGAGACTCCCGCCCCCAGCGCTCTGTATCCACGACTGAGGCCGCAATCTTGATTCGCCTGTCTGATCCTATCTCCATATGCCCCTGCCCCCAGAGCTCCGCACTCTTTACCTCCACGCCCGCCGGTGTAATCTTGACTACCTCGCCTTTTGCGAAGCCGTACGCTGTTGCACCGCAGAACATGTAAACGACCTGACCGACGACCAGCCTGCTTGTATCCATACCACCTCGTTGTTTATGCGGGGCCAACAGTACCACCGCCCTGTCGGCTCGTCGATGAAATGCCCGTTCACAAAGTTACTTTGGTATCCCCGTTAACGTAACATCGCATATCACTCAAAATGCCCGAAACAGGGATTCTGCGTGTAACGGTCCGTTCATCGGGCTTTCCTGGAATCGGGGGGCCGAACTCGTTCGGCGCGGAAATAAGCTAGGCGGAAATTCTCGGTAGGTGGAAAGCTGGTGCGACGAACCAGTCCCACAGGCGGAAAAGAACAAATCCCATGTAGGTGGTTGCTGTGAGGCCGAGACCAAAAAACAGCAGTCCTTTCAGCACGCCCCGAAACACTTTTAGCACGTCCTGAAACATGCCCTACCTCTCTGCTTGCGCTCCCTCTTGAGGCGGCAGCAAACACCTCGGCAAGATTATAGCCCGCCAGACTGGCCTGAAATGGCGAAAAATCCCATAGCACTCACCGACCTTGTTGCGGTTGTAGGCGGGAGGTTGGGGAACGAATCTAAGCTGATGAACATCTGGAGGCGGTTGAGTGCTTTTTCCAGGTGGAGAAAGCCCCACTTCTCGCAAAGTACGCGAGAAATGGGGCACCCACTTTCCCCTCATCCGCTTTCCTGTTAAGAAATTGGGGCGATCTACGGCACGGCTGAAAGCCGCGCCCTTTCAAACACTATCTTTGGCCCTTTAGACAAAGACTTCGCCGGGCAGGGCTGTCAGGGTACGCGAAGCCAGCGTGTTCTGGACGAAACGCTTGGGCTGGGCTGCGCCGCACGGGTCCATCTGCATGCGTTCGATACGCAGTTTCAGGGTGCGCTCGATGTTGCGGAGTTCCACGACTTCAACGCCGGCAGCCAGGGTGGTGGCGCGGCCGGTTAATCCCGCGCGGCCGGTGCGGCCAACACGGTGGATAAAGTCTTCGGCCATCTTGGGCAGGTCGTAGTTGATGACGTGGGCGACATCGTCGCAATGCAGACCGCGGGAGGCGATGTCAGTGGCGACCAGCACCTGGAACCGGCCTTCCTGAAATCCGCTGAGGGCGCCGTTGCGCTGCGACTGCGAGCGATCGCCGTGAATCATGGTGGCGGTGAAGCCGTCGCGAGCCAACTCCTGGGCGAGGCGCTGGGCTCCGCGCTTGGTGCGGGTGAAGATGAGAGTCTGTCCTTTTTCGGCGTAGAGGAGCTGGCGGAGCACGTCGAGCTTTTCGCCGGGGCGGACTTCGTAGGCTTTCAGTTCCACGCTCTCGGCTGGTTTCAGTACTGAGCCGAGCGCAACCCGCACGGGATCGCGCATGTATTCGTGCACGAGTCCCGCAACGGACGCTTCGAGGGTCGCGGAGAAACACAATGTCTGGCGGCTCTTCGGCAACAGCGCGAGAATGCGGCGGATGGCCGGGAGGAAGCCCATGTCGAGCATGCGGTCGGCTTCGTCGAGGACCAGCAGTTTGATGTGTCGCAGGTCGGCGAAGCGGCGGTCGGTGAGATCCAGCAAGCGTCCGGGAGTCGCGATGATGAGCGATGAGCCGGCGCGCAGGCCCTGAATCTGACCTTTTTCAGAAACGCCGCCGATGACGAGCGCGGCTTTGGGCATGTTCTTGGAGCGGAGGCTCTCATACACTTCGTGGACTTGCATTGCCAGTTCGCGCGTGGGCAACAGGACCAGCGCCGTGGCGTTGGCGGTCGGTTCCTTGCGAAGCATCTCGATCACCGGGATCAGAAATGCGAGGGTCTTGCCAGTGCCGGTCTGGGCGGTGCCGATGACATCTTTTCCTTCAAGAGCAGGCTGGATCGCGCGCTCCTGGATGGGCGTTAAGGTGATGAATTGCGCTGCCGCGAGCTTCTGCTGCAAAGCCGCAGACAAGGGCAGTTCGGTAAATGTGGTCATTCTAGAGTGTTTCTTTCTGGAGGGGCTTGCACGTCATATCACGTCGATCCACGAATACACGTGGAGCTTCCACGCCGCTCACATTGTTTGAATTTACGCTGGAACTTACGGCGGGCAGGAAAGGCGGAGATGAATCTGATCCAACGAGGGACCACCGCGTCACGAGCAAACCGTGGAAAAAGCGTCAACGACAGTATAGCACAGAGAAACGGCGGGAGAAGTTACCGGCGTAATCGGGAGTTGGTGAGCGATTGAGGGTTGGTGAGCGCGATTGCCTCAAAGTTGCTAGGCAAGGCGATCAGAATAGTGGACAATCGTGCGGGGCGGAAGGGCTGGCAATTTGAAGATCTCGCAAAAAGGGCTGTATGCGTTGCAGGCGATGATGACGCTGGCCCGGCGGCACGATCAGGGCGCGATCAAGATCCGGGAAATCGCCGCGGAGAGCGATCTGCCGGAGAAGTTCCTGGAACTCATCCTGCTTGAATTGAAGAACGCGCGCATCGTGGACAGCGTGCGGGGGGCGCGGGGCGGCTACCAGTTGCGGCGCGATCCGGCGGAGATTCCGTTGAGCGATATTATCCGGCTGGTGGATGGTCCGCTGGCGCCGATGGGAGACGCGGAGCAGTTGCGGGGTTTGATTGCGAAGGACTCCGATCACCGGGCGCTGTATGAAGTGTTTCTGGCGGTGCGGGATGCGGCCGCGAAGATACTGGAGAACACCACGATCGCCGACATCGCGGGGACGGGGCGCGGTCCAAAGGGCAAAGGGCGAGCCCATACAGAGGACCGTAAGAAAAAAGTGGAAGCGTAGGCCGCCATAGAATCTTCAAGCGGTTTCGAGAAGCGTTTCGAGAGGCGTCGCGAAGCGAGGCCGGCCTGATCGCTCGCTTCGCGAACTTCTCCTTTGGCAGACGGCCTAGATGATTGTTTCCAAGCGGATGTAGCTCGCTTCCATGCCGTGTTCCATGCCGGTCGCCAGCATTGTTTTCCGAGTTTCGGCATCGGGCAGGGTCATGCGTATCGTCAGCAATGTGCCGGTGCCATCGGGCTCGAATCTGGTTTCAACGTGGTTGTCAGGCGTGGGATCGGGCAGGTGCATGCGCTCGACATGAACGATCCTTCTAGGCGGATCGAGTTCGACGAACTCGCCGGTTATGTGGAAGCTGCCCTGCTTGGGGTGCGCCCACTCATAGCGGAACTTGCCGCCGGGCCGCGCGTCGCTTACGCAGACGGGCATGGTCCAGCCCTCGGGGCCAAGCAGCCATTTCTGAATTATCTTCGGATCGGTGTGCGCGCGGTAAACGGCCTCGGGTGGCGCAGCGAAGTGGCGGGTCACCACGATATGGTTATCGCCTTCGGTTTGCAGCGTCATCTTAGTCATAGTAGTCATCGTTTCTTCCCCTTTGTGTTTGGTTCCATGGCGGCCAGAACTGCATCGAGCCGCTCGTAGTTCTTCTCTAGAGCTTTGCGCAACATGGCAAGCCATTGGTCCATCGCGTCAATGCCGGCCTTCGCCAAGCGACGAGGGCGCTTGGTGCCGTCGACGCGCTGGACGATGAGTCCCGCTTCTTCGAGCACTTTCAAGTGCTGCGAGATCGCGGGCTGCGTCATTTCGAAGGGCTTGGCCAACTCCATCACCGTCGCTTCGCCCAAGGCGAGACGCGCGAGGATGGCGCGGCGAGTCGGATCGGCGAGGGCGGCGAAGGAGGCGTTTAGGTTCGGCATCGGAATCTATTAGTAAGTGTGAACTTATATAAGCATGCGATTATTGTCAAGCGAAATCTGCTCTCTGGGGGGATTCTGTTTGAAGGCCAAGAAAGAAACGAAGATAAAGGAAGAACGTCGGTGCGGGGCAGGGGGCCGTCCCGAAGAAAGATCAGGGCTGTCGATCGACTGCCCTGTCTGTGAGCGCTGATTGTCAACAGTTGATCGGGTTCCAGTTGGCGTGGCACACTTGGAACCGTGAAACTCCTAAGGTACATCGAGCTTAAGACCGGCCATTCCGATAACGGTCCCGCTTGGATTGGCTACGTGACTTCATCGAAGACCGGTCGGACGCTGTACTTCAATGGCCGAGGGTTGATGAAGCTTAAGGGGCAACGACGCGGAGAATCTGGCGGCAATTACGTTGATATGGAAACAGGTGATTCATTCTGGGTTTCCGGTGTGAAGAAGAATGGCGAAGACCGCCACTGGGTGGGATCGGGAAAGGTTCTGATTGAGGCGGCCGCGGTGCCTGATTATCTGAAGGCAA
>Ga0207031_10378_pt1 | contig 10453 bp, 10 predicted proteins | sample Alteio_BWMinCont_37_FD_153278 | JGI IMG/M metagenome (GOLD analysis project Ga0207031, IMG submission 153278) | Enriched cells from forest soil in Barre Woods Harvard Forest LTER site, Petersham, Massachusetts, United States -... | ecosystem: Environmental > Terrestrial > Soil > Temperate forest >... | reverse complement strand
CGCCGCCCGAAATCTCCGCTTTCATACTGCGCCAGTTAAAGCAAAACGCGGAAGCGTATTTCGGCGAACCGGTGACCCAAGCGGTGATCACCGTGCCCGCGTATTTCAACGACGCGCAGCGACAGGCCACCAAGGACGCCGGACGCATCGCCGGTCTCGATGTTTTGCGACTGGTGAACGAACCCACGGCAGCGTCGTTAGCGTACGGATTAGACAAACGCGAGAACGGAATCGTCGCCGTGTACGATTTGGGCGGAGGCACTTTCGACATCTCCATATTGAAGCTGCACGATGGCATCTTCGAAGTGTTGGCTACCAACGGTGATACACACCTGGGCGGCGACGATATCGATAATCTGCTCTTGCGAATCGCCCTCGAAGATGTCGCGACGGAATGGGGCGAGGATTTGTCTGCCGACAGTGAGGGAGTGCAGCGTCTGCGCCGCGCGGTCATCCAGGCTAAGGAACGGCTCTCCTTTGTTCCGTTCACCTCTATCGAGCTCGAATATCGCGGCAAGAAATACCAGCGCGAGATACAGCGCGAATTATTCGATAAGCTGATCACGCCCATCGTCAATCGCACGCTCGGCCCGTGCCGCGATTGCATCAAGGACGCTGGTGTCACCGTAGATCAAATCGATGAAGTTGTGATGGTGGGCGGATCCACGCGCATCCCCCTCGTCCTCTCCGCGGTGGAGACGCTCTTTCGAGCCAAGCCGCACACCGAACTGAATCCCGATGAAGTGGTCGCGCTCGGTGCGGCCGTTCAGGCGGGCATTCTCTCTGGCGAAGTGCAAGACAAGCTATTGCTCGACGTTACACCGCTTTCCCTCGGGATCGAGATCATGGGTGGGGTAGTCTCGAAGTTGATTCATCGCAACTCCACTATTCCAGCCAGTGCCACCGAAAGCTTTACCACCGGCGTGGATGGCCAGCGCAATGTTCTGATCCACGTTGTCCAGGGTGAGCGCGAATTGGTGAAGGACAACCGTAGCCTGGCGCGTTTCGACTTGAAGGATATCGATCCCATGCCTGCCGGCTTCGCGCGAATCGAGGTTCGGTTCCTGATCGACGCCAACGGCATCCTGAACGTCACGGCGCGCGACGTGCGCACGGGCAAGGAACAGAGCGTCGACGTGAAGCCCAGCTACGGCTTAACCGACGAACAAGTCGAGAAGATGATCCAGGATTCGGTGGAGAAGGCCGAGCAGGATTTCGACGAGCGCCAAGTACGGGAGGCGCGCGTCGAAGCCGATACAATTCTAGCCGCGGTGGAAAAAGCGCGGCGTCACGATGCCTACTTCGAATTGAGCGATGAGGAGCGTGCCGCCATCGATAAAGCCATCAACGAGCTTTTGCTGGTGTACCACGCCGAAGAGCACAGTTTGATTCACCAGAAGATCGAGCAGCTCAACCAGGTCACCCTTAAACTGGCTGAGAACATGATGAACACGGCAGTTCGAGGCGCTCTGAAAGGAACCAAAATCTAATGCCAGGAATTACTTGGGACCACACTGAAGACATCGCCCTAGCCCTGTACGAAAAATTCCCCGACGTGGATCCAACCCATGTCCGCTACACGGATCTGCATAAATGGATCACCGAGCTCGAAGATTTCAAGGACGATCCGAAAGCATCCACCGAGGGGAAGTTGGAAGCGATTCAAATGGCGTGGCTGGAAGAGTATAAAGAAGAACACGGGTGAATTCAGCGCCACTACGCTTCTCCTTAAAACTCTGTCTGATGACGATCGCCCCGATGATCTCCCGGACAAAGTGAACCGCCTGCTCCGGACGGGAGAGCCCGTTCAGTTCACCGGAGATTCCTGAGAACCCAGTGATGGCGTCCACAGGAAATATCTCACAAAGGGGAGGCATTAGTGGGCCGTAGAACGATTAAACGCGGACATGAGAAGAAGCGAGTGTTGTCCGCGCCAGCCGCGCCGCTATTGGTAAGCATCATCAGCGTTTGGGAACTCGTATTCAAGTGTCAAGCTCGCAAACTCATTCTTCGCGCAGGCATGACTGAAGTCCTGGACAAAATTCTCTACCATTCACCGTGGACCATTCTTCCGATGACGCCTCAACATCTGCCCGTGCTGCAGGCCTCCCGATGCTGCACGGCGATCCATTTGACAGAATGCTGATTGCACAGGCATTGCATGAAGACCTCACGATTGTTACCGCCAATGAGCAGATACCGAAGTACAGAGTGAGGACGCTCTGGTAGGTTTTATTCCGGCCCTACTTTCACGATCAACTTTCCCTTATTCGATCCGTCAAACAATTTATGTAATGCACGCGGCGCGTTCTCGAGACCCTCGACCACGTCCACGCGATATTTCAGCTTGCCTTGCATTAGCCAGCCGATCATCTGAGTGAAGGCTTCCTCGGCGCGGGAATTGTAATCGGTGCAGAGGAAGCCTTCCATGCGGGCGCGCTTTACGATCAGGTTCGCTAGGTTCGGAGGGCCCGGAACCGGGCGATCCTCGTTATATTGCGAGATCATTCCGCAGACTGAGATCCGGGCTTTCAGGGTGATCTGGTTCAAAACCGCTTCCAGAATCTCGCCGCCGACATTGTCGAAATAGATGTCGATTCCTTTCGGGCAGTTTTGCTTCAACGCTTCCGGCACGTTCGCTGTTTTGTAGTTGATGGCGGCGTCGAACCCGAGCTCGTCCTTAATCCAACGGCATTTCTCATCGGTTCCGGTGAGTCCTACAACGTGGCATCCTTTAATCTTGCCGATCTGTCCCACCAGCGATCCAACAGCACCAGCGGCGGTGGAGATTACCAGTGTCTCGCCGGGCTTCGGTTCGCAGATATCGAGCAATCCGAAGTAGGCCGTCAGACCGATGTGGCCTAGCAAGCCGAAGAATGCGGTGAGCGGCACCGGCAGGCCCTTCGGAAGTTTTCCGAGAAGTGCGCCGTCCGAGATGGAGTACTGCTGCCAGCCGAGCAGCCCTTGCACGAGGTCTCCCTTGGCGTACGATGGATTCCGCGATTCCTCCACCACGCAGACGGCTACTCCGCGCATCACGTTGCCCAGTGGAAGTGGAGGCAGATACGATTCAGCCCCGTTCATCCAGACGCGATTGGTGGGATCGAGGGAGATATAGACGGTGCGAATCAGAACCTGACCATCGGCCGGATCGGCTACCGTCGTTTCATTCCATCGGAAATCCGATTCCTTCGCTTCCCCCTGCGGCCGCGCCGCGATCAACCACTGCTGATTCGTCTTCATTCGGAGAGTATACTGTGCCTGAGCGGGCAATCCAAGGCGCGCGTCCAAATCATTCTGCTTCTGATCGCGTCGATTCGTACCGGCGCCTTGGATGCCGCGCGGGACTTCGGCGTGGATATACTTTGGAACGGGCCGCTGCAAGAGACTGAGTTCTCAACCATGGCGCGGGAGTTTCCAGCAATCCAGGTTGTCGATCGCCGGGACGTAGCCAGGCATTTCTAAGGATGGAGACGGACCACGCGATGGCTGCTGAGGAGGCTGGCGCATTGGGGTCGCGTGGTTCAGGCCCTGGCCGCAGAGCAGGGCAACGTCGATGGCTTCGAACCCTGGCCTCTGGGCGAAATTCCGCCTCACACCTTGGCCACATTGAGAACTCCGGTGCGGGCGGCTTCCCGTTCGATAAATCTTGGATGTTATTGCGTTGTAAGGTGATAGCTTCACCGGTTCGCACTGCATGGTTTTTCGAGTCTCCTTCTAGGCCAAACACATGAGCGACCGGCAACCCGTCGCCGAAATTACATAAGTCTTACAAACTACTGGTGAAATCCCTGATAGGTTGGAGTTGTCACTTTACATTCTGGAGCTTTCGTGAGCACTGAGAACATCATAGATATCTACGCCAACAAGAAGATAAATTGGGGCACCACAATCATCATGGGGTTATTCCATGTCGGCGCCGTGGCGGCTCTGTTCATGTTCAACTGGCATGCTTTTGCGGTTGCTATCTTCCTGTATTGGATGTGCACCGGTCTCGGTATCAGCATGGGATACCATCGCCTGCACACGCATCGGTCGTACAAGCTGCCCGTGATCCTGGAGTATTTTTTTGCCGTCTGCGGCACACTGACGCTGGAGGGCGGACCCATTTTCTGGGTCGCCACTCATCGAATCCACCATCAGCACTCCGACAAGCCGGGCGATCCGCATTCGCCTCGCGATGGCGCCTGGTGGGCACACATGCTCTGGCTTTTTACCGGTGATTCCAAACACAACAACACGCGGCTGATGTCGAAGTATGCGCCGGATCTGGCCAAGGATCGCTTTTACGTCTGGCTGAACGATTATCACTGGGTCCCGCTTGTGGTACTGGGAGCCACACTGTTCGCTGCCGGTGGGCTGCCTATGCTGCTGTGGGGCACCTGTGTCCGGATCGTCTTCGGGCTGCACGCCACCTGGCTGGTTAATTCGGCTACCCACATGTGGGGCGGGCGCCGCTTCAACACGCGCGACGATTCCCGCAACAACTGGTGGGTGGCGCTGATTACTTTCGGCGAAGGCTGGCACAATAACCACCATGCGCATCCCACGTCGGCGCGTCACGGCCTGGCGTGGTACGAATTCGATCTTTCCTGGATTCAGATCACGGTCCTGAAGTACCTGGGTATCGCGAAATCCATTCGCGTCGCCAAGACTACCAGCGCGTTAGCCGAAAAAGAAGCCGCGTAGGACAAGCCTCCGGCTTGTCTCGCGCGCAAGCCGGAGGCTTACGTTACTGTGAGAGTATGGTGGTGGCTGGCCGGCGACGCTCGATCACATTCTTCATCGCCCTCGGTGTCGGCCTCATCTCGGTCACCCTGCTCCTTTACATCGGTTCGGTTTCCTTCAATTGGAAAAATGGCATCCTGCTGTTTCTCGGCATCCTGCTGCTGACCATGATCATTACCGGTGTGGTTTTGAACACCACCTTCCTGGTGCGCGAGGTCCGGCGAAACGAACAACACGATGCTTTCATCAACGCCGTAACGCACGAGCTTAAAACTCCAGTGGCCTCCATCCGGCTTTACCTTGAAACTCTTCAGACGCGTCCTGTGGACGAAGGGAAACGCCAGGAGTTCTACCGCACCATGGTGGAAGATAGCGAGCGGCTGCTGGGAACCATCGAACAAGTGCTTCGGACCGGACGCATCGGGTCGACCACTCATCACAAGTTGAATCGCGTCCGGATCGACTTGAACGGCGTCGTGGAGGAGTGCCTGGTCAAAGTGCGCTCCCTGCATCGCGTCGCACCAGATTCGCTCGAATACCACCCGGGCCCGCCGGTAACCGTTATGGGCGATCCGGACGAGGTACGAGCTGCGGTTTCCAATCTCATCGACAACGCAGTGAAGTATTCCGGAAGCCCCATGAAGATCAGCGTGGAAGTATATCCAGTGGATGGGAAGTTCGTTTCCTTGCGTGTGCGGGACCAGGGGGTGGGTATTCCCAAAATCGAGTTGAAACAGATCTTCAAGCGTTTTTACCGCGTGCCTGGACCCTTGGCGACGCGAGTGAAAGGGACGGGATTGGGATTGTACATCGTCCGTTCCGTTGCCAAAAGGCACGGCGGACGGGCTTGGGCCGAAAGTGAGGGGCCAGGGCGCGGGAGCACATTCGTGCTGCAACTACCCATCGTCAAATGAGTCGAGTTTTAGTAGTCGAAGACGAGCAGCACCTTGCCGACGGGCTGCGTTTCAACCTCGAGGCGGAGGGCTACCGGGTCGCGGTGGTGGACAGTGGAGAGGCTGCTCTCGAATCCATCCAGAGTGAGCCCTTTGACGTGGTGGTGCTGGATGTTATGCTACCGGGAAAAGATGGCTTCGCAGTGATATCCGAAATGCGGGAGGCTGGCCACTTCGTTCCAACCCTGATGTTGACGGCGCGCGGTCACGCCGAGGATGTTCTGAAAGGTTTCGCCGCAGGCGCCGATGACTACCTTACGAAGCCTTTCGAGTTGGCTATTCTGATCGCCCGCATCCGCGGACTGTTGCGGCGGAAGGATTGGCTGCGCGCCGTCGCCAAGGACACTTTTGTTTTCGGCAACAAATCGGTGGATTTCAACCGGGGCGAACTGCGCGTCGGCGAGCAGGTGTTTCCGCTTACCGTGATGGAATCCAGCGTCCTCCGCTATCTGACACGGCATGAGGGCCAGCACGTCTCGCGCAAGGCACTGTTATCGGAGGTGTGGGGTTTGCACGAAGACACCGATACTCGCGCGATCGATAATTTCATCGTCCGCCTGCGGCGTTACATTGAAGACGATCCCACGCGCCCGCGCCATTTGGTTACGGTGCGAGGCGTAGGTTACCGGTTTGTGCAGAATCCGGCAAAATAATCTTACTCAGGCAGCTTGAAGTTCACTTCTAAAGTAGTGACAACTTCGACCGGCGAACCATTGAGCAGCGTAGGCCGATATTCCCACTGAACCGCAGCCTGGCGCGCAGCCTCCACCAAAATCGGATGGCCGCTGATTAGTTGCAGGTTCTGCACGCGTCCGTCGCGGTCGATGATCGCGGTGAAACGAACTGTGCCCTGGACGCGAGCCTGAATGGCCAGGGCGGATATACGGGCTCGACGTTGCGAACGAGGTTCGCCTGCTGTACATTCGCGCCGACCCGGATGCGCTGGGGCGTGCTCGATGACTGTAGGGGCGGCGGAGCAGGGAGCGGAGGAGGGGGCGCCGCTAGCTGGGATTGGACCTGCCCTCTTTTAGCATCGAGCGCTTTTTGGACCCACTGGTCCGCCAGCGCGGTCTCGCTGCGATACTGCTCCTGAGATTCGGCGAGATCGGCGCGCTCCCGGATCAGCAGGTTCATGTAGGCCATGGCGTCCGAATACTGGGGATCGAGCTGAAGAGCTTTCTCCAGGCTGGATATGCCGTGCTCGATCATCGAGGAATATTGCTGGTTTAGTTCCTGCCGCGCTGGATTGGGCAAGGGGCCCGGTTGCTCGGGTTTCATTCCGAGATCGGTGCGGGCGCGCAGATAAGGCGCGTACCACTTCACCCAATCGATCACACCCAGCGAATAAAAGGCTTCTTTGTTTTGCGGATCGGCGGCGATCAGCTTCTCGTACCACGATGCAGCTTCATCCAATTTGCGGATTTTCTGATCGAGGTCCGGCATTCCCATGGCCTGCTGGTACATTAGGGACGCCATGGACACTAGTGCCGTCGTATTGACCGGCTCAATTTGCAGTACCCGGGTGAACTGGTCTTCGGCCTTTCGAGCCATTTCGGTGTTTTGGGGAGACTCCGCGCCCGGAATGTACTGCGACATCAAAGCGGTGGCAAGGTACAGGCGAGCCGTCATGTTGTTCGGATCCAGATCCACAGCCTTCTGAAAGGACTCCACGGCATCCTTATATCTCTGGCCCTTGTATTCCTGAACGCCTTTGTTGATCCACCCTCGAGAGTCAACGGGAGCCACCGGCTGAGCCAACAGTGCCGCCAGGAAATTAACGAGAATCACAGCAATCCGTAATCGCATCGGAGCACCCCTCTTGATTAGATCACCGATACTCTTGGGAAGTTCCCGCCCAAGGCCTCGGAAATGATAAGCTAGACTGCATCGGCGACTACTGTCGCCAGCTTTGAAAGGGAAATGAATTATGCGTAAGGCCATTGTTGCAGTCTTGTCCGTGACTGCATTCGCGACCTCGATGCTCGCGCAAAGTAAACCGAATTTCAGCGGTACCTGGAAACTGAATGTTGCCAAGAGCGACTTCGGCCCGGTACCCGCGCCCGACAGCCGTACCGATATGATCGATCATAGCGACCCCGCATTGAAGGTCAGTACGAGTGTTGTTGGGGGTCCGCAAGGTAATATGGACGCAACCTCAAGCTACACGACGGATGGCAAGGAAGCAACCAACCACATGGGTCCGCGCGAGATCAAGGCGACCGTGGTTTGGGAAGGTCCTAAGCTAGTTGTCAATGCGAAGACCACTTACCAAGAGGCGGAGCTGACGATCAAGAGCGTCTGGACTCTGTCTGAGGACGGAAAGACCCTTACTCAAAATGTCCATTTCGTCACCCCGATGGGCGAGGCCGATCAGACATTACTCTACGACAAGCAGGATGCGGGCGCTGTGACAGCCAAAGCCACACCGCCTCCGGTTGTGGCCGCACCGGCCAGTTCCGGAGTCAAGCCCAATTTCAGCGGAACCTGGAAGCTGGATGTCACGAAGTCCGACTTCGGGGTTCTTCCGCCCGACAACAGCCGCACCGTCGTGATCGATCATAGCGATCCCATGCTGAAGCTGGCCGTGTCCGCGGATGGCGCGCAGGGCAAACAAGATTTCACGCTCAATTTCACCACCGACGGTAAGGAAGCGACCAATAATGCCGGAGGGCTGGAGTTGAAAAGTATCCTGACCTGGGAGAGCAGCACGCTAGTGGATAATACTAAGCTGAAGTTCCAAGACCAGGACGTGACGGTCAAGGAGATTTGGCTGCTATCGGACGATGGCAAGACTCTTACTCAGAACGCTCATTACATGAGTCCCATGGGTGAGATGGACACGAAGATGGTTTACGTAAAGGCGACACCGTAGGAAAAACCACCGGTCGCTCACGCTCGCGGCTCGGAAAGATCGTGTGAGCGAGTCGGTGCAGGAGACCATCAATAAGGCGTCGGAAACGTTCTTGAAATGTGGTCGTGCCAGGTGAGGGTTTCCTCGTCCACCAGGGCCCACAGCAAACCGAGACCCGCCGCACACAGACTAAGCACACCCGAAGCCAGGCGACGCATCCGCTGGGTGCGTGTCGGTCTCTGACCGTCGAAGTTTACCAGTGTCAATCGCGTCCATCTCATGCCGGCCGAATCACCATTCGCCAGGCACCACAGCAACTTGTAGAAAAACGTCACAATCGCCACCACTCCAATCAGCAGCGGGAGGGTTTTGGAGTTTATCGCCACCGCGCCGCCAGTCAAATAGAAAATCACACCGAAAAGGGCCAGCCCGATAACAATCATGCTGCCATCCAGAGCGGCGGCGATGGCGCGATGCGCTGCAACCGCTACCGGAGCGTCGCAATAGATGGTGTCCTCCGCGGGATGAGCGTAGCGCCCGGAACCGGCTGCCGGTGCGAACTCCAAACTCTGCTGGCCCGGGATAACACGGCGATGGCGGGCTCGGGGCTTTTGGGAAATCACCTTCCGGGTACGGGGTTCCAAAGCATCGGGCGCTATGGTATCGAACGCAACCACACGCGGCAGTTCGCGCGAGCTGAACAGAGAGGGTTGGTAGGTAATCGGCTTCCGCGTTAATGGCGGCAAAGCCTGCTCCACCGCGATGCCCGCCCCGCTGCTGGCCTTCGGCGCCGACTTGGATTCGTTTACGTAATGCAGAGCTGGTGCAGCCGCGGAAGAACTGTAGACCGGGGTCAAGCGCAGACGACGTCCACAACGGTTACAGCGATGGTCGTCTTCAGCGTTCACTGCCTGGCAATATCGGCATTCCATTGTTTGCTCATTCTCCTCCGCGCCTGTTGCAGTCGCCATCAATCCGTGCTACGGTTTTCGGTTGAGGCCATTACACGTACGTTTCCCAGTCCCCCTGTCGCCGCCTTCGCGCGATAAGAGGCTTACTTTAGTTCGTAACATATTTAGGGGAAAATGTCACGTACTTTATTTAGGAGTGTACTACGTCTTTCACCTCATGACTGCTCTGCTGATGGCCGCCATGGCCTTGGCTCAGACACAGATTCCGGTTTTTACCCCCCCACCTCCGCCCCCACCTCAGACCAATGCGGCCAATCCGAACCAGCGGATCCGAATCCAGCGGCCGGATATGCCCGGCGTCAATGATGTAAAGATCGACGCAGAGTCTCAAGATAACGAAGGGTCGATGCATCACTTTCGCGGTCACGTTGTGGTGGATACCGTTGACCGGAAGCTCGAGGCCGATGAGGTGGATTATGACGAAGACACCGGGGTGGTGCAGGCGCGCGGTCATGTCCGGTTCGAGAATTACCTGGAAGGCGACAAAATCGAATGCGATCATGGCACCTACAACTACTACGATGAGACCGGAATCTTCTGGGACGTGCGAGGGACCTCGCCGGCCAAGATCGTAGCGCGGCCCGGCCTGCTGACCACCAACAACCCCTTTTACTTTGAGGGCGCGTGGGCGGAGCGCAAGTCGGATCGCTACATTCTGCATCAGGGATTCATCACGGATTGTAGAGTTCCCAAGCCGTGGTGGCGGTTCAAGGCCCCCAAGTTCGATATCATTCCTCATGATCGCGCCATCGGCTATCACGCCACCTTTTATCTTGCGCGTATGCCGCTCTTTTATTTCCCAGCTTTCTACAAATCGCTCAAGAGGCTGCCGCGCAAAAGCGGCTTTCTGACCCCCAGCTTCGGACGGAGTTCGCTGTATGGCGAGTTCTTCGGCTTGGGATACTATTGGGCCATCAATCGCAGCTACGATCTGCGCTATGAAGGCGTGT
>Ga0207031_10377_pt1 | contig 10455 bp, 8 predicted proteins | sample Alteio_BWMinCont_37_FD_153278 | JGI IMG/M metagenome (GOLD analysis project Ga0207031, IMG submission 153278) | Enriched cells from forest soil in Barre Woods Harvard Forest LTER site, Petersham, Massachusetts, United States -... | ecosystem: Environmental > Terrestrial > Soil > Temperate forest >... | reverse complement strand
ATTGGTCTGCCCGGAAGCCAGAATCTTTTCCCGTAATACGCCCAGTGGATAGCGGGGCACGAATATGGGCGTGCCCTGGGGGAGTTTCGCCAACCACCAGGGATCGATATGGTCGAGGTGTTCGTGCGAGATCGCAACGGCGTCCGGCGCTTCGAGTTGAGGAATCAGATGACTGTTATCGGGCCACTGAAACCAGCTGCCTTGAAAAGCCCCTTCCGGCGATAACCATGGATCGATCTGCAAGCGCGATCCCAGGTGCTCAATTTGTAATCCCGCATGTCCCAAACTTTTTATCAGCATCGTAGATTATTTCCTCAACCGGGCTGCCGTCACCGGATTATTCACAGCCCATCCAATGTTTCACAACCTATCCAATGCCGCCGCATCCGTGCCAACGCCTTGTTGCCGCAGCACTATCCACACGGTGCTCAAGAGGATACGGGCGTCAAACCAGAGCGACTTATGATCCACGTAATAGATATCCAGTTCCAGCCTCTTCTCAAAAGGTATGCTGTTGCGTCCGTGAATCTGGGCCCAACCCGTAAGGCCTGGGCGCACGGAGTGACGGCGGCGCTGCTCCTGAGTGTAATGCGACAAATACCGTACAAACAATGGACGCGGTCCGACAAAGCTTAAATCTCCGCGCAAGATATTCCAGAGTTGGGGCAGCTCGTCGAAGCTGGTCTGCCGCAGCCATCGGCCGAGAGGAGACGTACGCTCCGCGTCGCTGAGCAAGCGGCCTTCACGCCCACAGGCGTGATTCATGGTTCTGAACTTGAAACAGGTGAAAAGCCGTTCGTTCAATCCGGGCCGCATCTGACGGAAGATGATCGGCCGACCCATGGTGAGCCGGATTGCGGCGGCGATCGCCAGCAGCAGCGGAGCCGTCAGAATGATAAGCGCCAGTGCGCCGATGAAATCAAAAATTCTCTTAACGATCGGATACATTTCCGTGTCCCCTCACGTAAATATGTTCAGGCAACATATTTAGGCAACGTGGCCGCGACTTAGTGCGCGGCTTTTGGTCTGCTGCGGCTCCAACTTCAATTGAGCAGGCATTGGATGGTCCATGAACCTGGGCACCCAGTCTTCCAGAACCGGCAGAGTCTCGCGGGTAACCGGAGCACTTAGGACCTTGACGTTACTATATTTCGGATCCTGATAATTACTGATTTTTCCGCCAAGTATGGCGTCGAGCACCTGCTGAATCCCGCCTTCTAACGTCCATGCCGGTGCGAAACCCAGCATTTCACGGATGCGCCGGAACTCCACTCGATAGTTGCGGCGATCGACATCTTCCTCCGTGCAACTGATAATCGATCCTGGCACCATGCTGGCGATAAGCTCCCCGACTTGGCCCAATGTGCGGTTTTGTTCGTCGGATCCAACGTTGAAGATTGCCGCTGCAACTGCGTCGGAGCTGGCAGACAACGCGGCAACCACGGCCGACGCGGCATCCTGTACATGCAGGAACGGCCGCCACTGGTCTTTACCCCGGACTGTAATCACTCCTTCCATAACCGCCTTTGCAGCTAGAAGATTGACTACCAAGTCAAACCGCGTGCGGCCAGACAGCCCGTAAATGGTCCCAAATCGAAGAATTACAGGCTCAAAGCTGCTGTCCTGCAAGCTTAACAGCACGTTTTCGGACGCGATCTTGCTGCGGGCATATAGCGATACCGGGTTTAGAGATGACCGTTCGTCCAGGATCTGGTCGCTCGCACCATACACCGAACAGCTACTGGCGAAAACAAACCGCGAAATGCCGTTGCCTTTGGCCACCTGTGCGATCATGCGCGTGGCGATCAGATTTATCTGGATGGTTAGTTCTTCATCGATAGCGCAAGCCGGATCGCCAACCAAGCCCCCGAGGTGAATCACCGAATCAATATCCCGCATGGCCGCGACAACCGTATCTACGTTGCGGAAGTCTCCCCGGTGAATCTCGAGATTCGGATGATTCAAGAACGGGAGAATGGGTTCCTTACCAAACAAAAAGCAATCCAGCAGGCGCACGCGATACCCTTGCTTCAACAACTGCGGGAGAACCGCCGAGCCTATGTAGCCTGCTCCACCGATAACCAGCACGCTGGAAGGTTTGGTCCCCCGGAAAACATCTTGCGGGTTGGTCTCAGTAAGGACGACAAGCTTCCAAAGCTTGGCCCACAAACGAGCAGCCAGCAGAAGCACCGAAGAACTGATCCATGTCATTACAAGAACGGAGCGCGGAAACAACGGTTGAAGTCTAAACACAAACAGACAAACAGCCAGCCCCCCGAATACCAAGCACGCAGACTGAATAATGATTACGGCCTTATATTTTCCCGAGTAAGAGCGACCTTTCGTATAGAAGCCACGAAGGTAAAAGACAACTGGCCCCAGAACGCTGAGCACGGAGGCGCACGGCAACCACAGAACCATTAAAGGAGTGGGTTTGGTGGGGCCGAGCAATACCAGCCAAATCAGCAGGCACGCCAGAAGTGAGATGTTCAGAATAATTACATCGGCTACAACTCGCGCAAGAATGTCAAACCGGAAGCGACTCTTAGGCAGCATGTATTCCTCCACTTGTTAGAAACATATAAAATTGCCGCATGCTACGCGGCGAACGAGCTATATCTCAGGCGCCGGTGGCCTGCATTTCTGTCTCCTCGGTCCCCAATTTCCGGCCTCCCGCTGACGTCGCCGCAGCCATCACTTTTTCAACGGCTCGGCAGGTATCCAGCATGTCTGCTTCGCCTAACGTCGGGTGAACCAGAAACACAAGGCCGGTCCGGCTAAGCTCGGCGACATTTTCCATGCCGGCTGTTGGCACCCACTCAGAAGGAAAGGCTTTTTCCAGATACATCTCCCGGTATCCGGCAAAACAGGGAATGCCTTCAGCGATAACGGCTTCCTGTATGCGGTGAAGGTGCCAGCCCGGCTGCAGATCCTCGGGACGGATGAACGCGTAGAACTTGTAGTACGCATGATTCACTGAGCTAGGCGGCTGCGGCACCCGCAATCCCGGGATGCGAGTGAAATGTTCGCTCAGTACACCGGCATTGTGGCGCCTCTGGGCAAGATGCTGGGGAAGTTTGCGAAGCAATATTCGTCCCAAAGCCGACTGCAATTCAGTAAGACGCCAGTTCGTACCAAAACTTTCATGGAGGAAACGATAACCAGGCGGATGTTTCTTGTTGTAAACAGCCTGAAAGCTCTTGCCATGGTCCTTGTAACTCCAGGCTTTCTCCCACAGCTCTTTGTCGTTGGTAGCGACCAATCCACCTTCGCCACCCGTGGAGATGATCTTGTCCTGGCAGAATGAGAACGCGTTGATGTGCCCGAATGAGCCCACCTGCCGGCCTTTGTAAGTTGCACCGTGGGCCTGGGCGCAGTCTTCCACAACCTTCAAGCCTTTGGAATTCGCTAACGTCATGATCGAATCCATATCGCATGGCCAGCCGGCCAGATGTACGGGAATGATGGCTTTAGTGCGCGGAGTCAGTACGCGGGCGATGCTTTCGGCGGTGATATTCTGGCTGTTTACATCCACATCCGCGAACACCGGGACAGCCCCCCGGGCGACCACGCAACTGGCCGATCCGATGAAACTCCTGCTGGTCACGACCACTTCATCGCCAGCGCCGATGCCGAGGGCATAGAGCCCCAACTCCAGAGCCAAAGTTCCGTTCGCCAGAGCGATGGCATATTGAGTTCCCAGCGACGCCGCGTATTCCGATTCAAATAGACGCCCTTCCTCGCCGGTCCAATAGTTAATCTTTCCGGAGCGGAGCACAGCCGCCGCAGCATCGATCTCATCAGGGGCGAAAGACGGCCAAGCCCCGAAAGGCTCTTTCCGAACAGGTTTTCCACCGTCTACCGCCAGCCGACCGTCAGTTATGTGCATTGCTAACCATTCCTCCCGTGCTTGCTTCTGGAGGCGAACTTCGAGTAGCTCCGACAACCATTGGAATTTCGTCTGCGATCAATGCAGTCTTGGAACTATGGCCCCGCACCCCTTCCAGCAAATCCTGGTATCTCTTCAATAACAACCCCGAGATCCTGTCTTCCGGATATCGCCTCGTAACAAATTTGCGCGCCGCAATCCCCATTCGTTCACGGCATTCTGGATTTTCGACAAGGTACCGCAGCGCCACGGCCAGCGCCTCGGGATCTTTCGGCTTGACCAGGAGGCCAGTGATCCCGTCGCGGATAGTGTCCACACAACCCGGCACGCGTGTTGCTACCGTCGGGACATTCATGGCGCTCGCTTCGAGGACTACATTTGGCAAACCTTCGCAATACGTAGGCAGAACATTGATATCCAAAGCTGCGAAAATTGGCGGCATGTCCGTGACCCGGCCCGAAGTGAAATGAACGCGGGGATCGCTCCGCAGACTTTCCAACAGCATGGGATCAATGGGGTGGTCGGGCTCGGCGTATCCGCACAAGAGCAGCCTCAATTGTGGAAACACTTCACGGAGCATCGCCCATGCGAGAGCCAATTCGTTGATCCCCTTGGCTGGGACGATGCGGCCGATGTAGCCCACGACTAATGCATCTTCCGGTATTCCATAGCGCATCCGGATAGTTGCCCGGCTGGCAGCCCCATGCGAAGCAGGGCTGAACTTGACGGTGTCAACGCCGTGACTCCCCCCATCCCCTAAGACGCGGCACTTGCAACTCGCGCACAGTCCAGTTCCGACTAACACACGCCTAGCCGATCTGCTTACGCACAGGACCTCCGTAGCAAGAGTGCACGCCAGCCGCTCTGTAAGAGCCAGCACTAAGCGGCCCCACAAAGGTTGCACGCGCATTGGGAGTCCGTTGACCGTATAAATTCGAATCGGAACGCCCGCCAGCGACGCAGCGATCATTCCAAGAAGTCCCGCCTTGGGCGTGTGGGTCTGCACCAAGTCCGGACGAATCTGGCGCAATAGAAGCCAGAGCCGATAAAGGGAAAGAACATCTGCCACCGGCCGCATGGGGCGTCTCATCGTCGTTTCGTGATGATGGCTCTCTAGATTCTCGTGACCCGGGAACCGCTCCAGACCCGGAGAACTGATGGTGTGCACCTCGTAACCCCGGGCGGCCAGCAATCGAATCTGCTCCCCCAGAAAGCTCATAATCGCCTCTGGAGCAGTAGTTATCAAAGCAATTCGAATAGGCTTGGTCATGTCGTCAGAGTTCACTGTGCATACTCGGGTGCGTTTCTGGCGTAGTCATCGACCGGACGGTAACCGATGCGGAATCTATGTCGTACTGAGCACAGGAAGACCACAAGGAAAGGCATCAACCCGTTCTTGGCCAACCCAAATGCGTTATTGTCTGAGTCGCCCAGCAAGAATCCCAGACACATATACACTCCGAGCGGCACTAACAAGAAGCGCGCGTCTTGTGGCGCCAAGCCATCAATAGCCCTCTTAAACCAGCCGATGAACAACCCAAAGATTCCGTAGATGAGAGGCGCCGCAAAAGGACCAAAGTTCAGCATGGCTTCAGCGGACATCCCGTACACGTGGGATGAAACGTTGTTGGGATCGTATCCGCTCCCGTACTGAATCTCGGTACCCTCTTTCAATTTGGTATCAGGACGTTCGGGCAGAATTATGCGGGGTATCCAGATGGCGATAGAACCAAGGTAGGTGCGGCCCTTCGCATAATCGAAATCCTTGCCGTCGTTCATTAATCTGTAGAGAATATATGCCTGTAGATCGGCCCTGGCCATATCCCAGAGCACCAACCCTCTAAATGTCTTGTGCTTCTGTTGCGCAAGGTACGCGCGATCTTCCTGAGAAGCGGTAATCGCCTCCCCTGCATCCTTTCCCATTGCCTTGTAAAAAGCGTAAAAGTAAAGGAACGCGATCAGAAACACGAAACCCGGGTAGACCAACCTTCTTGGAACGGGACGGATCAGGAAGTGGATACATCCAAGTACCCAGAAAAGCAACTGCACGGTCTCGCTTCGGCTACCCCGCAGTCCTCCGAAATACATTTGAACGCCGAAAAGCACAACCAGCGCGAGCGAAGCGCCAGTCCAGCTGATCTTTCGTTGCTGCATGTTTACAACAATGAAGAATGCCAGGAGGATTGGCGCGCTCTCGGAAATCATGAATATCCAACCCAGGCCTACAAAGGACTCCGGGGAACTGATGCGGCTCTCCATATATCCCGAGATTCCGCCGAACCGCGCATAAACCAGAGTCTGGGCTACCGCCGACACGATGACAAAGATAGGTAATATCCGCCGGAATTTCCCTTTGTCGATTTGCCACAATACACCCGAGGCGTTCTTCTTCGGCTTAAAAAATCGCCGTGCCAGCCGATAGAGAATCAGTCCGGCGGCATTGAGAATCCCCATGTAACCCAGCCAGTCACGCCAGTCGGGTGGAGGAGACAGATCCATCCAGGTATCCCACCCAACATGCAGCAGCGGAGCGACGAAAAAGTAATGAACTCCCAGGAGTCCGACAATTCCCGCGGGGTCATATAGGTCCACGCGTCCACGCAGCCACTCGACCGCATCTATACCGATCAAAATTCCGCAGAGTGAAACAGGAATCAGGAACAAATGTTGGAATCGGCTGGAAGACAACGCGCAGACCACCGCCGCCACCACGATGACGAAGGAGGCGATGAGGACGGATCCGAAGTCGGCACCACTAGAACGCACAAAACGACTGCGCGTGCTGCCGGCAACGACGCAGTCGCCTTGCGTCAGTTGAACGAGGACTGGTTCCTGCGTGTGCATCTACGGTTCAAAATCCTCAAGAAAAAGACGCGACCGACTCTTCCTCAGGGATGGGCGCTGTATTCTGAGTGAGTTCCCGAAGTTCGTCGACCAAGCTGCGACGCTGCGCTGCACTGGAAAACAGCGCCAACCGGATGTGGATCATCTGCTCGGCCAGGCATTTGCTATTGGCATATCCGTATGGGAACGTGTTATCGAAAGCTCGAAAATGCATCGGGATGATGTCCCAGGTCCGTCCTACAAATAGCCCTTTCTTAGAGAGCTTGCTCAGGACCAGATCTCGGCTGTGCGGTCTTCCCAGCCGAACCGACACGAAGTTACCAGCTGATTGATGTCCTTCCGTGGCCTGGATGCAGTCAATTCCGCTCTTCGTGAGATTGGCTGTCAGTTCTTCGGCGATAGCGCGACGCTCAGGGCCTCGGGTCTCGGTTCTCGTCAACTCCGCGAAAAACCGAGCGCAGCATAATTCATTTGGAAGGCCGTGTTCAGGCTTCCATTGTGGAAAGGTTGCCTGCCCATCGCCGACTCGAGATTGAAGGTCCGAACTTCTGAAGCGCTGCATCAAGTGGTAGGCGTACTTCAACGGAGGAATTGTTGCGACGCGTTCCCGGACGGTGGGAACCAACCTGGGGCCCTCCTCAATTCGAAGAGGAATAGTGCTTAAGAGCATAGCGCCATTGCTCGAACCAGAAGTGGTCTTGTACATCGAAAACAAAATAAGATCAGCCGATGCTCCCGGGGAGGTCCCGCCGAGCTTAAGGCCAAGTGCCCTGGCGTAATCTTCGACGATCAGCAGCTTCGGAAACCTTCGCCTCAACGCGGGCAGGTTCGCGAAAGGATATCCAAACGAATGGTCGATGAGAAGCACAGTATCCGATTCATCCAGGCTCGCCAAACAGGTATCCAGCTGTGCCGGATCGGGAAGCTGGGTGTGTCTCGCGGCGTCAACGTGGATTACACGTTTCCCAGCCGTTACGGCCGCTGTCGAAATATTCGGGCAGATGAATGCCGGCAGTACCACGGTCGAGCGCGGCTGCTGTTGGAATGCCTCCGAGAGCAGAGTGGTACCGCCCACACCAAAGTAGATGTGAGGATGACGCGGAAATTGTTCCCGCATCCAACCTTCGATTCTCGAAGCCCAATGGGTAGTCATAAACCTACATCAATCTCAAACGGCTGGTCTAAATTGAAACGGAGCCGCCAGTCGTCTCATCGCAGCCTTTACTGAGGCCGCTGAGCGATAGGCCTGCGCAGCAGCATCATCAACGACGCTGCTTCTGCGCCCTTTGTATCGCTCCGTCACCGTGTCAAAGTCGGATATCTTCTCGCGGTAGCATTCTACGGATTTCTTGAATTCCAGAATCTCGCTGGGACCCCAATTGTTGATGTGGAAACATATGGTCCAGGTTCCGAAGGGACGCCACCGGAAGCTCCATAACTGTTGCGGGACCCAGGTCATTCCGAATTCATCCACATGAGGCAGCGGAAAGAATCCGTCTGAGATGTAACGGAACCCCAGATCTCTCAGGATTTCAATTGTGACCTTGTCGAACGCATGTGCGGGCGCTATCCAAACCTTGGAATCGATGCCTTCTTGTTCGAATACCCCACGACCACTAGTGAGCTTCTGCTCCTGTTCGACCCGCGGGAGACCCGCAAATTCGCTGTAGTTGTTAATCCCGAGAATTCCCGCATCCTTGGTAACGTACCGGTGCTGCCAGCCATGCATCGCGAGTGTCCAACCTGAGCGTTGATAATCTCTGACGCGATTCCAGAACGAACCATTTGGCGCGCATACCTGTAAGTTCTCATCCTGGTTGTCAGGGATAACCGCGAGGATGGGCTTGATTTCCTGGTCATACAATACACGCTCAAGCTCGTCCCAAACGCGCCAATTCATCCCCGGACAGATGTCGTCAAACCGCAGCAGATACTGAGCGTTCATCATTCTCCCTTTCTGCAGCGGAATCCGGAGCGGCTTCGACAGGCCTGCGCGCGAGCCCTTGCCGCCAATCCATGCCAACCAGGGCGATCCGTCCCTTCAATGTCATAGCCCGTTGCCAGTAGAACTGCTCCACCACTTCTCCACAAAACTCGGCTTTGAACTCGTTGGTGCGCACTGCATCTCCCGTGCCTCTGTACCACCCGCCGAAATCGAATACCTTGATTCCCTTTTCGCGAAATCGGAGGATATCCCGCCACCGCAAGTAACGGTTCGCACGCCCGATGAGTGATCGGCGCGACGGATCGGATGTGCCCCGGAAAGCCCCGGCCAGATGCAGCCCGCGGACTCGCGCCGGCGTGACAAAGCAACTGCTGGCAACCAAGATTTCGCCCGATTCATCGCACATAAATGAGAGGTCGAGTGCGTCCTGCTCAGCCAATATGGCATATCGCTGGCGACTCGCTTTTCCCAAGCCTTTCATCGCGGCATAGTGGTCGTAGTGATCCGCAAATCGGCCAATCGAGGCTCCGTCCTTACCGTTCGAATGCTCGTAAACGAGTTTGTCCTTTTCAGAAGCGCGGCGGATTTTGTAACGGGTATGGCTTTTCATTTTCGACAGCATTTCTTCCGGAGTTTGCGAGAGATCCAGAAGCATGGTCGAAGTCGACGTCGAACTCACATTGGCGGCAGCGCGAGAAAACTGGTTGAATCGAACTATATCCGCATGCATGCCGGCCGGCGCGGGCTCATCGAAATACAGGTCCGCAATTCGGACCGTCATTCTATTCGACAGTATCATTGGGAGTTGAAAATCCAAGAGTCTAAAACCCGCGTTATGCTATCTGAGCGGCCAGCATCAATTCGCTCTGTCCGTTGGCCACGACTGTGGAAGCCTGAGCCATTTCCAGAATGATGTCATCCAAAGTTCTGGTCGGCCGCCAACCCAACAATTCGCCCGCGCGGCTGATATCGGGTACCCGGCGTTTCATGTCGTCAAACCCCGGCCCATATGCTTGTTCGTATGGAACCAGCACGATTTTGGAATTCGAGCCGGTCAGCTTCTTGATCCTGAGGGCAAGATTCATGATTGACCACTCTTCCTGGCTGCCGACATTAATGACCGTTCCTTGAGCTTGCGGCCGATCCAGAAAACGAAGCAAAGCGTCGACGACGTCGTGGACCGAGCAAAAGCAGCGCGATTGCGTGCCCTCGCCATATACGGTCATCGGCCCGCCTGCCATCGCCTGAGCGAGAAGGCTAGGAAGTACCATGCCGTATCGGCTGGATTGTCTGGGCCCGACGGTGTTGAACAGGCGAACAATGTAGACGGGTAGATTGGTCTCGTGATAGTGGGCGAGCGCGAGAAATTCATCCAGGGCCTTTGCGCACGCGTACGCCCATCTGCGCTTCGAAGTGGCGCCCATGACGACATCCGAATTCTCATTGAACGGAATCTGATCGGACTTGCCGTAGACCTCGCTGGTTGAGGTAATCAACGCCGGGCGCCGATACCGGGAGCAAACATTCAAGACGGCATCCGTCGTCTGAAAGATATTCTGGACCGTTTCCACGGGCCGTTCCATGATCAGCTTGACACCCACGGAACTGGCGAGATGATAAACGAAATGATGACGCGGCACCTCTCGCTCCAGGATTTCCGTGTTCGCCGCGGAAGCCACAATGAACTTCAGACGCGGGTTGTCCTTCAGGTGATCGAGATTCTCCCATCTGCCCGTCGATAGATCGTCAATCACGGTGACCCGGCATTCGCGGCCGA
>Ga0207031_10376_pt1 | contig 10475 bp, 4 predicted proteins | sample Alteio_BWMinCont_37_FD_153278 | JGI IMG/M metagenome (GOLD analysis project Ga0207031, IMG submission 153278) | Enriched cells from forest soil in Barre Woods Harvard Forest LTER site, Petersham, Massachusetts, United States -... | ecosystem: Environmental > Terrestrial > Soil > Temperate forest >... | reverse complement strand
GCGCCCGTCGGTTTCGATGACGCCGTAGCCGGTGGGCCCGGAAGCCGCCGGGTCCACGCCCAGAATGCGATGGGGGCCTGGGGTTTGGGCGTCGCTGCGATGAGCGGTCATCCTCGATAGTCTACGGCAAGGAATCACGCCCGCCAAATCATAATGGCCGGGCGGAAACGCCAAAACCAAAGGCCATCGCGGACCGAAGCAATGGCCCGTCAAAGAGGTTGAAAATTGATTAGTTTGCGCCGACAGCCGCCTGAATTTCAGATTCGTCGATGTCGAAGTTGGCGTAAACGTGCTGCACGTCGTCGTGCTCCTCAAGGGCTTCGACCAGACGCATCATCTGGGTGGCCTGCGCTCCGGTCAACTTGATGTAATTTTGCGGCACCATGCCGATTTCGGCTGATCCTGGGGTGATGCCCGCCTTGGTTAATGCTTCTTTCACTGTTTCGAGCGATTCTGGTGGGGTCACGATGTACCACGCGGAGCCGTCGTCCTTCATGTCCTCGGCGCCCGCTTCAAGAACCAGGTCGAGCAATTTTTCTTCCGAGGCTGCTTCCTTCGGAACGGTGATCTCGCCTTTGCGATGGAACATCCAGCCCACCGCGCCGGCTTCGGCCATGTTTCCACCGTTTTTGGTCATCAAATGGCGAAACTCCCCCACGATGCGATTGCGATTCGTGGTGACGACCTGGATCAGCAAGCCCACGCCGCCCGGCCCATAGCCTTCAAACATAGCTTCCTCGTATTGCTCGCCTTCGAGCTGGCCGGTTCCGCGGAGGATGGCGCGCTCGATGTTGTCGTTCGGCATGTTTTCGTTTTTGGCGGCGAGGATCGCGGTGCGCAACCGAGGGTTGGAGTTCGGATCACCGCCGCCGATCCGGGCGGCGATGGTGATTTCTCGAATGATTCGAGTGAAAGCGCGGCCCCGCTTGGCGTCTGTGGCCGCTTTCTTGTGCTTGATTGTTGCCCATTTTGAATGCCCAGACATGACGAATCCTCTTTGTCGCTCGCGACCGCCGGGCGGTCAGCTGAATTTGGATTAATGGCCCCGCCACTGCCAAGGAATGGACGCGTGGCTCATTCAACCAGCATTGCGGGGTCGCCCTGTGCGGAAACCGACTTTGAACCGCGAAAAGTCCAACCCACTCCCGAGCCCTACTTTTCCGGAACCCTTGGATTTTAGCACACTTAGGAAATCGCGGGAATGGCGAGCGTCGAGCCGACTCGATGCGGGGCTAGGCCCGGTGCAAGTTCCATAAATACTTGCGGACCCACGTTGGGGGCTCTGGGCATGGTTACCAAAGTTCAACTGAGGCCCTAAAACACTGCTCGGGGAACCTAGGGAACTAGACAAGGAGAATCGACAACTTGCGATGGAACCAACAAACCCCGGCGGGTGGAAGCGCAAGTCGGCAAGCTGGGCCGCCTGAACTCGAATTTATCTGTCTAGAGCTGGACTCATCGGTAGGCCGAGACGGCGCAGCAAATCCTGGAAGCGTGGATCAGAGCGCAGCGGGTCAAACAGCGGATCCGCCTTCAGAACCAGGAGAAAGTCCGAGCGCTCATTGTAGGCAGCTTCAAGCTGAGCGATAGCTGGATCCTTGTCGCCAAGACCGACGTGGACTAAAGCAAAGCAAATTGCAGGAACGCGCCTCCGCCTAGAAAGGACAGCAAGCTCATTGAGGGTATGAATTGCTCCCGACCGGTCCCCGGATCGAGCGAGCGCATTTCCAATCGATGCGGTCGCCAAAGGAATGTCGCCCGAAAGGCTTGCGAACTCCCGAAACTGCTTGATTGCTTCAGGGTACATGCCCTTCGCTGCGTAGGCCCTTCCGAGGCGGAGATGAGCTGCGGCGAAGTTAGGATCCATTTCAAGAATCTTTTTCGAAGTCTCAATGGCCTGGTCCATACGGCGCGCAAAATAGTGGGCTCGCGCTAGGCAGTGGTTGGCGACGACCGAAATGGGGTCCAGCGTAAGCGCTGCGCGCGCTTCCGCCAGGGCTTCTTCGTTGCGTTGCAGATCGTTCAGGTATTCCGAATACCACTGATGAGCAGTCGCATAGTTCGGGTTAAGGGCAATTGCCCGCTTGAATTCCTTCTCGGCACCCGCCCAGTTCCAATCGTAGCTGTAGATTACGTACCCCAATGAGGCGTGAGCTTCGGCTAGCGTGTCGTCAATGCGAAGGGCTTTGTTTGCTGCATCTCGGGCCTTCTCCATTGCCTCCGCCCTTGGCAGCACATCATATCCAGCGGCAGCCAACAAGCTATAAGCATCTGCAATTCCGGCCTGCGCGGGCGCATATTCGGGCTCTCTTTCGGCAGCTCGTTGGAAATAGTCGAGAGCTTTTTTCAATCCGTTCGGGTCTCTCTTGCTCCAAAAGTAGCGGCCCTTGAGATAGAGCTCATACGCTTCATGGTTGATCGGCGCTGCGCTTGCGAGTCGTGCGCGCTGCTCAGGAGTCAACTGAATTTTAATCTCATTGACAATGGTGCGCGCGACGTCGCTCTCCACCGCCAAAATGTCGCCCAAATCGCCTTCATACGTTTTCGCCCAAACGTGACGATCGTTTGCGGCCTCAATCAATTGGGCGGTGATGCGGACGCGATCACCAGACCGCTGCACCGTGCCTTCAACGATTCCGTCCACGTTCAGTTCGCGCGCAATCTCCGGCAGTGTTTTCTTCGTTTGCTTGTACTGCATGGAGGAAGTACGCGAGATCACTTTCAGCGAGCCAATCTGAGCCAAGTCGGTAATCAGTGCGTCGGTCATTCCGTCGGCGAAGTACTCCTGCGTCGAATCGCGAGACAGATTTTCCAGTGGGAGCACGGCAATGGAGCGTATCGCGGGAGAGCGGGACTTGGCAAAAATACGGGTACGGAGTTTGTCGAGGTTAAACCCGAGGAGCGACGCAGCGAGAACCGCTAGCGCTAAACCGGCGGTGAGCGCTCCGGGGTTTTTCATTTTTGCGGGAAGGACTTTGGTTGAAGAGACCGCGTCACGATGCTCCACGAGTTCGACGGCACCTAGAAAGCGGTAGCCGCGCCGCGGGACGGTCTCGATAAAACGCGGACTCTCCGCAGAGTCGCCAAGGACTTCGCGAAGGCGATTGACGGCTTTCTTCAGCGCCAGCTCGTAGTCGACGAACGTATTTCCTGGCCAGAGGCGTTCGCGCAGTCCTTCACGGGTCACGATTTCCTGGGGATGTTCCAGCAGGACTTGCAACACTTGGAAGGGCTGACCAGCGAGCTTTTGCCTCACACCAGCCTTACGAATTTCGCCTGCTTGCAGATCAACTTCGAAGACCCCGAACTTTACTAACCGCGGCTGACTGGGCTTGGTGACCATTGGGCCTACTTTGGTCGGGATTGGACGCAGTCTATCACGGCTCGCCGGCCAACTGCTCATAGAACCTGCCGAAACTAGACATGGAGAATCAATAGCTTGCGATGGAACCAACAAACCACCGACAAGGTTCTTGATCCTTTCGCGGACTTCTGGCAATCGTCCGCCTCAAAGTAGCTTGTCTGTAGTGCAACACGAAGGCGAATCGATATGACGCTTGGAAGAATCACTCGGATTGCATTCTTAATTTTCAGCTTCGTTCTTCTGTCGGCATTTATCGCTAGCAGCGGAGACCACCCCGCTGGACCTGTTCCTCCACAATCCACATCTTCACAACCACACTGCAAGGCGGTAGGCGGCACGATCATGACCAACTTTGGCGCCATCGATCAGAACACCACCGTGGGGACGGCAACGGGAGACTTGCGGGGCGCCGTCAGGGGAACCCTCCTGGGCACCCCTCAGCCCGGTTCGGACAACACTGTGGTGTCCCATCTTCAGCATCATTGGGTCACGAGTCTGGGGACGCGCTCTTGTTCGATCCAGCTACAGCGACTACTGTTCCGCTCTCGCAGACCTTATTTGATTTGCCATCGTGACCTATCCCGTACACCTGACGGGTGGTACGGGGAGGTTTGCTGAGGCGACGGGCAATATGACGGCTATCGGGGAAGTGGATTTGGTCAAAGGGACGGTATTCCGATACAGCGGGCAAGTCTGCTTCGCGGCCCCGGACCAAGATTGATTCATTCGGGCGTGAGCCGGCTTGGCCTTTTTCCGATTAATAGAATAGAGCGAGTTTTCACTTAGGGTTGTGTGCCGAGAGGCGTGCTCGGACCGCCGTAAGAGCGAGGATTTTGGAAGCAAAACAAAAGAAAAGGAGCAAACCATGAGACACGGTGAATGGAGCAGGTTGGTTAGCGTTGCGGGCAGGATTCTGCTGGCTTTCTTGTTCGTATTCTCGCAAAGCGCCTGGGCGGGCCAGGACCCAAAAGCCAAGGACAATCCGAAGCCTACGCAGCAAGCGGCGATTCAGCAAGCGGGTGAAAAGGCATCGTTTGGCGGAATGGCGGCAAAGATGGAGGCGGACGAAGCTCAAACGGACAAGACCGGAAAGTCTCTTGTGGAAGAAAGACCGACCAGCAATGGCTCTCATGAAGGCATCAAGGTCCACGGTCATTGGACTATCGAGGTGCGCAACCCTGACGGCACAGTGGCTACCCACCGCGAGTTCGAAAATGCCCTCATCTCAAATGGCGCATTGACTCTAGCCGCGCTCCTTTCTCGTAGTTTCTCTCCAGGCGCTTGGGGCATACTTTTAAATTACGCCTTCCAAACTTCGGCGCCATGCGCAGACAGCGGCACGGGACAGCCCTGCATTATCGTGGAGCCCGGAGCATACCCAGTGCTGCCTGGCAATTATTTTCCTACCCTTACAGTGACAACTGGAACGGGTGCCGCTGCCAGCCAAGTAATCCTGACCGGAACCGCAATAGCCAGCGGTGCTACCTCCATCACCAACGTGGTTTCTGACCTATATTTGTGTCAGAGCACCAATGCGCCGAAAACTCCCTGTACGTTTCCCAACTCAGCGAACGCGCCTGGAGAACAGGGCAACGGCTTTACCGGAGTTTCGCTCGCTTCTCCGATTGCAGTTCAACCTGGTCAGACCATCGCCGTAACTGTGACGCTCAGCTTCTCGTAACGAAAGATCGTCAACCAGCTTTTGTGCGGGAGGCGTGGCATGAAACGCAGTGGCGTAGTCGGATTGATGCTCTTGCTGGTGGGTGGCCTGATCTGCGGGCCCGCGGCAGCGCAGAGCGTGCCTACTGCGAAGAGCAGCACCGCTGAACCGTTTCAAAAATCAAAGTTGGCCGAAGATTACGGCCGGCTACCTTTGAGCTTTGAGATCAATCATGGCCAAACCGACCCGCAGGTAAAGTTCCTGTCCCGCGGCGCCGGCCAGACGCTGTTCTTGACGTCCAATGAAGCTGTCTTCGCCTTTAGCAAGCCAATCGATCAGAAACCAGACTCGTTCGGTTTCCCAAACCTCTCCGTCTCACACTCTTTACGAACAACTTTGTTGCGGATGAAACTTCTTGGCGCCAACCCCCTCTCAGACGTGACCGGTCTGGAGAGTCAGCCCGGAACGAGCAACTATTTTATCGGCAACGATCCTGCGCAGTGGCGCACGAACGTTCCCACCTACGGCAAAGTCCGCTACAGCCAAATTTATCCTGGCATCGACCTCGTCTACTACGGCAATCAACACCAACTGGAATATGACTTTGTCGTCGCCCCGGGCGCGGACCCCGCACAAATTCGCCTGGCTATCCGTGGCGCAAACAAACTCTCCATTGACGCAGACGGGAACGCGGTAGTGCAGTGGAAAGATGGCGACGTCCGATTGCTGAAACCCCGGCTCTACCAGGAAGTGCGAGGAGAAAAGATAGAAATTGCCGGCGGATATGCACTCAAAGGAAACGAGTTGCGATTTGCTGTCGCGCCCTACGATCACAGTCAAAGGCTGGTGATTGACCCGGTCCTCGTCTATTCCACGTATCTCGGCGGCGTAAATAGCGATGGGGCTGCCGGCGTCGCGGTGGACTCGTCGGGAAACGCTTATGTGGTAGGCACCTCAAGTTTTGGAGGCTTTCCGGTGACGGGTGGAGTATTTCAGCCAACCAGCCACGGAACTACGAATGCTTTTGTCGCAAAGCTAAATGCAACGGGCACGGCATTGGTGTATTCGACCTATCTGGGCGGTAGCGGTCAAGACACTGGGTACGCAATCGCCGTGGACCCTTCCGGCAACGCTTATGTAACGGGCGCTACCACCTCGTCGGACTTCCCGATTACGAGCGGGGCCTTCCAAACAACAACAAAGCCCGTCTCCACGCCCGGCTCCAGTGTCTTCGTCACGAAACTGAGTCCCGATGGCAGTTCACTCGCGTACTCCACCTACTTGGGAGGAAGTGCGAACGATTCAGGTTTTGCGATCGCCGTGGACGCTTCTGGCAGTGCGTATGTGGCTGGCGAAACTCAGTCCGGCAATTTCCCCGTTTACGGGAGTTCCCCGAAGGTATTGGGGGGACCGATTTCTTGCGACTCATTGAATTCTGGTGGTTATGATGGCTTTATCACAAAGTTCAGCCCTGCCGGGGACACAGTTGCTTATTCGTTGTATCTCGGGGGAAGCGGAACGGATGTCGCGACCGGAGTTGCTGTGGATTCCTCAGGCAACGCCTACGTGGCGGGATACACTTCTTCGACAGACTTTCTCGTGAAGAATAGCTGTCCAGGGCCGGGCCCTGGGCCAACTTCGCTGCAGCCGGCAAACGCCGGTGCCAACAATGGATTTATCGTGGAAGTGAATCCCACTGGCACTGCTTTCCTAGGCTCGACCTATCTCGGCGGAAGCGGACAAGAAGCAATTACCTCTATTGCCGTAGATGGCTCTGGCTTCGTGTACTTGGCCGGGGAAGGCAATTCCGGTGGCGCGGGCGGCTTTGACGCATTTGGAGCCAAGCTAAATGGTTCGCTTGGTTCAAAAGTGTATTTCAATTATATCGGTGGCAGTGGCTTCGACCGGGCAACGGGTGTAGCAGTTGACTCCGCGGGCAACGAATATCTAGTCGGTCAGACTGCGTCCACAAACTTCCCGCAAGTTTCGCCAGTTCAAGCTGCGTTTGGCGGTGGCACTTACGATGCTTTCGTAACCGAATTAGACTCAAGCGGCACAATTGTGTTTTCGACTTACCTTGGTGGTAGTGGCGATGAAGGGACTTCTATTGGAGGGGGCCCCATCGCCGTGGATTCCTCTGGAAACGTTTATGTGGTTGGAAGTACGACCTCCACCAATTTCCCGGGGGTGAGTTCAAGCTCCATTCAACCAGCGAATGGCGGAGGTAGCGACGCATTCATAGTCAAGCTAGGTCCCTCAGCCGCAGCAACAGTGACAGCCCTGGTCGCCTCGGTTAGTCCATCCATATTCGGGCAGCAGGTGAGTTTCACCGTCACTGTGAGTCCGAGTTCTTCTTCTTCATTAACGCCGTCAGGAAACGTGACGATCAGCGACGGTTCAACAACCTTGGGCACGGTGGCCCTCACGTCCGGAACCGCTGTCTTTAGCATCTCGACGCTCGCACCAGGCAGCCACTCCATCACTGCATCCTACGGCGGCGACTCCAATTTTTCGGCGAGTACTTCCACTCCGCTATCGCAAGTTGTGAATCAAGGCACGACCACAACGTCCGTAAGTGCTTTACCTAACCCCGCCATCGTCGGTCAGGCAGTCACGCTTACCGCCATTGTCAGCCCGGTTGCGCCTGCCTCGGGCACTCCAACCGGAACAGTAACTTTCCTCGATGGAAGTACAAGCCTTGGCACCGGAACACTGAGCGGAGGACAGGCCACGCTTGCCACCTCCTCGCTCGCTTCAGGCACGCACTCGATCACGGTGACTTACGCAGGAGATCCCAATTTTCTGGGAAGCGCCTCATCGGCGGTGAGCGTCACAATACAGCAGACAACCACGACGACGCTGATCGTTGTGCCCAATCCTGTAAATGCAGGCCAGCTCGTCACGCTTACAGCCACAGTCGCAGGATCATCCGGCGCGCCGACCGGAGAACTTGTGACCTTCCTCGATGGCGCGACGGTGCTGGGAACCGGAACGATATCGGCCGGGGGGGCGGCAACGTTCACTACCGCATCGCTCGCCGCAGGAAATCACAGCCTCAGCGCATCGTATCCGGGTGACACCAGTTTCGCACCGAGTACTTCAAGCGTTGTTCCTTTGAGCGTCGTGCTACCGCCCGTGGTTATTACAGACAACGAAACGATTACAGTGACGGACTCTCCCTCCTTCCCGGACATCGCTGACGCGGAGGCGATTAAAGTAACGGATGCCGTCACGGTCTATGCATTCTTTCCCATTGCCATCAGTCCGGCTCCGCCGATTCTTTCCGCCGTTCTGAGCCAGCGTTATTCTGGCTTGACTTTTTCCGGAACGGGAGGCTACCAAAGTTTGACCCTTTCGGAATCCGGCGCGGTGCCGGGGATGTCGTTCGCGATCGCCGGTGCATCCGCCACTTTCTCGGGAACACCGACACAGGCGGGAACTTTTCCGTTCACAATTACGGCGACAGATTCAATTGGGAACAAGTTTAGTCAGAATTATTCGCTGGTAGTGTCGGCCAGCTGTCAGGCGATCAGCGTCTCACCCTCGGGCTCGCTGGGAGTTGTGACCGCGGGCAATGTGTTCTCGCAAGCGTTCATCGCTGCGGGCGGTGTCGGGACAACGACTTGGTCCACAGCCAGCGCGTTGCCTCCGGGCATCAATTTCTCGGGCGGCGTTCTCTCCGGCATTCCTACCCAATCCGGCACGTTTGCTGTAACCATCACAGCCACGGACCAGAATGGATGTCAGGGCAGCTCCAGCGTTTCCTTCGTGGTGGTGCCGCCGCCAGCGGTGATCACCGACAACGAAACGATTACCGTGACGGACACAGCTTCGTTCCCGGACGTCTTCGATTCCGAGAGCGTCAAGGTGACCGATCAAGTTTTTGTACAAGTGATCTCGCCAACGACGACTTCGGTCCGCGCTCCGGGCGTGATCTATGGAACGCCGGCAGCAGTAACGGTTTCAGTCAGCTCAGCGTATGGGACAGTATCGGGCAATGTGATGCTGAGTGTGGACGGAGGTGCGGCAACCACGATAGCGCTGTCGAGTGGCTCTGCGGTTTTCAATGCAGGCATCTTGACCCTCGGCACGCATTCGCTTGCGGCGAGTTTCCCCGCACAGGGTAACTTCTTGGCTTCTTCAGCGACGGGGGCGGTGTTTGTATCGCAGCCTCCGGCTTTCACCAGTGCAAACACCACGACGTTCACAGTCGGCGCAGCGGGCACGTTCGGCGTTACGACAATTGGCGCGCCTTATCCGTCTCTAACCATTCCTCCCGGGACGCTTCCCACCGGCGTGACGTTTATAGATAACCTCAATGGCACAGGGACGCTTGCAGGAATCCCTGCGCCGGGAACGGGAGGCGTCTACGCTCTCACCATCACTGCCAATAACGGCGTGGGTGCGCCGGTACTGCAGAGTTTCACACTTACAGTAGATCAGGCGCCCGCGATTACCAGCGGAAGCAGCACCACATTTACAGAGGGCGTGCCAGGATCGTTTACCTTGACGTCTACCGGTTTTCCCATCTCCGCATTGAGTGAGAGCCCGGCGTTGCCCGCTGGCCTCAGCTTTTCGGACAATGGCGATGGCACGGCAACTGTGTCGGGTACGCCGACGGTTGGAACGCAAGGAAGCTACGCAATTAGCTTTGTCGCGGCCAACGGGATCGCAACAAACGCGACGCAGAATTTCACCGTGGTAATCAATCTGGGCCCGGCGATCACCTCGGGAAGCGGAACGACATTTACAGAACAGATGCCGGGGTCTTTCCTTGTAACGACCATGGGATTCCCTGTGCCTACGCTGACCAAGACCGGCCAGCTACCGACGGGTATCACGTTTACGGATAACCACGACGGTACCGCAAGCCTGGCGGGAATGCCGGCCGTGGGCACCTCAAACATCTATCCGATTACCATCACGGCCAATAACGGTGTGGGCGCGCCTACGACGCAGGCATTTACGCTGACGGTGAACTCGACTGCGGCAATCACCTCCGGTAGCACCACGACGTTTACGGTAGGCTCCGCGGGATTCTTCATAGTCACCACGATGGGTACTCCCGCCCCGTCATTGACCAGAACTGGACCATTGCCGACGGGCGTGAACTTCATGGATAACGGCGACGGGACGGCAACCCTTAGCGGAACGCCGGCCGCGGGCACCGCGAATAGCTATCCACTCGCCATCACCGCGAACAACGGCGTTGGCACTGCCGCCGTGCAAAATTTCACTCTGGTCGTGAACCAGGGCGCCGCCATCCTTACCGGAAACAGCACCACGTTCACGGTCGGCGTTCCAGGCACGTTCACGGTGATGACCAGCGGCTCTCCGACTCCGACCCTTACAGAAACACCTCCGCTGCTGCCGACGGGTGTGACGTTTGTGGATAACGGCGACGGTACGGCTACGCTGTCCGGAACTCCGGCTGCAGGCACGGGTGGCGCC
>Ga0207031_10375_pt2 | contig 10494 bp, 12 predicted proteins | sample Alteio_BWMinCont_37_FD_153278 | JGI IMG/M metagenome (GOLD analysis project Ga0207031, IMG submission 153278) | Enriched cells from forest soil in Barre Woods Harvard Forest LTER site, Petersham, Massachusetts, United States -... | ecosystem: Environmental > Terrestrial > Soil > Temperate forest >... | reverse complement strand
AGGCGATAATATACAAATATATAGTATTCCAGGTTTGCAATGGCCGTCTCCGACACTAAGAGACTAACCGAACAGCCGTGGCACAAGCGTCCTCGCTTGTGCAGTGCGCAGAAAAACGAGCCAGCGGGGACGCTTGCTCCACGAAAACTCTCCGTTTCGCGACTGTCCCAACCTGCGAATTGAGAAATCGCGATATTCAAATCACATTTATCGTGACAGTCTACCCACGCGTGGGTAGACTGTCACGATAAATGTGTCAAACCAGGATGCCTCATCCTGGGGGCAACCGCTTGGGATATAATGAACATATGTTGTTATCACGGTGCCAGATCCCCGGCGCAACTGCTTGGGTTTTAATGGACAAACGACAATAATCGTATCGCGGGGCAGTTGCCGTTTTTTTCACCATGTTCTGCTCGATTCGTACAGCGCTTAGATGCGCTGACACCAATGAAAACGGCAATACTTCACCGCCAACCTGTGACATTTTGTGATGAGCACCGCGGTTTTGAATTTGAGAGCGGTGCTGGTTCGTTACCTCCCATTTTCTGGAATGCAGATCGACATCGCAGTAACATGGACGCTGTGTTTTAGGCTTGGAGTCGATGGTTGGTGAATGCTCCGAGTTAGTCTGAGTCATTTTCAAACCTGGGAGTTCAGAAATGGACCAAGTTCAGCGTGAAGATCTTCAGAAGCGCCTCGACCGATTTCAGCGTGGTTACTTCAAGTGGCGGCGGACTGGGCTCGTCGCGTTAGTGGCAGCGGCCACATTGCTCGCGTATGGCGCGTATGCGTACGGCCAGAATCCAAAGGAGCAACCGCCCAAGCACGACGCGGTGCAGGTGCCGATCGATTCGACCGGAATGCGGACGACCTATGCGAACTTTTTCCGGCTTACTGGAAATTCCGACGAAGTGATTCTCGATGTGGGCCTTCACTCTCAGCTTAACCTGTCGACGGGACCGGAAGCGGTGAAATTGACCGACCGCACTGTGATGAATTATTACACCGCCAAGAAGTTGCAATCAGCTCTGCAGACTGTCATAACGCGCCACGAGGAGACCTACGGGGAAATTCAACTTGATCCCGAGAAGCGCAAGAAGCCTAAACCCGTTCGCGATTGAGATTGCCGGAACCTGGCCGAATCCGCCTCTGTAGTTGTTATGTCTTGGGGTGCAGTACAGGCTGCGACTTAAAGCTTGTTCTTTCGTTTGGCCCTGAGGATAATCCGAGTGCGTGGCCGCCGAATGCCGACTTCCAGGGTTGTTTTCAAGGAGCAAATGATGGCACCCGATCAAGCGAAATTGAGCGAATTTGTAGGCAAGATGCTCAACGACATGGGTGCCGTTGCGACCGGCGCAATGGTGGTGATCGGCGACAAGCTGGGACTGTACAAGGCTCTTGCCGCTGGGGGACCAATCACCTCCGCCGAACTCGCAGCTCGGACCGGGACGGCGGAGCGCTATATCCGGGAATGGTTAGCGGGTCAGGCGGCAGCAGGGTACATCCAGTATCAGCCGGCGACCGGCACCTATGCCATGAGCGCCGAACAGGCCATGGTCTTGGCGGATGAGGCGAGCCCGGCTTTCATGGCTGGGGGCTTTGATGTTTTCGCGTCCATGTTTAAAGACGAGCCGAAGATCAGCGATGCATTCCGGTCGGGCCGAGGTGTTGGTTGGCATGAACACAGCCCGTGCCTGTTCCGCGGCACGGAGCGTTTCTTCCGTACGGGATATTCAGCCCATCTGGTTCAGGAATGGCTGCCGTCGCTCGCGGGTGTGAAGGAGAAATTGGAGCGAGGAGCCAAGGTGGCGGATGTGGGCTGCGGCCACGGAGCGTCCAGCATTCTGATGGCCCAAGCGTTCCCCAACTCGAGTTTCACCGGTTTCGATTATCATGGTCCTTCGGTCGAGCGGGCCCGCGCGGGGGCACGCGAAGCTGGGGTCGAACAGCGCTGTCGGTTCGAGGTCGCCGATTCCAAGAGTTATCCCGGCAGCGATTACGACCTGGTGGCATTTTTCGATTGCTTACACGATATGGGCGATCCGGTCGGCGCAGCGAAACACGTGCGGCAATCGCTCGGTGCCGATGGCACCTGGCTCATCGTCGAACCCTATGCCTGCGATGCCATCGAAGGCAACCTCAACCCGGTTGGCCGGATTTACTACGCCGCCTCGACAATGATCTGCGTGCCAGCATCCCTGAGTCAGGAGGGAGCGATGGCCCTGGGCGCCCAGGCCGGCGAAGCCCGGCTCCGTCATGTGGTTCTTGCCGGAGGCTTCACACGCTTCCGCCGCGCCACGGAAACGCCGTTCAACCTGGTCCTGGAAGCTCGACCCTGACAAGAGATGCTGAGATCAAGCGACGCTCAGACTCTTCGTGGAAGAGGTTCATCGGTATGGGAGCAACAACCTGGCACCACTACACTCCTCATGTACCCGATCCCGAGGTGGCGTTGCAGATTCTTCGGTTTCAGGTCTTTGCACAAGGAGCTTACCTCGACCCTCCAACTCTCCAGAGCAGTACATTCGCCGTCGGTTTGAAGAGGCAGGTTTAGATGTTAATTCTCCGGAGTGCCACGCTGCAATTGAGGAACTGCTTCGCGAGGAACGGTACATGGAAACAGGTGCTGAAGAGGACCTCCGTGCGGTTCCTCGAGCCAAGCGCGGTCCCTTGCGACGCGCACGAGAGTTAATGGTCCTCAACGGTCAAGCTCCTCGCCGCAACCGCGCCAAGCCCCGTAGCATTGAGACATTGCTGGATCGAGCCACCGAATGTGGCACGCATTCGATACTCGATATCACGCACTCTGCCGCGCATCGCATGGATGGAGTTGCTGCTCCTGCTACATCAGGTGAGCTGCAGCGTGTATTCGGCACCCTGCAACCGACGCGAAAAATGGTGGAAGCGCACTGGGAACAAATCGCCGAAAGTTTGGATCGTTGGCAGGCATGTTACTTCATTGTCTACCAATACTGCCAAGTCCATGAGTATGCGTTCATCGGCTGCTCAGGTGATTGAGAAGGAGAGCGGCGTTCAACCGCTCTCGATGTTGACCAAAGTGATCATCAGGGAGTGAATCATGGGACTGACAGTTTATTACGATTGGAAAACCAAAACCGACCTGCCAGACGCTCGTCGTCTAATCGCGAAGTTTCGCGCCCTCGCGCTCAAGCTGCCGTTCGATGATGTCACCGAAATTTACGAACAGGATCCTCCGGACGGCAAATCCGCTTTTCAAATGTATGAAAGTCCATTCCAGCAGGGCGGATTGCATCTTCCGCGCAAACGTGCGGATGGGGAAGAAGAGATAGTGCATGTGCCGCCCCTCCACGCGCTGTTCTTTTACGTGCGCGTCGAAGGCTCGGAAAGTGCTGCGATTGGCTTGGCGAGCCATCCACAGGTTGTAGTGCACCATGAAGATATCATCGAACGGAGAAAAGATGGCTCGGAATCCGGAAGACATATCGGTCAGGGAGACCCGATCGAGTTCCCCACGCGACGACGCGGTTACTATTCCTGGCACTCGTTCTGCAAGACGCAATACGCCGGCAATCCCAAGCTTGGCGGCGAGCCGAACTTCCTCAAGGCCCATCTCTCGCTGATCGAGTTGCTCGACCAGATCAAGGAAGCCGGCCTGAAGGTGCGGATTCGCGACGATAGTAAGTACGCCAAGCATCGCGATGTCGATCGGCTTCTCAGCTCATTACGTGATTGGGACGCCATCGTCGCGCGTTTTGTCGGAAAGTTCAGCGACGCACTCGGTGGAGATGCGGGAGCAATGATCGCTCCAATCAAGGAACGACCCGACTTTGAGCACCTGGAGGCAAAGGGAATCGGTGTCTTGAGGAGGATCGCGGCTCGGCAACGCAGGAGGAAGAAGGACTCATCGTGAATGCCGGTAATCGTCCGAGGGAGTGAATACAAACTGGTTCGTTAAGCTGCAAAGGTAACCGTATGGCGTCGTTCAAGGAGTACTATCGCGCGTTATACTCCACGTTCGGTTATCCCCTCACCGAGAGTGCTTCTTTATCTCCCAAGGTCCTGAGGGCGGCAGAAGACCACCTCGGGGTTCGGTCCCCAGCAGCGCTCCGCGATTACTACTCGGTCGCAGGACGTGAGCGACGATTCAATGCACGTCACAACCGTCTCCTTCCGCCTTCCGAATGGACTATCGACAAGAAACGACTCATCTTCATGGAGGAGAACCAATCGGTCGTCTTCTGGGGTGTGTCGACCCGGAACCCCGATTCGGACGATCCGCCTGTCTCGCAAGGGATCAATGATGAGCCGATAAGTTGGTATCCGGAGCATCGGCGTTGCTCAGTGTTCCTGGCCGTCATGCTCCACTACCAAGCGATAAGCGGCGGCTTCCGCTATTGCGGCAAGGGCGACGCCCCCGAGCGGACGGGCTATCGTTTCGAGGAACATGGTTGGAACTACTACGGTGAAGTAAACTCCCTGTTCGCATACAGTCGTCCCAATCAGGTGGTGTGCCTCATGCCCCCAGGCGATCTCCCTTTCATGCAGAGTTGGTCCTTGCTAGCTGGCGGCAAGACTGCAAGTGATCTGCGGATCATCGCGGCTGAGCTTGGTGTAACTTTCGAATAGCGTGCCGCCGAACCATCCATTTCGATGCTCTCTCTGGTACTTTTTCACGGTAAGATATGAGTTCCCCCCTTGGGGCTGGGAACTACGTCTTCAACCTTCAGCTTCGCGTTCTTTTTGAACGGATTGTAAAGCGGATCGCCGACCAGCACTGTCATCCAGCTACAGAACAAGAGACTGCGGCCATAGCTTTCGACCAGCGTGTATTCGCCGGTTGCCAGGAAGCCGAAGAACTCGGCGGGTTTGGGGAAGCCGATGGTATACGGTTCAGAGACAGGTCCTAGAGTCGCGGCGACGCCTTTCTTGAGGAGGTTGGGGCACCATACTTTGCTGTCTTTGTTTCGAAGAGTCACCGCTTCGGAGCTGGCGAGGTGCCAAGCGATTGCTCCGGGAACGTATTCGCAACAATCCACGAAATTCGCATGCGAATACCAGCCGCAATAGATTGCTACATTTTTCGCACTGCCCGCAGGTAATACTTCACCCTTGTTGTCGAGTGTGACCTTCATTCCGGCCTTCTCGAGCAACTTGGCGGTTTCGCGCATCGATTCATCGTAGCCGCCATAGCCATGCCCCGCGTCGCGGCCTTCCTTGGGGTTAAACGGGATTCCACGCGCATCGATGACCACCTCGCCGACAAGTCCCTTGGCTTCCACGGCAATGGCATCATCGACCAGCCGCTTGACGATTTCGACAGTGGGGCCATCGAGCCTGCTCGTCAGCACCACGGGCGGTTTGTCCTTGCGATATTCCTCAGGAGTTTGAAAGTAAAGTGGATTGGGAACCCACCGATCCAACTTGTATTTCGGCCACCAGATCAACATTAGCTCGCTATCGACACTGGCATGGCTTTCCCGATGCGTCAGCACACCTTCGCGACCCTGGAGTTTGCTTACCTCAGAGCGCGACGCGGCCACTTCCTTGGGATCGGCTTCCTTGTTTTTCTCGAGTTCGGAAAGCTTCTTGCGTGCGGCTTCAAGATCGGGTTTGAGCTTGTCCAGTTCCTTCTTCTCCTCCTCGCTAGGGGCTTGTCCGCCAACACGTAGCGGAACGCCATAGGTTGTGAGAAGCACCTTCACTTTGTCCTTTTTGTCCTTGAGAGCTTCGCGGATTGGTCCGGCAAGTTTGGCATCGTAATCGGCACGTGATACATCTTCACTTTTCGGCAGATCGAGTTCGATGAGGTGAGTCTTGGGAACACATCGTTTGGCGATGAAGTACTCGGCCACCTCACGCGAGTCTGGAACATTCTTGTTCACCACCAGCCACACATCGGCCGGTCCTAATGCCACAACTTGAGTAGCCAACGCAAGCGCTAATAAGAATGTGCCTACCAAGCGCATGACAAACCTCATCGGGAAGAGGGCGATAAGTACCAAGCGGCGAGGTATAATCAAAACAAAAGGAGGATCTTTCATGAGCATCGTTCTGACTTCGAGAAGTGGACCGGACAGCAAACTTCATCTGGAAGTCCCCGTCGATAAACCAAACACCGATTTCGAGGTGGAGGTGGTGGTGCGCCCGAAGGCGGCGGAAGGCAATGGCTGGCCTCCTGGCTACTTTGATCTGTTCGGTTCAATTGACGACGAGACATTTACCGTTCATCCGCAACCACCGTTGCCACCACCTGTGGAGATCGAATGATCTATTTGCTCGATTCCAATGTTTGGGTCGCGATTTTGCGGAAGCACACAATCCAGACAAGCGGGGGTGTATCGGAATCGAACCGACAGCGAGCGTTGTTCACACCCGCCACAGGTTTTGAAGACCTGGGCCGGCACCAGCCGTGCAAACACCCCCAAAAGTTGCCGCTTGCAATGATTCTACTATTCTCATTTTCTTTTCGGTCTCCTTTCACTCCATCTTTTTCGTAACAGCCTCAAGTATTTGCTGCTCGCGGTCGGTCAATAACTGACCTTGCCAGGTCAACAAGCGTCGGTAAAGGGTGAGCGAAGCGGCAAGAATTACTGCTGATATACCAAGCGAAACCGGTACTCCCTTCGCAATATTGCTTTCGTACAATGCTAACTCGATTCCTGAAGGCAGTACGGTCGGAATACCCACCACGCACGGTGAGATCATCATGCAGGCAAACTGGACCAAAACCACCGATAGCCTGGGTCTAGCACCTTTGAGCGATCCCGAAGGAATCATGAAAGGCGCATAGATGGCACAGACGTTCCCCAGCAGGCTGAACAAAAGATACATCGTCATAAACTGAAAGTATGCAGCCAGGAATTGGTCCCACCGTAGATGAACGACCAAGCCCGCTCCAGTTACCACAAGCAACCCAAGCCCGAGAACCAGAGGGGCCAGAGTCAGGTTCTTGCCGAGCAGGATTTCTCGCCGCGAGACCGGGCTCAATACGAAGGTGCGGAAGCCATCGCGGTCGAAGCCAAACATATTTCCAATGAACTGCATCATCATGGCGAGCATCATTCCTACAAATCCAAAAATCACGAACGGTCCGAATGACTCACTTTGGACGTTCGTCGAGGCGAAGCCGCCCACGAACATGAAGAGCAATATGAGCGGAAGCAACATCTGCATCTTGGCTTCCGGAGCCCGTAACAGTGACCGAAACCCTGCTAGGGCCACGGCTGCGGCATACTCCGAAATCCACGGCAACTTCCATTCCAGCAGACTGGGCCGTTCGTCCGGCAGTGCGGCCACCGTTGCTGCTGCCGCTTTCGTTCGACTGCCGGCTATACTGCCGCCACTAGTATACATTAGAATAGTAGTTCGATAAGCGCGCATGAGCGCGAGAGCGCCGAGCAGCCCGAGACCTAGTGTTCCGACCAGTGCCATGCCGACATGCCCATCGGCCAGGTCCGCCATGCCCAGAGCCACCCAACCCGGCGGCAGGATGCCGCACACCACGCGGGTGATGCGAACCGACCGCACCAGGAGTTGATTCATCGCCGCGTTTCTTTCCTGCTGTTCTTCCTTGTCCAGCAGTTGCTTCTGTTGGACATAGTCTTTGCTCCCGATCTCCCCCGACTGGAGTTTCTTCTGCAATTGCTCCATCTGCTCCTTGCCGACCGTCGCGGGCTCAATCTGGACTTTTTCCCAAGGTTTCAGGATGGTCACCATGTTGGGAACTTGAACGAGGATCATGATCCCGGCTCCCAGCAGCACAATCACTGTCCGGCGTCGTCGCGGGTTCGACATCAGGCTGGCAAGCCAACCTTGAAACTGGTACGTCAGCGCAGTGCAGGCAAAAACAAATGCAAAAAGCAATGGGAAAGCAAGAAGCATGACCCGGCCAGTCGAATAAACTTCACCGATGGCCAGCCCAATCATGCCGGGAACAAACAGGATCAGCGTTAAACTCATGAATGAACTGAGGTAGTTGACGAGGAAAGCACCCGAAGGCGAAACCGGCATGAACAGGACCTTCTCCAGCGAGAGTGCTTCCGAACGCTGCAAGGTAGCCATGAGACCAATCAACCAGAAAAACAGGAAGAGCGCGATAATCCCGACCCAGACGAAGAGGCGTGCTACGTCCGGCATGTTTGGAAACCCGAAGGCACCCAGAACCACGCCACCAACGAAAAGCACCAGAGAAGCGAAGAGTGCGATGACCCCGAAGATCGCCGTGATGACGGCATTGGCGGTTCCAGCCCGTTTGACACCGTTGATGAGGAGCCGCCAGCGGAGCCACAGGAAGGTCGAGAGATGCCTGAGGTTCACGTGGAAGGCCCCTCCAGCCAGGCGAGTTTCGGTGCTGCCAGAGCATCCGCGCCCGCGGCCTGAAGGAAGTGATGCTCGAGACTGCCGCTCTGCCTGATCTCGGCCATCGAGGACTGAACGACCAGCTTACCGTGCACCACGATCCCAACGTGCGTGCAGAGCTTCTCAACCAGTTCGAGAATGTGGGACGTCAGGAACACGGTTGATCCGCGCGCAACATAGCCGGCGAGCAAATCGCGGATCGTTCGGGATGTCACTGCATCGACCCCTTCGAAGGGCTCATCGAGGAAGAGCAGTTCCGGAGCCGGCAGCAAGGCCGCGGCCAGGGCTAGCTTCTTCTTCATGCCGGTTGAGTATTCGAGCGACAGCTTTTTCTCCTCATTGCTCAGGTCGAGCAGAGCCAGAAGTTCCTGCGAACGTTCCCGGATGGTGTTGCGTGGAAGCAGGTGCATGCGGCCAACAAAAGTGAGGTATTCGCGAGCCGTGAGGTTGTCGAACAGAGCAAGGTTCTCGGGAACCACGCCGACATGCCGTTTGGCATCGAGCGATTGAGCGTTATCCAGCATATCCCGGCCAAGGACGCGGATCTGTCCTCGCGTTGGTGCCAGCAGGCCGGTGAGCATCTTGATGGTGGTCGATTTCCCCGCGCCATTGGGTCCGAGGAAGCCGTAAAACGTGCCCCGTTCGACTTTCAAGTCGATTCCATCCACCGCAATGAAATCGCCAAACTCGCGAGTCAACCGCTCGGTCTCAATCGCCAAACTCATGTGCTACGACCTGCATGAAGTGAGAGGAACGGACGAGATAGGTATATGGAGAATCAGAGCTTGTGGTCGATTACTGAGATGAGGCATCATCTATGACCGATGCCCATCGCCAGATCGACTACCCAACATCCGCGAACGTGATCGCTCACCTCTCGGCAGTGCGACAGCACTACATTATCATTGCACCCAGCGTCCTGCAGAGCGTCGGCGAGGATCGGGAGAATGTAAAACGATTGGTCGCGATAAATAGCCCGAGCAACTTGCCGGACTGTCTCCGTGCGCCACAGTTTCCAATCCGGGTTGACTGACGGTCCTGCGATCTCGCGAAAAAGTTCAAGCTGCGCTACTATCTCAATGTGGATGGCCATTTCACGTTCGTCGGAAACAGCCGCCCATGCTACTAAGTCACGAGCATGAAATGCGGCTTTACCCATCGTACAAGCTGGTGTTTCGACCCCGATTTTCACTCCAGCAAATATGTGATGATCATCCTCATAGCCATAACAGCAATGGCATGGAGAATAGACTGTCCAAAGAAACTCTGATGTATCGATCAGATCTGTGGTTCGGAGATGGACTAATTCGTCCAATTTCAACCGTCCGTCAGCGAATTTTTCAGTGGCTTCCACTGCAATACGTGTGTGATCGGAATCGAGTTGGTTCCACACTCGCCGGAGAAATCCTACGGTTAGTAAGTGAAGTTTGCGATTGGAAAGACCAAGTAGGTTGGAAGACAAAAGGTCAGATGTCGAAAAGGTCAGCCATTCGTCAAGTGTCATTGCAAGCCGCCTCAACGGAGACGGCAGGGGGTTGGGGAGAATTATATATTCACGAGAATCCTACCACATCTGTGAGATAGATCAACATTGTTAGTGCGGTTTTAGCTTGGCTTACTTCCCGGTGTATTGAATCCGAATCAAAGATCCCGTGCTTTCCTTGAACACCTTGTCCATGACCCAGGCATCGCGTACTAGCACGTAAAGGCTGCCATTCGGGGCAAAGCGCAAATCGACCGGGCGGCGAAGGCCGGTTGCAAAGGGCATGGCTTTCGCCGGTCTATCGGGATCGATGATCTTGATCCAGCCGTGATTGAAGTCGCAGAAGAAGTATTGCCCGCGATACTCTTTCGCCCAAGCACTGTTCACAGGTGAAAAGGCGCCGCCCGTGATGCAGGCAGTGGGATAGTGATGTATCGGTCCGCGGAAACGAGGATCCGTGGTCGGACCATGCTCGACCGTCGGCCAGCCGTAATTGGCGCCAGCCACCCCTTCGTTGATCTCTTCCGCTCGCCCGCCCACATCGTTAATGAACAAACGGCCAGTTTCCGGTTGCACTGCGAACGTGAACGGATTCCGCAGCCCGAGTGCCGGGATATGCTGGATAACGCTCAATCGCTCGATGCCAAACGGCATGTCGGCGTGGTTCC
>Ga0207031_10374_pt1 | contig 10540 bp, 9 predicted proteins | sample Alteio_BWMinCont_37_FD_153278 | JGI IMG/M metagenome (GOLD analysis project Ga0207031, IMG submission 153278) | Enriched cells from forest soil in Barre Woods Harvard Forest LTER site, Petersham, Massachusetts, United States -... | ecosystem: Environmental > Terrestrial > Soil > Temperate forest >... | reverse complement strand
GCAACGCTGAGATTTTCCGTTTTTGAGCGATTATCTTATGCCAACTCCGTGCCCCGGGTCTGCCAGGGAGGTAGTAGAAGTTTGACAAATACCGGATGGGAGCGTATTGCATTTACATAATCGATCCGACTCGCAATCGAAAAGCGGCTGCAGTATGCAGCTAAGGCAGTGTATTCAATTGCTGCCGGACCGATGCGGTGAGTTTGGGTGCGGCTGACTTGACCGAAGCGCCGAATACGAATCTGATTGGGCTGGTCTTTTGACTACGCCATATCGGCAGTGCGCTTGCTATTCGTGAAGTCAACGCAATTTAACGATCAGACATCAGCTGAACAACCAGATCATAAGTGGTCGCATGGGTGGACGGATAGAAGAATAAGGGAGTCGACCTCTCCGCAATCGAGCAGGAAGTGCTGCAACTGGTCGGGCCAGCGCTTTGCAGGCCTTAACCGTTATGAAGTTTGGCCCTTTCGACAAAGATTTACGACTGGCTATCCAGCCAGGATGCGCAATGAGCGGCGGAGAAATGTCGCGAAAAAGCTTCAGTCAGGCAGAGTTTTTCATTGCTCTGACATTGCTCTTCTTTTGCGCTCATTCAGATACAAACACTCAACCCCTGCACACTGATGACATTGTTTTCGGAGACGCATATTGGGGGACGCTTTGGCCCAGGGTGAAGCAACAAGTACTGGTACTGTGCCGCGCTTGCGTCGTGTCCTTTCTTTATGGGATCTGGTCTTTTACGGCATCGTATTGTTGACGCCGATTTCACCGGTACCGATGTTCGGGGTAGCACAGGTCCTTTCGCGGGGGCACTTCGCAACCACAATCCTGATCGCCATGATCGCTATGATGATCACAGCCGTTAGCTACGGGAGGATGGCGGCAATTTATCCAGTTGCAGGCTCCGCCTATACTTACGTCGGACGCGGTCTTAATCCCCACTTGGGCTTCCTCACCGGCTGGGCCATGTTTCTTGATTATCTAGTCCAGCCAATCATCAATGGCATCTATGGCGCGCTTACCATTCAACGATTTTTCCCGTTTGTCCCATATGCAGTGCTGGCGGCACTGTTTATAGGAATCATGACTTGGCTCAATCTGCGAGGTATCCGCAGCACCGCGCGCGCAAATGTCTTGCTGCTCGCGGTGATGTGCACGGTGATTTTAGCCATTATGATCTCGGCCACAAGCTACCTCTTCCATCACCAGGGATGGCACGGCGTTTTGTCTTTCCAACCTTTTTACGACCCCAAGACATTCAATCTCCGGGTAATCTGGTTGGCTACATCCTTTTCCGCTTTGGCATATATTGGATTCGACGGTGTCACGACGCTTGCAGAGGATGTCGAAAATCCAAAGCGCAACGTCATGTTAGCCACAGTGTCAGTCTGCCTGTTCACAGGAATCGTCGGAACGTTGGAGGTCTATCTTGGACAGCGGGTTTGGCCGGATTTCAGGTCCTACCTCCATGTCGAAACGGCCTACTTGGATGTGACCCGGCGTGTCGGGGGGCCCCTGCTTTTCCACGCTTTAGGTGTGGTGCTGATTCTGGCTACAATTGGTGCCGGCCTGGCGGGACAGTTGGGTGCGGCTCGTTTGCTATTCGGCATGGGACGCGACAATGTTCTTCCGCGGAAGCTTTTTGCCTACCTTGATCCGAAGCGGAACACTCCAACCCGGAATATTTGGTTAATAGGATTATTGGCGTATGTTGCAGCCCTATTCATCAGTTTCGAACAGGCGGGGGAAATCATGAATTTCGGCGCTTTCCTTGCGTTCATGGGCGTGAACATGGCGACGTTCTGGCAATTCGCTATCTTGAAGCAGGCAGGTTATAAGCGGCAGTGGTTTGCTGACGTGGCGATGCCTCTCGTCGGTTTTGCGTTTTGCCTGTGGATATGGCTGGGGCTCAGGCTTCCAGCCAAAATCGTGGGTGGAGTATGGTTAATGGTGGGACTCATTTACTACGCAATCAAAACTAAAGGATTCAGCGATCGTTCCATCATGATCGATTTTAGGGATTCATAGTCTGGGTAGGATTGTTTGTCGGGATCTGAGTCAGGTTTCGCTCACAGGGCAACGGCAGACGACTTTAACCGTGGTGGCTTTCTCGACATCTCCATCTCGGATTATGGAGCTGAATTTTCCCACGAAATTCTCTCGCGAATTCATTGGGGGAACCGCGAAGCCCGCTTTTCCGTTGCTGATCGTCGAGCACTATACACAGGATCGCCCGACAATCTGTTGCTGGAAACGGAGGTCCTTCCGTCGGATTGGACGTCTTCGATCCCGAACAGCCCGATTTCAGTCACCTCTGTTTCGGCAAGCCCACTGCTTTACTTCACCCCACGCCTCGCAATGATCAGCGGGGTCATGTTCAAACTGTTCAAATCCACGGCGGAAGCCGAGGCCGCCGTGCTCAATGGAAATCGGACTCGTTTTGTGATGAATCCTAAGGTATTCACGTGAACCTCAATGCGTAATTCGATATTTCAATTCCTCTAGAGAAATAGCGCCACTGTTTAGGAAATCGATGTATTCACTTTCCTTTTTCAGCACCGCCTTCGCCTGCTCCAAGACCGAATCGGCGATGTCCAGGGGAATAGATACCAGACCGCTTCCGTCTCCGTGCAGCAGATCGCCGGGTCGAATGGGCAAGCCGCAGATGGTAACCGGCACATTGACATCGAGGTAAGTGGGCAGGCCGTGAGAGACTACCAAGCCTCCCGCGAAAACCTGAAATCCGGGGGCACGATGACGTATTCCGCTGATATCCCGAACGCCTCCATCTGTCACTACGCCGGCCGCGCCGAGTTTGTGCAAACTGGTGCAGAACATGTCGCCCACCATGCAACTGCGCAGGCGGTGAGGACCCTGATGTTGCATGACCACCACGGCGGGCTGAGGTGACGCGGCCACAGCGTCAAACACGTCCGTGAGGCGGTTGGGCCCCGAAGGCTCGGGGCTCGTTGTTTCGACGATACAGGTTACTGCGTAACCGACCATGGGGGGCAATTCCGGAAATCGGCAACTTAACTCCGCCGAAGCGTAACCCTCCGTCTGGTCGCGAACCTTGAACTTCTCGATCGCGTTGGAAATGGTGGGGCTATCAATGCCTCGAAGTAATTCAATGGTTTTACCCTTTGCAGTTCTACTCATACGCCCGACTGGCCCTCCCCATCGTTTAAGTGGACTTCGAAAAATCGACTTATTTATACCATACTTGCCCACTGGCCAATAATAATAATACACAACTTTTTTCTTGACAGGACACAAGAGGCCTGCTATATAGGGCGGAGTCGGGGCGAGAAACGTTTTTATCTTCGAGTATCCGCTGGGGCTGCAAGTCAGCGCAGAGCGCGCGCCAGCAGGTCTCGGACCGTGAGAGGTTGCGATGGGAGGCTTGGTGTTTCGCTGCCCTGTTCCTCCAGCGTAGCGACACGGCGGGTGCCGTTCACATTGGCTTTACCTCTTTCCAGCGGTACGTTCCAGTCCGAGGAGGAGGCTTCTACAACACGACCGGCGCCGACCGCGCTGCACTTTAGCTATTGGGGGGGGTGAATATGAAAAATGACAGAGTACCTTTCTTGAACTTCGAGCGTGCAATTCGCACCAAATCGAAATCGAGAACGCTGTTAACAACCCTTCCTCTTTTAGCGTGCATTTTGCACCTGGGTGCACATTTGCTATTCGCCCAGCAGAATTTGGGTCGGATCGAGGGAACTGTTACCGACCCCACCGGTAGCGTCGTACCGGATGCGATCGTCAAAGCGCGATCAGTAGAAACTGGTGGCGTCACTGAAGTGAAGACGAATACAGCAGGTGCGTACTACTTGCCGACACTTTCGATCGGGGAGTATGTGCTTACTGTGGAGGCCTCTGGTTTCAAAAGTCTGGAACGTCCATCCGTCCGCATTGTCGCAGGCGTAACCTTGACGATTGACTTACAATTGGAAATAGGCAACACCTCCCAAACCGTGACCGTTAGCACGGCAGCGGCGAAGGTCGATACTTCCTCGGACTCTACTGGTACGACCAGAGTAAGTGAAGAGATCAGCGAATTGCCACTGCTCGGAGTGGGCGTTAATAGAAGCGTTGTGTCTTTTCTCAGGACATTGCCTGGTGTTCCCACTTCCGTAATGGCAGACAATGCCTTCAATTCTACCGGTGTAGAAGTCAGCCCCATCGATGGTGCTCCTGGGGGAAGTCAAAGCTATACGGTAGACGGTGTGAGAGGGAACGTATCCGGCCATGGGCAGTTGAGAGACGACTTTCAGCCGCCCCCAGAAGCAGTTGAGGAAATGCGTTTGAGTTCTAGCGGCGAGACCGATGTAGGCTGGAACAGTGGCGTCGGGCTAGCAATTATCCTTAAATCGGGGACGAACCACCTGCATGGAAATCTTTTCGAGTACGTGATCAACACGAAATTAAATGCGCGTAACTTTTTCTCTTCGTCAGTTTCTCCGCAGCAGCAGAATGAATTTGGTTTCACCTTAGGTGGGCCGGTCGTTATCCCCCACCTCTACAACGGAAAGAACAAGACTTTTTTCTTTGGAATGTATTCGGGATTCCGCTACCGGACCGTCACGGCGGGCCTAATTACATCAGTTCCTACCGCTTTGATGCGAGAGGGAAACTTCAGCCAATGGCTGGGATCGCAGGTTGGCACCGATGCTCTAAATAGGCCTGTATACCAAGGTGAGATCTTTGATCCGGCTACGACGAGGACCGTGAATGGCGCCACTCTTCGTGATCCGTTCATGTACAATGGTCAATTAAATGTTATAGATCCGAGCAGAGTAAGCTCGCTTTCGATGTTTTTCCAGCCTGGATACCCGCTCCCTACGGGACCAGGAGTTTTTAATAACTGGGTCGGCAATGGCGATGCAAGCCCGGTCACCACCAATAAGGGAATGGTGAAGATCGACCATGAATTCGCGAACGGTCGGCAAAAAATCAGTGCGGCCTGGGACGAATATAGAAACCATTCAATAAGTGGCGGCGTACCTATGGCGGCCATCATTTCACCTGACACCGGGACTGATGTTCAAACAGATCGCGGACGCCTTATTTACCAAGCAACATTAGGCTCAAATAAGGTTATCGCCTTTCGTATGGCTGCAAACGTAAATAGCACAGGCCTTAATGGTGATCCCAACCCAACAGAGGAACAAGGTGGGAAAGCGGCAGGCTTAACGGGTACATTTTACCCCGGGACCCCCCTTGTAAATCTCCAAAACTACCAAGGGTTCGGTTCGTACTTTGCCGGTTATTTTAATGCCCCGGACTGGACCGTTCCTATCAATACAGACTTGGCGTGGACTATAGGAAGTCATAATTTGAAGATCGGTGCGGAGTTCTTAAACAACAACATCGAGCTTCAATATTGCGACAATTGCTCGGGTAATTACAGCTTCGCGAATGTGGAGACGGGGCAGCCTACATTTCCACAGACCGGCGCTAGCTATGCCAGCTTTTTGCTGGGAGCAGTAGACAGCAGTACTATATCTACGCCATCGGTTACCCGATGGCAATCGTCCACGTACGGAATCTATGCACAAGACACGTGGCGGCTAACCCCCAAATTAACCCTGAGCTACGGTCTGCGTTGGGACTTGTTTCACCAGGAACATGAGGAGCACTCTCGGATATCAATTTTTGATCCGACCATCCCAAACCCCGCAGCCGGAGGACACCTTGGAGCGATGAGCTTTTTTGGCACAGGCCCTGGGAGAAACGGGCGCTATGCACTTGCGGATCCGCAGAACGCGTGGTCGGGGCGGTTTGGAATCTCATACGCTTTGAACCGCAAGACCGTAATCCGCGGAAGCTATGGTCTTGCAAGTAGTAATGTTTATGGGGTATTCAGCAGCGGCCTCTCGCTACCCTTCGCCGGAGGGTCAGCTCAATCGACTTGGGTCGGGTCGACGGCGAGTTTAAATGCCGGAGTAACCCCAGCGTTTATATGGAGCACTGCATACCCTCTGACCGCACCGCCTCTTCCCAGCTTTAATCCTTCTATCTCGAATGGGACCTTAGTCCCCATTTGGGATCAAAACAACCTTAGGCCGGCCAGGTGTCAACTCATTGATGTTGGCATAGAGCGCGAGCTTCCCGCGTCCATAATAGTCAAAGCAGACTATGTAGGCAATTTAGAGCATGGTGTGATGATCTCGAACCAGTATCAATACCAATTACCGCTTAGTGATTTACAGCTCGGCAACCTTTTGCTTCAGGACATTAATTCGCCCGCTGCCCAAGCCGCCGGGATTCAGGTGCCTTACGCTGGATTTAGCGGGCCGGTTTCTCAGGCGCTGGTACCGTTTCCGCAGTATACCGGGGTTCAAGACCTTGCCACGCCGGGGGGATACACCGAATATAATTCATTTCAACTGGCTGTCCAAAGACACGTTGGGCATGACTTAACTTTCCTGCTTAGTTACACGATTTCGAAAAATTTGGGAAACGTTGGGCCGAACACCGGATCCGGCTTTGATTCGGGAGAGAATGCGTTGATCCAACACTACGACCTCCGCGTTAAGGAAGGCAAGTGGGTGTCGCCGGCACCGTATTATACGGAGGGCGATAGGCCTCAGGACTTGTCGATTAGTTATGTATATCAGTTGCCTTTCGGTCGAGGGAAGCGATTCGCGAATACAAACAATCCGGTGATTCGACAACTCGTAAGTGGTTGGCAGCTGACTGCCGTACACGAGTACGTTTCAGGACTTCCGGTCAATATCACGACCAACGATGCAATCCCGGGAAATTTCGGAATGATCTGGGCCAATCGCATTCCCAATGTTCCCATAACCACGTCAAACGGCTGTGGGAACTACGATCCCGGCAATCCCGCGAAAAACACATATCTCAACATCGCTGCCTTTGCCGATCCAGCGCCGTTCACGCTTGGAAACACTAATGTTCTGCCGCATACGAGAAATTGCGGCTGGCTGAACGAGAACTATTCCCTCCAGAAGAACGTCCGGGTTTCGGAACATGCTAATCTGTTATTTTCTGTAGACGTCAGCAATATCTTCAACAGGCATATTTGGGGTCAAGGTCAAAACGGTGCAACCCAGCTGCAAACCGATATTGACGTTCCACAAACCTTCGGCACGTTTACAGGCGCTTCGAATCCGAGGCTTGTCCAATTGCACGCCAAATTGGAGTTCTAGGTTTAATGTTCAACACTGAAATTAGATGCCTCGGTTCCCATTCTCAAGGCCCTCGAGGATTTACCGGATCCTCCCAAAGTTGAGGTACCCCGGGTCATGCATAGCGTGTGGGAGTCACCCGGCAACAAAATCGGCTATGCTGGTGAATTGGAGTGGCGAAGCAGAATTAGTGAGATAAGGAAGGCAACCCTGCGATCATCACGGCTACAGAGCGGGGACCAGTGCCCGATCAACAGGTAAAGTCCGGGGAAATCACCGCCAGCGTCCCCCCGCGCAGTGTGGTGCTGGTGGAACAGGCATGAATGAGGAAGGGAATCACGATGAGTGGGCGCAGGCGCGCGCGAGCAGGGTTCGTGGCGTGCATTTCCCATGTTAATTCCTGGGGAACTCTCGCGTACCCTCACAGATGCACCATCGACGTCTGCTCAAACTCATCGCCTCCACGACGTTGATGTTTTGCACTCCCTTCCTTGTGCGTGGCCAGGAGTCGCAATCTGTATTGGACTGGGCCCGGATCAGCTTTGATTACCGTGTTTTCCCGAACCTCGCACACAAGCGAGCGAACGGTCAAGACATTGAGCTCGACGTATATGCAGCGGCGGATACCCGGCAAGCGCGGCCGACCCTAATCTTTATCCACGGTGGCGGCTGGTCCTGGGAAAACAAGGAAAACCATGTTCTACTGCTGCTCCCCTTCCTGGCGCACGAGATGAACGCCGTCAACGTGGAATACCGGTTGGCTTCGCAGTCGCTAGCTCCAGCCGCGGTTGAAGACTGCCGCTGTGCGCTAAGATGGATCTATCGCCACGCGAGCGACTACCAGTTTGACACCTCGAAACTGGTGGTAGCCGGCGAGTCAACAGGGGGACACCTTAGCCTGATGACGGGGATGCTCGATCCGGCCGCAGGCTTTGATAATGAATGTCCAGGGGATGAGAACCTCAAAGCTGCTGCGGTCGTCAACTACTACGGGATCTCCGATGTGGTTGACGTTCTCACCGAGCCTCATCAAACGAGCTGGGCAGTGATGTGGTTCGGAAGCTTACCGAATCGACTTGAACTCGCTAAGCGACTGTCGCCTCTCAGCTACGTCCGCCCGGGACTGCCTCCCATCATTACCGTTCATGGCGACGCGGATACGTTGTTGTATCAGCAGTCGGTTCGCTTGCACGAAGCACTCAGCCGTGCCGGGGTTCCCAATCAACTAGTCCGAAAGGGAGACCCCCCGGCTATGCCGGGGAGGCAGCAGCAGTTTGACAGGTCCGGGAGTCCATCGGGGACACTCCTAATCGTGAGCCGCGAAGCACACGAAAAGGAGATCCACGATGGACGAACTGGAAAGCCTATCGCATACGAAGTGGGAGTGCAAATATCATGTTGTGTTCATTCCGAAATGCCGTCGCAAGGCACTTTACCAGGAACTGCGGCGGCATTTGGGGGAAGTATTCCGCAGTTTGGCGAAGCGGAAAGAGAGTGCGATTGAAGAAGGGCATTTGCGGCCCGATCATGTGCACATGATGATCGCCATACCGCCCAAGTACGCGGTGTCGCAAGTGATCGGGTATATCAAAGGCAAAAGCGCTATCCACCTGGCGCGGGTGTACGGAGAGCGGAAGCGGAATTTTGTGGGACAACACTTTTGGGCGCGAGGATTCTGGGTGTCGACGGTGGGCCGGGATGAGGCGGTGATCCGGGAATACATCCAGAAGCAAGAGGAAGAGGACAAACGACTGGACCAAATGAATCTGTGGTGATCAATCGCCACCGCGAGGTGGCTCAAACCCTGTGGGGCCGCGTCAGCGACCCCGCCTAGCCGCTTTGAGCGGCTCACAACCTAAAGCCCCCGGCTCTGCCGGGGGATACTTACTTACTGTTCCAGGTGGCCGGCACGCCGTCTGGACCAATGAGGAGAATGAAATTGTTTTTGGGTTCCTGACACGACACGGGGTTCTGACTGAATCGTCTCACGGAAAGTGACCGAGCGTTTAACGGGGGTTCCATATATTCGGAGGCCGCATGGAGCGCGGGACATTCTTGAAGGGTAAGGCGGCCGGACTCGGCGCGTTGGCAGGAAGGTCCGCGAGCTCGGCGGGGCGGAGCCTGAATCTCTTCCCACTGTCGACCGGCGGCGATAGTTCCGGCTCCTTTGGCGCCCGAGTGGTCAAGATCCTAAACGCCGGTTTGCCCCCTTCGCGGGCGAGAAGAATTGCTGGAACGCGCAGATAGGCTCGCCGGAGATTCGCAAGCACTGCAACATCGCGCCGGATAGCGAGCTCGAGGTCGAAAGCGCCAGGACCCGCCCAGGAATTTCTGCGAGTGCCCACGCCCCTATCCTGAAAGTAGCGCGGACCAGCGAAATTCTCTTTACGCAGCAAACAAGGAGGACTCGCAAACCATGACGGAAAAGACTCTGGCAATTAAGGGTGCCGGCTTCTGCCTCCCCTGTGTAGTATTCATGACACTCCTAATGGCCTGGCAGTTTGACATGCCCCGGACCTGCGCCCAGGGAGGCGCACCCGCCTATAGGGTTTGGCCGTCAAAGCCACCATCTGGTTGCCCCTTTCCACAATCCCAAGACATCACGGGGATCGGCTTTACCGGAAGACACAACGAATACACCCACGCGGACACCTGGTACCCCTCCTGGGCTTCTGACGGAGATATGTATTCGCCTTATGCAGACGGCAATTTGGACGGCGTAAAGGCCTGGGGTGTAGAACCTACAGTGCCTCCGAATCCCGGGACGCTGTGGAAGTTCTACCCGACAGCGCCTCCTCAGGCGGCGACTGGCCAAGGAAAGATTACGGGAGATGACCCTTTGAACCTGAGGGTTGTCTCCCTCGGGTCCTCTACCGCTTCAGCGAAACCTTACGCTGGCCGGTACCCTGCTGGTAGCCTCGTTTACAATGGCATCTGGTATTACGGCACCTACGTTCTTGATGATCTCAGCGGGTCTTGCGGTAATTGGTGTGTTGTGGGACCGTTCGTGGGATTCCGAATCTCCAGGGATTATGGGAAGACCTGGATTGAGACACCTCGGACCTTAACTCCAATCCTGGGACCTGAAATGCCTTGAACCCTCTTTTTTCTGCACGGATTCGGTAAGTGCCTGGCATGAAGCGACCATGGTAAAGGCCGCCCTCATCGGTCTGCAATCGCGTTGAAAGACCGGACCCAATATCCCATAACGTGACGGTGGCCTGCGGAACTGGTATATCTGACGTATTCCGAACCATCCCCATGATTTCCGCTGCGGCGTTCTGGTCCACGGCTGGCGCGGAGATGGAGAATGCCAGCGAGATCGAGACGATATAAACCAAAATTGCGACCTTAGCATTTTTCAAGACAGCCTCCATACG
>Ga0207031_10372_pt1 | contig 10571 bp, 11 predicted proteins | sample Alteio_BWMinCont_37_FD_153278 | JGI IMG/M metagenome (GOLD analysis project Ga0207031, IMG submission 153278) | Enriched cells from forest soil in Barre Woods Harvard Forest LTER site, Petersham, Massachusetts, United States -... | ecosystem: Environmental > Terrestrial > Soil > Temperate forest >... | reverse complement strand
CAGCATCAGTTGCATGATGGTGTAGCCGCCGCCTGAGTAGCGTTCGGTTGTCCCAGGCACGAGGTCCACACGGATGGCCTCGGTATTGGCGGGCTTCCTGCCGTCCAGAATTTCGACGAGCGTGGGTATCGGTTCGTCGACAGCGTATCCGGGGAATCCGTGCACGGTGAGACCGGCGCTGTGACTCAGAATCCGGCGCAAAGTAACTTTCTGTTCGCGCGTGAATTCATTGTCGGGAACGTGCCATGATTTCAGCTCACGATTCACGTCTTCGTCCAGGTTCAGCTGGCCTGTTTCGACCAGATGCAGGGCGGCTGTTGCCGCGACCGGCTTGCTGATGGATCCCGCTTGAAAAAGCGTATCGGTGGTGACCGGCCGCCTGGAATCTTTCGCGAGGAGGCCGTAGGCTTTGGCCCAATGAATTGTGTAATTGTCGACTACTGCGACGCTGATGCCGGCGACGTTGTAGTGAGCCATGCGTTCGGCGATGGTCCATTTGGGAGCCGATTCGCCTTTGTTGAGTGTGGCCGGCATCAACCCGGTCTCGACGCGATGAATCCGTTGATCTATGGCCGTCTGGCTTCGGGAAGCACAGGAAGATACAAATAGTGCGCCAAGGGCGAAGGCGAAGTAGCGCAAAGCGAGATCCTTTCGGGGACTAGTATCTCACGCTCACACTCCGTTAACTCCGCCCGATGAGGAAGGAGTAGGACGCTGATGGGCACACCAGATTCGGATACCGATAACCCGATAGTCGAACAGGCTTTGAGCGACGGTGAACTGCACAAGTCGCTGCTGGATCATCTGGAAGCGGGCATCTACATGGTGGATCGTAGGCGGCGGATTCTGTATTGGAACCGGGGTGCTGAACAGATCAGCGGGTATCCGGCCCAAGACGTGGCTGGCCGCTTTTGCCAAGGTGATTTACTGATGCATTGCGATGCGTCGGGAAGAGGGATGTGCGGCAAAGGCTGCCCACTGTCGACAACGATGCTGGACGGTAAGCCACGCGAGCACACCCTTTTCCTGCGTCACCGGCACGGCCATCGGATTCCTGTGCATATAGAGTCCCGCCCCATCTATGATTCCAAAGGCGCGATCATCGGAGCGGTCGAGGTGTTCCAGCAACTGACGGTCCCGGCAGCCATCCTTCGGCGCGCGCTCGAAGCCCATGGATGCCTGGATCCGCTAACCAAAGTTGCCAATCGCTGCTACGGCGAGTTCAAGCTTAGCCAAGCGCTGGAAGTGATGCGCTCTTTCGGAATTACATTTGGATGGCTGGCCGTGGAGCTGAACGACATCGAGAAACTGGAACATGACTATGGGCATGGGCTAGTTGACGCCGCAGTGAAAATGATGGCGCGCACGCTGGACAGCAATCTCGGACCGCTAGATTCGTTAACTCGCTGGGGCCGGGCGGAATTCCGGATCGAGGTTCACAGTTGTTGGGGGCAGGGGCTGGACGATCTCACCGAGAAACTGGTGGTGCTGGCGCGGACTTCGAATCTGGAGTGGTGGGGCGATCCAGTGCATGTGACCATTTCGATCGGGGGCGTGATGGCGGAGCCAGGCGATTCTTCGGAGTCCCTGGAAGCGCGGGCCGCCGGCGTGTTGGCAAAGTCTCCGGCGGACCGGCACGACAAGGCGGACAACAATTTTTTAAAGCTGGGTGATAAACGATGTTTGCCATAATCGGCATCCTAGTGGTTTTCGGAGCCGTGGTGGGCGGTTATCTGATGGAGCACGGGAACCTCAAAGTGCTGGTCCAGCCCGCCGAACTATTAATTATTGGCGGCGCGGCCGCCGGAACTATCCTGATCGGGAATCCACCGCAAATCCTTAAGGGAATCCTTTCCGGTATGAAGGTGGTTTTTGGCAGCTCCGGATTCGGCAAAGACCGCTACCTCGAAACATTGAAGCAGATCTACAACGTGCTGCAGAAGGCGCGCAAAGGCGGGCTAACGGCCCTGGAAGGCGACGTGGAGAATCCAGATAAGAGCGAGTTGTTCACAAAATGGGATCACCATGTGCGCGATTTCGTGTGCGACACCTTGCGCATGGCTATGTCGGGCGGTCCCACACCGTTTGATTTGGACCAGATGATGGAGCTGGACATGGAGGTTCACGAGCACTACGCACAACTGCCGGTGAAGGCGCTGAACACAGTAGCGGATTCGCTGCCAGGCCTCGGCATCGTGGCCGCGGTGCTCGGCGTGGTAATCACCATGGGCGCCCTGGGCGGCCCTCCGGAAGAGATTGGTCATAAGGTGGCGGCGGCACTGGTGGGCACGTTTCTCGGAATTCTATTGTGCTACGGACTGCTGGGACCGATGGCTTCCAAAATGGGCAAGGCCGCCGAGGAAGAGCACCACTATTATCACGCGGTGAGAGTGGCACTATGCTCATTCCTGAAGGGCAGCCCGCCAGGAGTAGCACTGGAATTCGCAAGGCGCGCCGTACCCGGCCACGTGCGGCCGACATTCCAAGAATTGGAAAAGGCTTACAAGGGGAAATAGTATGCCGGTCCAAAGCCCAGAGACGCGGCCCATCATCATCATCAAGAAAAGGGCTCGACACGACGACCATCACGGCGGGGCATGGAAGGTAGCCTATGCGGATTTCGTCACCGCCATGATGGCGTTGTTCATCGTGCTCTGGCTGATGAGTTCGAGCGCAGGCGTGAAGAAAGCGGTGGCGGGATATTTCAATGACCCATCCGGCAAGGCCGGCGATAACGGCTCTGGACAAGGTGGCGTGGGCGAGAGCATCGCGATTCGCAAAGACGACATGGGCAAGCTCAAGGAGACCCTGGAAGCCGCCATGAAACAATCGCCTGAACTCGAGAAGTTGAAAGACCAGGTGAACATGACGGTGACTGGAGAGGGCTTGCGCATCGAGCTGCTGGAAAACGAAGCCGGCACATTCTTCGATAGTGGCAGCGCAAGCCTGAGTGCACCCGGGCAAGACATGCTGCGGATGATGGCTTCGGAATTAGGCAAGCTGCCGAACAGGCTACTCATGGAAGGACACACTGATGCGCGTCCATTTCCGTCGCGCCACGGCTACTCGAATTGGGAACTATCCTCCGATCGCGCGAACTCCGCCAGGAAGGTAATGCAGGACAGTGGCCTGCGCACGGATCAAGTGGCGGAGGTCCGCGGGTTCGCCGATCAGCGCCTGCGGATGCCCACGGATCCCGATAATGCGTCGAATCGACGCGTGTCGATTGTGGTCAAGTACCTGACCCCGCCGCCAGCAGCGGCCGCTCCAGCCAAACAGGCAGCCGCGAAGCTATAGCACGAGCGCTTGGTACAATCGACAACGCGGTGACATCATAATCTGGCGCAATTATCACCAGGCGACCAAGCATTCACCGGAGTCGTTGCGGCGAAGCCGACATTTCCTGGATTGGGCCAACATGCCCGATCCTTTCCGGCACTACGAAGGCACGCCGTTAATCGATCTGCCGGCCGATCCGAAGCAACCAGAAATCGCCGCTCTGGATGTTCTTGGTGGGCAATGCGGTTCAAATGAATCACTGGATTGGATTCATTTTCTTTCGCGTCTGCTGTTCTACTCCGCTTCTATCAGTGCCGCCAAGCAAACGGTTTCCGGACAGCGCTATGCCTTACGCGTGAACCCATCCTCCGGCAATCTGCATCCCACCGAGTTTCACATCGCCGGCCCCAATGGACTCTACCATTACCGGGTCTCTTCGCACATGCTGGAGCGGCGCGCCTCGGGCGACTATGGGACTTTGCGGTTCCTATTGACCAGCATCGCCTGGCGCGAGGCATGGAAGTATCAGAGCCGCGCATATCGATATTGCCTGCACGATATAGGACACGCCTGGCAATCGCTCGCGCTAGCGGCTAGGGCCATCGGATGCGAAGCCGCCGCGGTGGGAAGCTTCGATGACGACGACCTGGCACGCCGGTATGGTTTGGCTGACGACGAATGGCCAATGCTAGCGGTTGAGCTTCGCGGCGCGCCTGCATTTCCGGCAGCTGCGAGTGGTGAATGGTTCGGAGGCATTCCGAACAAGGTATCCAGCGAAGTTATCCGCTATCCGCTGATCGAAGGAATGCACGCTGCCACCAAACTCCTACGTCCCGTTGTCACCACAACTGCCGATGACAATGGAACCGCGATCGCGAGGAAACGCTACAACGAAGGCCTCGCCTACGGTGAAATCGCCCGCCGCCGCCGATCCGCTCTCGATTTCCGCGGCGGAACCGAATCGATCAGCCACAACCAGCTACTAACGCTCCTCGACCTAGCCACTCGCCCCTTACAGGCCGACTTCGCCACTGAGCTCTACGTCCAGCTTTACCTCTACGTCCATCGCGTCCGCGATCTCAATCCGGGCGTTTACAAATATTGTCCGGATTCGGCGCGCCTGGAACCCATGAAATCCGGCGATCAACGCGTGGTGGCCGCGGGTCTCAGTCTGGGGCAGGATCTGGCAGGAAATTCGTGCGTCACGTTTTCGATGATTGGCGATTTGGAGCGCGCGGCCGAATCACATGGAGATCGAGGCTATCGTTACGTTCACTTCCAGGCCGGCGCTATCGGGCAGCGAATTTATTTGGCCGCTGAATCGCTCGGATTTCAATCCACGGGTATCGGCGCGTTTTTCGACGATGCCGTGAACGAGTATCTGGGCATTGCGTCCGAGTCAGGACGGCAGGTGGTGTACCATTTTGCCTGCGGATACGCTATCGAGGATCAGCGGATAGTCTAAGCGCTTGCTTCCGCGCGCGGCTCAATCGATTTGAATTGACTCCACCTGGATGACGTCTTCCTTGACGGTACCGGTCACTTTGGCCTTCAGGTCTTTTTCTTTGCTGGTGGCCTTAATCGCCGCCAGCGCTTTCACGTTGCCCCGCTCATCGAACTTGATGAATTTCCCGTCAGCAAGCACAATGCCATACCCGCTCTTGGCGCAACTAATGGCGCAATCTTTGGTGTGACTGGCAAGATCGTTCTTCTTGCACATAACGTCCACCACCGTGCCGGACCAGGTTTCGGCCAAAGCTAGAGAGGAAGTTACAACCAACCCAGCGATAAGTTTCTTCATGGCAATGAACTCCTTGCAACCAGTGTGCCACAGCAGTGGTGGCAAATTTTGGGGCGTCTGGTAAAATGTGGGTTTACGGTACGAATGCCTCTTGATTCAAACAGCCGACCTGAGTATACTGGCTCTTTTCACGGCGAAATGCTCGGCTTAACACCGCGGGAAGATTTCGACCCACTCGCCCCACAACGTGAGGCTGCCATGTTCTACGGGCTTTTCCTGCGGGGACATTCCCCCGAGACCTTACGGCGCGATATCGATGTCCCTAAACCACTTTTGCAGAAATGGCTGAACGCCCGCAGATATGAAACCGGTTTTCGGAATTCGCTCAAGCGGGTCTATCAATACCGCAAACAGGTGCTCGCGATTTTTGACGAGTTGGTGCTGAACGAAAAGAATCGCCCGCGCGTGCAGTAGCCTTCCAAATCCTTTCTCCTCTTTCCCCTTACACTGAATAAAGATGAAACATACTCACTCGCCATCCACGCCTGTCGCAGAAGCACCGGAAGGTTCCAAGGCCCACATCCTTTCTAATCCGACGCGTCCCTTTGATCCGGTGGGCGCGACTACCGCTTCCGAAATCCTTACCCGGATGCAAGGTACGGCCTTCCAGGGCAAGCAGCTTGGCCTGGCGTTCCAAGTCTGGAAAAAGATGCTGGGCGACCGGTGCACCATCATGATGGGCATGTCCGGTGCGATGGTTCCGGCAGGAATGCGACGTTTGGTTGTTCGGATGATTGAGAATCGTCTCATCGACTGCCTGGTATCCACCGGAGCAAATTTTTTTCACGATCTGCACGAGACCCTGGGAAATTTCCACTACCAAGGCTCGGCCGCGATCGACGATGTGCTGCTGGCCGAAAATCTGATCGATCGCATGTACGACGTTCTTGCCGATGAGGAGAAGTTTCGCGAGCACGATCAGTGGATCGGCCGCTTCGCCGCATCGCTCGATCAATCGCGGCCGTACACCACGCGCGAATTTCTGTATCTATTGGGCATCGAATTGGGCAAGCATTGCAAAGAGGACGGCATTGTTTCGGCAGCGGCCAAAGCCGGCATCCCGCTGTACTGCCCGGCCATTGCCGATAGCTCCATTGGAATCGGCATTGCGGCCAATCGCTACGAGGGCGGCAATCGATTCACGTTTGACGTGATCGGCGATGTGATAGAGACCGCACGTATTGTGGCTGAGTCCAAGGCGACCGGCGTCATTTATTTCGGCGGCGGCACGCCCAAGAATTTTGTCCAACAGACGGAGGTGACCGCTATCATCATGAACACGGGCGTCACCGGACACAAATACGCGGTGCAGTGCGTCACCGACGCGCCACACTGGGGCGGGCTTTCCGGCTGCACCTTCGAAGAGGCGCAGAGCTGGGGCAAGATCGCGAAAGATGCTTCCATGGTGACCTGCCATTCCGATTCCACCATTGCCATGCCGATCCTGGTTTCAGCGTTGCTCGAACACGGCGAACTGATCGCGAAGCGCCATCGCCCCAGTTTCAAGATGGGCCGCGAACTGGAAGTTTCGTCATGAGCGGCCTGCGGATTCCCGTTTATCAAGTGGATGCGTTTGCGGGACGAGTGTTCTCGGGCAACCCGGCCGCGGTTTTCCCGCTCAAAAAATGGTTGCCGGATGAGCAAATGCAGGCCATCGCGGCCGAGACCAATCTGGCCAATACGGCCTTCTTCGTACCGAATCAGAATGGCTACGATCTGCGCTGGTTCACTCCCAAAGTGGAAGTAGCTCTGTGCGGCCATGCAACATTGGCCTCGGCGTTTATCATCTTCCACGATCTGGCACCGGCCGCGCAGTCTATTCGATTCGAAACCAAGAGCGGCGCGTTAATTGTCACCCGCGACGGCGATTTGCTTTCGCTCGATTTCCCCTCGTGTCCAGCGATCGAATGTGAACTGCTTCCGGAACTCCTACAAGCGCTGGGTAGCCAGCCGGAAGCGATCCTGACTGCACGGGATTACATGGCGGTCTATGCATCCGAAGAGGAAGTGCGTGCGCTCAGGCCCAACCTGGAGATTGTGGCGCGGCTGCACCGGTTCGGGTTGATCGTGACTGCGCCCGGCAAACAAGCTGATTTTGTCTCGCGCTTTTTCGCGCCCGCTCAGGGTGTGCCGGAAGATCCGGTTACAGGTTCCGCGCACTGCACGCTGATCCCTTACTGGTCGAAACGGCTGGGAAAGAAAAAGCTGCATGCGCAACAGGTGTCTGCGCGCGGCGGCGAGTTGTGGTGCGAGGATCGTGGCGAGCGCGTGACAATAAGCGGCAAGGCTGTGCGGTTCCTCGAAGGGTCGATTTATTTGTAGGCTTCCGCGCGTTCGCGGATATTCGCGAGGACCATGTCGTGCACGCGGTGGATGATGTAATCCGACCAGGCGCGCCAGTAGCGGGCTGGCCACATATGGTGCTGATACCAGGTGGTTGCAAACAACCTGGTGCCACCGTTTGGGAGCGCTTCCAGCCGGAACTCGCCTTGCCGGGACGCTAGAAACCCTTCCAGATGCGGCGGATGGATCTTAGCGTATGGTGTCCATTCCTGCATTGGAAGCGGGTTTGAAACCACCGTGAACCGGAGCTGGCTGCCTTCCTTCCAGATCAGCACGGGCTCGACAAGTTGGCCTGTGGAGAAATCACAATAGCGCGTGGCCGTGAGACCGGACCCCTCAATGTGCGAAGCCAGTGGATAGGCTATGCCTGAGCGGAAAAGTGGATGCGATGGCGCGGCCAGTTTTGCTGGCTGAAGCACGGTTCGCCAGACGCGTTCGGGTGAAACTGGAATGTCGAGAGATGTGGTGACGGTGAATAGCTCGGCTGCCGGTTGCAAGCTGCGTTCGAGAGTTGCGCCGAACGGAGTTAATCCAATGAGCAACAAGAACGTGGCTGGATGATGCGCGGCAGGCTTACGCTGCAGCAGGTAAGCCGCCATGCCCCCGCAAATGGCCAGAGGAACGGCGATCGGGAGAGCCATGACGAGGCATACTGCGCCCTCCATTGCGAATGCGATCAACAGGAAGCCGAGCACAACCACTGCCAGCGTGGAGACGCCGAATGCCTGATAGGCTGTCACGGGCTCATCGATGCCCATTGCCAAAACCGCAACGAATCCCACCAGAATTGGCACCGCGACAAATAGAGCGATCCCGTAGGATTTGTCCGCCAAAGTGCTGACGTAAGCCGCGAGCAAACCGAGGACGGCTCCTGCGGCGGCAGCCCAAAGCGAACTGGACCACACGGCGATTCCACGAGGCTCCCTGCGCCAAACGATCCTGGCCAAGCTCACCGCGAAGATCAAGATTATGGCCACGCCCGCCAATTGGGCAATTACCACAGCGCTTAAACTTCGAAAATGAAAGGGCTGCAGGTAGTTGAAAAGTCCCCACGGGGCGCCGAGGATGGACGCAATTGCGCGAAACGCGTTATGGACCACGCCCAGAAGCGCAATCGCGATCAGCCAACGGCGGCTGTTCATGTCGCCCTTCCTCCCTGCATCACCAACAGCTTCTTCACCTTGCGGCGCAGCCGGTTTACGCCTGTCAGGACCCCCTTCGGCAAGCGCTGCAGGTCACTATAAAACCCGGTCATGGTTTCAAAGAAGTCGAGCATGGCGGCGATGCGGTCGGTTGTATAGTTATCGGCCTTGCCCTGCTGCTCCTGCAGGCACGCGCGCAGCATTTCGAGCGTGGGGTCAACCTCACGGCGCTTTCGCTCGGCGATGATGATCTCGAACATCTGCCACACGTCTTTGAGCGATTCGAAATGATCGCGCCGATCACCCAGCACGTGCGCCACCCGCACAATCCCCCACCCCTGCAGCTCCCTTAAGCTGTTGCTGACGTTGGAGCGGGCCACGCTGAGCGTCGCGGCAATTTCTTCGGCATGCATGGGGCGCGGCGATAGATAGAGCAGAGCGTGAATCTGCGCAACGGTCCGGTTAATGCCCCAGCGCGCGCCCATCTCGCCCCAGTGGAGAATGAATTGCGTCTGAACCGTTGTGAGCGTTGTGTCTGACATTTCTGTTATAACAGAAATAACAGAAGTGACTGGTGCTGTCAATGGTACCGTGGGCGGAATACAATAAAAGTTGTGAGCCGCAGGCTTTTTCTATTGATGGCCGGCTTTCTATCGCGGGCAGCTTCCTGGGCGGCCGACGTGCCCGGACTCTCCATCCGCGGAAAGCTTACCCGGTCTCAGGATCAAAAACCGGCGCTCGAAGTCAGCCCGAACAAGTTGGTTTATCTCGAGGGCGATCAGGCCACAGTCGGAGTCCTCAATGACAAGCGCCTGTGGGGCACGGACTTCGAAGCCGTCGGCCATTTCAACTCCCCCGAGCATTTCGAAATTGACCACATTCACACCCGATCCATGTTCGTTCACAAAGACGGTAAGCGCTTGATGATCACCTACTGGTGCGACGTTTGTTATATTCGGACGTACACGCCCGGCACATGTGTGTGTTGCCAGAAGTATACCGATCTCGATCTGCGCGAGTCCGACGAGCCTTAACCCTGCTCTTTTTCCCTTCTCTGTTTATGACCCAAGCTGCAAATTACTCCGCTCAGAGAGCTACCGTAGATTCGGTCGAAATCGTGCGCCTGGCTGACGCCGCGCATCATATCGATGTCACAATCGCGCCTTCCATTGGCAACATCGCTTATGAAATGAAGGTGAACGGAAAGGCAATCCTGCTGTCACCTGGTCGGAGCTTGTCCGAGTGGAAAGACAAGCCCGCTCAGGCCGGAATTCCGTTTCTGGCCCCTTGGGCCAACCGTCTGGATGGCGATGCTTATTGGGCCAACGGCAAGAAGTATCTTCTGAACCCCGATGTGGTTACTTTGCGGCGCGACCCGAATGGCCTGCCGATTCACGGGCTGGTTTTGTTTGCGTCGGATTGGCAGATCACCAGCCTGAAAGCTGACGATCAGGGTGCTGAAGTGACCAGCCGCTTAGACTATTCGAAACATCCAGAGTGGATGGCGCAATTTCCCTTTGCGCACTCCATCGAGATGACCCACAAGTTGGCCGGTGGCGTACTGGAAGTTCGAACTGTAATTGAGAATCATTCACGCGAGCCGATGCCGCTCTCCATCGGTTTTCATGCGTGGTATCAGATCCCGGACTGCCCGCGCGATGCGTGGAAGGTCCATTTGCCGGTGCGCGAACATTACACGCTGTCCGACAAATTGATCCCGACCGGCGAAACGACGCCTGTGAAACTCGAGGACCCCACACCGCTCTTGGGACGGGCGCTCGACGACGTGTTCGGTGGCGTATCCCCAGGCGAGGAGTTCTGGGTGGAAGGGAACGGCGCGCGAATCTCGGTGCGCTTCGGCCCGAAGTTCCCAGTGGCAGTTATTTACGCGCCGCAGACCAGAAACATCATCTGCTTTGAGCCTATGACCGGCGTCACCGACGCGTTTAATTTGGCTCACGCGGGGTTGTATGAGGGACTTCAAAGCGTTCCCCCGGGCGAGCGGT